>OAXJ01001358.1_pt1 | contig 17046 bp, 17 predicted proteins | sample 1517241 | NCBI WGS metagenome assembly OAXJ01 (sample SAMEA2580293, study PRJEB22360) | human gut metagenome | biome: human gut; feature: human-associated habitat; material: faeces | place: Denmark | collected 2008/2010 | reverse complement strand
GGTTTTGCAGCCGTCCCGACGGCGATGGCGTTTTTTATCGGAGCGTTTGGAAATGTGATTACGGGGAATGTGGCGCCGATTTCATTTCAGGCTGAAACTATTACATATGCGGGTACCAGCGGCAGGAACCGCTCGGAGCGGTGTACAATGATCTTTATCGGAGCCGCCATTCTTGCGGTTATCGGAGCCTGCGGGATGCTGACTAAGATTGTGGATTTTATCGGTACAGACATTGCAAACGGCATGATGGCCGGTGTGGGACTGATATTGACGAATGCGGCTGTCAACATGGTGAAGGAGGATCACCTTGCAGGTGGAGTATCGATAGCTGCGGCAGTGCTCACCTATTTTCTGACCAGCTCCAGTCCCAATACGCTGGTTTACACGATCGTGATATCGGTTATTGCGTCCAGCGTGGTATCGGCGGTTTTGAATAAAGAAAAGAAAAATATCGTTGTTGCAGATGACAAATTTACCCGTCAGAAATTCACATTTAACGGAAATGTGATACTCGGCGCTCTCGGAATGGTCTGTTTAAATATTGGCTCTAATATTTCATTTGGAGCAATCACGGCCAGCATGGCAGGAGCAGATACATTTAATGTGGACCACCTGACCCTGATCTCTTCCCTTGCGGATATGGGTTCCTCTTTCTTCGGAGGCGCACCGGTGGAATCGATAATTTCTGCTACGGCAAATGCGCCCCACCCGGTTTGGGCCGGAGTGGCGATGATGATTGTGGTAGGCATAATTCTGTTAAGCGGCCTGCTTCCGAAAATCGGCAATTATGTTCCGTCCTCATCGATTGCGGGTTTTCTGATCGTACTGGGGCTTTTCAAGACCTTTATACTTGATGCACCCGTAGCGCTGGCAATTAATCCGGCGGTAGGCGGAACTGCACTCGTTGTCACGGCAATTTCGAATCCGTTTCTCGGAATGCTTGCCGGTATCGCAGCCAGAGTCCTGGGACTGTAAGGAGGAGTAGCATTATGGATACATATGAATTAAAGCTTTGCGGCGTAAAGCGAGAACTGCCGTTTATCGATTTGGAGGATAATCTGGCCTTTGCCAGCTTTGTAATTATGGGCGATACGGAGCTTATCACGGCCTGCGCGCCGGAGCTGGCGGAGAAGATTGGGGAAGTGGATGTCATTATTACCGCGGAGGCCAAGGGGATTGCCCTTGCCTACGAAATCAGCAGGCTGCTCGGGAAAAAGGAATTTATTGTGGCAAGAAAGAGCATCAAATCCTATATGTGCGGCGTGGTATCGGTATCGGTGCATTCCATCACGACCTCCGGGGAGCAGCATCTGTACCTGGACGGCCATGATGCAAAGCGTCTTTGCGGCAAAAGGGTCTGCATCGTGGACGATGTGATTTCAACCGGTGAGTCCCTCTATGCGTTAGAAGCTCTGGTGGAGAGTGCAAAGGGGATCGTTACAAGAAAAGCAGCGGTGCTTGCAGAGGGAAAAGCAGCAGAGAGAGACGACATTATCTTTTTACAGAAGCTCCCGCTGTTTCACAAATGTGATGATAACAGCTATGAAATTAAGGAATCATAAAGTCATAAGAAGTTTCATTAAATAAACAAAGAAGATAAGGCAGATACCTCGCATCTCCACCAGGAATGAAAGGTATCTGCCTTTATAAATGATTACTCTTGTAAGTAAACAGATACTGTACCGGGCGCACGCACCGGTCTTCACTTCTTGTAATTTAAGAAAAATTTAGGAATTTCAAGTACATTTCGACATGATGATATATGATAGAGTATAATAAAGAATTAAGAGTAAAAGGTAAAGTTATTTGAATTTATATGAATCAAATTTGGGAGGATGACCGTCGACATGCGTATTTTGATTGCCGAAGATGAAGTTGAACTTGCGAAAGGCCTGAAGTTCCTTCTGGAGAAGAACAAGTTTTCCGTTGATACTGTCAATAACGGAGCGGATGCACTGGACTACTTTCACAGCACGGATTACGATGTGATCGTGCTGGATATCATGATGCCTAAAAAGAACGGAATGGAGGTGTTATCTCAGATAAGGAGTGAGGGAGCGGCAGTTCCCGTGCTGATGCTCACAGCCAGGTCCGAGATTGAAGACAGGGTCGCCGGACTGGAGGCAGGGGCAGACGATTATCTCCCCAAGCCGTTTGCCACCAGGGAATTTATTGCAAGAGTGAAGGCGCTTGCCCGCAGAAATGCCGGATATGCCGATACGGTTCTGTCACTGGGGAATGTACGGCTCGACTGTAACCGCTATGAGCTTTCCTGCAAAGAGGAAACGGTGCGGCTTAATAACAAGGAATACCAACTGATGGAGCTGTTTTTCCAGCATCCGCATTTTGTATTCTCAACCGATCACCTGATGGACAAGGTATGGGGGAAGGACTCGGAGGCGGATATTGACGTTGTCTGGACATACATCGGGTTCATCAGGAAAAAGCTGAAACATATCGGTGCGGATATTGAAATAAAAACAGTGCGCGGAGCCGGTTATTCGCTGGAGGGCAATAAATGCTGAAGAAGATGAAACGCCGGTTTATTGCATCGGCGATGGTGGCCTTTGGAGCCGTTATGCTGGTTTTGGTAACGGTTATTAATATTGCTAACTGTTATCTGACGACTAAAAAACAGGATAACCTGCTGAATATCATTCTCGAATATGATAAAAAGACATTTTCGCAGCCCGGTACCGGTTTTCCGCCAATTTCGGATATGCCCTGGGCAGGGGGCCCGGAGGCAGAGTTCATGACCCGCTTTTTCATTGTCCGCTGCGACAGTGATAATAATGTGACGGTAATATCCAGAGCGTATATCTCTTCGGTCGATGAGGAGACAGCGCGGAATTATACGGAGGAAATCCTGGCTAAAGGAAAGGTAAAAGGTTACTTTAAAGATTACCGCTACTGTGTAAGCCGGGAGGAGGGAGAAATAATCCTCGTTTTTCTGAACGCATCCAACGCCCTGCAGTTTATGGAGTCGTTACTGATTGTATCGGTTGGCATAGGCATTGTCAGCCTGCTGGTTGTCTTCCTGCTCGTCATGATTTTATCCCACCGGGCAATACAGCCTTATGTGAAGAATATAGAGCGTCAGAAGCGGTTTATCACGGATGCCGGACATGAGCTGAAAACACCGCTGACCTCCATTGCAACCAGTGCGGATATCGCCGCCATGGAGTATGAAGGGGATGAATGGATTGCCAATATACAAAAGCAGACAGCCCGTCTGACCCGTCTGGTAAGTGACCTGGTGACGCTTTCCAGACTGGATGAAGAGATGATAATTTACGATAAGATGGTATTTTCCCTCAGTGACGCTGCCTGGGAAATCGCGGAGCCTTTTGCTTCGCTGGCAAAAGCAGGCGGAAAAACGTATATCCAGAACATAGAGGACCGTTTGGAGATGGAGGCAGACAGAAATTCGATTCAGCAGTTATTATCCATTCTTCTGGACAACGCATTGAAATACTCCGATGAGGGCGGCAAAATCCGGCTGGATATTTACCGCAGCCACAATCGAATCTGCATGAAGGTATTTAACACCTGTGAGCTTCAGGGGATAACGGATCTGGAGCGCCTGTTCGACCGTTTTTACCGTCCGGACGAATCCAGATCCACTAACACCGGAGGCACAGGAATCGGGCTGTCCATGGCTCAGGCTATCGTGGAGGCGCATGGCGGTAAGATTACGGTGAACAGTACGGATGGGAAAACAATTATTTTTACAGTGGTTATTTAATCTTACGATAACCCGGCACGTTCCGGTACGGATTATCTGTTTCAACGCGAAAGGCACATTACAATAATATTGTTGTAATGTGTCTTTCTTTGCTGTCTGACTGTTAATTGTTCGTAGAATTTTCACATTTCATTTCAAGTACATTTCAGGCTGACTTTTTATAATAGCTGATGATATTATGTGCAGTAATCTTCTCAGACTGAGAAAAAACAAAAAAATTCAGGAGGTTTGCTATGATAACAGTTGAGCATTTGACCAAATGTTACGGTGACTTCATGGCTGTCAGCGATTTGTCTTTTGAAATTGATGAAGGGCATGTGTACGGCTTTTTAGGACCAAACGGCGCCGGAAAATCGACTACTATGAATATTATGGCCGGATGTCTGTCGGCCACGGAGGGGAAAGTAATAATCGACGGCCACGATATCTTTGAAGAACCTGAAAAAGCAAAAAAACTCATAGGCTACCTTCCGGAACAGCCGCCTCTCTACATGAATGAAACACCGGTGGAATATCTGAAATTCGTTGGCGCGGCAAAGGGGTTAAAAGGACGGGAGCTGCAGCGGCAGGTGGAGGAGGTGATCGGCCAGGTAAGGATTGACGAAGTCAAGAACAGGCTGATTTCCAAGCTTTCAAAAGGCTACAGGCAGAGAGTCGGTATCGCCCAGGCGCTGCTCGGGAATCCGAAGGTTATTATACTTGATGAACCGACCGTAGGACTTGATCCGATCCAGATCATCGAGATACGTGATCTGATAAAGGAACTCGGGCAGACCCATACCGTTATTTTAAGCTCTCACATTCTTTCAGAGGTTCAGGCCGTCTGCGGCAAGGTCCTGATTATCGCCAGAGGAAAGCTGGCTGCATTTGATGAACCGGAAAATCTGGAAAAGCTGATGCTGGCATCAAACGGCATAACTTTTACGGCAGAGGCCACCGGGGAGGATGCCGCAAGAATTCTGTCTGCAATGAAATCTGTCACAGAGTGGACCTTTGAGGATAAAGGAGACGGGACCGTTGAGATTCACGCAAAAACAGAGGACAGCAATTCACGCGGCATTTGCCGCCGGCTCTTTTTTGCCTTTGCGGCCGAGGGGAAGGCAATTTTGAGCATGACTTCAAAGAAAGCCAATCTGGAGGATGTATTTATTGAACTGACCGAAGGCGAATCCGGAGTTGAGAGAAGCGGTGACCGGGAAGAGCAGGATATTCCGGCAGTGGCTGATGATGCCGGGAACACGCAAGATTTCAGAAAAACGGAAGATTCCGGGAGCGCTGAAGATTCCGGGAGCGCTGAAGATTCCGGGAGCGCTGAAGATTCCGGGAACATGCAGGAGGCCGGAAACGCTGAAAATTCCGGAAGTGACAGTGCAGAAAGTGAGGGAACGGACGAATGACAGCTGTACTTAAACATGAACTTGCCAATTATTTTCACTCATTAACCGCATATATTTTTGGTGCATTTCTTCTGGTTTTTGTAGGGATTGGGGCTATGCTTTACAATATTCAGGCGGCAGTGTCCAATTTTGATATGTACTGCAATTTGTGAGCCTTGGTTTTGTAGTGATTGTACCAATCTTGACGATGCGCGTCATAGCGGAGGAGAGAAAGCAGAAGACAGACCAGCTTTTATATTCCCTTCCGATTACAACTTCCCAGATTGTTGTGGGTAAATATCTGGCACTGCTGGTCGTATTTTTTATTCCGCTGTGCATCGTGTCCCTGTATCCGCTGATTTTTGCGCAGTTTGGGGATGTGTATCTGATGACATCCTATGGCTCTCTGCTGGCATTTTTTATCATGGGCGCCGCTCTGATTGCCGTCGGCACTTTTATTTCCTCGCTGACCGAAAATCAGGGATTTGCCGCAGGAATTGCCATCCCCGTCATATTGTTTAACTACTACAGCGTCAGCCTGGCGGAACATATATCTGCCTCCGCCATGGGCTCTGTCATCTCCCTGTGTGCCCTGGCCGTTATTTTGGGCCTTGTTATCCGCTTCTTGACGGGAAATGAAGGCCTGGCATTTTCGGTCAGCCTGCTGCTCATTATCATTATCGGGATTGCCGGTTTTGTCGATATCAGCAGTTTTGAAGGGCTTCTGCCGAAGATAATGAACCGGTTATCACTTTTTGAACGCTTTTATTCGTTTGTAAACGGTGTATTCGATTTTACATCCATTGTTTACTTTGTATCGGTAATCGTGTTCTTTTTATTCCTGTCCGTGCAGTCCCTTGAAAAAAGGAGGTATAACTGATGAAAAAGCATGAACTCCTTAAAAAGCCTGAACGGCCGGGAAGAAACAGGATTGCTCTTCGGGGCGGCTCTTATTCCCTGGCAATCACGGCTGTCGTACTGGCGATACTTATTGTTATTAATATTCTGGCATCAGTAATTCCTGCAGCAGTGACCAAATATGACATCAGTTCCACAAAGCTTTATTCAATTACAAGCAATACCAAGGCAGTGGTCAATGCGCTGGAAAAGGATGTGACAATTTATTGGATCGTGCAATCTGATGCGGAAGACGATGTAATCGAAAACCTGCTTAATAAATATGAAAGCCTGTCGGATCATATTAAGGTTGTCAAGAAGAATCCTGATGTTTACCCGACTTTTGCGGCACAGTACACATCGGAAACGGTTGCCAATAACAGTCTCGTTGTAGAATGCGGCGACCGCAGCCGGTATATCGGTTATGATGATATTTATCTCTATGAGCCGAATATGACATCCTACTCCTATAATGCTTCATTCGACGGCGAGGGTGCAATTACATCCGCCATCGATTATGTTGTCAATGAGGAAATGCCCCAGGTGTATGTTCTGGAGGGGCATGGGGAGGCTGAGCTTCCGGAGGCGTTCAGTGACCAGATAGAAAAGGAAAACATGGAGTTAACCACTTTCTCCCTGCTCACAGAAGATTCTGTCCCCGAAGAGGCGGACTGTGTCCTAATCTATGCGCCGGCCAGTGATATTTCCAGAGAGGAAAAAGACCAGCTGGCCAAATACGTATCGGGCGGAGGAAAATTGATGGTACTGGCCGGGCCGGTTGAGAACGGAACACTGGAAAATCTCTATAGTTTACTGGAGGACTACGGTGTAGAAGCGGCAGAGGGGATCGTGGTGGAGACCGACCGGGGACATTATGCGTTCCAGGCGCCGTATATCCTGCTGCCGAATCTTCAAAGCAGTGAGATTACCGATCCGCTGATTCAGGAACATTATTATTCTATTATTCCTATTGCCCAGGGGCTGACGGTCAAGGGAGCGGATTCGGCAGAGGTAACGGAGCTTTTGACCACATCGGAAACGGCATTCAGCAAAACGGACGGTTACGGCCTGACCACCTATGAGAAAGAGGAGGGGGATACAGACGGACCTTTCGCCGTGGCGGTATCCGTTGCGTGCGGAAATGACGGGCAGATGATTTGGTTTACGTCGTCCCATTTCCTGGACGATATGTATAATGCCTATTCATCCGGGGCAAATCTGGATCTTGGCATGAATGCATTATCATCACTGATTGGTGAGAGCGAAGCGGTGGCGATCCGCAGCAAATCACTCAACTACAACTACCTTACCATCAGTGATTCCACAGCCTCTCTATTGAAAACGGTGATGATTGGCGTATTCCCGCTGCTGTATCTCGGTATCGGTATCTGCGTAGTAGTAAGAAGGAGGAGAAAAGATGAGCCGGTCTAAAAAACTTTCCGTATTACTTGGGGCATTGCTGGCGGTCTGCCTGATCACATTTGGAGTCAGTCAATATGAGGTGCACAAGGAAAAGATAAAAAACAGCGATGAAATTATTTTAGAGCTGCCGGGTGACACGGTGAAATCGCTTTCCTGGGAATATAATTCCGAAACCCTCGCCTTTCACAAAGACGGAAAATGGCTTTACGATGGGGATGGAGCGTTTCCGGTTGACGAAGAGAAAATAAATGAGCGTCTGGATCTGTTCAGCGAATTCGGAGTTTCATTTATCATTGAGGATGTGGAGGATTTTGGACAATACGGCCTGGATAAGCCTGTCTGCACGATTCATCTTGAAACGGACGACGAGAGCTATGAGATCCTGCTTGGGGATTTCAGCAAGATGGACTCGGAGAGGTATGTTTCGATTGGGGACGGGAATGTATATCTTGTGAAAAAGGATCCGCTGGACTACTTTGATGCAACGCTGAGCGACATGATTAAACAAGATGAAATACCGCAGTTTGATAAAGTGACGGGGATACAGTTTACAGGAGCGGAAAACTATCAGATTGGATATCAGGAGGACAGCAGCCTCAGCTATTGCAAGGATGACGTTTACTTTATGGAGCAGGACGGGGCTTACCTTCCGCTTGATACATCCAGGGTTAACAGCTATCTTGATACAGTCAGCCGCCTGAATCCAACGGATTACGTAACGTATAATGCCACGGACGAGGAACTTAGGGACTGTGGTTTAGATAAGCCGGAGCTTACGGTGTCAGTCGATTATATTCCGCAGACGGAGAATACCGGGCAGGCAGAAAAGAAAAACGAGGAAACATTTATTCTGAATGTCGGGCGTGATCCGGAGGAGAAAAAAGCAGCAGAGAAAGCCTCTGCCGGAAAGTCAATGGATGGAGAAGCGGCAGAACCGGAGGATAAGTCCGAAAATGAAGAAATTACTGCCTATGTAAGAGTAGGACAATCAAAAATCGTCTACAGGATTACTTCGGATGAATATAAGAAACTCGTCGATGTATCTTACAATGCACTCCGCCACCAGGAAATTCTTTCCGCCGATTTCGCCGATATTTATCAGGTGGACATTTCTCTGGAGGGGGAAAATTATACGCTCACATCTGAGAAAGAGGATGGTGACAGAACCTGGTATTATAAGGAGGAAAAATTAGAATCCTCAGGCTTCTTCGATGCGCTGAAGCAATTGAAAGCGGACAGTTTCACACGGGAGCAGCCTTCACAGAAAGAAGAAATCAGCCTGACGGTTTATCTGGACAATGATAATTATCCCAAAGTGCAGATGGATTTCTACCGTTATGATGGGAACGATTGTCTTGCAGTGGTTGACGGAACGCCTGTATGCCTTGTGGCAAGAAACTATGTGGTGGATCTGGTGGAAGCAGTCAATGCAATTGTTCTGAATTAAGGTAATTTTTATTATATTAACTGGCGATGGCCTGTACGCAGAGCGTGCAGGCCATCATTAGCTTTTATATCTTATCACAATGGAGACAACAGGACTCGAACCTGCGACCCTCTACACGTCAAGCAGATGCTCTCCCAGCTGAGCTATGTCTCCATAGAATGATTATAAACGATAGGAATGGAATTGGCAAGATAATACTGAATTCAGATCAATCTGCATTCCACGGTATAAAATCCAGATATTATCAGATAATAAGCCTATCAATCTGCAAGGAGCGGCTAAATATGGAGCAGCCAATCATCCTTCATTCCGACATGAATAATTTTTATGCTTCAGTAGAGTGCCTGGACAATCCGGGCCTGCGCGGAAAGCCGGTAGCCGTTGCCGGAGATCAGGAGGCGCGGCACGGTATAGTGCTGGCTAAGAATTACGAGGCGAAGAAGTATGGTATTGTAACCGGGGATCCGTTATGGATGGCCCGACAGAAATGCCCGGATATTATTTTAACGCCGCCGCGCTATGAGCGGTACATTGAGATGTCGCAGGCTGCACATGAAATCTATGAAGAATATACGGATAAAATCGAAACATTCGGGCTGGATGAGTGCTGGCTGGACGTGACCGCCTCCTCACGTCTGTTTGGTGACGGAAAAGTAATTGCAGACGAAATCCGAAATACCATTAAAACAGAGCTGGGATTAACGGCCAGTGTCGGTGTTTCCTATAATAAAATATTCGCAAAGCTTGGCAGCGACCTGAAAAAGCCGGATGCAACCACGGTAATCGGACAGGATTTTAAAGAGAAAATCTGGCACTTACCTGCCGATATGCTGTTGTACGTAGGCAGGGCCACGTATTTAAAATTACTAAAGTACGGGATCAGGACCATCGGGGATTTGGCCTGCAGCGATGTGCATTTCCTGGAAAGACTGCTTGGAAAGAACGGGATTATGCTCTGGGCCTTTGCAAATGGACTTGATCAGTCACCGGTTTCGCATGTCCACTCACGCCGTATTATCAAGACAATCGGGAACAGTACGACGGCCCCGCGGGATTTGACCGGTGCTGACGATGTAAAAATAATATTATACATTCTTGCAGAAAGCGTGGCGGAACGCATGAGGAAAGAAAATTTTTACTGCCGGAGCGTTCAAATCAGCATACGGGACAATTCCCTGTTTTCATACGAACGGCAGGGCAGGCTGTCTATTCCCTCTTGTACCTCGCAGGCAATATTTGAAAAAGCATTCGAATTGTTCCAAAAGAATGCACCTGAGAATCCGGTAAGGAGCCTGGGGGTGAGGGCCTGCAGTCTGACACGCATGGAATACCGGCAGCTCTCATTTTTAGAAGATGTACAACGAGACCAAAAACAGGAAAGTCTGGAGCGCTCAATCGATCTGATACGCCGTCAATTCGGCCCCTATGCAGCACAGCGGGGAATTATGCTGACAGATGCCAAATTGTCCAGCCTGGATCCGGTTGCGGAGCATACGATTTATCCGGAAGCTTTCCTGAAAAGCCAGAGTTAAGATCGGAATCAGGAGGAATTTGCCATGTGCGGAAGATACAGCCTTTATACGGAGGAACAGGATAAAGAAATCATGCGGATTATTAAATCCCTGGACGAAAGGTATCCGGGAAATGAGATGAAAAAGGGCGAGATTTATCCGACCAACACGGCGCCGGTTATCTGCCGTATGGATGGGGAGATCAGGCCTGAGTTAAGTACCTGGGGATTTCCCCGTTTTGGAGCGGCGAAGGGAGTCATAATCAATGCCAGATCGGAATCCGCAGGAGAGCGTCCCATGTTTCGCAAAAGCCTGCACGGCCGCAGATGCGCGGTTCCCAGCACCGGATTCTTTGAATGGACGCAGCAAGGTGAAAAGATAAAATACCGGTTTAATCTGCCTGACAGCAGAGTTCTTTATATGGCCGGAATATATAATGAATTTAAAGATGAGAACCGGTTTGTTATCCTAACGACCGGTGCCAATCATTCGATTGCCGATGTGCATAACAGGATGCCGGTGATACTCACGGAGCGAAACGTCGAGGATTGGATTACTTCAGAAGATTTTGCATTGGCCTATATCCAAACGGTTATGCCTGCTCTTCGCCGGGAATTAGCAGGACAGACAGTCAAATAAAACGGCGCTGAAACGCAAATTAACGAAGAGGGCAGCGCCGCCATATTATAATATAAATAAGCACACCGCAGGTCGCAAAGCATGACAAGGGAAACCGGCTATCGCAGGGATGATGTGTTACAATACGCAAAACAGTGGGCAATGGGCAGAAACCCCAGATATCTGGATTTTGAACATTATGGGGGAGACTGTACGAATTTTGCATCCCAATGTATTTATGCCGGAAGCAAAGTGATGAACTATACGCCGGTAACAGGGTGGTACTATAACAGCAGCTCAGACAGGACGGCAAGCTGGACGGGTGTTACGTATTTATATAATTTCCTTGTGGGAAATAAATCAGTCGGGCCATATGCCGTTGTAACGGATGAAACAGGCGTGCAGCCGGGAGATATTGTTCAGTTGGGCAGTAAAGAAAAGGGCTTTTATCACAGCCCTGTAATTGTAGCCGTAAGAGGGGGACGAATTTATGTGGCGGCCCATAGCTTTGATGCATATATGAGGCCGCTTGACACTTACATCTATGAAAAAGCGCGTTTCCTTCATATACAGGGGGTACGTGACTGGCAGCGGTAAATGTGCTGCTGCCGCCCGGAAGAGTTGTACAAAACACACATTGGCACTGATGCCGTGAAATACTGGTAATTCCGTGTTTCATGGCATTTTTTTGTTCTGTTATAGAGCGATTGAATGGAAATGGGATGACGTATATGTTACAATTCAATTATGCAGTGTTATTGCAGATTATGAAAAAACACATAAAAAACATATGAAAGATATAAGGATTACAAATTGCCTTGATATACTGTGCATGCAGACAAAAATACTGTAAAGGAGAATTGCATATGAGAAATTTAAAGAAACAAGGCTTTTTGTGGATGGCGGTATTTACACTTTGCACCGCTTCGGCTGTGCCCGCATTAGCAGCGCCTGCTTCGCCGGAGGCAGTTTCTGCGGTATGTAAAGTTAAGACGGTGAACATATCGGCAGATGAAGCGGGAGAAGGCGGGGAGATTCGAGAAATTACATTTAAAGACGGAATGACAGGGAGCATACTGGTCAACGAACTTACTGAACCTTTTACCATTAATGCAGGTAATAACGGAGAGTATATTGTGAGCATCAGTTACAAATAATCCCGACAGACAGAAGCTGCAAATCCCTGCCGGGATTTGTGGCTTTTCGCCGCGTTTAGCGAAAAAGCAGATCAGCAGGAAGGTGGATTAGGTGAGTAAAATTCTGATAATTGAAGACGAACGGGATATAGAAGAACTCCTCCGGTTTTTTCTGGAGGACAGCGGATATGAGGTTGCCGTTGCCAGGGATGGGTTAGAGGGGATTACGGCATTTCAAAAAGACAGATACGATTTAATCCTGCTTGATATTATGCTGCCTAAGATAGACGGATTTGCTGTCTGCGAACTGATACGGAAAGAATCCAATATTCCCGTAATTATGATAACGGCGCTGAGCAGTGAGGAGGAGCAGGTGAGAGGTCTGGATCTTCTGGCAGATGATTATATCACAAAACCATTTTCCATGCCGGTTCTCATCAGGAAAATTGCAGCTGTGCTTCGCCGAAGCGGGAGAGGGGCAAAAGCCGGTGAGAATCAGAAACTCATCTACCGCGATCTGTGTCTGGATTTAGATAACTATCAGACCTTTGTCGATGGTGAGCCGGTAGCGCTGACGAAACGGGAATTTGAAATATTGAGGGAACTTCTGAACCACCAGGGCAAGGTTATGACCAGGGAACTTCTGTTGGAAAAGCTGTGGAAATATGAGTTTTATGGGAATGACAGAGTGGTTGACAACCATATTAAAAATTTGCGCAGGAAACTGGAGAGAGATTATATAGAGACCGTGAAAGGAATTGGGTACCGTATTGATAGGATACATGAGAAGCCATTTGACAGTTAAAATATTTCTGATAACAACCTTATTGTTTCTGGCTGTATCGGCAGTTACCTACGGATTTATCATCATGTATGTACCGAGGTATTATATAATAGAAGCGGAAAAAATGTCGGTTAATTCAGTACAGAACGATTCGGAGAAGAATGATGCAGAGCATAACATACAGTACGGCGGCATAAGCAATGATAAAATCATTTCGTTCCGGACAGAGGTCAATTCTCCGTACACGTTCGAAATCAGGGAAAATGCCAGAGAGTTTTCCGCCACTCTGCATAAGGTATTCCTGCCGTTACTTGCTGTCGCAATCTGTACCGCTTTGGTTACTTCCCTGTTTTACTCAAGATATATCACCCGCCCGGTGCTCCGCATCACCGAAGTGTCTAAAAAGCTGGCGGCGCTGGATTTCGGTGTTCAGTGCAGGGAAAAAAGAACGGATGAAATCGGGATGCTGGCCGGCAATCTGAATGAGCTTTCCGGACGGCTGTCGGCGGCCCTGGACGAATTGAAAAATGCAAATGCCATGCTTTTGGAGGATGTGGCGAGAGAAAAAGAGCTTGAGAGCCGCCAGCTTGCATTTTTCTCTGCGGTTTCCCATGAATTAAAGACGCCAATCACGATATTAAAGGGGCAGCTTCAGGGAATGCTTTATCATGTCGGCGGCTATAAAGACCGAGACAAATATTTAAAACGGTCATTTGAGATTACCTGTTCGATGGAGCAGCTTGTGATGGAGATTCTGACTGTCACAAGAATGAAAGCTTCCGGTTTTACGGCACAAATTGAAACCTTTGATTTACCGGCCCTTATTTCAGGAATTTTGGAGGATTTTGCAGACCTCTTTTCTGAAAAAAACATGGATATCATCACGGAAATGGAACCCCGAAGGATGATTTCAGCCGACAGGAGGCTGTTTGCAAAAGTGATCGGCAATCTGCTCAGTAATGCCTACCATTACTCGCCGGCTGGGGAAAAAATCCATATTCGGGTGGAGGATACGGACCAGGGCGTGCAGTTTACGGTTGAGAATACCGGAGTCCATATACCGGAGCAGGAGATTGCGGACCTGTTTGAAGCGTTCACAAGAAGGGAGCAGTCCAGGAACAGGGAAACCGGAGGCAGCGGTCTGGGACTTGCCATCGTACGCATGGTGCTGGAACTCCATCAATTCCCCTATGCCATGGAAAATACGGAGGACGGCATGCGGTTTCGCATTTTATTTCCGCGTAGGCCCCATGCGTCATGAAACGGATTGCATATTGAATTAAAATAACCGGTTTGTTATAATGAATACAGCAATTCATTTCGCAGAAAGGATAAAAGAATCCATGAAGAATTTTAATTATCACATCCCGACCGACATCTATTTTGGTAAAGGGAAAATCAGGGTATTAGGAGATAAGATAACTGCCATAGGAAAGAACATCCTGCTTGTTTACGGCGGGGGCAGTATCAAGAAGAGCGGTCTTTATGATCAGGTGATTGATGAGCTTAACCGGGCCGGCGTGACAGTATCGGAGCTGCCGGGCGTTGAGCCGAATCCGCGTATTCAGTCGGTGCGCAAAGGAATTGAAATCTGCCGTGCAAAGGGCATCGAGGGAGTCCTTGCAGTGGGCGGTGGAAGCACGATTGACTGTGCCAAGGTTATAGCTGCCGGCGCATGCTATGAAGGGGATGCCTGGGAGCTTGTGCTGGATGCACGTAAGATAACGAAAGCGCTTCCGGTTGCGTCCGTTCTTACTCTGGCGGCAACCGGTTCCGAGATGGACGGCTTTGCAGTCATATCGGACATGGAGAAAAATGAAAAATGGGGAACCGGAAATGATATTACGAAACCGGTATTTTCAATTCTGGATCCTGAGTACACATTCAGCGTTTCAAAATACCAGACCGCCTGCGGTACTTCAGACATCATGAGCCATACCTTTGAAAATTATTTCAACAGGGTGCCGGGAGCCTACCTTCAGGCCAGGATGGCAGAAGGCATTCTTAAGACATGCATTAAATATGCGCCGGTTGCCATGGAGGAACCGGATAACTATGAGGCGCGTGCGAATTTGATGTGGGCGTCCAGCCTGGCAATTAACGGGCTGATCAGTTACGGGGAAGATCCGGCAGGGGCGGTGCATCCAATGGAGCATGAACTGAGTGCATTCTACGATATCACCCATGGAGCCGGACTGGCCCTGCTCACGCCGTATTGGATGCAATATGTTCTTCGCGAGGAGACTCTCCCGCGGTTTGTTGAATATGGCGTAAATGTGTGGGGGCTCGATCCGGATCAGGAGGATATGGCGATTGCCAGGCAGGCTATCACAAAGACGAGGGAGTTCTTCGATTCGATAGGAATGCCGTCGCATCTGAGTGAGCTTGACATCGATGATACACATTTCGATGTGATGGCAATGAAAGCCGCGGCCGGCGGTTTGGCTTATGGCTTTGTGCCGCTTGATAAGCAGGACGTACGCCGTATTTACGAGATGGCCCTTTAATGGGAATAACGGTTTGATTAAAGCAGCAGCTGTCATCAGAGTGAGTTGACAGCTGCTGTTTCTACAGTCCGAAGCAACATGCCATACACCTGTCATGTTCCATTTGATAATATAGTGGAAAAACAAAGGAGGAAGAGGAAATGATTGAATCGAGATGCGGGCTGTTATGCAGTGAATGCGAATATAAGGTTCAGATGAATTGCGGAGGATGCATACATATTAAGAAACCATTTTGGGGTGAGAGCTGCCCGGTTAAGGCCTGTTGTGAATCAAAAGAAAAGGAACACTGCGGCCACTGCGGTGAATTTCCCTGTGATTTACTGAAACAATTTGCATATGACGAGAACCAGGGGGATAATGGAAGAAGGATTGAACAATGTAAGCTCTGGAAGTAAAAATGAACGGAATTTCATATGACATAAGGGAATTTTACCATAATGTTAAGTCTGGTTGACAGATTTCCTGCTGCAAATGGTAGAAATAGTTGACAAAAAATAGTATGATTTTGCTGGCTGAGAAATTTTGCCGACTAATAAAAACGGCCGGAGGTAAATCATATGGAATTCAGAGAGCAATTAATGGAACTGAGAAAACAGAGAGGCTGGTCACAGGAACAGCTTGGGGCAAAGATCGGTGTGACGAGGCAGACCGTATCAAAATGGGAGACGGGTGACACCACACCGGAGCTTGCGAAGCTGATAGAATTAAGCAGTTTATTTGAAATCTCAGTTGACCAGCTGATAGGGATAGAGGAACGCAAGGATACGGCGCCTGTATATATTCATGAGACCGGATGGAATTATGAATATAAGAGTAAAACCACATTCTGGGGACTGCCGCTGGTTCATATTAATGTGGGGAGAGGTCTGCGCCGTGCAAAAGGAGTGATAGCGGTGGGGAACTGTTCGGTCGGAATTATAAGCACAGGCGGTTTATCAGCCGGAATCATTTCAATTGGAGGATTATCGGGAGGAATTGTCTCGATTGGAGGACTTTCAATTGCATTGCTGCTCTCCGTGGGAGGGGTGTCAATCGGAACCATTGCGCTGGGCGGCCTGGCGGTTGGATATTTTGCAGCCGGCGGTCTGGCACTTGGCGTTTACTCACTCGGCGGATGCGCCGCCGCATCCAGGGTAGCGGCCGGAGGAGCGGCCAGAGGTGTGATTGCCATCGGCGATCAGGTCAGGGGGACTGTCGCATTTCCACTGAAGAACGGCGTATCCTCAGTGGAGATAAGGCAGGCAATTCTTGATAAGTTTCCCGGCACCTGGAAATGGCTGGTCAGGCTGTACGGCACCCTCGGCCGCTGAGAGCGCCGTACAGACCGTGTGTTTACTGCCATTTACACCGTCGGTTTGGAATTACGTTCCTGATTCTCCCGGTATCATCATCCGGATTGCCGGGGAAAGTCGCAATTCATCCTCCTGTATACCATGGCTGAGCAGATAATTTTCAGCCCTGTGGAACAGGCGGATGGTCATTTCCCTGACAATCAGGGAGCATTCCCGGAAGCGGTTCTGCCCGATACACTCCGCTATTGCTTTAGTAAATTCCTCGTCAGCCTTTTCAAGCCAGGCCGTTTCTTTATGGGAAGTCCTTAATG
>OAXJ01001339.1_pt1 | contig 17273 bp, 9 predicted proteins | sample 1517241 | NCBI WGS metagenome assembly OAXJ01 (sample SAMEA2580293, study PRJEB22360) | human gut metagenome | biome: human gut; feature: human-associated habitat; material: faeces | place: Denmark | collected 2008/2010 | reverse complement strand
GATTCTGCCAACTTTGTTGTTAAGCTCATAATAAGTCAATATCGACCGAAATACAAGTCATTATCTGCCTTGAAATTAAGGTGTGGGGTAAGTATGATAAGAACATAGAAAATGATAAATAATCAGAGACGTAGAGAGTTGTAAGAAAGACAACTTATTTGGAAAGAAGTAAAAAAATTTATCAGTGGACGTAGTTGGAAGTAAAATCTTCTAATTTCATCAGGAACCTAACGTCGTTGGAAACAAAACTCATCAATAACCTGAACCCGTTGGAGGCAAAACTCCCCAACAACCTGCATCTGTTGCGAGGGATATACAGATTTATAAGAAGGTGTTGGGGAGCCGTCGGTTCTTAGCGACCGTATTTTGGTCGCTTAGTACCGCTACGAGCGACACGCAGCGAGAGCGTGCCTTCGTTAAATCTGTGTATGCCTCACAACATTCACAGCCTAAAGAGGAGTTTTGTCTCCAACGCTCACAGCCTAAAGAGGAGTTTTGCCCCAATGCTCACAGCCTTCGGAAGAGTTTTGCCCCAACGCTCACAGCCTTCGGAAGAGTTTTGCCTCCAACGCCCACCCACCAAATATTTCAAAAAGGAGCCCACAATCATGGAAAAATGGCAAAGATCACTTTATCAACCCAACCTCCCTCTCGGAGCTGACGGCACCAAAGTCACCGCCTCAAAAGCACACATCACCCTGTCAAAAGAAGCCGCCAAAGAAGGCATGGTTCTTCTAAAGAACAATGAAAGCCTTCTCCCATTTCAGGCAGGCACCAGACTCGCCCTGTTTGGAAAAGGCAGTTTTGACTATGTCAAGGGTGGTGGCGGAAGCGGAGATGTAACCGTTGCTTATACGACAAATTTGTATGAGGGATTCAAGAAGCTGCCGGAAAAAGTAGAAGTGTATGAGGCACTCTCTGATTATTACCGTAAAGAGGTAGAAAAACAGTACGAGGCAGGAGCAGAACCAGGAATGACAGTAGAGCCTGCGTTTCCGGAAGAAACTGCAAAAAAAGCGAGAGCGTACACGGACACGGCAGTGATCTGCATCAGCCGTTTTTCCGGGGAAGGCTGGGACAGAAAGAGTTCTTATGATAAGGAGATGGATGAGTCGGTACAGACAGATCCGCTGCTGGAAAAGGCAGAGCGCATTTTTCCGGACGGAGACTTTTACCTGACGAAGGAAGAGAGCGCGATGGTGGAACAGGTGCAGCAGTTGTTCCCGAAGGTGGCAGTCGTTATGAATGTCGGCGGCATGGTCGATACGGACTGGTTTGCAGAAAATGAAAAAATTCAGGCGGTGCTGATGGCATGGCAGGGGGGTATGGAAGGCGGAAGCGCAGCAGCAGAGCTTCTGTGCGGCGTCGGCAGTCCATCCGGAAAACTTTCCGACACATTTGCAAAGAAACTGGAAGACTATCCGTCATCGGAGACATTCCATGAATCGGTAAAATATGTCGATTATAAAGAAGATATCTACGTCGGCTACCGCTATTTTGAGACAATACCGGGGGCTGATAAAGCCGTCAATTATCCGTTTGGCTACGGTCTTTCCTACACGACTTTCGAGCGTGCGTTAGTATCTGCGGAAGAAAAACAGGGTGTGATCCGCGTGCGTGTCAATGTGACCAACACCGGAAAATATCCGGGAAAAGAAGTCATGCAGTTATATGCGCAGGCACCGCAGGGCGTACTTGGAAAGGCAAAGAGAGTCCTTGCAGCATTTGAAAAAACACGACTGTTAGCACAGGGAGAAACGCAGCTTCTGACGTTAGAGGCACCGGTGGCACAGCTTGCATCCTATGATGATCTGGGAAAAATTCAGAAATCTGCCTATGTGCTGGAAAAAGGTAAGTATCAGTTTTATCTTGGCACGTCCGTGCGGGAAACAGAGCAGGTATTTTGTTTTACAATGCCAGAGGATACCGTAACAGAGCAGCTTACCGCAAAACTGGTTCCGACTTCACTTGCGGAGCGCATGCTCTCCGATGGAAGTTTTGAAAAACTGCCGCAGTCCGAACCGAATGATCCGGATTACTCCGCAATCAAACGTGTTCCGAGGGAGGAAAGCGATGGATTTTCACCGGCTGTCCGCGCACTGCCGGGACATCAGATCTGGTCACAGCCGTATAAGAAAGATGCACATATTTTTATGGAAGTTGCAGAAGGAAAGATCACGCTGGATGAATTTGTGACACAGATGACGGATGAGGAACTTGCGCATATTTTAGGCGGACAGCCGAATACCGGTGTGGCAAATACATTTGGATTTGGAAATATGCCGGAATATGGAATTCCGAATATTATGACGGCGGACGGACCTGCCGGACTCCGCATTGAGAAAAAATGCGGCGTAGTTACGACGGCGTGGCCGTGCGCGACACTTTTAGCATGTACCTGGAACCCGGATGTGGTATATCAGGTCGGTGCAGCAGGTGCCGCTGAGGTGAAGGAAAATAACATTGCCGTCTGGCTGACGCCTGCAGTCAATATCCACAGAAGTCCGCTCTGCGGAAGAAACTTCGAGTATTATTCCGAAGACCCATATCTGACCGGAAAAATGGCATCTGCAATGGTAAAGGGAATCCAGTCAAAACATATTGCCGCGACGGTCAAACATTTTGCATGCAACAATAAGGAGACGAACCGTAAGGAAAGCGATTCCAGAGTGTCCGAGCGGGCAGCAAGGGAGATTTATCTAAAGGCATTTGAGATCATTGTAAAAGAGGCAGATCCGTGGTGCATCATGTCATCTTACAATATCGTAAACGGACACAGAACCTCTGAGAACCGTGAACTTTTAGAGGACATCTTAAGAGGCGAGTGGAACTATCAGGGCATGGTCACGACCGACTGGTGGACAAGCGGCGAGCATTATAAAGAAGTAAAAGCAGGAAATGACATCAAGATGGCATGTGGATTCCCGGAGAGTCTGCTCCGTGCAAAAGAAGCAGGAGTGCTGACAAGAGAAGAGATGGAGATCTGCGCAAAGCGTATTTTAGGATTAATACTGAAAATTGACTGAAATCAGGCGAAAAACAATCATGGACAAAAACAATGACAGGCTGAAAAGATAACAACAGATATATAGTGTGAAAAATAAGATTTTTCACACGCAAGATTTGTGCTTACGCACAAACTTGAGATGCAAATGAAAACGTTGTTTTCATTGAAAGACAGCGCAAGAATGGAGATTAAAATGGAGGATTATCATGGGTAACAGTGGAATCGGTGTTCCGCTGCCGGAACTGGCAGCATACTGTAGAGAGGCAGCAGCAGAGGGAGCCGTGCTTTTAAAGAATGAGGGGCATATGCTTCCGGTCAAAAAGGATGAGACAGTTTCTATTTTCGGGAGAAGCCAGATTGAGTATTACCGGAGTGGAACCGGTTCAGGTGGAGCGGTCAATGTGCCGTATGTCAAAAATATTTTAGACGGAATCAAAGAAAACAATGCGTTCCCTGTAAATGAGGAACTGGTAGAAACCTATAAAGAATGGTTAAAGGAGCATCCGTTTGACAACGGAGGTGGTGGCTGGGCGGCAGAGCCGTGGCATCAGGAAGAGATGGAAATCACCGACGAGATCGCACGCCGCGCAGCAGAAAAGTCTGAAAAAGCTATTTTTCTGATCGGAAGAACTGCCGGTGAGGATAAAGATTACGAGGACACGGAAGGCAGTTATCTTCTGACAAAACGGGAGAAAGAAAATCTTCGTGTTGTAACAAAATATTTTAACGAAGTGGCAGTGCTTTTAAATGTGTCTAACATCATTGATATGAGCTGGACGAAAGATGCAGCATATCAGGATCACATCAAAGCGATTCTTTACATCTGGCAGGGTGGTATGGAAGGCGCGAATGCCGTTGCAGATCTGTTATCGGGCAGAGTGACACCATCCGGAAAACTGACGGATACGATCGCAGAGAAACTTTCTGATTACCCGGCAGCAGACCATTTTGGAAGTAAGACAGAAAATATTTATGCGGAAGATATCTATGTCGGCTACCGTTATTTTGAGACATTCGCACCGGAAAAAGTAATGTATGAGTTTGGTTTCGGTTTATCTTATACGGAATTTTCCATGGAGATGGTAAAAGCGGAGAGTACAGGAAATGGAAAAGATGCAAAGATCGCACTCAGTATCCGTGTGAAAAATACCGGGGCAGCAGCCGGAAAAGAAGCTGCACAGGTTTATGTGTCCGCCCCACAGGGACAGCTTGGAAAACCGGCAAAGGTATTGTGCGGATTTGCAAAGACAAAACTGCTTGCTCCGGGCGAGGAGGAAGTACTTGAACTTACCATTCCGGTAAGCCGGTTTGCTTCCTATGACGACAGCGGTGTGACTGGTCATAAGTCCTGTTATGTCTTAGAGGAAGGTCTGTATAAGATCTATGTTGGAAACAGCGTCAGATGCACAGAAAAAGCCAATGTGGACGGAAAAGGCGGTTATGAGGTTTCTTCCTGTATCGTCACAGAGGAGTTGGAGGAGGCGCTTGCGCCGACAAAAGAATTTTTGCGTCTTAAGACAGGCAGACAAAAGGAGGACGGGGTGTTTGCCCGTGCATATGAAAAAGCACCACAGCAGATGGTTGATCTGGCAGAGCGGATCAAAAGCCGTCTGCCAAAAGAACTGCCACAGACCGGAAATAAAGGAATTACCTTACAGGCGGTTGCAGAGAATATCAAAAATGGCAGCAGTGTGGAAGAAGAATTGGACGCATTTGTAGCACAGTTTACCAACGAGGAGTTAGCCGTGATCGTCCGCGGCGAGGGAATGAGCAGCCCGAAGGTAACACCGGGTACAGCATCCGCATTTGGCGGTGTCAGCGACAGCCTGCATGGTTATGGTATCCCGATTGCCTGCGCATCCGATGGCCCGTCCGGCATCCGTATGGAGAGCGGATTAAAGGCAACACAGCTCCCGATCGGAACACTCCTTGCATGTTCCTTTAATATTCCAATGATGGAAGAATTATATCAGATGGAAGGCAGGGAATTAGTTGGAAACGAGATCGACACCCTGCTTGGACCGGGAATCAATATCCACCGCTATCCATTAAATGGACGTAACTTTGAGTATTTCAGTGAAGATCCGCTTGTGACAGGACAGTTTGCGGCGGCAATGACAAGGGGAATCCGAAGTGCCGGTTCTTCTGCGACCGTGAAACATTTTGCAGCGAATAATCAGGAGACGGAAAGACATAATGTAAACTCCATTGTATCTGAGCGGGCACTCCGTGAAATCTATCTGAAAGGCTTTGAGATTGCCGTGAAAGAGGGAAATGCAAATTCGATCATGACCTCTTACAACCCGGTCAACGGACACTGGACGGCATCCAATTATGACTTAAATACGACGATCCTGCGTGGTGAGTGGGGATATCAGGGAATTGTTATGACAGACTGGTGGGCGAAGATGAATGATGTTGTAAACGGCGGGGAGGCAGACCGCAGATACACCTCATTCATGGTTCGTGCACAGAATGACTTATACATGGTAGTCAACAATAATGGTGCTGCCATCAACGCAGCGGGCGATGATACCGTAGAAGCGCTGGAGGCGGGAAAACTCACTGTTGGAGAGTTACAGCGCTGTGCGAAAAACATCTGCCGTTTCCTGCTTGGAACACCTGTGATGAAACGTCCGTTAAAAGATTTTGATCCACTGCTTACAGTTACTGCAAAAGAAGCAGTAAATACAGACGGAAAGCAGGTCTGTGCACTGCAGAGCGGAAACCGGATCGAGGCAGGAAAGTTTGAAAACACAGTCCTTTATGTGGAAAAAGAAAGCATTTTAAACGTTAATGCACATTTCTGTTTCCCGGTGGAAGGATTAGCACAGGGAGCTGCCAATCTGTATCTGAATGGAGAACTGATGGCAACCGTCCAGACAGGTGGAACCGGAGAGCGTTTCCTGACACAGCGGATGTGCCGTGTGAAATTTATGCCGGGGTATTATGAACTGAAAGCAGAGTATGTGACACCGGAACTGAAGTTGGACTGGATTGAGTTAGAGTAAAATTTATTATCTGAATTTATAAAGTAAAAGTATACAATTTTAATCTCATAAAACAACTTAAAAAAGCAAAAATTAAGTAAAAACTCTGAAAATTTACAAACTAATATAAGCTTAATTGACAATGTTTTTTAAAGTAACATATAATTAAAAGACAAAGTGCATAAAGCTAATAAATGTATTGGAGGTAAGTTTATGAGAAAACGTTTTATGGGAAAACGACTTGCAGCCGCTCTTTTAGCGGCTGCAGTTGCGTTTTCAAGCGGCAATTTTGCAGGGGGATACGAGTATGTCTATGCGGCAGAAGCGAGTGTGTTTTATACCGGGACAAACACAGTAACAAAAGACAAACTGGATCTTGCAACAGAGGATTGGGATAATCCGCCAATGATCACTTATGATGAAAGTATTGCAGATTGTGTGACAACGAAAGATTTCACAATGAAGGCAGATATTACACTGGATGATGAGGCGTACGCATCATTGGGTACCGGGGAAAGTTACTTAAAGGTTCAGGGTATCGTGAAGCTGGGAAGTGAATGGACATGGACAGACAGTCAGGATATCCCGTATTTACAGCAGAGCAGTTTTTCAGAAGATACACATAAAACAACGATTACGATCAAGTTTGAGGATAAGGATGCAGATGATTTAAAAGGTGTATATTTCCGACTGATTGGTCAGGGCTTTTCAGGAACATGTACATTTTCCAATGTTACATTAAGTGGTGTGGCAGAAGCGCAGCCGGAACTGCCTGCAAAAGATCCGAGTGTGATCGATGATTTTGAATCTGCAGAGACAGGAAGCAGTGCAGGCTGGGAGCAGGAAGGCGGCTGGCAGTACGACAATGCGGTAGGAATCAGTGTAGCTGAATTTCAGGGAAGCAAAATGTTAAAGGCAGATCTCGATTATACCAGTTGTGAAGGTTTTACATGGAGTGAGGCAAAGATTAAAAAGTCGTTTGCAGAAGGACTCGATGTATCGGCTTATAATGTTTTAAGCTATGAAATGATCTATCCGGAAGCTTTTGACGGTTCTTTTAAGGCAAAGATTTTTGCAAAAAACGGAGCAGATGATGTGGAGATCATCAACAAAGAAGCAAAGATCGAAACGTCAGATCTCGGTGACGGATATAAGAAAGCAGTGGTCACTGTCAAATTCTCACCAAACACTGCAAAGATCACGGATCTGATGATTGGAACAGTTGGTGTGAGCACTGCCTTTTTGGGAAGCGTATATCTGGATAACCTGACTTTATCCCAGTATAATGCAGCGGGCGATTATACGGAGATCACAGAGACGGCAGGAGAGGCTGTGCTTGCAGATACGTCCAGTATGCCGGAAGAAGTAACACTTTCGGATGTGAATGCATCAGGTTCAGCAAAAGCGTTATATGCATATTTAAAAGGACTGGATGCTGCTGACCAGGTATTATTCGGACATCAGAATGACACAAGCAAGCATGTTTCAACCAGAGACGGTGTCTATTCGGATACAAAGGACGTGACCGGAAGTATTAGTGGTCTGGTCGGAATCGATTCGCTGGCACTGACAGGCGTGGAACTTGGAATTGATAACGTAGATGATGCAGTTCAGAAATCTATCGAGATCAGCAAGGCAGCAGCTGCAGAGGGTGCAATCATTACATTATCCACCCATATGCCGAATATGAGCAATGAAAAAATCATTGCAACACCGGATGCGGCGAGAAAATATGATTTTTCACAGTGTGATTTTTCGGAGGCAAAAGACCTGAGCAATAACTGCTCCGCAGAAGTACTTCCGGGTGGAAAATACAATGCGCAGTTTACAACCTATCTTGATATCATTGCAGATTACGCAAACGGACTTGGCGATATTCCTGTTTTATTCCGTCCATTCCATGAAAATACAGGCGGATGGTTCTGGTGGGGTGCTGCGACAACCGATAAAGAGACATACCGTGCGCTGTTCCAGTACACACAGGATTATCTGGCATCAAAGGGAGTACACAACTTTATTTATGTATATTCCCCAAATGGTCCGTTAACTTCAGAGGAAGAGTATATGGACCGCTATCCGGGCGATGACTGTGTAGATATCGTTGCATTTGATTACTATGATGATTACAATACTTATCCGGCAGAATATTCCGGCGAGTTTGTGGACAATTTAAAGAAAACCTGTCAGGTGGTAAAGAATATTGCAGACGCAAAAGGAAAAGTAGCTGCAATTTCCGAAACCGGTGTAAGGGTGATGAAGGCCGATGGATCGGATAATGAAGGAATTTTAGTAAAAGGAAATCCGATCGCAGGACACAACTGGTACAAACAGGTTAATCAGGTGGCAGTTGACACCGGAATGCCGTACTTCTTACTGTGGGCAAATTTTGGAGACACCAACTTTTATGTCCCATATAAATATGATGATACCCACGGACAGGAACTGATCAACGAGTTTATTGAATTCTACAATGAAAAATCTTCTGTTTTTGCGAATGGAACAAACTTTTACGGAAATGCAGACCAGAAAGAAGTAAGAAATGCAAATCAGGGAAATGCAGCAGGTTATTTTGCCAATGTTTTCTCTAAGATGGCAATCACAAGTGCATTTACTTTAAAAGCAAATGTGAGAAATGCACAGAGTGTAAGTTTTGTGCTGACAAACTCGGATACAAATACAGAAAAAACGATCACGGCAGAGAAAACGGAAGAATCCGGTGCTTACGAAGGTGTGCTGTCTGCGGATATTCTGAGTGCACTTGGAACAACGGATACCGGTAAGATCAGCCTTGTGGCAGATGGCAAAACACTTGTGACTGTTTCCTATATCAGTTTTGGAAAAGAAAAGGAAACACTTGCAAAGAATGTCATTGAAAATTTTGAATTATACTATGATGACAATGACTACCTGAATGGAACTTTTACAGAAAATTCAGCAGCAAACTGCAGTTCTTCCTTTGTATTAGATAAGGATCATAAAGCAGAAGGTGTTTACGGAGGTGCATTTACTTATCAGCTTAAGACGAGCGGACCGGAAGTATGGACCGGACGTATGAAAGGTTTAAGCACAAACGATTACAGCGAATACAATGCGGTCAGCATGTGGGTAAAACCGGATGGAAAAGGACAGAAACTGGTAGTTCAGCTTGTTTCCGGCGGAGAGGATTTCGAAGTATTTCTGACTGACTTTGTAAAGACGACAGAGGCAAAATATGTTACGATCCCATTTAACAAATTAAAGGGTAAACAGAATGGAACTTTTGATCCAAAGAATGTTACGAAGTTTGCAATCTGGTGTAACAGCATTTCAGAAGACGGAAATGGGGTTGATATCCAGTCGAAAATTGTTTTTGATGATATCCGCTTTGTAAATGTGGATGAATCAAAGTTAAATGTGACAGAAGGTGGATATGTACTGACGGATCAGTCACTCGTGTCCGGAGGACAGAAACCGGGAGATACAGAGAAACCGGGAGATACAGAGAAACCGGGAGATACAGAGAAACCGGGAGATACAGAAAAACCGGGAGATACGGAGAAACCGGGAGATACAGAAAAACCGGGAAATACAGAGAAACCGGGAGATACAGAGAAACCGGGTAATACAGATAAAACGACAGTTGCACAGGTTTCCGGCTTCAAACAGTCCGGGGCAACGAAGACTTCCATCCGCTTAACATGGAAAAAAGTAAAGAAAGCAGATGGTTATCAGGTATACCGTTATAACAAATCAACGAAAAAATATCAGAAGGTTGCAACGTTAAAAACTAATACCTATACGGATAAAAAGCTCAAAACAGCAACGGTTTATCAGTATAAAGTGCGTGCATACAGGAAAAGCGGTAAAAAGACGGTAACCGGAAAGTACTCCAATGTGATCAAGGCTGCGACCAGCCCGCAGAAGGTGACTGCGGTTAAGGCAAAACGTGTGAAGTCCAAGGTAAAATTAACCTGGAAGAAGGTAAAAGGTGCAGATGGATACGAGATCTACCGTGCAACATCCAAAAAAGGAAAATATCAAAAGATAAAGACGCTGAAAAAGGGCACTATTGTTTCTTACACAGACGGCAAAGCGAAGAAAGGAAAAACATATTACTATAAAGTAAGAGCCGTAAAAAATGCCGGAAAAACATCGGTGAAAGGAACTGCTTCAAATGCAGTGCGCTGTGGAAAATAAAAAGATTTATCATAATAATGATTATCTGGAGCGTAGATAAGGCTGACAGCAAAAAATCCGTGCGGATCAAAACTGATCCTGCACGGATTTTTTACTTATTCATGACAACAGGTTTCCTGTGAGGCGGTCTATTGTTTAGTTCAACATATTTAAGAACTGTGTGATCCTTGGAATGTTACTCTGCTCTAGTTCGGTGTAAGTTCCCTCTTTTAAGATTTTTCCCTCATCGAAGAAAACAACTTTATCTGCCACTTCTCTTGCGAAAGACATCTTGTGTGTGATGATCACGATGGTCTGTTTTTCGTCGACTAATCTGCGGATGATATTTAAAACCTCCACTTCAAGTTCCGGGTCTAACGCACTGGTAGGTTCATCAAAAAGCAGAAGTTCCGGTTTCATCGCGAGTGCCCTTGCAATGGCAATACGCTGCTGCTGACCGCCGGAGAGCTGCCCCGGATAAGCATCGCGCTTATCGGAGAGTCCGACTTTCTCTAAAAGGGAAAGTGCTTCTTTTTCACATTCCGCACGGTCTTTTTTTAAGACCGTGATAGGACCTTCCATAATATTTTCCAGCACAGTTTTGTGAGGAAAAAGCTGAAAATTCTGAAATACCATACCGGTCTTCATACGGATAGTGCGAATCTCGTTACTGCTGTATTTTACTTTCTGTCCTTCATGAAAGGTCATAGAGGAACCGTTTACATTCACGGTGCCGCTGTCCGGGATCTCAAGCAGATTGATACAGCGTAACAGTGTTGTCTTACCGGAACCGGATGGTCCGATCAGAACGGTGGTTTTATTTTTCGGAATCTCTAAGGAGACACCTTTTAAGACCTGATTATTATCTAAAGAATACATATGATACCTCTACTTTCCGACACGCAGTTTTTTCTCAATCCATTTCTGCAGTCCGGTCAACAGCGTACAGAAAAGAAGGTAAATGAGTGCAACTTCGATATAGATCCAAAGGTATTCGAGTGAGCTTGCTGCGGCTTCCTGTGCTTTACGGAACATCTCACCGATCATGATCGTAGATGCAAGGGAAGTATCCTTGACAAGACCGATAAAGGTGTTAAAAAGCGGTGGTATGGATACAGTAGCAGCCTGTGGAATGATGATACGGCGGAATGTCTGCTGATAACTCATTCCGAGGGAATAGCCTGCCTCCCACTGACCTTTATTGATGGAAAGGATTGCCGCACGGATCGTCTCTGCGGAGTAGGCACCTACATTTAAGGAGAGTGCCGAGATACAGGCAACCCACTTGTTGATGCCAAGGGGATTACAGATACCCCAGTACATGATAAATAACTGTACCAGCAGAGGGGTTCCGCGGAATACCCAGATATAGATTCCGGCGATCTGTTTTAATACCGGTATTTTGTTGATAATGAAAAGCGCACACAGCACGGCAATGATGACGCCGATCGCAAAGGATACGAGCGTCAGGGGAATCGTGTAAAGCAGGCCCTGTCTTAGCATTGGCCAGAATGCATTTTTCATCAGTTCTGCTTGTCTTGCTGTAATAATACCCGCTGTCAGGTATGCATATGATCCCATGAGTTTTCTCCTGTAACGATAGTAATTCATGACAATAGAACGATATAGTACATTCTATTGCCATGTTTAAATTCTATATATTAAGGCTGAGATACGTCTAAGCCAAAGTATTTCTCAGAAATTTCTTTGACTGTTCCATCTGCGATTAATGCGTCAATGGCGGTGTTAATTTTCTCAACTAATTCATCATTGCCTTTTTTCAACATTACGGCACTTGCATTTACGTCATCTGATTCAGCAACAATCTTTGTGGATTCGTCGCCGCCCTTCTGCTGTTTCCAGTAAGCATAGGTCAGCTCATCATTGATAGCACAATCAGCTTCGCCACTTAAAACACATTCCATGGCAAGTGCGAATTTATCCTGCCCGACGATTTCAGCACCATAGCTTTTGGCAATTTCATTGAAGTTTGAGGTAAGTCCTTCTGCGGCTTTTTTGCCGTTCACATCTTCAAAAGAAGTGATATCGGTGTTGTCAGCAGCAACAATGAGAACCGGTCTTGTATAAATATACGGTGTAGAAAAGTCATATTTTTCTTTACGCTCGTCGGTAATGGTTACCTGATTCATAACTGCATCAAAATTACCGGCATCAAGTGCAGCAGTGATGGAATCCCACTCTGTTTCAACAAATTCAACATCATATCCCATTTTTTCACCGATCGCATTTGCCATATCAACCTCAAAACCGGTTAAAGTACCGTTTTCATCATGGTATGTATATGGAGCATAAGTTCCTTCCATGCCGACGGTCAGTACAGGTTTTGTGGCAGAATCATCAGATGCTTCTGTTGTACTTTCTGCATTGCCAGTTGTATTATCTGCGGAAGTATCTGCTGCGCTGTTGTCAGAACCGCATGCTGCCATTCCTGTGGCTAAAACGGCTGTCAGTAAAATTGAAATCACTTTTTTCTTCATAAAACTTGTCCCTTTCTTTTTTTCATAATCTCCATCTTCTTCTTAATTCATACTATTCTGATATGATTTAGAACAGATTATACTTTTATCAGATAATGATGTCAAGTGATTTGCAAAGAAAACATTTTTGTTTGTAAAAAAATACGGTAACAACCATGCTATACAGGAGAAATGAAGTTATTCCTGTATCGGAGAAAGAAAGTTTTTCAGTTCTTCAATAGGGATCGGTTTTGAAAATTTGAATCCCTGCAGATAGTCTGCATGACTGTTTACACAAATTTCTTCCTGTTCGTCTGTTTCCACGCCCTCATAGAGTACTTTATATCCGAGTTTTTCAAAAGCAGTGGAAAAGTAGTTCAGGATAAACTGGGAATTTTCATCCTTATTTGCCATCAGAAGAAGGCTGCGGTCAAATTTTACAACATCAAGTTTTAAGCTAAGAATCCGGTCAAAATTAGAATATCCGGTTCCAAAATCGTCGAGGTAAGTACATACACCGAGGGATTTAAACTGCATTACACGGTCAAGAACGAGTTCGTATTCGGTATCGTTGCGGCTCTCGGTCAGTTCCACTGCGATGGTATGAAAATCAACACCGTTTCTTTCTACGATCTGCCGGAACTCTTCCATAAAATTTTTGTTGGAGAGCTCTGAAATGGAAAGATTTACGGAAATACGGGAGAGCGGGTAACCTTCATCCTGAAATTCCCGGATCGCACGGCAGGTCTTATTTAAAATGATCATGCTTAATTTGTGGATATAGCCATTCTTTTCAGCGAGCGGAATAAACCGGTTTGGATATACCATGCCGGTGTCCTTTAGTTTCAGACGCATCAGTGCTTCTGCGGTGTCATAATTGCCGGCATTTACGTTGCGGACCGGCTGGCAGTATACAAGAACTCTTTCGTCATCAAGGGAACCGTTTTCTGCAATATCTTTTAACTGCGCCGAGAGATATTTCATATCATGAAAACTTTTATAATCGGCGGTGTCGCAGGAGCGGAAATTATTTAGTTCCATCGGTTCTGCAAAGAAGTTAAAAAGTTCGTAAAACTGCTCTAAGTTTTCACAGAAATCCAGATGATTGAACATAACGATCTTATAAGGCAGTTTATAAGTTTCAAAATGGCGTTTAAAGTCATTCTGGATCATATCCTGTGCGATTTTATCTGCATTCCGGATGTCACTGACATCAATTGCAAGAACAAAAAAATCTGTAGATGGGTGGAAGAGGAGTCCGTTTTTAAAGTAGCCGTTCCAGAAGTTGAAAAAAAGTTTGCCAAGCTCATCCGGCATCACATATTCGGAATCAGTGTCGAAACGGAGACACATATAATAAGTAGAATTTTGAATTGACGCCTGCTGGTTTAAATATTCGTTTAGGGAATCTGCATTCAGGGCCCCTGTCTTGATACTGTAAGAACTTCCATGTACCATATAAAGGATTACCATGATCGGCAGGAGAAAGGTGATGGCAAGGAAGGTATTGCTGCCAAAATAGTTTTCTGCACAGACGAGAAAAACACAGATGAACTGTACGATCACGAGCATATGGAATAAACTTGTTGGAATGCGTTTATGATAGTAAAGTAACAGGAAAAAAATAAACGCCATATAAATCCCGTAAGCAATCGTAAACGGTTTTAAATAAAGGTTATCATGCCATGCACCTGAGCTGTCCCGGTAGAAACTGTAACCCAATACAGGTGACAGTGCATCCACAATGGCAAAAATGATATATAAGAAATATAGGAAAATATTCATGATATGTCCTGTTTTTCCCGGAATACCAATCAAAATCTTTAAATAAGCCGCATACAGACAAAAAATGAGCAGCAGGCTTGAATGATATATTGCACGCAGAATACATAAAGTGGTATCACTGTCGAAATACAGTACAGTATAGTAAAAGCAGGAATTGCTGAAGGCTGCAATCAGCAAAAGCGCGATGCAGGTGCGAAAAAGCAGAAAAAGTCTGCTGCGGCGGATAAATGTCTCCCGGAGAAGCAGTAAAAGTAATATACATAAGATCACGAGAATCATATCTACAGCGGGAGTGTACCCGTTGATCAAAAAAGCGTTGGATAATATTTTTGGTTGCAGATTCATAATTTCATTCCCCTGTAATCAGATTAAAAGTAATTTAGCCGAACAAAAATTATACCATAATATGGGAAAAATGTCACAAAAATGCATGCTCAGGTTGACGTTAAGACAGCAAAGTTATAAAATAAAAAAGCGCAACCGATTGCGCTATATTGGAGAGGAAGAATGTTGCTGAAGCAGTCAGCCGCAGGTACCTTAAGAATATAGAGAAATCGTGGAAAAAAGAACAAATTTATGGAGGGGAGTGTGAAAAAATTTTTTCACACACAGAAAAGGTGAACATTATGAAAAAACAGGTTTACAGAAAACTACTGGCGGCATGTGTCAGCGTAAGTCTTGGAACTGTTCTTCTGGCAGGATGTGGGGATTCTGCCGGAACGACAGGGACAAAGACAGAAGACGTTTCTTTAACAACAGAAGCACAGAGTGAAACCCGGACAGCGGATGTATCAGAGGCACAGCAGGAATCAGAAACACAGACAGAAGTACAGGAGAACGATACATCGGAAGATGTGATTGAGCCGGTGGGAGAAGTTACAACATTCACGCTGCCGGACGGACCGGAGGAGTCTGATATTTTCGTGCAACCGGTTGCGGATATTTCGGATGACTTTATCCGAGGCATGGATGCATCCGCAGTTCTTTCTGTGGAAAACAGCGGGGCTGTGTATTATGGCTACGATGGAAAAGAGCAGGATGTGTTTGAGACACTTGCACAGTCCGGAGTCAATTATATCCGCCTGCGTGTATGGAATGATCCGTATGACGAGAACGGCAATGGCTATGGCGGCGGAAACAATGATCTGACGACTGCCATGAAACTTGGTGTGCGTGCAGCCAGATACGGAATGAAGGTCTGCATTGATTTTCACTATTCAGATTTCTGGGCAGATCCGAAAAGACAGCATGCACCGAAGGCATGGAAAGGTATGACAGTCGATGAAAAGAGTGATGCACTCTATGATTATACGACAGAGAGCCTTGGGAAGCTGTTAGATGCCGGTGTGGATGTCGGGATGGTGCAGATCGGAAATGAGATCAATAACGGTATGTCCGGCGAAACAGATGTGGATGCCGTGATGCAGCTTTTAAATTCCGGAAGTAAGGCAGTGAGAGAAGTGGCAGAGTCTTATGGAAAAGACATTAAAGTTGCCGTACATTATACGAACATTGAGGATAATGACCAGATCGATACGATGGCAGCAAATTTAAAAGATGCCGGTGTGGACTATGATATGTTTGGTCTTTCCTTCTATCCGTTCTGGGACGGAACCAACGAAAATATGCAGAACGCAGCAAAACTGATCGAGGATAAGTACGGAAAAGAAGTATATATTGCAGAGACTTCTTACTGTTATACATCTGAGGATGGAGACGGTTTTGGCAACAGCCTGAAAGGAACCGATGACCTGACAGACGGTTACGGTGCAACGGTACAGAGTCAGGCAACAGTGATCCATGATATCTGTGCAGCCGCAAATGAGGCCGGAGTGGAAGGTGTCTTTTACTGGGAAGGCACATGGATCCCTGTCGGATCAGCCGATGCGGATAATTCCGCTCTGTGGGAGAAATACGGAAGCGGTTGGGCAAGCAGTTATTCGGCTGAGTATGACCCGGATGATGCAGGGTTATACTATGGAGGCTGTTCCTGGGACAATCAGGCAATGTTTGATTTTACCGGACACCCACTGGCTTCTTTGAATGTATTTAAGTATTTAAAATATGGCGCAACAGCGCCGCTTGCAGTTGACTATATCCCGGATGTTTACGTCTCCTGCAATGTAGGCGAAGATCTGGTTCTGCCGGAGAGTATTGATGTTGTATACAATGACCGTTCACAGAATAAAAAACAATCTGTAAGCTGGAATGAGACACAGATGAAGGCAATCGATACCACGAAAGCCGGCAGTTATGAGATCGAAGGGGCATTGGAAGATGGAACCACTGTTACCGCGCATGTGGAAGTGGAAATGGTAAATTATGCGGTCAATCCAGGTTTTGAAGATAAAAACCGTTCAATGTGGAAAGTCTCTTATGAAGGGGAAGCCGATCCGACTGATTATCAGGTAAAAGCGGATGATGCACATTCCGGTGAGACCGCATTTCACTTCTGGTCCGGAGATTCGGATATGGAATTTTCCATTGAGCAGGAAGTGACCGGTCTGGAGAATGGGACGTATCAGTTGTCTGTATTTTCACAGGGCGGTGATATGTCATCGGATGCGTCCATGGAACTGTATGCAGTGACAGCAGATGGCGGGCAGACGGCTCCGTTTATGCTGACCACCTACAATGACTGGCAGAATCCGACGATTAAGGAGATTAAGGTTACGGATGGAACGGTTAAGATCGGGGTACGGTTCCAGTGTAACGTGGGCAGCTGGGGAACAGTGGATGATTTCACGCTGAACCGGATTTCGGACTGATAGCTGGTATCGCTGATGAGAAGGAGATGGGTAAAAGACGTGCTTTTTATTTAGGAGCGCTTAATATGATACAGTGGTGGCAGCAGATTTT
>OAXJ01001335.1_pt1 | contig 17322 bp, 16 predicted proteins | sample 1517241 | NCBI WGS metagenome assembly OAXJ01 (sample SAMEA2580293, study PRJEB22360) | human gut metagenome | biome: human gut; feature: human-associated habitat; material: faeces | place: Denmark | collected 2008/2010 | reverse complement strand
CAAATCATAAGCCACCTCTTTCTAAAAAATGTAATGTGTTTCTTACTTTAATCTAACACAATTAGAGAGCCCATTCAAGGGATATGATTTGTTTTTTGGTTCTGTTGCAAAGTCTGAAACTCAAAAACACTATCTCTGACCAACCGTCAATCTAAGCAGGTATTCCCATTAATATTTTGATTTCAGTAGAAACTGAAAAGCCGAAGAGCGTTCCATTTCTTCGGTTCTTTTTATATATTCGTCGAATGGCCTACATCCCCTTAATCGTGGATGAGGCAGTCCGGAGACTTCGATAAAATTTATTCCATCGCTTAATTGGCCTATGATCTTGTTCTATTAAATTGTTCAGATACTTCACAGTTCGATGCTCTGTTTTGGTGTATAATCCGTTTCTCTGTAACTTTCTAAATGCAGATCCTATAGAGAGGGTGCTTTATCTGTTACGATGACTCTAGGCTGTCCAAATTGTTTATGGAGTCGCTTTAAGAAAGCATAGGCTGCTTGCGTATCCCGTTTCTTTCGTAACCAGATATCTAAGGTTAAGCCGTCCGCATCAATTGCACGATAAAGATAATGCCAACGTCCCTTAATTTTGATATAGGTTTCGTCCATTTTCCATGAATAGAAGGATTGTCTATTTTTCTTCTTCCAAAGATAATAGAGGACTTTGCTGTACTCTTGCACCCAACGATAAATCGTAGATAGATTTTTTGGAAAACTTTGCAACAGAACCCCCAATCTAATTTACTTCTTTCGTTGTCCTCCCACCAGTTAGATAAGTTTTTAGTGATTCTACCGTTTTAATTTGGTAGGGAGTTTCACTTAAATTAACTTCTAGAAAGCCTTGTTCGTAACCTGTTATGATGAATCGAGCGATTAACTTCCCATTCATCATTAGTTCATAACCAGAACCAACATGAATGAGCGTATACATCCGATATTTCGCATAACCTTTTACTCCACACTCATCAATTAATTTCTTAATCAGTTTTATATCCATATGAGCCTCTCTTCTTTTTCTTTAATAGTCCTATTTTAATGCAAAAATGACTAAAAAGACAGTTCAAATGAGCATTAAATTTATTTTTCTGCTGCAATGTTTGATATTTCAAATATTTTTAAACAAAATGAGTTAAATCAAAACTTTTAACTAAAACGGGATTATCCAAAATCGATTTGATCCAACATTGTTTCACGGCTGGCTTGATCTAAACCTAAATAAGTTAGCGTCATTGATTCACTGGAATGGTTTAGTAAATGCATAACTAGTCCAATGTTGTAATTTGATTGCATATAAACCCTATAAGCACCTGTTTTACGCATGGTATGTGTGCCCAGGTAGTTGATAGATAGAAGGTCTCCAACTCGTGCCATAATCTTATAGAACTGTTTCTCAGTAATAGGACGATCAGGACGAGAAGTTGAAGGAAATAACCACTCTGAATTCATATTTTGTTGGATGAGCCATGCATGATAAAGCATTAAATCTTGTTGGACAGGTCTTAAATACAAAGTATTCGCTTTACCTGTTTTTTGATCATGAATGAAAGCAGTCTGTTTGACTGTACCATCCGAATTAAAGACATCAGATTTTTTTAGTTTCATGACATCACTGACACGTAACAAGGTCGCTTTTCCAACTTGGAAGATCGTATAGTTACGACGTCCAGCACGAAAGCTATCAAGTAGTGTATCCTGCACTATTCTTAAGATATTTGAATCTTTAATAGGTAAAACGATCTGTTGAACCATATATCATAGATTCCTTTCTAATAAATAAGTAAATAAGTAAATAAATAATTTAATTATTTACTTATTTATTTTCTTGCCGAGCTTGCATTTCTGCACTTCCGCTTGTAGCAAGGGTTTCATCTGTTATTTTTTTGAAAATAACTTTTTAATTGCTCCCAACTTACGATAAGAAAACAAACAGGGATAAAAATGAACATGATTGCTAGTAAAAGCATGCCTACCATCCCAAATAATCCCTCCATCTTTGGTTCTATTATATAAAAAAACATAAAAAACAACCCCTATTACCTGTCAAATAGATAACGGGGGTTGTTTAATAGCGTTGTATAGGGGCTATTATCTAATTATAGACCCTAAACAAACATCTGGAGCCTTATTCATTAATCTGTTTTGAACTATCATTTTTTTCTTTCTTACTTTCAATATTCTTGTCGGTGTTTTCATCTAACTTATTTTGTATATATTGATCTAGATACTTAGAAAGTTCCTCACCCTTCAAATTTCCTAATTCTGGTATTTGAATTACCTCTAATGTCACTTTTTTTAGCCCGTAACTAGATAAACTTTCTTTTAAATTATTCATTTTAGAGGCATTTATTTTTTTACCAGACACTGTTAAAACAAGCTTATTCTGCGAGTTTTTATAATTCTGATCCAAAATAACGTAATCTTTAAATTCATTTTTCAAAAAATTGTTAATGGTATATTTACGAACACTATCCTGAACTAAAGATGAAGCAGAAATAATACTTGGGATCATGATTAATATAGAAATTACTAACAAGAAAAGGTTAATTCTATTTTTGTTTATACTCACTTTATAATGTACTGGAAATTTCATCACTCTGATACCAATAACTGTCGCAATGATAATGAAAGCACTATTGATAACGAATAAATAAGACGACCCTAAAAAATATTCCCATTTTAATACTGAAATTGAATACCCAATAGTACATAAAGGTGGCATTAAAGCTGTAGCTACTGCCACTCCTGGAACAATATTATTAGCTTGTTTTTTTCTTGCACCAATGATTCCTGCCACTCCACCTGCAAAAGCGATGATAACATCCCAGATGGTTGGACTTGTTCTTGAAATAATTTCGCTACTCGGATAACTGATGGGTGATATCATAAAATAAAGTGAGGATACGATTATGCTGACCACTACTTCTAAGAGTAATAATTTAGCAGACTTTCTTACTACAAAAGAGTCTAAAACAGACAGACCATATCCTAAGGCTAATATTGGTGTCATAACAGGTGAAATTAACATAGCTCCTATGACTACAGCATTAGAATTCATATTTAATCCAATTGAAGCAATTAAAATAGCACACACTAATATTATTGAATCGCTAATTCTAATTTCTAAATCTTGTAATATTTTTTCCCTAAACTCTATCGGGGTAAATTCATAATTATTTTTCATAATTCATCCTTATACTTCTTTTAAAAATTTTAACTGTCATCACTCCAGATTATCCGACCATTACATTTTCTTCAGGATATTTATAGAGAGCTTCTTCTCTATTTTTAGTATTAAGAGAGTAAATATTTGACATTAGTCCAGACAGGTATTGATCCAGAATTCAGATGTTTGTAGTCTTTTCCAGACTTAACATCAATAAAATCAGCAAACTTATGCTCTTCCCATTCATCCGTGAATCCTTTAAATCGCAATTCTGGAACTTTCTTTTTAACTGAATCATCTATTTTCGCCATAGTTCCCACCATTTTCTTGGTTTTTCTTGTTCTTCTATCCTTTTTTGATCTTTGATTTGCTCCAGCAAAGTTTCCAAATGCTCTTTAAGAGCGTTCACTTCATCTTTATATTGATTGTCTAAGTGTTTGAATTCTGTTTCCTGTGAGGGCATTTTGAGAGCTTTTAAGCTGTCATTTTCTGCTTTGTATTCTTCTAACAACTTTTTATCTTGTAAGGCTAGACGTTGTTGCTGGTCTAATAGCTTATGAATCTCTTTTTTTTCTAATTGGAGTTCGGACACTAAATTCCTTAAAAATAAAATCTCTTCTTTTTCCTCCGAAACGCTATCAATCGAATCGTTTACGTTGTCGTCAATAAAAACTTTTTGTTGACGTTTTTTAGTTGACGTTTTGTTAAAAAAAGCATTCTTAATAGCTTTTTGACCATCAACGTCAACGTAAACGGTATTCCCTTTTTTTGACGTAAATTGACGTAAATCTATTGACGATTCTTTTTTTATTTTTTGCCATACAGCTTGCTTTGAAACACCTATTTCATCCGCAATTTCTTTTATGGTTTTTAAATTTTCACTCATGGATTTCTCCTTTACCTCGAACACTTGCACGTTCTGGTTGTTCAATATCTTGTAATTTTACAGTTGGCAAGTACTGATCAATCGACTTTTTAAGATACTTCGCAATGTTTCCTTTTGAGTAAGGTTCTTGCTTTTCATGAACATATGAAAGGTGTTTTTTGACTCCCTCTAGTCCTCTTAATTCTTTAAGTTCATCATATTTAGGATAAACATTTTTTTGCAAGCCAGCCATAAGTGATGTATCCGTCATTTCATAAGGCGATAAAAGGAAATTCTCCAATAATAACCTTGTATATTTACTTTCCATTGCTTGCTTAACTAAAATAGCTTCACTTTGTTCTTTTTCAACTTTCACTTCCTTGTACGTTTTATCCTCTAGCTTATAGCTGTTATCGTCTGCTCGACGTTTTTTCGTAATATGAAAGACAATAGAATCAATCGAACGCCCTTTCTTAATCTTGTCATAAGTCACGTTAAAGGAGGTGTGTGCATTGATCTCTTTTAAAGAGTTTTTTAAAATATAACTTTCAAATCTATCAAATCTTTGATACTCACTAATCGTATCGGTCATTTCTCGCAATTCTCGGATTGAAATGGTGGGGTTGCGGTAGGTTGCCACTTGTTCTTCTCGGCGCCCGCCCTTATAACTATAATGCTCGTACTGGTTATAATTCATGGATAACCAGCGATACAAGATAATACTATACTTACTATTCAGTTCTGCTATATCAGACAAGGCATGTTGCGTAAAATTCTGTTTTAAATTGATTAAATAAGGCATAATTTCACGATGAAATTCAATTTTTACTTCATCATGATAATCCGTCCATTCCACATAGGGAATGGGGACAATATTTCTAAATTTAAAGCCTTTTCCCACTTCTTCTTTGATTTGAAAAAAAGCTTGTTTCTGCATATTCTCAACTGCCTGTTTAAAACGTGTGTGTTTATCATTATCAGATACCTTAAAAAAGGCAAATAATTCTGCTTTTGACAAATAAACTGTATGATCTTTTGGTGGTTCTTCGGTATTAATACAAGATACGGCTAACTCAAACATTTTGAGTGGGGTTTTATCCATTTTGGCAATGCTGGTAATTAAAGAATTATGTTCCACTACTTTTCGTTTTGATAATTCATTCAAGATTTGCACCTGCTTCTGATTTTGTTCATTTTTTGGTATAATAGACATAGAAATACGCTCCTTTGCGTGTTTTATAGTGGGCATGAAGAAACTCTCTGCAAAAAGTATTTCTTCATGCTTTTATTATATCACAATACCCCACAACTAAAAGATTTTTTTGTGGGGTATACACAGTTTTTTTGTGGGGTATACACAGTTTTTTTGTGGGGTTTTAATCTCTAAACCCTTGAAAACACTCACTTTTTTTTGACGCAAAAGAATAAAAGATTAAAATATATATGATAAATTAATATAGGCTTCGCCTTTTTTTATTTTTTTCAAAAATTTAAAATCAAAAGTCAAAAGTCAAAATCATCCCGTAAGCAAACAGACGAATCAAATTCTATATTGATTCGTCTGTTTGTATCGGTTATTTATAAATCTTCTGTTTTTATTTCATAATATCCCTCGTAATAATAACTTGCATCAATTCCTTTAAAGAATTGTTCTTTACCTAAATCATCGGTTAAAGCCTTTTGAATCAAATATTTTAATTCATTGGTGCTGACTGTACTACGGATCATGGCATTTAAATATTCATCCTTATCAATTTGATTCCAATCGACGATTTTGTGTAGTTTATTTTTAAGAATTAAATCCAACCAGATACGAGTGGCTCGTCCATTGCCTTCCCTAAAAGGATGCGCCACATTCATATCCGAATACTTATCAATAATTTCATCAAATGTTTCTTGAGGTAATTTATCAATATATTCAAGTGTTTGCGCTAAAAAAATACGTGGCGCAAATTGAAAGTTTCCTTTCGCAATATTCACTTCTCGAATTTTTCCTGCAAAGTCGTAAATATCTTGGAATAAAAACTGATGAATATCAGATAAGCCTTGAAACGTCCCAATTTCAAGATCCTCTATTTTGCCAGACTCAAACAATTCTTTGGCTCTTTTTTTCGTTAAGATTTCTTCCTGTTTGGCTAATTCTGCTGAATTGGTTAAGCCTAATTTATTATCTAAAACCAAAATATCCCCTCACTCTCTATTTTTTTGGAAAGATTCTTTTGAAAATTTTTGGACGTTGATCAAACCATGTTGAAGCGGTATACATTAATCGAAAACTGCCATATATTCCAGCACCGATTAATCCAAATCCACCTAATCCAAGAATGACTGCCCCATAAGGATGTTTAGGCTTTATTTCCATCACTGTGTCATACAAAATATGCAAACCCCAACCATCCCAGATACCTTTATAAATCCATCGTCCGATGAGAATACCGACAACTAAGAAACAGAACAGGCAGACAATGTTCGCAATCAGAATACCGTAACGTTCGACAATCTCATGTTTGCGATCTGCTTTTATCTGCTCTTTTTGTTCATTCAGTTCTTTTTTCAAAGCGAGTAATGCCTGTTTTTCAACTTGAATATCTTTCAGTATGGTCGCTTTTAAGTTTTCTGCCTCTAAACGATGGAGTTGTTCTTGAATGGCAGACTCCATTTTTTGATTCGCAACAGCTTCTATTTTTTCTTGGTAGTCCCGAAAGTCTTTATTAACTTCTTGACGGACTAAGCGGTCTAGTTCTGGAACGTTACTGAAATCAATTTTGCCATTTTTATAAGCATTTAATACTTGAACAACGAGTTGTTCATCTTTATTCATAGACTCATCCCCCGATCATGATCTTTTGTTGGTTTATTTTCGGACTGTACGTCTCTATTCGCTTGTTTTTCTAGGCTTTTCTGTTGTTCTTGCTCGTAATTTTTCATGTCCTTTGAAAAGCGACGTTCAAAATCATCGAGGATTTTCTCTTTTGTTTGCTTTAATTTTCTTGTAACGCGTTGAGTAAGTTCTGGTACTCGTCCTGCAAACTGTTTGATTGTGTCAATAAATCGATTAATTGTTGATTCTCGTTTGAGAGCTTCTGATTTTCTTGGTTCAATTGCTTGTTCAAGGCTAACAATTTCTGATTCTCTTTGTTGAGTGTCTCGCTCAAGCGGAGTAATCGCTGGTTCTCGTTGTTCAACAGCTCTAAATTCGTTTTGTCTTGCTCGGTTTTCCAACTCATGTAAAATGGTCTCCCTTCCAAAATCAGAACCCAATCGGGTCTCTCGTGCTCGTCTTTGCTTATTATTGGCGTCTAAAAAGGCGTATGAGAACGTTTGGCCTCTTTCTGATAGAATTACACCATTATCGGATAAACGCTCTTTAAACGTCTCATATGAGCTCACAGAGACATCTTGAAGCGATTTATTGATTCTTTCTCTCAAATCATCCATGTAAGAATACTCATTTTTGGCGATTAGTTCTTTTTCTGTCTCTGTTTGACGCTCTTTTGGTGGCTCTAAAATGTGCCAGTTTTCTCGAGAAGCGAGTCGATCATTCATTTCTCGTGCTCGTTGAACGCTTTCTCCTTTTTGTTCTCTTAATTTCTTTCCTGTCTCTAAATTGACCTTATTAACAATGATGTGGTTGTGTAAGACGTGATTTTTTCCGTCTAAATGCGTATAAACAGCGCTTTGATGGTTAGGATAAAGGTTTTCTGCTAATTCAACGCCTAAATCATTGGCTTTTTGCCAGTCTTTTTGAACTTTCGGATTCAGTTCATCTAAGGCGAAAGATTGGGTAATACGCAAGACTTGATTGGATTCTTTGGTTTGGTTATGAAGTTGTCGAACGACATCGAATTGTTCTTTGGCGATAAAGGGATCAATCCCGTTGGTTCCACCCACGGCGACTGCCCGACAATTTGTCAGCTCCACAGGACGTTCCAATTGATGGTCTTGTAGCCACTGTTCAGTTTTTTCATGCATAGGTCTGTCTTGACCTAAAGCATAATTAAGGGCGCTCGCTGCACTTGCGCCATTGCTTATTTTTGCAATTGTTGCCATAACTCTTGATACCCCTTTTGAGCTTGAGCGAGTACTCCGTATGTATAGCGTAAAGCCTCGATCAGCTCTTTATCTTGGTTGTCCATCCGATCGAATTGATTGAGTTTCTTGGCGATTTGATTTAAATTGGTTCCTTGTTTGGAGAGTTCTAATAATAAAGATTTCGCTTGGTCATGTTCGAGATAAGGTTTTTTTAAATGAGATTTTTGTGCTAATTTTTTCGCATAAAGATTCGGAGAGAGTCCATATGTTTCTCCTGAAATTTTCAGCTTATTGTATTGTTCTTCAGATAATCTAAATTGAATGTACTTTGTTTGATTTTGTGATACTTCTTTCTGATCCATAAATAGCCTCCTCAAAGATAAAATGCCCCAGCGCTCATTCCTCAATCGCCCTTTGTCATTGATTTTGTAATAAGCATTGCGCCCTATTCGGTTACAATCATTATAACAAAATAGACCATATAAATCCATAAATACTGCAAGCTATCACATTGTAATACAAAGTACTTCGTTCTTGTATTACAATGTGGCTTGAAAAGGGGGAAGTTTCACTTTCCCCTTTTATCCCCTTTGGATTGTGTCGATTTGCTTTACGCAAACGCCACCTACCCATTTTATAAAAATAAAATGGGCAAAAGATCTTTCTTTTTGTCATACAAAAAGAGGAAAAAAAGAGACGATTTTCTTCTTCCGAAATCGTCCCTCTTTTTTCTAAAACCATGGATGAACGAACAAAAAATCTCTCGTATTTTGTTTGTTCATCCACTGCTAATACCAATAGCAATAAAAAAAACAGCTACTCTTTAAGTAACTGTTTAATGTTTTTTTGTATATTAAGTAATTTGAATTACTTGCTTTGAGAGTTGTTTAAAGGATAATTTAGATCTTTTCATTACTTTAAGTTGATAAGTCATCGCTTTTATCTTAGTTTGTCCGATCAACACACATAGCGCATCATCTTTGGTTTTTAAACAATACATCCCTTTTGCTAAGTGATCAATCTGATAAGTACCCGTCGCATCTGGTATTAATATCACCGCCTCACCTTGACGCTTCAATGCTCTTTTACCCGTTCGATCATAAAGATGTAAAGGTTGTGCGTAAGGCGATTGATCTGAGGTGATAATCTGTAAAATAATCGACATATTTTGCTTAGCGAGCAGGTATTGGTGGATAATACGATAAAGTATCCAGAGCATTAAGCAAACTAGTAAGGTAAATAAGACTAGCAAAGTAAGTTGGATCAGTTTGCGATTATGGTCATTTTGCGCTAACATCTTTTCAACTTTGGGCGTATAAGGGACACGACTGCCAGTTACTAGTAAGCGATGAGAGTTGATCATATAAGGTGTACAAGTCAATAACGTCACCAAGTCTTGCCCTGGCTCTATCTTTAAGACCTGTGTTTCTTCTGGTTTCACCACAACAATCGTCTTCACCTCATAGGCTAACTTATGACCCAATACTTCTAAAACAAAGATATCCCCTTCTTTTAGTTTTGGTAAATCAGTAAAAAGTGCACGGTCTGGTAGCCCTCGATGAGCCGCAATCACAGCGTGTGTATTTTGACCTCCTAATGGGTATGAGGTCCCATTTAAGGTTGTTGCACCAATTTCTAACAGTTCACTATTAGTCGTATCAAATAGTGGGATTTTAATGTTGATCTTAGGAATATCAATGGTGCCTAGTAGATGTTTTTTATAATAATCTTCAGAAACACCACTTGCTTTGTCATCTTTAAAAGGATCTTTAGAGGGTGTCAAGCCTTGTTTAGCTAATTTTTCATTAGCTGCTTTCAACTGCTTTTCTTGTGTGTCGTGAGCTTTTTGTAAACTATCCTTATAAAGCGACACGCGAACATTATCTAAGTAGTCATTTAAGGCACTGATATAAAACGGATATAGCATGATCAATATACCAATCAAAAATAAACTATAAACCATCAAATTAATCAAAAAACGCTTGCCTATACTTTTTTTAGCCTTTCCTTGTGGCTTGTTTTTATTTCGCATGATGTCCCCTATCAATGATATAGTCACGATGGTGTTGCTTACCGGTTCTTTTTACGCGTGCACCATGAGACTTAAGTGTAAAGTGTTGATCCTGTAACAGTCGCACAAATCCAGATACTTTTGGAAAAGCGGTTTGCTCATCAGGATAAGCAACATAGCGGCCACCTGGGATATCTTCAAACAGGACACGCCCATCTTTATCACTGATTGCTTTAAGCCGTTCACCGTCTCTTAATACTGGTATTTTCCCTTTTTTCTCTATCAGATAAAAGGCTAAATTAGCTATTCCTTGTCCATCAGCTACAGCATAGAATACAAAATCATAGCGATGTTTGATACACAGATAATAGACAAACTTGCGCCATATAAAATATGCAAATAATAAACAGAAAATCGGAATACCGACTGCAAAAGCGAGTAGTCTATTCTGATGATAGGCTTGTGCTTTTTTGATTTGCTTGGTCATCTTTTGTTCGACAAAAGGAACACGTTCTCCCGTGACTAATAAACGATGCGTATTAACCATATAAGGGGTACAAGTCACTAAAGTGACTAAATCTTTGCCATCTACTATCTTTAAACTCTCTAGTTGTGTTGGTAATACCGTTTTAAAGTTAACTGCACGATAAGCTAATTTCTCACCCAATACTTCAATATAAAATAAGTCACCTTTTTTCAGTTTATCCAAATCCGTAAAGAGTTTTTTATCTGGTAGACCACTGTGCCCAGTCAAAACTGAATGTGTACTGATACCACCTATCGGATAAGAAGTCCCCTGTAATACTGTAGCGCCTTTTTCTAATAACTCGTCGTTAGTTTCATTAAAAATAGGTAAACTAACATGGATAGAAGGAATAAAAATGGCACCTATCATATGAGATTGCAAATAAGCTTTGCTTGGTGTCACATTATTTTTTAGTGCACTTTCAAACGGATCTTCAACTAAGCCCATGCCAGGAATGTTTGTCGTATGCTCTTGTTTGAGCAGGGATTCATTTTCTGCTTTCATCTGGGCCAACTGTTTTTTTTGTTGCGCTTTATGTGCTGTTTGATATTGGATTTGATAGTTATCAATCACACGTTGATCATAAAAATTATTGATTGTATCGACAACAAAAGGGTAGGAAAATACCATTGCACCTGCAAAGAACAAAAGCGCCATCAAAACCTTAAGCCATAAATTGATTCTTTCGTTTTTTAAGTTATCTTGCTTCGGGTATTGTTTTTTCAATGCTGATTCACCTTCCTTTCCGAAACACAACAAGGCTGGGAAAGTTCCCCAGCCTTGTTAACGTTAACCTTTAACTTCAGGAAAGAACCTGTTAGTCTAAAGACTTAAACTTCTGCTTGTTGTCTTGATTTTTTAAACCAAATATATGCACCAATCATCATTGCTGCACCAATAATGATGAAGGCGTAGATACCAGCACCACCAGTTGATGGCAATAGCCCTTTAGGTGTATTCTTAACATCTAAGTTTGATGCGCCATATTTACCATGTTCAACTGTAAATGTAATCGTACCATCTTTTAAGAGAACATAGTTAGCTGAAGGTGTATCCGTTTCATTTAAAACATAATCGCCATTTAACAACCCAATGACTCTAATAGATCCGTTAGCATCTGAAACGACTTTAGTCGCAGCATCTTTTGTATCTACCCATTTTGTAAATACGTTATCTCCATTAGCATTAGTAGTAAAAGTTGCAAATTTTGATTGATCTTTATTGGTTACAACAAATTTAGCGTTTTGTAACACTTTACCAGTTTGAGCGTCTTTTTTCGTGAATTTATAGCCACCAGTTCCTACTGGTGTAGGCGGTGTGATTTGTTGCTCAGTATCATTGTTAATTTGAACACTTGCATTGTTACTTTGTAAAGCATCTGGATCAACCGTCGCTGTTAAAGTCATGTTATAAGCTAATTGTAGTTTTTGACCTGCCAAAGCTTTAACAGCAGCACTATCTAATTTAAGATCAACAGTAAAACCACCATCATGTTCAGTAATTGTATAATCAGTATCTTTTACTAGACTACCTACTTTAACTGTTCCAGCTACTAAAGCCAAGCCAGCTGACGGTTTATCGTTGATTTTGTAACTTGTTACGGCATTTGAATCACCGATATTAGCAGGGATATTTACAGTTAATTTGTAGTTTAATGTATCACCAGTTGTAACATTTGCAAATGTTGTACCGTTTACAGTAACTTGATTGAATTGCCCTAGGTTACTAAATTCTTTAGTATCTTTTGCTGTTTCATTTTTAGGATATAATTGAATATCTGTATTCGGCGTGTCAGTTGGTTTTAGATTTGCATCTAATTTGTAGATCGGCATTGCAACTACCATCGGAACAGCACGTTTTGTAACTGTCACATTGTTAGGTGTTTTTGTTTCTACAAAAAGATATACATTGTATTGACCATTTGAATTTTTTAGTGGTAAGTTAGCAAATGTTGCTTGACCTTGACCAGCTGTTGTTTTGGCATCCACTTTTTTAGCATAATCTGGTGCTACACTAGCAGCATCTTGTTGAATTTTAGCGATAGCAGTATTTTGATCGCTTCCTTTAATTAAGCTATAATATTGATCACTCACATTATAAACTGTGAATTCTGAACCATTTAAAGGTTGACCTCCAAAGTCACTCATCACATCACCTGTATTTTGTTTGTTAGCAGGTGTTTTTCCTTCATCAAAAATACGTTTGTTGATTGTGATATTCGTATTTTTTACATCTACATTATCATCAGCTGAAACGATATGCTGATTTGACACAAAAGCGGTTGTTAACAATAAAATTGTTGCTAAAATCACTTGTAAGAATTTGTGTGTTTTCATATTTTTCTCCAAAATTTTCTATATAAGCTTGACAATAATTGACAAAGACTTTAGTTTATGACGGCTTTGGCTTACGTCGGTTATACCAAAAGCTAACTGCTATGATTACGACAATGCCACCCAAAACAACCATTACCGACTTAACTTCACCTGTATCAGGTAAAAAAGGGAAATCAGGTGGTTTCGGATTTACCGGGTTTACTGGTGGGATAACTGGTGTTTTGACTGCTGTATTTTTAGGATACAGATTTATCGTTGTCAAATATGATGTTTTATCAATAGGATTCGCTACTGGTAATATAACCAACATCGGTGTCGCCGTCATCTTGACTTTACCAGCATCTTTGTCAGAGATCTGCTTCTCCAGTATCAGATAAGCACTGTTTTGAGAAGTAGGTTGAACACTAAATCGTGCAACACCATCATCTCCATCGCTTGAAACCGTCACAACTTCCTGACTTGTTGGCTGATATGGCTTTATTTCTGCCAATAGGCTAGCCTTATCAGTATTTGTGACGTGTTTCATAAGCGCCTCTTTAGATGTACTTTTTAAAGCATTTGACACATAACTAGTGACATCATAAACATCGAAAGTGACACCATTCAACCCATATGTTTTATCCGAATCAATCACACCTGAATTGGGATCATTAGGTGTAATCACTAACCCATTATCTTTAATTGTTTTTAAGTCTCCACTATCTTTAAAGACACGTTTATGTAAGATAAAGGTAATCGGTTGTTCATCTGCTGCTATTTTCGGAGCATTTGTAAAGGTTATCCCCAGAGACGTGATTAACAGCAACAGTAACAGATGACTTTTGTTATTTGGACCTTTAAGAAGTTGATGATGACGTAGACGTCTATTACGATAGTAGAAGATACCACCGATAATCGCAACTAATCCCATAAAGATAAGACTCGCTATAAAATAGCCTGTCCGACCAGAGCCACCTGTACTAGGGAGAATACCTTTTTGCTGATTTTTAACGGTTAGTTTAATCGTATAATTATCAGCAGAAATAGGCTTCCCATCTTGTGTAACAGATCCATTCTTGGCAACAGTGATGATAATCGGCTGACTTAAAATAACATAACCATCTGGTGCTTTCGTCTCAGTTAACGTATACGTACCAGGTGTTAAGTTTGCAAATGTAAAAATAGCACCTGTTGAATCTGTATTAATACTGAACTCTTTACCACTCGAATTTACCAGTTTAAAACTAGCACCTGCTATATTTTTACCATTACTATCAGTTTTTGTGACCTGTAAATTTAAGGGTTTAAACTGTTTTGTATTTTTATAAGTCATGTCATCTACTTTAGTCCCATCATAACCATTAACAGCGACTTCCTCAGATACACTATAGTTGAATGCGACACCATTTGTATTATACTTAGGTAACGATAAACTAGGTTGACTAGTTGCATCTACTGCAAGTTTTGAGACACTTGTCGTCCATGTATCATTGCTGGACGTACCTTGGATAGTGGCAAATCCTTTTTGCCAAGCATTGTTTGTTACAGTATTGTTTCGTGTGATACCATATGTCACTTGAGTTGGTCGATTGGTTTTAATCCCATCATACTCTTCCCAAATCTTCTTTAGGTTAAGTGTGATTCCAGGGGCCTTCGCAGATGGCACACCAAAATCAACTTGATAATCAGGAGTTTTGATATTTGGCATCAGCGTCGTACGACCATTCATCTGATACCAATAATCTGGTTTAAAATCATTGGTCTCAGTATTTAAGCGAACTTGGTAATGAAATTGAACTTCTTCACCTGCACCTAAAGACATATCTGACACGTTTAATTGATTACTCGTCATATTCGTCGTAGGTAAATTCACAATTGACTTAGTCCCAATACTTTTCACATCGACTGTACCATTATACTGAAATTGTGATCCTAGAGGATCTGATATCGTCGCATTGTTGACCGTATCGAATTCACTGATCACATTTTTTGCACGATCTTGTAGATATTTTTGGATAGCATTTGCTGAATCAGCATCTTGATAAAGACCTGGAGTTGCTAGTAAATTCATATTAGCTAGAACTTGCTGACGTGTCATGTAGGGATTATAAGGGTCTTTTCTGTATCCATTGTCTTGATCTATCTGGATACCTAAGGCATGAAGTGTAATGCCTTTATCCTTGGAGATTTTAGCTTCTCCTAAAGTTGCTGGCCAAGTATCGCTGATTGTACTACCACCAGCAGAATATGATGTAGGATAGTTACCATACCAACCTCTTGTTATCCATAATTGTGAAGTATATGCTGGCTCATCGCTATATGTAGAGAATTTTGTTCCATAAACCACATTATTATTTTGGATAGCATCGGTTACCTTATAACTAAACGTCGGTACACCATCTGTCAGCAAAATCATCATCTTCTGATTTTGACTTTTATCATCATCTAACATCTCAGTACCTTTGCGAATTCCTAACTGAGTGAAAGTTCCACCTTCAAATGTTTGATCCACAGCACCTTTTAGCGCAGCTACTTGACCTTGCGCTGAGACTGCTTTCATATCAACTTTAACGATACCTGTTTTTGTCGATAAATAATTCGGACTAGAATAACCAACTAAACCGACATTCACATAATCGCCAATTCCAGCGTTTGTGATTTGTTGTAAAAAACTAGATATCCCAGATCGTACAGCGGCAGCTCGATAAGGCTCCATAGAGCCCGACATATCGACAACTAAGACGATATCAACCGGTTTGATATTTTTTTGATCGTTACCTCTGACATTTAGATAAACATCATATAAGCCTGGTGTTGCTGTTTCTTTAGCGTACTTACGCATGGCAAACTGTGCAGCACTCCCTGTTCCACCATATTCTATATAAGAAGTGCTCCTGTTACTAGGATCACCACTCCATGATTTGTTGCCATCCCATTGATTTGTGGCATTGACATTACCTTGATGGTTAATGACTGTCTGATTGCCTGCTGGGATCCAACTATTAGTCGGATATATTCCTGTCGCATCAGTTGTATATTGCGGAACTATATTAGGACCAGCTGTTAACATTTCAGTCTGGAATTGAGTAGCAGTTGACATACTTGCTGAAGTCGACGCCATTGTTTGCCTTGCTTGGGAGTTCGTCACTGAATTTGATGTAGTTGAAGCTGTACTTGAACTTGAACTTGGCGTTGCACTAGAACTGGATTTTGTTGAAGCTGTACTTGAACTTGAACTTGGTGTTGCACTAGAACTGGATGATGTTGAAGTACTCGACGTACCAGTTACTGTATTTTCTGGTGGTGTTAACGCATAAGTTTTACCAATGTCTTTAGATAAGATATCTTTTTGCAGGTTGCCAGATTTATCTTGTGCGTCAGCTTGAACATTTAAAGAAATCTTAGTAATACTACTTTTAGTTGTTAATCTGACATCGCCTTCATCTTGTGCTCTAAAGGTACTAAGCAATTGATTATCTTTGGTTATCGTCCAGCCTTCTTCTGGTACTACGTAAATGGGTTGGCCTTGAGGATCTAAAAACTGAAATTTCAAACGCCTTGTTTCACCATCTTCAACTGCATGATAACGATAATGAATCACCCAAGCATTCCCATCTTGACTAGGTGTTACTTTAGAACTGACTAGGAGGTCATTATCTTGTATTAACATTGATTCATCACTCGCTAATGAATCTGCTAATACAGTATAACCATGGCTAATATTTGCTACTATACTCAAACATAGTACCAAAAGGCTGAGCCAAGTCGCCCACTTTTTCTTCATATATCGTCCCCCTTTCTCTTAAAATATATATGTAAGCCTTTCTTTAGTGTACTGGTCTAGCATAAGTTACTCCACCCAAAACGGCGCCTCCTAATGCTGACATCCCTATACCGACATTGATACCTTGTAACTCCTCATCTGATAGGATTTCGAAATTTAATTTATTTTTAATAATAATCTCCTTATTTTTATAAATCTATTATAGATTATATAAAAATAACACTCGCTAACAAATGTTAACAACTCTACTGATTGCCTCTTCCCATTATTTTATCTAAAAAGTAATTAAAATAAGTTTTCTTTCCAATAATGGTCACCGTTTTTCCTTGCAAGCCATACCTTGTTTAGGGTATCTTACGCCTAATCAATTTGAAAAAGCAATCACTTAAAATAAACAGTTTAAAATTATACGTTTGTGACTCTAAAAAATTGACTTAACGTCAATACATAAATAGGCCTCCTTTGTATAGACACTAAATAAACGTCCTTCTTAACTTGATTATAGACTTTTCATTACTTTTTGTAAAGAAAACCCTTTCAAAACTATTAGACAAATCAACACATTTGCCTATTGTACTAAAGGCAAATAATTAGACACAAAATGAGTTATATTTTTGGAAAGG
>OAXJ01001291.1_pt1 | contig 17883 bp, 10 predicted proteins | sample 1517241 | NCBI WGS metagenome assembly OAXJ01 (sample SAMEA2580293, study PRJEB22360) | human gut metagenome | biome: human gut; feature: human-associated habitat; material: faeces | place: Denmark | collected 2008/2010 | reverse complement strand
AGTCAGAATGATAATGATACTTCTCTACGGAGCTGGCGGAGTACCCGGCAGAGGTTAGAATCCTATGATACAGATAAGCAGTCTGTTCCTTAGTGACTTCCCATAAGCATTTTGCTTGGCAAGGGGTGTTGAGAACAAATATTGCTATGACCGATTAGGAAATGAGTCGGTCAGGTACATAGCCATAATGCGGTGGCTATGAATTTTCAGAAAGGAGGGCAAAAAGAAGTGTCAAACTGCAAAACGATTTCCGTATGTAACCAGAAAGGCGGAGTCGGAAAAACCACCACAACAGTTAATCTTGGAGTCGGGCTTGCAATGCAGGGCAAGAAAGTATTGCTCATAGACGCAGACCCGCAGGGCGATTTAACGACTTGTCTTGGTTGGCAGGATACAGACGGCTTGGGTATCACGCTTGCAACGAAACTCACAGATGTAATCAATGAAACGATGACAGACCCTATGGTTGGTATCCTGCATCACGAAGAAGGTGTTGACCTTGTTCCGGCAAACCTTGAGCTTTCAGCAATGGAATTTAACCTTGTAAACGCAATGAGCAGAGAAACTACACTCAAGAATTATCTGAGTCAAGTGAAGAACAGATATGATTATGTAATTATAGACTGTATGCCTTCACTTGGTATGGTTACGCTCAATGCTTTATCGGCGGCAGACAGTGTTATCATTCCGGTTCAGGCTCAGTATTTGCCTGCAAAGGGTATGACACAGCTTGTGCAGACCATTTCAAAAGTAAAGAAGTATATCAATCCGGATATTAAGATAGACGGTATGCTGCTTACTTTGGTGGATAGCCGAACAAACCTTGCAAAGAGTACGGTAGAAGCACTCAGGGCGAATTTCGGTAATCAGATAAGAATGTATCGAACACAAATCCCGATTGCCGTAAAAGCCGCTGAAACTTCTTCCAAAGGCAAGAGCATTTATGCTTATGAGCCAAACAGCACAGTGTCTAAGGCATACGCTGAATTTACAAAGGAGGTGTTAGCCGATGGCAGGAAGAAAGAGCGACTTCACTCTCACGAAGCTCGATGATTTATTTACCACTCAGGCACAGAGAGATGAAGAACAGCTTTCAAAAATCCGAGATATTCCGTTAGAGCTGATTGATGATTTCCCAGACCATCCGTTTAAGGTCAGGGACGATGAAGATATGATGCAGCTTGTGGAGAGTGTCAAGGAAAGAGGGGTTATTACTCCGGCAACGGTAAGGCAGAAAGAGGACGGCAGATATGAACTTGTTTCAGGACACAGACGAAAGCGAGCTTGTGAACTGGCAGGATTTGAAACCCTGAGAAGTGAGATTGTAGACCTGAACAGAGATGAAGCGACCATTTTAATGGTTGAGAGTAATTTTCAGAGGTCAGAGATATTGCCAAGTGAAAAAGCCTTTGCCTATAAAATGCGTTTGGAAGCAATGAAAAGGCAAGCAGGCAGACCGAGCAAAGAAAATGGAGTCCCAGTGGGACACAATTCTATTGTGGGTAAATCAAGAGAGATTTTAGCTTCTGAGAGTCAGGACAGTAACACACAAATACAGCGTTATGTCCGCCTGACAAACCTTGTTCCCGAGCTGCTTGAATTTGTTGACGAGGGGCGTATTAAAATGCGTCCTGCCGTAGAACTTTCCTATCTTGACGAAGATTGCCAGCGTGATGTGGTTGATGAAATCGACCTGAATGACGCTACCCCGTCACACGACCAGACAATCCGTATGCGAAAGTTATTCAACGAGGGCAACCTTACAACAGAAGCAATCCACGCTGTTATGTCTGAGGAAAAGCCGAACCAAAAGGAAAAAATCGTGTTGAGGGGCGACAGAGTAAGACAGCTTATCCCGAAAAATATTCCCGTCAGTCAGACGGAGGATTTTGTCTGCAAGGCATTGGAGCATTACAACAAGTTCTTGCGTAATCGTGCAGAGCGTGACAGCAGATAGCCTGTTTTACAGTTCCCCTTTCTCACACTCTAACCCCTTAGTTATACTTTTACCTACCGAAAATGATATATACTATCTCACTTGAATATAACTATCTCAAAGTATATGTCTATCTCTAAGGGGCAATCGCACAGTATGAACGGACTGGGGGTGTATGGTAAAATGAAAAATTAACGAAAAATCCGCATTTGTTTTTCGGCAGGTAAATCTTGTCGTAAGAGAAAATCCACAAAGGCACATCGTAGAGATACGGTGTGTTTTTCAATTTTTACAGGAGGAAACGCAATGATAAAGTCAAAATTCAAAAGAGTCACGTCGCTTTTCTTGGCGACCCTTATGTGTGTGACCACTTTTGCAGGCATTGGCTCGACAACAGCATATGCTGCTTCGGGAGAAAAAGCCGATGTTTATATGGTCGATTTCCCTCGTGATGGCGATGCTAATTACGATGGGGTATGGGGACACAGTAATTTGACCTTGAAAAATGGTTGGCATACCGGACGTTCCAATTTTACCAATCTTAAGGCTATTGGCTCATACTCAGGCAATGTTGCTTATTGTATTGAGCCGGGAATTTCGCTCAAGGTCGGTCAGACAATGAATAAGTATGACGAAAATTATTTTAATAACCTTGCATCCAATGGGGTTATTTCCGGAGATGAAATCCGTCTTTTCGTTGGTCGTATTTTACAGTATGGCTACCGTGGGACAATCTCGACATCTTGGAGGTCACAGAATGAAGCAGCAGCAAACAGCATTGCACAGGCTTATGCCACACAGCTTCTTATCTGGGAAACTGTTATCGGAGAGCGTGATGTGAACTTCAATCATGTAGCAGCCAGTGGTTGCAGCAATGTGAAAGATGTCATCAATGCAAAACATCCGCTTCGCAATAAGATTTTCAGTTATTACAACAGTATGGTGCAGAGTGTACAGAACCATGCGACCATACCGAGTTTTTGTAATAAATCATCCGGTTCGGCAAAGACAATAGAACTTGAGTGGAACGGAAGCAAGTACACAACTACTCTGACAGATTCCAATAATGTGCTGTCCAAATATAATTTCAAGGCAAGTATCAGTGGAGTGAGCTTTTCAGTGAATGGTAACAAACTTACTGTTTCTATGGATACTGCACCGAGTAAGGAATTTACCATTACCGCAACGAAGAAAAATGCAGTCCGCAGAGGTGTGGTTGTATGGTCAGAGGGTAAACACAACCAAAATTCCAGTGTGCAAGATGTTGTCAGCTATGCTCAGGAAGTAAGCGACAGTATCAACGGTTATGTGAAGATGAAAGTCAGCTATGGTTCTTGTCAGATTGTAAAGACCAGTGAGGACGGCAAGGTTGACGGTATCAACTTCACGATTACCGGAAACGGTATCAATCAGACAGTTACAACAGCTAATGGCGGTAAGTTCCAGATTGATAACCTTATGCCGGGTATCTATACTGTAACCGAGCAGGCATACGATAAGTACGAGCCGCAGGAAACACATAGAGTTACTGTTGTAGCAGGACAGATTGCAAAGGTCACTTTCAATAACAAATTGAAGCGTGGCGACCTTCAGGTAGTGAAGTCCTCAGAAGATAACCTTGTTGAAGGTGTGAAGTTCCATCTTTTCGGTACTTCTCTTTCCGGTGATGCTGTTGACCAGTATGCAGTTACAGACAAAAACGGTGTGGCAACTTTCAAAGATGTGCTTATCAGTGGTTCTGAACCATATACACTTGAAGAAGTAGACACAGCTATCCGTTATGTCGTACCGAAAAATCAGACTGCACCAGTGAAGTGGAAAGAAGTAACCACAAGAAACTTCAATAACATTTTGAAGAAGTTTACTGTAACAGTCACAAAGAGCGACGCTGAGAAGGGCGAAGCACAGGGCAATGCCAAACTTTCGGGAGCAGTTTACGGTATCTATAAGGGCGAAACGCTTGTAGATAAGTATGTTACTGATGAAAACGGTCAGTTCACTACCAAAGAATATGTTTGTGATACCGACTGGACAATCCGAGAAATTACACCGAGTGAAGGCTATCTCCTTGATAAGACCATTCACAAGGTAGGTGCAGACCCGAAACTTTATGAGGTGGAACACAACCTTACTTCCAATGATGTAACCGAGCAGGTAATCAAAGGCAATGTGGCTATCATTAAACACACTGATGATGGAGAAACAAAGATTGAAACACCTGAAAAGGGTGCTTCCTTTGAGATTTACCTGAAATCTGCCGGAAGCTATGACGCAGCCAATAAAGACGAGAGAGATACTATCGTATGCGATGAAAATGGCTTCGGTCAGACAAAAGATATGCCGTATGGTATTTATACCGTACACCAGACTTCCGGTTGGGAAGGCAGAGAGATGATGGATGATTTTGATGTGTTCATTTCACAGAACGCACAGACTTATCGTTATCTCATCAATAACCGTAACTTCGAGAGCTTTGTCAATGTAGTTAAGGTGGACGCAGAAAGCGGAAAGAGTATTCCGTATGCAGGAGCAGGATTTAAGATTTACGACCCGCAGGGTAATCAGGTCAAAATGACCTTTACTTATCCGACACCGACCACGATTGATGTGTTCTATACCGATGCAAATGGTTCTCTTGTCACACCTGAGAAACTGGATTACGGCAAGGGATATTCTATCGTAGAGGTACAAGCTCCATACGGATATGTACTTGATGATACTCCGGTATATTTTGATATTACCGAAGAAAATTCCACAGAGGAAGGCGGCGTAACTGTTGTGAAAGTCAATAAGCCGAATATGGCACAGAAAGGTACTATCACGGTTGAAAAGACCGGAGAAGTATTTAGTGGTGTCAATGTAAGTGGTTCTGAGGACAGTGATGTTATTTATCAGCCTGCTTATGAAGTGGCAGGACTTGAGGGTGCAGTTTATGAAGTCCGTGCTGCGGAAGATATTAGCACACCGGACGGTACACTCCGCTATTCAAAGGGCGAAGTGGTAGATACTATCACAACAAGCTCCGATGGATTTGTTAAGAGCAAAGAACTTTATCTCGGAAAATACGAGGTCAAGGAAATTACCGCACCTGATGGAATGGTAGTGAGTGGCGAAACACATACGGTTGAGCTTACTTATGCAGGTCAGAATATCTCTGTTACCGAAACTTCCACATCATTCTATAACGAAAGACAGAAAGTTCAGGTAAGCCTTGCAAAAGCCATTGAAAAGGATAAGACATTTGGTATTGGCGACAACGGAGAAATCAAAAACATCAGCTTTGGTCTTTATGCCGCAGAAGATATTGTATCTGCAAGCGGTACCGTTATTCCGGCTGATGGACTGATTGAGATTGTCAGCATAAATGAAAATGGAACTGCTGTTATGAAGTCAGACCTTCCGTTTGGCAAATACTATGTCAAAGAGATTGCAACCGATGAGCATTATATTCTCTCTGATACGAAGTATCCGGTTGTGTTTGAATACGCAGGTCAGGATACCGCAACGGTTGAAATTAAAGTAAATGACGGAAAAGAAATCAAGAATGAACTTATCTATGGTTCTGTATCAGGTAAGAAGATTGACGAGAATGGAGAAGCACTTGAGGGTGCTGTTATCGGTATCTTCAAAGCCGAAGAAACAGAATTTACAAAGGATACTGTACTTATGACGACTACCTCTGCAAAAGACGGTAGTTTTTCTTTTGAAAAAGTACCTTATGGCAAATGGATTGTAAGAGAAATCGAGCAGCCAAAGGGATTTGTTCTTGATGAAAAAGCGTATGAGGTCAATATTAGCAAAGCCGAGCAGGTAGTTGAAATTGAGATTGTCAATGAGTATGTTCACGGCAATATCAGACTCACGAAGGTGGACGCTGAATATCCGGATAACAAACTTACGGGTGCAACCTTTGAGGTATATAAGGACACCAATGAGAACGGAAAGATTGATGATGGCGATGAACTTATCGGAAATCTTGAAGAAACCGAAACCGGAATTTATGAGATGAAAGAGCTGCTTTACGGAAAATATATTGTCCGTGAAACCAAAGCACCGGAGGGCTTCCAGCTTGATAAGGGAGAATACTCTGTTTTCATTGAGAAAGACGAAACAACTTATTCCGTTGAGAATAAGGCAGGTGTTGGATTTATCAATGAAGCTATGCGTGGAACACTGAAAATCGTTAAGACATCTTCAGACGGTAAGGTCAAAGGTTTTGCGTTCAGAGTAACCGGAGCAAATGGTTATGATATGACATTTGAAACAGATAAGAACGGCGAAATTGTGATTGAGGGACTTCGTATTGGCGAATATACCGTATCCGAAGTGGCAAACAATGCCTCTGCCGCATATATCACACCTGCCGACCAGAATGTTACTATCAAACTTGATGAAACAGCCGTTGTAAAAATGCACAATGAGTTGAGGGATACTCCGAAAACAGGAGATGATACCAATATGAAACTTTGGTATGTCCTTGCCGGACTTTCTGCTGTCGGTATCGCCGTAACTTCTGTTGTTGCACACAAAAAGAAGAAAAAGGAGGGTAACGAGTAATGGAAGCAAAGACAATTATCGCTATCGCATTAGTCGCCGTTATTGTCGGCGGCTTTATCTTTCTTCAGGTTAAAAACCGTAAGAAGTAAGTAACAAGCGAACATTAACCAGTCGGGGCAGAGCGTAAAAAACTCTGTCCCTTTAATTTTTGGAGGAACATTATGAAACAACAGAAAACGGTGGAGAGCCGAGTGCTTGAAATCTTAAAGGAATGCCCGATGTCGAGGTATGATGATATGCTTCTCATTCTGCATTATTACAATCGGTACGGATATATACCTGCCGGAAATCTTCCGCTTGAGGATATTGTATTTAATTACAGAGCATACGGACTTCCTTGTTTTGAAACCATACGCAGGGCAAGGCAGAGAGTACAGTCCCTTTTTCCTGAGTATTCACGTAATCCGCAGAAAGAAGAACAGAGCGGCAGTATTTCTATTGTAATCAACATTAACTAAGGAGGTATTTTCGTGAAAGACAAAGCAACTTTTCAGAATAAGGTCAAGGTGCTGAATAAACTCTTTGACTCCGGTTGTGATACGGAGAAAAAGTTGCAGCAGCTTGATATGGAAGCAATCCTGAAAATCCCGAATATCACGATTCCTGATATGGGTGTGATTATGGAGCTTCAGAAGAATACAAAGTCCGGTAAACTCTTTTCGTATTTAGGCGGCGGTTCTGATGAAGCAACAAAAATGAGAGGTAAGGAAAATGAAGCAACAGGAGAATAGAGCAGAGTCGCAGGAAAAGCAAATTCGATTTATAGACAGTCATTACAACTTAAAATTCTATATTCCCGATGGAGGGAAAATCAGGATTACTTTTCGTGATGGACACACAGCAGACAGAGTGTGCAAGTATATTGATGACTACCATTTGTATGTCGGAAATTGCTGCTATCATATATGCGAGTTTGCTGAAAAAATGGAGCTTAGTGGAAGTAAAGTTGAACCTGTCAATCAATCCGAACCGTCAAAAAACAAGACCAGAAACAGAGAAAAACAGCGATAAGGAGGTGCAAGAGTAATGGCACGAAAATATGACCTTATTTCTGAGCTTTACAACCGCACCTGCAAAACGGTTGTGTCAAATCCTCAGAACTGGCAGGCATTCTTGGCTTCGGCTTGCCGAAATTTTAAGTTACGTTATGACGAACAGCTACTTGTATATGCACAGCGACCTGATGCAACAGCGGTTCTTGAGATAGAGCAGTGGAACAAAATTTTTGGCAGATGGGTCAACCGAGGTGCAAGAGGTATTGCTGTTTTTGCTGATGAAAACCGTTCACGGCAAAGACTGACACATTACTTTGATATTTCAGATACTCACGAAAGCAGATATTCAAGAACAGTCCCGATTTGGGATATGCGTCAGGAATACGAAGCTGATGTGATTGAAACATTGGAAAGCACTTTCGGAGAGATTGAGAATAAGAGCAGTCTTGCCGAAGCAATTATGGGAGCAGCAAGAAATGCGGCAGAGGATAATATCCCTGATTATCTGCAAGACCTTTACTATGCAACCGAGGGCAGTTCCTTTGAGGAAGTGGAAGAGGATATTGTGGCTTTCATTTATAAAAATGTCGTGACAAACAGTGTGGCATATATGATGATGTCAAGGCTCGGCGTTGATACGGACGGTTATTTTGAACTTGATGATTTCAGAGATGTTACCAACTTCAATACGCAGGAAACACTCAATGCACTTGGATTTGCTACCAGTGATATTGCAGAAATGGGATTGACGGAAATATCTAAAACAATTACTGCACTCAACCGTCAAAATCGCATAATTGTCGGTCAGGACAGAAATGAATACAATAAGGTTGAAAATAACGACGAAAGGAGTTTGGACAATGAACGAACTGACCTACACGATGGTGGGCGATTACAGCCTTCCGAACCTGAAACTTCCACAGCAGCCGGAAGTGACGTTGGGCAGATACGCTCAGATGAGGAGAGAGTTTCTGAAGGAACATCACAGAGTCCTTTACTACAATCTCCTGACGAGGGGCGAACTGACACAGCACTTGGCGGAAGTGGAACAGAGAGCCAGCAAGATGGAGGAAACAATTCTGAGCCAGATGGCACAGAAAGAGGGAGTGACCGAACAGATGAAAGCGGAGGATATGATGAAATGGGTTCGTCTGATGAACTCCCTTCGCAATTCGGCACAGGAAATCGTGAAAGCGGAAGTGATATTCGCTTAGAGTATTACGACAGAACGCACGAGGATAAAAGCCTTCCGTTCTTTGGACGTGATGAAGTAATCAATGAAATTCTCAGAACGACACCACATTTGTCAGCAAGTCTGGAAGAAATCAAAGATTATTATGAACGCAATCCAGATAACAAAGACCGCACAGAGTATATAAAGAGTATTTTCAATAATGATTATACTGAGCTTACTTTAGAGGACGGCAGGACAGTAGGGTACAAGACCTTTGAAAACGTCCTGCATTTGTGGGAGGGCAAATACGACAGCAGAACCGCACAGAGCTTTTATGATTGGGCTGTTATTGCCCGACACTTTGAAGCTATGCGATTACTGGGAGAATTAAGTGACAGCATAAAACCATTACCGTCAATGGACGGTCAGATGACATTCATATTAGACGGTCGGGCAGAGGAAAAGAAAACCTCTGCCTTTACTTTTTCTCAGGAGATTATCGACGCTATTCTTGCGAATGGAAGCGGATTTTCTGAGGGAAAAATGCGTATTTATGAGCAATTTGAAAAAAGTCTTTCTGCAAAAGAAAATGCCGACTTCTTGAAAAATGAATATGGTTGGGGCGGTTCTTATCCCGTCATAATTGGGGCAGGCATTGATGAGAGCCACGATGGAAAAGGTATTACGATTACGAAAGGCATCGGTAAAGAAAATCCACATATCACACTTTCGTGGTCGCAGGTGGAGAAGCGTATCGGGGAACTTATCCGAATGGACAGATACTTAAATCCAAAGGAAAAAGAACGCTATCCTCAGTGGCTTGAAAGTCAAGAGGAACACAGAGCCAAAATCGAGGAAACGAAAAGAAATCGTGAGATACTTTCTAATGCACCACCGGAGCAAGAGGTCGAACCAACCGAAAAAGAACCTGAAGAAGCAGAACAGCTACAAGATGTGCAGTATGAATATCATCTTGGCGATAAGGTGTATATCGGTGCTTCTGAGTACGAAATCTTATCTGTTGATGATGAGAGAGTAATGCTCTATGACTATGATATGCCACTGTTCAATAAGGAATTTTCACGCACAGAGTTTGACAGAAAAGTGCGAGAGAATCCGATGAATGAGCATTTGATTGTAAAGGAAGAACCTGCCGAAGAAAGAAATGAAAAAGAGCCTGAGCCGTTAGTTCCCGCTTGGGAGCAGAAGAAAAAAGTCAAAGGCTTTGACTTGCACCCTGATGTGCCTATGGCAGACCGTCACACCTTTAATCTTAGAGAAAATGAGGTTGAAACGGTTGGTAAAAAGGAACGCTTCCGCAGAAATATTATGGCGATACAGCTTCTTAAAAAATGTCAGGAAGAAAACAGATTTGCCACTCCTGAAGAACAGATTATCTTATCAAAGTATGTTGGTTGGGGTGGGCTTTCAGAAGCCTTTGATGAAAATAATTCAGCGTGGGCAACGGAGTATCTGGAACTTTCTTCGGTGTTAACACCGGAGGAATATGCTTCGGCAAGAGAAAGCACGTTGACTGCGTTCTACACGCCGCCTGAAGTTATCACAGCCATTTATAAGGCAATGGAGCAGATGGGTTTTAAGGAAGGCAACTTGTTAGAGCCGTCCTGCGGTATCGGTAATTTCATCGGTATGCTGCCGGACGCAATGCAGGACAGTAAGATTTATGGTGTGGAACTTGATACGATTTCCGCAGGGATTGCACAGCAGCTTTACCAGAAAACAACCATTGCGGCACAAGGATTTGAAGAAACAAATCTGCCGGACAGCTTCTTTGATGGAGTCGTCGGAAATGTGCCTTTTGGAGATTTTAAGGTATCAGATAAAAGATACGACAAGCATAAGTTCCTGATACACGATTACTTTTTTGCCAAGTCCCTTGATAAGTTAAGACCCGGCGGTGTGATGGCTCTTGTAACGAGCAAAGGCACAATGGATAAGGAAACTTTAGCAGTACGAAAGTATATTGCACAGAGAGCAGAGCTTCTTGGAGCAATTCGATTGCCGAATAATACCTTTAAGGGTAATGCAGGAACGGAAGTCGTTTCGGATATTCTTATCCTGCAAAAGCGTGACAGACTGATAGATATTGAGCCGGATTGGGTTCATCTTGATACCGATGAGAACGGAATTAAGATGAACTCTTATTTTGTGCAGCACCCCGAAATGATACTCGGAGAAATGAAAATGGTATTGGGGCGTTTCGGTATGGAAGCAACTTGTGTGCCGTATGAAAATGCAGACCTTGCAGCACAGCTTGATGAAGCAGTAGCAAACATTCACGGAGAAATCACGGAATATGAAACTGAGGAAGAACTGGAGGAGGAAGATAATTCTATTCCGGCAGACCCGACAGTGAGAAACTTTTCCTATACGGTGGTAGACGACAAAATCTATTATCGTGAAAATTCCCGTATGACTCCGGTGGAAGTGTCGGCAACCGCAGAGAACCGAATTAAGGGTATGATTGCTATTAGAAATTCCGTCAGAACGCTGATTGAATTGCAGACAGAAGATTACCCTGACAGCGAAATCAAAGCGGAGCAGGAGCGATTAAACAGACTTTATGATACCTTTTCAGGTAAGTACGGACTCATTAACAGCCGTGCAAATACTTCTGCTTTTTCGCAGGACAGTTCATTCTCTTTGCTTTCCGCATTGGAGATAATCGGAGAGGACGGAGAACTGGAACGTAAGGCTGATATGTTTTCTAAGAGGACAATTAAGCCGCATACTCCGGTTACTTCTGTTGATACGGCAAGCGAAGCGTTGGCGGTATCTCTTGGAGAAAAAGCCACGATTGATATGGACTATATGATGGAGCTTTCCGGTAAATCGGAGAATGAAATCTTTGAGGACTTAAAGGGTGTTATCTTTCTAAACCCGCTTTATGAGTATGGAAATTCTTACGAACCGAAGTATCTGATGGCTGATGAATACCTTTCGGGTAATGTCAGGGAAAAGCTGAGGATTGCAAAAAACTCGGCAGAACTCTATCCGAAAGATTATAAGGTCAATGTGGAAGCACTTCAAAAGGTGCAGCCGAAAGACCTGACTGCAAGTGAAATTTCCGTGCGACTTGGTGCAACTTGGCTGCCACCGGATGATGTGCAGGAGTTTATCTTTCATTTGCTTGAAACACCACGATATGCACAGTGGAATATCAAAGTTCACTTCTCTCCATTTACGAGTGAGTGGAATATTGAGGGCAAATCTTACGACAAAGGAAATGTAAGGGCATATAACACTTACGGAACTTCCCGCATCAATGCCTATAAGATTATCGAGGAAACACTGAACTTAAAAGATGTGCGTATCTTTGATTATATCGAAGATGATGAGGGAAAGAAAAAAGCTGTCCTGAATAAAAAGGAAACAGCGATTGCTCAGTCGAAGCAGGAAATGATTAAGCAGGAATTTCAGGACTGGATATGGTCTGACCCTGAACGAAGGGAAAGGCTTTGCAAATCTTACAATGAGAAATTCAATAGCGTCAGACCTCGTGAGTATGATGGAAGTCATATCATCTTCAATGGTATGAACCCTGAAATTGAACTCAGGGAACATCAGAAAAATGCGGTTGCTCATATCCTTTACGGAGGAAATACGCTTCTTGCACACGCAGTCGGAGCAGGAAAAACTTTTGAAATGGTGGCGGCAGCACAGGAGTCGAAAAGGCTTGGGCTTTGTAACAAGTCACTGTTTGTTGTACCAAATCACTTGACCGAACAATGGGCGGCTGAGTATTTGCAGCTCTATCCGGCTGCGAATATTCTTGTCGCAACAAAGAAAGATTTTGAAACCAAGAACCGTAAAAAGTTCTGCGGCAGGATTGCAACTGGAGATTATGACGCAGTTATCATCGGACATTCACAGTTTGAAAAAATCCCGATGTCCATTGAAAGACAGAGGGCAATCTTAGAACAGCAGCTTGAGGAGATAACCGGAGGAATTGCGGAACTCAAGCGAAACCGAGGGGAAAACTTCTCCATAAAGCAGCTTGAAAAGTCAAAGAAATCTATCAGGCAGAAACTTGATAAACTCAATGACCAGACGAAAAAAGATGATGTTGTAACCTTTGAGGAACTTGGTGTAGACAGGCTTTTTGTTGATGAAAGCCATTATTACAAGAACCTTTATCTTTATACAAAAATGCGTAATGTGGGCGGTATCGCACAGACGGAAGCACAGAAATCTTCCGACCTCTTTATGAAGTGCCGTTACCTTGACGAGATTACCGGAGGGCGAGGGACCGTGTTCGCAACGGGTACACCTATCTCAAACAGTATGGTGGAACTCTATACGATACAGCGATATTTGCAGTACAGCACGCTTGTGAAAAATGGCTTGCAGCACTTTGATGCCTGGGCTTCCACTTTCGGAGAAACCATTACGGCAGTGGAACTTACACCAGAAGGAACAGGATACAGAGCAAAGACAAGGTTCGCAAAATTCTATAACTTGCCTGAACTAATGGCGATGTTCAAGGAGATAGCGGACATTAAGACAGCGGATATGTTGAACCTGCCAGTACCGGAAGCAAAGTACCATAACATTGCAGTAAAGCCGTCAGAAATGCAGAAAGAAATGGTTGCTTCCCTTGCAGAGAGAGCTGAGCAGGTGCGTGGCGGCGGTGTGGATTCAAGTGTAGATAATATGCTGAAAATCACGAATGATGGAAGAAAACTGGCTCTTGACCAGCGTATGCTAAACGATATGCTGCCTGATTTTGAGGGCAGTAAAATCAATGCCTGCGTCGATAACATCTATCGAATATGGGAAGAAAATGCCGACAAGAAATCGGCACAGCTTGTGTTCTGCGATTTGTCAACTCCTAAGAATGACGGAACATTTTCCGTCTATAACGACATCAGGAAGAAACTGATTGAGAGAGGTATTCCAGAAAGTGAAGTGAAATTCATACACGAAGCCGACACGGATATGAAGAAAAAGGAACTGTTCCAAAAGACCCGTAAGGGAGAGGTCAGAGTGCTTCTTGGCTCTACTCAGAAGATGGGAGCAGGAACGAATGTGCAGGATAAACTTATCGCACTTCACGACGTAGATTGTCCGTGGCGACCTTCAGACTTGGAGCAGCGTTCCGGCAGAATTGTCCGTCAGGGCAATGAAAATCCGCAGGTAGATATTTATCGCTATGTAACAGAGCAGACCTTTGACGCATACCTTTATCAGCTTGTGGAGGGTAAGCAGAAGTTCGCAAGTCAGATTATGACGAGCAAATCTCCGGTCAGGTCGGCAGAGGATATTGATGAAACCGCACTGTCCTATGCAGAGATAAAAATGCTTGCAACAGGCAATCCGTATATCAAAGAGAAGATGGACTTAGACATTCAGGTGCAGAAGTTGAAGATGTTAAAATCCAATTTTCTATCAGAGAAATACGGACTGGAGGATAAGGTCATCAAGTTCTACCCACAACAGATTGCTTACTTAAAATCCCGTGTAGAGGGACTTACAAAAGATGTTGAAACAGCAAAATTACACCCGAAACCGATAGACGAGCAGCCGCTTGGAATGATGGTATCGGGTGTTTCTTATTCCGAAAAAGCCGAAGCAGGTCAGGCAATCATCAATGCCTGCAAGTCAATGAACAGTCCCGATGCGATACCACTTGGCGAGTACCGTGGCTTTCAAATGGAACTGTATTTTGATACGGTGCAGCGTAATTATGTTGTGAAATTAAAAGGCGAAACAAGCAGAGATGTACCGCTTGGCGATGATGCTCACGGTAATATCGTGAGAATAGATAACGGCATAGAACGCTTTGAGGAAGCACTTGCTGATACGAAAAACAGCCTTGAAAATACGGAGAAGCAGTTTGAAACAGCGAAGCAGGAAATCGAAAAGCCGTTTGCAAAGGAGGAAGAATTGAGGGCAAAAACTGCCAGACTTGATGAGCTGAATATCCTGCTCAATATGGATAAAAAGGAAAATGAGATTGTCGGCGGAGAGCCTGATGAGGGCGAAGCAGTCGGCGGCAGAAAGGAGAAATCGTATGAGAGATAAACAGAAAGGCGGTGGTCGATATGCCTTTTATCGCACCTGAGTTAATCATTCAGGCGAAACAGATGGACTTATTAACCTACCTGAAAAATTATGAACCGTATGAGCTGGTTAAGTTTTCAGGTAACACCTATTGCACCAGAACCCACGACAGTTTGAAGATTTCAAACGGGAAATGGATATGGTGGTCGAGAGGTATCGGTGGCAGGAGTGCTTTGGATTATCTGATTAAGGTCAAAGGTTACAGCTTCCTTGAAGCGGTGGAAACCATTATCGGACACACAGCGATTCAGGTTCCGGTCTATGAAAAGCCACAGCCAAAAGAGGAAAATAAACCGCTTCTTCTCCCTGAAAAATGTGCTTCCAACATAGTGATTACAGAGTATCTTTTCGGGAGAGGAATAGATTTTGAAATCATCAATTACTGTATCTCTAATGACCTTATCTTTGAGAGCCTGCCGTATCACAATGTTGTGTTTGTAGGCTATGACGAGAAGAAAGAACCAAAATATGCAGCCTACCGTTCCACGAATAAGCGTAGGATTATGGGCGATTGCAGTGGCAGTAAAAAAGATTATTCTTTTCGGCTTGGTAAGGAAAACTTGGAGGAAGTACACCTCTTTGAGTGTGCCATTGATTTGTTATCCTATGCCACGCTTGCGAAGCTGAACGGGCAGGATTGGAAAGAAATGAGCTTTGTTTCGCTGTCCGGGGTGTATTCTCCGGCAAAGAAAATTGAGGACAGTAAAGTGCCGATTGCACTGGAAAAGTATCTTGGCAGTAATCCATCTGTCAGGAAAATCCGTATCCATTTTGACAATGATATAGCGGGCAGAAAGGCAGCACAGACCTTAAAAACCATTCTGCCGGATAAGTATGAAATCGTTGATGAGCCACCAAAAGCAGGTAAGGACTTCAACGATTTTCTTTGTATGCGGATGGGAATTTACAATAAAAAAACACACGAAAGGAATGAAGAACGATGAATGATTCTAAGATTAAAGTTCTCTTGGTAGAACCGGAAAAGTACCCGAAGGAAATTGTAATCGACGACAGTCTGGAAGCAATGCAGGAGGTTGTCGGCGGGGATATTGAGGAATATATGCCCTTTGATGATGACGTTGCAATCATCTGTAATGAGGAAGGAAAGATGAGAGGACTTCCGCTTAACCGTGCAGTTTATGTGCAGGATAATGATAAGAAAGAGATGGTAGATATTATCTGCGGCAAGTTCTTTATCTGTTATGCACCGCCTGAGAGTGAGAGTTTTCAGAGCTTGCCGGACGATATGATGAAGAAATACAAGGAACAGTTCAAGTATCCCGAACGCTTTTCTAAGGATGTGGGCGGCAATATCGTGGCTGAACCGTTTAAGCCGCAATCAAAGAATTATGAGAGATAGTAGCCTGAGAACGGGGCAACCCGGAGGAGATGTTTATTCTTAGCGAGCAGACCATTTGGATAAACACAGTTTCCCAAACGGTAAAAGGCTCGTTAGGGGTTGCCCCTAATACCCCGTGAGAAAGGAGAACTTGATTTGAGAGAGTTATTACTTATCGCCGCTGGGACACTGCTCGGCAGTTGTCTTGGCGTTACGATGATGTGCTTATTCCAGATTAACAAAGATTGCAGAGTAAAGAGAAAGGAAGATACCGATTATGAGAAAGAGAAACATTCAGAAGATTGTACGCTTTAACCGCAAGGAAGCACAGGACTTGGCAGCAAAGGCAAAGAAGGCTTGTCTTTCCGAAGCCGGACTTATCCGTTTACTTATCAGAGGTTACGAGCCGAAAGAGAAACCCGATGACCGCTTCTATGATGTGATGAGGGAACTGTCCTCTATCGGCAATAACATCAATCAGCTTGCGGCTAAAGCTAATACGCTTGGTTTCATTGACGCACCTATGCTGAAGAATGAAGCTGCGAAGTGGAATAAGTTCCAGTCAGAGATTGAGAGGACATATCTTCGTCCAAATCAGAGCGAAATGAAATGGCAGTAACAAAGTTGTGGTCGGTTACAGAAAGGCTCGGTCAGGTCATTGACTATGCGACCAATCCCGAAAAGACTTCTGCAAAAATCAAAAGGGAGTTTTCGCCGGAACAGTATCAGGCTCTTGCAGATGTTATTGCTTATGCAAAGGACGAGGAAAAAACAGAGCGTGAGTTCTATGTTGAGGGTATCAACTGTAATGTGGCGATTGCCCGTGACCAGTTCATAACGGTTAAGGAGCAGTACCAAAAGACAGACGGTATCCAAGCCTATCACGGATATTTGAGTTTCAAGGAAACAGATATATCTCCTGAGATGGCACAGAAAATCGGAATGGAGTTTGCAAATGAAGTGTGGGGTAAAAGATTTCAAGTCGTTGTGACAACCCACCTGAACACAAAGCACCTGCACTGTCATTTTGTCATCAACTCTATTTCTTTCGTCGATGGGAAACATTTATGGGGAGAGGAAAAAGCGTGGTTCAAATTCCGAAAAGTTGCAGACAGGATTTGTGAGAAGTACGGACTTTACTATGACCCGAATCCGAACCGCAGTAAGCAGTCGGATTATCTGACGATGAAAGAAAAGGCAGGTATGCCGACACGCTACTCGGTTGCAAAAGAAGCCATTGATTATGCTATCGACCACAGCAAGACCCTGAAAGAATTTCAGTTTGCACTCAAGGAAATGGGATATGCCTATAACCTGAGTCCAAGCCGAAAATATTGGACGGTCATTCCAAAGGGATACGATAAGCCGATACGACTGAAAAATCTCGGAGCTGATTATACCAATGACCGGATTGTAGAGCGTATCAAAGAAAATCGTGATAGATGGGCAGAAATTGAGCCGTTCCAGAGGGCGACTTATAAACCAAGACAGTACCGTATGCAGACCAGAGGACAGAAGCTGAAAAAGAAAGGCGGACTTTATGGGCTGTATCTGTATTACTGTTACAGACTCGGTTATCTGCCAAAGTATAAGAAACAGAATAACGCAAGGCTTCATTATCTCTTGAAAGATGATTTAATGAAGCTCGATAAGATTACTGATGAAGTAAGGCTGCTCGGACGAGAAAATATTTCCACGGACGAACAGCTTTTTTCATATAAGACTTCCTTAGAGGAGCAGATGAAAAATCTTGTTGCCGGAAGAACACATCTCCGAAAAAAGATAAGAACAAATATTG
>OAXJ01001282.1_pt1 | contig 18031 bp, 10 predicted proteins | sample 1517241 | NCBI WGS metagenome assembly OAXJ01 (sample SAMEA2580293, study PRJEB22360) | human gut metagenome | biome: human gut; feature: human-associated habitat; material: faeces | place: Denmark | collected 2008/2010 | reverse complement strand
ATAATCTATATAGGCCATGTTTTATGAATTTAATCGTTCATACATCATATTGCAAATAACACGCCAATCTGTCTTTTGGATGAAAATTTTAGCAAGTATTAAGTTTAGGTGTTGATTTCCTGTTTTTCCAACATATAGAAGTCCTGTTTCTTCATCCCTAAATCATCCAACGGACGAGGTTCGTTATGGTCGTTCAGATAGACTCTTGGCCTCACTTTATAAAGAGGGGTTGCCACAGATTGCGAATCATCCCGGTAAGGAGTTTTTATTCCTCCCAAGTCCAGCATCGTCGGAAAGAAGGAACTGCTGGAGGAAATATTCTTTTCTTTATTAGCCGTCACAGCTTCCCAGTGTTCGGGATAGGTTTCCCGATAACTGTCGGACATCCAGATAAGAAACGGAATATGAAGCTGATAATAGGACGGTACAGGTGAGGCATGAAGGAAAAGATGACGGGGGTCGTCAAAAATATCTTCTCCGTGATCGGATGTATAAATCAAGGCTGCATCTGTACCTTGATTCTCCAACATACCGATAAGGCGTGCCAATAAGCTGTCCGTGTAACGGACAGAGTTATCGTATGCATTTACCAGATTATCCCGAAATTTCCTTTCCGCCTCAACCGGATAGTCCGGTGTAAAGAAAGCGTCTCCCGACGGATAACGTTCCCGATAGTTGAAATGAGAACCATAGGTGTGAAGGACGATAAATTGTTTTTTTGCACCTTTGGCCAGTTCCTGCTCTACCAATTTCAAGAGTTCATTGTCAGAAGGATTATAGGAAAAATCCAACGAATCCTCTTTTATAAAATCAAAGGTATCGGCTTCCCTTCCGAAAAAGTCGATGAAAGAATGATTAAAACGTTGGTTAGAGAAAAAAGCTGTCCGGAAGCCCGCTTCTTTAAAGGCAGTAATGATTCCTTTCCGATGGTAAATAGAGTCATAACTGCAAGCAGTAACGTCAGACAATAACATAGGCACACTTTTATGCGTGGTATTCGATTCTGTCAGCACTTTCGGGAAAGCAACCAATCCCGACTGCTGGACAAGCAACGGATTCGTTTCCCGTTCATAGCCATACAGTTGCCAGTTTAATGCACGGGAGGTTTCGCCCACTACCATCACGTACACCTCTTGTTTCTCCTCCGGATGTGTAGCTTGGGCATGGAAGGTAAAGTCTTTGGAAGTGTGGTGATAGTTCTGCGTCAAGGCAGTCCGCTGAAAAGCAAGCCCTACGTTATAACAGACATTCAAAGGGTATAAGTCCGATTTCAGTTCATAGCCGGGATCCTGTACGTATGCCCCGGCAAGGCTGAGAAGGGAGACTCCGAAGACGACGAAAGCCCTTTTACGTTCTCTGCGGATAAACGCTGCCGATAACATTCGTTTTCGGACGATTGAAATGGTAGCCAACACCAAAGCCGGTATATACAGTATCACCACAACGACAATGGCAGGCGTCAGATTGCCAAGCAGTTCCATAGCTTCGCTCGAATTGGTGGTCACCAGGTTCAGAAACATATCGACAGCAATAATGGACTGCCCGAACAGATAGAGCAACACAATCTGGAACGCTCCGAAAAAGAGAAACAGGAACAAAATCCAAAGCATTTTACCGCAATTTCTCGATAGTGTCATTAGCAGGTAATAACATCCAAAAGGTAACAGGACATTGCAGACCTTTGCTATAAACGACAGCGGCTCCGTAAAACAGAGCACAATATTAGGTACTATCAGGATGAACAGAAACAAGTAAAACAGATGTTCCTGATTCTCCAACCATTTCTTTATGTTTTTAAAAAGCTTCATTTATATTAAAAATAAATCCGGTCTGGTGTTTACCAAAACCTAAATCCAAACGTACATTTACTCTCTTTTTAAATTCCCAACGATAACCAAAACCATAATTAGGAAGAATATGTTTCGGAGTAAACGCAGAAAATTCCGGGAAGATTGTTCCTGCCCCTGCCCATACAGCTACCCCATTTCGCTTCCAGACATGCTGGCGAAGTTCTATTTGTACATCCATAGCACACTTGTCACGATAACGTCCTTCATAATATCCGCGCATCGAATAAGAACTTCCCAATGTTGCCATTAATCCCCAAGGGGTATCTCCATAAGTCAGCAGAGTGTGAAACTGTCCGGCCAATATCCCTCCCTTCCATATAGGGTGATAATAACTGGTGGTCAGTTCCGTACTGCTGAAAGCATATTTATTACCAAAGAAGGCGGGGCTGAACCGTTGGTCTATCCTCAGATAATATCCACGATAAGCATTGGTCAGGAAATCACGTGAATCATAAAGAAGAGAAAGGCCGAGACTCGTATTCGTTGTCCGTGCCGCCATTCCTTCCCAAAGCTCCGGTTTTTCTAAATCCCGTCCGTCAATATAGTCGAATACGGCCATTGGACCGATATAAAAGTTCTTTGCCATTCGGAACATAAAATCGACTTTTACCTGTGCCTGAAAACGTTTATAGTCACTTTCGTTATCGGAGTTTGCCCCATTGTCGTATCCTCTCCCCCAATAAAGGCTGGGAAAAGAATAAAAATAAAGGTTATAATTCAACCGATATTTATCCTGCGGAAACAAATGATTTCCACGAACTCCCAACAAATAGAAGCCGACAGTCGACACATCTCCATAAAGAGAAACATTTGAGGGAGGAAGAATCGTATCAGCAGAATCGGTACGATACAAGCCTGCCGCCACCAGCCCGAGCCCAAACTTGGTATCACTGGAGTAGTGAGGACCACCTATCACACTGAAATCAAACTTTTTATTCTTTTTCTCCTTGTTGGCGTCATTGAAGTAGTCAAGGAATTTCTTGAAGAAGCTGCGCTTTGCCGGAACAGAATCGTTAACGGCCGCAACAGATATAGAGTCTTCCGGCAGTTCTATTTTAGTAGAATGCGTCTGCGCACTAATAAAGGTTTGTGTCAATAATAATAGTGCGAATAAGATTAGCTTGTTCTGTCTAGTATTCATATATAATAAGAAGTTGAAAACTCTAGAGACAAAATTAGTTTCAAACTTCTTATTACAACAGCGTTATGTGGGCTTTTGTTGTCCCCTTTTTCCCTTTTAACGTTTTAAAAGTCGAATGAATTCATCAACATCTTCTTCCGTTGTATCAAAAGAAGTTACCAGACGAATTTCATCCTTATCTTCATTCCAAAAATAAAAGAAATAAGATTCCAACATTCTATCAATAATAGGACGGGGCATTGTAAGGAACAACTGGTTACTTTCTACCTTTTGAGTAAAAGTTACTTCCGGGAGTTTCTTTAACTCTTTGTAAAGTTTAGCTGCCATTACGTTGGCATGCATGGCATTCTTCAACCAAAGTTCATCCGTCAGATAAGCGGTGAACTGGCAAGAGAGATAGCGCATCTTCGAAGCCAGTTGGGCAGACTGCTTACGGACAAAACGGGCTTCTTTCTGCAAGTCCTTATTGAATACAATAACACACTCCCCCATCATCAGTCCGTTCTTCGTTCCGCCGAAACTAAGGACATCCACTCCGCAATCCACAGTCAACGCCTTAAAAGAAAGCCGGAGGGCGGCACAGGCATTGGCAATTCTAGCTCCGTCCATGTGGACATACATACCGTTCAAATGAGCAAAGTCCGTCAGACGTTTCAGTTCCTCGGGCGTATAGATAGTTCCCATTTCCGTACATTGGGAGATGTAGAGGGCTCTCGGTTGAGAATGATGCTGGTCACCGAAACCATGCAAGTAAGGTCGCATCAGCTCGGGAGTCAGTTTACCATCGGGAGTAGCAATCGGACGAATCTGACAACCTGTCATCTTCACGGGAGAGCCGCATTCGTCAACATAAATATGGGCTGTTTCGGCACAGAAAATAGAATGATACGGACGCGTCATTAACTGCAACGCCACCACATTGCTACCCGTTCCGTTGAATACAAACAACGGCACACAGTCTTGTGTAAAAGTCTCTTTTATTTTTGCAACGGCTTCTTCCGTCCATTTATCGTCTCCATAGCCTAATGCATGGTCTGTGTTTGCCCGGTTCAACGCTGCCATTACCAACGGATGCACACCGGAATTATTATCAGAGGCAAAACTTCTCATTGTTTCCTTACATTTTAAATTGGATGGCAAAGTAACAGATTTATTTTCAAAAATCAAGTAGCACGAAGATATATCTAAAAACAAAAATCCCCGAAGCACTAACTATACGTTACCACTCCGGGAATTTCTTTGTTTTCAGCAAGTACCAAACTCCTTTAGCCGATGTAAACATTTACACAGAGATATACATAGAGTTCTTCATCACATTGGTCAAACTCTATCTTATTCTCTCTTGATAACCAGCCTAAAGCGGCACCCAGCTCTTTATCTTTCAGCCCGGATTTCCTTTTCAGAGTTCCGTAGCCCCATTTCTCATTATTGCTAAGCAGCTGCCAAACTTTACCGGCATTCAAACCGATTTCATTTCTGTCCATTTTTCTAGAGTTATTTAGAGGTTTAAAACATTAGGTTAAGATTTTACCTAGAAAGATAACAAAAGGACATTACATTTGTTTATGCTACTTTACCAAAAACCTGTTACTAATTTATTTTTAACATAAAAGCCGCGATGTGTACCGACACAATACCGGTATTAGCGTATGTTAAAATAGAACTTTTCTTTGCAGACATCTGTTATTATCAGAGAATCAATCCTAAACCTATTACAGATATGGCAAAGAAAATAGCAGAACAACTAATAGACACTCTGGCAGAATCGGGAGTGGAACGTATTTACGCCGTGACAGGCGATAGTCTGAATGAAGTAAACGAAGCTGTCAGGAAGAATAATAAAATAAAATGGATACACGTGCGGCACGAAGAAACGGGAGCGTATGCCGCCGCAGCAGAAGCGCAACTGACAGGACGTCCGGGATGTTGTGCCGGTAGCAGCGGTCCGGGACACGTGCATCTTATCAACGGTTTGTATGACGCACAACGGTCGGGTGCACCGGTGATAGCTATTGCCTCCACTATCCCAAGCAGAGAATTCGGTACTGAATATTTTCAGGAGACCAATACAATCAAGCTTTTCAATGATTGCAGTTATTATAATGAAGTAGCCACTACTCCCAAGCAATTTCCGCGTATGCTCCAGTCGGCCATTCAGACAGCTATTACTCGTAAAGGAGTAGCCGTAGTCGGCTTACCGGGAGATCTGGCAAAGGCATCGGCCGTTTCTGTCGATTCGTCAGTCCGGAACTATTTCACCCGGCCGGAAGTCTGTCCTTCGGAAGAGGACCTTATACTGTTGGCCGATTTATTGAACAGTCATGAACGTATCACCTTATTCTGTGGCATCGGTTGCCGTGGGGCGCACGAAGAAGTGATTGCCCTTTCCGAGAAACTGAATGCCCCGGTAGCATATACTTTTAAAGGAAAAATGGAAGTGCAATACGAAAATCCGTACGAGGTAGGAATGACCGGATTATTGGGAATGCCTTCAGGATATTACAGTATGCACGAAGCGGAAGTACTTCTCATGCTCGGCACGGATTTTCCTTACTCTGCTTTCCTGCCCGATGATATCAAAATAGCCCAGATAGATATAAAGCCCGAACGCCTGGGACGCCGCGCCAAAGTAGACATCGGACTTTGTGGAGATGTGAAAATGACTATTCAGGCATTATTACGTATGCTGACCCCGAAAACAGATGATACTTTCCTGTTGAAACAGCTCAAAAGATACGAAGAGGTAAAGAAAGATTTAGCTGCCTACACGAAAGATAAAGGAGAAGTGAATAAGATTCATCCCGAATACGTGATGTCGGAGATTGACAAACTTTCTTCAGATGACGCTGTATTTACAGTAGATACGGGGATGACTTGCGTATGGGGAGCGCGGTATCTGCAAGCGACAGGTAATCGCCACATGCTGGGTTCTTTCAATCACGGTTCTATGGCAAATGCTTTGCCGCAGGCTATTGGTGCTGCCTTGGCTTACCCCGAACGCCAGGTAGTCGCATTATGCGGTGACGGAGGTTTGTCTATGACTTTAGGAGATCTGGCAACGGTGGTTCAGTACAAACTGCCGATTAAAATTATCGTATTCAACAATCGTTCGCTGGGAATGGTGAAACTGGAAATGGAAGTTGACGGGCTACCGGACTGGCAGACAAATATGTTGAATCCCGACTTCGCTCAAGTAGCGGAAGCGATGGGAATAACAGGTTTCAATGTCAGTGACCCAGAGGAGGTATTAACGACCCTATACAATGCCTTTGAAATGGACGGTCCGGTACTTGTTAATATTATGACCGACCCGAACGCACTCGCCATGCCTCCCAAAATTGAGTTCGGACAAATGGTAGGCTTTGCCCAGTCGATGTATAAGTTATTAATCAACGGGCGTTCGCAAGAAGTTATTGACACAATCAATTCTAACTATAAACATATACGGGAGGTATTTTAGATTATCGGGTAAGGTGATTATCATTTTATTTTCTTATGTTTGTAATCATCAAAAAGTATAAAGCACATGGAAAAGTCAGACTTTTCACCTTTGCCCCGGCAAGCTCTCTATGCGAATAAAAGACAATGGAATCAATTTCTTTCCATTTTCTTGTTAGCGGCAGGCATTGGTTTTACAGTAACAGGCATTATCTTCTTCTTTGCCTACAATTGGGATGAACTCCCCAAATTCGCCAAACTGGGAATGGTAGAAGTTTTACTGGCAACCTCTGTCCTGCTCGCCGTATTCACCCGGTGGAGTACGCTCGTCAAACAGGTTCTCCTTACCGGAGCAACCTTTCTGACAGGTACGCTTTTTGCCGTATTCGGGCAAATCTATCAGACCGGAGCCGATGCATACCACCTATTCCTCGGGTGGACACTTTTTACCTTTCTTTGGGCAGTAGCTATCCGTTTCGCCCCGTTGTGGCTGACATTTATCGGACTACTCAGTATAACAATATGGCTGTATGTAATGCAAATAGTACCCGGTCATTCGTGGACCAGCGCTTTGCTCACCAGCGCAGTAACCTGGATATGCGCCACATCAACGATCGTTGCGGAGCGAATGAACATAAAAGGGCAGTTGAATAAACGAAACCATTGGTTGATCAGCTTCCTGTCGTTGGCTACAATTATACATACCAGTTATCTTACAATGGCAGCTATCTGTGAAGATAATACCATTCTATCCGTCCCGTTAGCAAGTACCATTCTTTTGTTTTCGGTAGGATTGTGGTTCGGCCGAAAACAAAAGAATCTGTATTATCTCGCTACCATTCCTTTTGCAACTCTAATGATCCTGCTGACTACCTTTATATCACACAGTAATCTCAAAAATGTCAATCTGTTTCTCTTTGCAGGAATTATCGTTATCACAGGAACGACCTTGATTATATATTTTATTCTCCACCTAAAAAGGCAATGGTATGGCACAGAAGAATAACCTGACAATCCAAGTAGTGTCAATTATCGGAGGAATCCTGACTGCTATCTTCTTTTTAGGATTTCTGGTAGTTGCCTCGATTATCCGCACTGAAACATCCAGTCTGATAATCGGATGTTTATTCATCATTACTACCCTGACAATAAGTCGCCGGCTCACAGTTCCTTTTCTGGATGCAATGAATATCACTCTGTACATCGCCGGATGTGCACTGATTGCTTATGGACTAAACAAAAGTACAAATGCTCTCTTTATTGCACTTGCGATAACCGGCATTTTCACTTTCTTCTTATCGAAAGGTTTCATCTTACCTTTCCTTTCTGTCATTCTATTTATTATTTCTTTTCTCGGAGAGTTAGCTTATTTATCTTCGTCAATACAACTTTTGCAAATAGCAGTAGTCCCGGTTTTAGCAGTTTTCCTGTTCACCAATCTATACGAAAGGAATATCCTGACCGGATTAAAGGAAAACTTAGTTTCCAAATACACACCTTTCCATTCCGGCTTATTCGTTTCCTGTATCTGCTTATTAGCCGGATTGTCTGTTAATTATGGAATACCCGCACCCTATTGGTTACTATCTATCTTTATCTGGATCGGGATTCTTCTTATTATTCAACGTATCATGCCGGTAATGGAAGTAACGAACCCGGTAAGTCAGATCGGAATATGCATTCTCTGTATCCTTATCTGCCTGCCGACAATGTTCGCCCCATATCTGTCGGGTAGTCTCTTACTGATACTGATATGTTTTCATTATGGCTATAAAGCAGAATGTGCCGCCGCACTCCTACTCTTTATCTATGCCGTTTCCAAATACTACTATGATTTGAACCTAAGCCTGCTTGTGAAGTCAATCACGCTTTTCTTCACAGGAATCATATTCATGATCGCTTGGTATTATTTCACTCAAAAAAGAACGAAACATGAAAAAACAGAGTCGGATACTGATTATCACTAACCTGTTACTTTTGTTAGGATACCTCAACTGGTCCATTTACCAGAAAGAACAAACACTGAGAGACGGTCAACTCGTATTGTTTGAACTGGCTCCCGTCGACCCTCGTTCACTTATGCAAGGTGATTACATGAGCCTCCGTTATAGAGAAGCTACATCGGACTTACTCGGCGATACACAAGTAGCTACACATGGATATGCCGTATTAAATATCGACAGTAACCGGGTAGCCCGTATTGTCCGACTTAAGGATGCATTGGAACCTTTGAACGATAACGAACTGATCATCAACTATAAAATTGTAAATGATCGTTTATTTCTTGGTGCCGAATCTTTCTTCTTTGAAGAAGGTCAAGACACCCTTTATCAAAAGGCAACATACGGAGGCCTGAAAGTGAACGCCAAAGGAGAAAGTTTACTTGTGGGATTGTATGATAAAGACTTTCTGCTGATTAAGCCTGATAGATGAATATCGAAAAGCCCGGACTTTCACAAGCCCGGGCTCTTTGTATTCTTAAAACATCTCCTTATCTATAGGGAAAAAGGGACTAGCAAATTGCTTCTAGCGTAATAAGTGAGATGCCTTAAGAGCTATAAAGGGATGTCCGTGGGAAATAAGGGAGGCATCCCTTCCAAGGAACAGTGATTTGAATGGTACACTTTCACAAGCATCTCCATTCAGCTGTTTCCTTTTATAGTATTTCATTCTGTAATACAAATACTTACACGATTTTCTTTCGGAGTAGAATAAGGTTGTACTGTATCTCCTTTGAAGTCAACTTTTATTCTGTCTGCCGCAATGCCTTTAGATTTCAATGCTTCAGCAACATTCTTGGCACGAGCCTCGGACAACTTAAAGTTTATTGTTGCATTACCTGTATTTACATCTGCATAACCTGTTATGCAAATCTTTGCCGTAGGATTTTTCTCCAGATACTCAACCAAAGAGCTAATTTTTTGCTGTTGCTCATCCTGAATACGAGCAGAGTTCAAAGCGAAGAAAATATTCTGCTTCATAGGTTCTACAACTATTTTGTCTTCCTTCGGCTTCGATTGCTCCACTACCGGAGTCGGTTCAGGACGCTGCTCCACTGTCGTAACAGAAACAGGTTGTTCGGGTTCATAAGAAACAGGAGCCACCTTCCTGGAGCTTTTTCCTAATGTGAAAGAGAACCCAACCAATCCATTGAATTGCCAATCAGCATTCACACCTTTCTTAGAGTTAAACTTGTCAGACAACATATTTGTATTCAACTCAAAGTTGATAGCCACATGATCATTCAGACGAAGATTTGTCCCCAGCCCGATACGTCCTGAAGCATACAGTTTCTTACCTGTCCACAAACGTTGCAAATTGTACCCGCTTGCGTTCAAAGCTACAGCCTCATCATTGTCAAAAGCGCCATTCAAGCCTATACCCAGAAAAAGATATGCATTGAATATACGTTTTGAATGGAAACCATAACACAAGTTACTTAGATCAAACATAGCATCTAGGCCACCCTGCAAATATTTATATTTATAAGTAATTGCCGGATTTACCCAACCTCCTTTAGCCTGCCAGCCACTTGCTTCCGCCCGAACTGCAAACAACGGAGTAAACTTATATCCCAAAGCTACCGCTACGGACGGAGATACCAAATCTCCGAAAATCGCTTCACCTAAAGTATAGGCACCTCCTCCTTGCAGAGACAGAAACCAATGTGGATTGAACTCAGTTTTTCCTTCCTCTTTTTCGGAAAACTGTTCTTTTGTGTAACCAGACTGCCAAGCAAAGGCAACATTAACGTACGTCAGGAATAGAACCAACAGAATGTGATATTTAATCTTCATATTTATTATATAATTCAACTCAAAACAGAGGACGCCCCGTTTGTTTACTGGAACGTCCTCCGTAATTTATCTACAAATCAAGTTTCTTTATAAGAGAATCATGACTTTGTTATTTAATTGCTTTTTCTGTCAATGTTACAGGAATCTCACATTTTACAACTGACAAATCTTTGAATGTCACAGTTGCAATTACCGTAAGGTTGTAATCTCTAGTCAAAGTAGAACCTTCGTTTTTCCAAGTAACTACACCTGTAGTAGCATTAACCTTTAACTCTGAATTTGCAGACATATTCTTGTCAAGTATAGCCCAATCACCTTCTTCAACGAAAGCATATTCAACACTTACCATGTCAGCATTCAGTTTATAAGTATTTGTAGCTTTATCACTCAACACTAATGCAGTAGCAGTAGAGCTATAAGAGTAAATAGCGCTTCCTTCGTTATCCTTCACAAGAACTTCAGGCATAGTGGCTCCGGTGTTTACACCAATTCCATTACCAAAGATCTTTATGCCGGTAGCTTTTGTAGCAACAAACGGATTAATGAATACGATGTTATATGCAAAATCACATGTTTCACCATTTTCCAAAGTTACCTGATAAGTCATGTTCTTAACATCATCACGTTCTGTCATCGGCTCAGTCAACTTAACTGTCTGATCTGTTGAGAATGAAGCCAGAGGAGACGGAGATACACCTGTTACACCAGAAGCCCATTGGAACTGAAGTGCTTTTACATTATTAACTTTATTGTAGTATGTGAAGATATTCTCACCTGCTTCATTATTTTCAAAATGCTCGCTCACTACAGAAGACATTTCCCAACCGGAGTTTTCCTGTCCTTTGACTACAATACAATCCTTATAAGTCTTTCCATCAGCAAGAGACTTATATGTCTCGTTATAATACAAAGGATTATAAGTATAAGCAACACATTCTTCCTTCACATAGAATACTTGTTGAAGTACAATATCACCATGAGATGTATCATTAGAAGGAATAATAATCTTAACTGAGTATTTAGCACCCTTACCGTCTACGTCTTTGTAAGTATTCTGAGTCTTGATCAGATTATTGATACCCACTTTGATAGCAGATGTCTTGGTTGCATCATCGTTCAATTTAATATTCAGAAGAAGACCTGATTCATCATTTATCACTACATCTGTACTCTGTTCTGCCTCTTGATCAATAATAGTCAGTTCCTGACCATTTTTGTCAGTTACAGTAACCAATACATTATATTTATGATCATCACCACCATAATAATTCCAGAATGTAGTAGAAGTCAATTTTGCAGTACCGTAAATCTTATTGTTGATAGCCTGATAGTCCATGCTGACATTATCAAGATTATAGTCATTAGTGAATGCTTTTTCACCACCTTCTAACTTATGATAATCAGCTGCTTTATCAGCAGACATATCAATAATTCCATAATCAGGTTTTTCGTCTGGAGCCTGAGATGTTTCTATAATCTCCAATTTGATATAAGATGAAGCTACGAGTTTCTTTTCACCTGCATTGCTAGTTAAGAAAGCGTCTACTCTAACAACAGGAGTACGTCCGATAGCCGGAGTTCCGTTTTTCACTTCAGGATTAACTTTAATAACACCGTTACCGGCAATGTTTTCTCCTTCTTTTACGATAAACCATTGTTGATTTGTCTTTTCGTCATCTTCAGCCAAATAGTTCTCAGGTATTGAGAATTCATAACTCATGCCTTTGAATCCCAATGCTGCCAACCAATTATCTTTATCATTAGAATACAATCCTACATAATCTTTCAAATTAATAGTAGCATCATATTTAAATGTAGCGTTTGCAGCAGCGTCCAATGCAACAAACTGTTTGATGAAATCATCTGATTCACCATCTTTATTGATAGATTTTGTACGCTCATAGAAAGTAATAGCAGCATCGTCACCTTCCTTAGTTTTTACGCTATCAGCAAGTACCAAGTCAATCTCGCTAGATGTAGCATATACATAATCAGATGTCATTGGTTTTTGACCATACCATGCCTGTAAAGCAGCAATATTATATTCAGCATTTTGAGCCAATGCATTCGGATTAATTGTTGTTCCGATAGTTACAACACCATCCGCCACCTTCGTCTCGTCAACATTCAGCAACACTTTCTTGTCACCAACTGCACGAGTTTTCACTTTACGATCGATAAAGCCGAATACAGTTTTTCCGTCAACATTTGCATCTTCCGGATTCAAGCGATAATTCAATGCCACAACATTTGATTTACCCCAATCTTTCTGTGCAATGAATTCGCCACTAGTAGTATTAAACTTAGCTTCATTTAAATAACTCTCGATATGATAGAAAGGCTTACTAGTAGTTGCATAAGGAACATCTGTACTTACTACATCAGGAATGAATGCGATAGAAGATAAAGCAATGCCTGAAGTGATGTCTATTGCTATACCATCCGGTGCTCCTTCAACTCCTTGAAGTGTCAATACATTACCATTAAGAACAGCAGTAACTCCACCTTCAGATGCTGCGGTTTTCCAACTAATATCTGTTGCTTCTACCAATTTACCATCCTGATAAATATCAAAACAGCCAGTTTCTTTGTTAGGTACATAGTACTTACCGTTTTCACCGGGTGTACCTTCTCCACCAGCCGGTCCGGCAGCACCGGGTGCTCCATCTACTCCGACAGCTTTATATTCGGTTTTCACACCATTTTTGTACCAATAGCCATCTTTCTCACCAATCGTCCAAACATCAGCATCCGCACCATTTTTACCATTAGTCAGTTCATAGCTTTTGCCGTCACTAAGCGTCACAGTAATTCCGTTCTCTCCTTTCACAACATTTGTTATAACGGAACCGCTGTTAACCTTTGTCTGCAACTCCTCGAGTGACACCTTTACAGCGTCAATCTGTGTTTGCAGATTGTCGATGTCATCATCGTAGTCCTTACAACCTACATAGGTGACAGTAGAAAGTGCCAACGCCCCGAAGAACATCACTTTTACAAATTTTCTTTTCATAACTACTTAAAAATTACATTAATAATATATTATTAAACACTAAGTTTCAATAATAGACAGCCCGTTACTTCATAGGTAACAGGGAAACCTTTGTTCCTGCTCTTTTAGAGTAGTCAATACTGAAAAATTATACGATAGATTATGAAAGTTCTTTACCCCTGCTTCTGATAAGCGGCAGAGGGGAGGGAAATCTTGTGCAATATTTAGAAGTTAACAAAGCCCTAATACAAAGAATCCACGTGTTTTATCTGTCCTAGTTCCGCTTTTAAGTAGTTTATTAGAAAAAATGTGTGATTTCGTTTGGTTGTTTTAAGAAATATGCTCATATTTGCACCGATATTTATTCCCGTTACCTATGAAGTAACAGGCTATTTATCAAGATATTAATCCACCGGCTGATCGTCGGACAAAGTCAACAACCTGTCTATTAGCTTCATCAATTTTCTTACTCCTGAAAGGTTTCAAATAAGTCTCGGTTACAGTGATAGACGAATGTCCCATAGCTTCGGAGATAATACCCGGATGAATTTCGCAATAATAAGCCGTCGTAGCCCAAGTGTGGCGGGCGGTGTACGAGCTTAATTTATCGCCTAGTCCTAATAACTCTCCCAACAACATTAGTTGTTGATTAAAGCTGCGCAACGCCAACTGATATTCCCGATACGCCTCTTTCGTTCCTTCACGGCTTTCCAAAAAAGGAAAGAGATAAGGAGAAGAAGAATCACGGTTCATGTATTTCTTTACCAGAATCATTGCTTCCGGAGTTAACGTCACCGACAGGGGACGGCCTGTTTTACGCCGACGATACGTGATCACATTATCACGCAAATCACTCTTGCGTAGATAAGCAAGATCGACAAACGGCATACCTCGAAGTAGAAACATAAGAATGAAAAATTCTTGTGCACGACGCATATTTGAAGATGCACCCGAAGATTGTGACAGTTTGCAAAAGACCCTTTTCATATCTTCATTACCCAAAGCCCGTTTATGGTCGGCACGAGTTCCCGTATACACCGAACGGAACAGATGCGGAACGTATGGTGCCCGATGAAGATCGACGGCACGATTGTAAACGGCACGAAAAGTGCGCAGATAGGTAGAAACCGTATTCCAACTACACCCACGACTACGAAGATAAACTTCGAACCCTTTTAACCACTCTGAAGTTACCTCATTGAAGGCAAAATCATCTTTCCCACGATAAGCAATAATGGCATTGAGACTGCTGCGATAGACATGAGCAGTTCCAAAGTTTCCCTCCACTTGTAACCCACGGGCCACTTGCTTCATAAATCCTAATACTTTTGACATCTCACGATTGTTTTGATTAATTTGATAATAAAGATACAAGTATTCTCATAAAAAGAATACCTCATACAAACAAAACGAAATATAAAGATGTTTTGGAATGCACCATAACGATGAAAAGCCCGAACTTTCACAAGCTCGAGCCTTTTGTATTCTTAAAACATCTCCTTATCTATAGGAAATAAGGGACTAGCAAATTGCTTCTAGTATAATAAGTAAGATGTCTTAAGAGAGAGATAAAAAGGGATGTCCGTGGGAAATAAGGGAGGCATCCCTTCTAGAGATAAACATTTGAGAATATACTTTCACAAGCATAATTTTCAGTCTATCCCTGAATATATTTCTTCTCAAAAGATTTGATTATATATTATAGAAGGCATCTTTAATCTTAAAAGGATTAAGATGCCCTCAATTACAGATCTTTTAAATCCGGTTTACTTCAACACTTTAACATAAACAGTTTCAGTAGTCTGTCTGCCCCATTTATCAGTAATGATAACGTTTACTTCACATACCGGAGGAGTAACGATAGGTGTTTGAGAAGCTTTCTTAGAGATTACAACTTTGTCAGTTTTCGTAAAGTCAGTAGCACTTAATGTTACATAATCTTTAGCATCCTGGTTTGCCAATTCAAGTACAACAGATTTAATTCTCTTGTCATCAAAGTCATAGCCAACACCATAAGCATCTGTTTTTTCGAAATCTTTAGCTAACAGATCTTGTGTATGTCCTCCATCTACTTCAAATGGCTTAGCTTCAGTACCTGATTTGCCAATATACTTAAATGTACCTTCGAAGATTTCCGATTTCACAGTCAAATTAAACTTATCAGTGATAACATTCAGACGGTCATTTCCAAACGGAGCATAAACTACTGTAATGTTACGACCTTCATAAGCACCACCCCAAGCATCATAAGGCGCAACTGTGATCTCATCGCTACTCTTATTTGAGGACAACCATGCATCAGCATAGACTTTCGTATCATCTACCATTTTGGACGGTATTTCCTCATCAAATGAAATAAGTGCTTTCTCTTTAGCAGAAATAGAACCTTCCTGGTACAGTTTGTAAAGATTGTAAGTAATCTTACCTGCTGCATCTTCATCATTTACATTACCATAAGCAGTAGCGTTATCACCACTAAAGTAAGCACCTGCACGTTTGAATTCAAACAACTTACTATCCTGCTGGTCTACAGTAATCTTAAATGTCGTTTCATACAGAACATCATTATCCAATCCCGGAGTCGGAGTTGCATTTTTGAATTTAACTGTTGCAGTATGAGGAACAGCAGCAACTTCAGCAGGATCAAATGTAGCTTCGATTACAAATTTAGTAATATCAGCTACACCTGTAGACATATCAGCTACGGGTTCTCCGTCTTTGTCCAAACCTACCAGTTTCAAAGTAATACCACCTTCATATTCCAAATCCTTCACTCCGTTAATTTCAACTTTACCATCAGTATAAGCGATTTCCGTATTTATACCAGCTGTTATATTTGCTTTGATTACATCTACTGAAGGACCAACAATTTCAGAAGTAGCTGTTACTTTTTCGCCATCTACGACCCAAGTCATATCTTTAATCTCTGCTTTTTCAGCTGCATACTTGAATGTCAAATTCAACTTAGCTTCTTTTTCATTTCCAGCAGTAGTAAAATAGGCAATAGTAACAGTCAATTTGCCTTCCTTATTAGCAATAATTGTTTTATTTTCCTTGCTAAATGTAGCCTCAATTTTCTTAGCATCGGCTTCGACAACTGAATAAGTATAATCTACTACATCATTCAATTGATCACCAACCAATTCATCCAGATTATGAGTAACTTTGAAATCTACATCCTTATTTACATCTACAAGTGTCTTTTCTTCTTCTTTAGCTGTAACTTTCACATCATATCCGGAGATGATTTCATTCCCCCACGCATCTTTCGTTGTAAGTGCATAAGCGATATTTTCATTCAAATTATCCGGATCTATACCTTCAGCAAATTTAAGAGTCAAGTCATAGATACCTTTATTTGCTGTATTTTCAGCACGAGTTAAAGCAGTTTCACTAACATTAGCTGCAATACTAGCTACAACAAAGTTTGTATTTCCTTTAGAATCAGTCAAGCCGATTTCATAAGATTGAATATCTTTAACCTCCAAGTTCACCGGATTAATCAATGCATGAATCATGCTACCTCTAGCAGACAGGAACGTTCCTTTTGGATAAGATTTTCCGTTAAATTTAACATCTTTTCCTACTACTCCATAATACAAGGTAGCGTTTGCCTCAGTAGAAGAAAAATCGATACTTCCACCTTGTTCGCCAAGTGCACGCATACTAGTGATACGAGCAGCCTTAGGCATAGAAACAGTTTCCCATTCTCCCGTTTCCTTATTGAGTATATTCAAAACCCAAACCAATGGATTATTAGCATCAGCAGTTACATAGATATCTGTAGCAGCTTTAACATCTGTTTTTTTAGGTTCTCCGGCTTCTGCATCCCAAACCATCCAATATCCGTCTTCTGAAATTTGCGGTGCATATCCATCTTCACCTTGGTCACCTTGGTCACCTTGATCTCCCTTATCACCTTTCTTTCCTTCAGAACAAATACCGGTGTCTTTTCCATCAATAATCCAGTTCTTTGTTGCCGAATCAATCTCAATCTTTGTACCTGCTGCGCCATCGGCACCACTTACGATAGAATAGCTTTTACCATCGTTAAAAGTAATTTTAAATCCATCAGTAATTGTCTCTACAGCGGTTACCCATTTGCCTTCTTTCACAAAATTCTGTAACTCGGCAATGCTAGCTTTGTTTGCGTCAATCTGTGTTTGCAGATTGTCGATGTCATCATCGTAGTCCTTACAACCTACATAGGTGACAGTAGAAAGTGCCAACGCCCCGAAGAACATCACTTTTACAAATTTTCTTTTCATAACTACTTAAAAATTACATTAATAATATATTATTAAACACTAAGTTTCAATAATAGACAGCCCGTTACTCTGTAGGTAACGGAGAGACCTTTGCGCCTGCTCTTTTAGAGTAGTCAATACTGAGAAATGATACGATAGATTATGAAAGTTCTTTACCCCTGCTTCTGACGAGCGGCAGAGGGGAGGGAAATCTTATGCAATATTTAGAAGTTAACAAAGCCCTAATACAAAGAATCCACGTGTTTTATCTGTCCTAGTTCCGCTTTTAAGTAGTTTATTAGAAAAAATGTGTGATTTCGTTTGGTTGTTTTAAGAAATATGCTCATATTTGCACCGTCATTTATTCCCGTTACCTACAGAGTAACAGAATAATAATCAGGCATTTAATCCTATCACAGAACGCTTCACAAAATCAAGAACCTGTTTATTTGCTTCATCAATTTTCTTGCTTCGGAAAGGCTTGAGATATGTCTCTGTTACCGTAATGGAAGAATGTCCCATAGCTTCGGAGATAATACCCGGATGAATTTCGCAATAATAAGCCG
>OAXJ01001279.1_pt1 | contig 18036 bp, 9 predicted proteins | sample 1517241 | NCBI WGS metagenome assembly OAXJ01 (sample SAMEA2580293, study PRJEB22360) | human gut metagenome | biome: human gut; feature: human-associated habitat; material: faeces | place: Denmark | collected 2008/2010 | reverse complement strand
TTATGGTGATTCGTTGGATGTACATCCTAGAAATAAAAAACCGGTTGGAGAACGCCTGGGCCGCTGGGCATTGAATAAAACTTATGGATATACATTCCTTGTTCCTAGTGGCCCTTTATTCCGTAAAGCCGAATTTCGTGATTGGGAGGTTTTAATCACTTTTGACTATGGAGAGGGCATGAGGAGTTCGGATAATGGTCCTATACGCGCTTTTGAGGTGGCTGAGGTTGAAGGACTGTATTATCCTGCTACAGCTGAGGTGTTGGAAGACGGGCTGATGAGAGTTTCCTGTGAATTTGTGAAAAGTCCACGCTATGTACGGTATGGCTGGCGTCCGTATAGTAATGGGAATCTTGTAAACAGGGAAAATTTGCCGGCATCCACCTTTCGGGTTGGTATCCCGTAACAAAAGGGGACTTTCGATAAAGCTGTTTGTGAGGAACACATACTGCGTGTGATGTAGATTTATTTTTTTTATTTACAAATATAAGATATGATGGAAAAGATTACAGGGCTTATAAACGCCCCTTTCACCCCGTTTTATGAAAATGGTGATGTCAATTATGAACCGCTTGGAACGTATGCTGAATTTTTGGTAAAGAATGGCCTGAAGGGAGTGTTTGTTAACGGTTCTTCCGGTGAAGGCTATATGTTGACGGATGAGGAACGCATGAAATTGGCTGAACGCTGGTTGGAAGTTTCTCCCGCGGATTTTAAGGTCATGGTTCATGTGGGTAGTACCTGCGCCCGTTCCAGTCGACGCCTGGCTGCACATGCGCAGTCTGTCGGTGCCTATGCCATTGGTGCGATGGCTCCTCCCTTTCCTAGAATCGGCCGTGTGGAGGAACTGGTCGCATATTGCCAGGAGATAGCCTGCGGGGCTCCCCGACTTCCCTTTTATTTCTATCATATTCCTGCTTTCAATGGGGTTTATCTTTCCATGACGGAGTTTTTGGAAGCTGTGGACGGACGTATTTCCAACTTTGCTGGTATAAAATATACATACGAGAACCTGTATGAATACAACCAATGTCGTTTGTATAAGGACGGAAAGTTTGATATGCTTCATGGGCAGGATGAAACGCTTTTACCGTGTTTGGCTATGGGAGGAGCCCGCGGTGGTATCGGTGGTACGACAAATTATAATGGGCGTACCCTCGTTGGGATTTTGGACGCTTGGAAGTCTGGTGACCTTGAACGCGCCAGGGATTTACAGAATTTTGCTCAGCAGGTAATCAATGTGATTTGTCATTACCGGGGTAATATCGTGGCTGGAAAAAGAATCATGAAGCTGCTCGGTTTGGATCTGGGTAAAAATCGCATTCCTTTTAGAAATATGACGGAAGAGGAGGAATCGACTATGAGAGCGGAACTGGAGGAGATTCACTTTTTTGACCGTTGCAATAAATTTTAAAGAAAAAGATAAATAACCAATCATTAAAAACAATGTAAAGATGAATGTTACGGAATATTTGACTTGTTGGGCCGCTTCCTATAAGAATGATCTTATAAACAATATTATGCCTTTCTGGATGAAATATGGCCTTGATCAGGTAAACGGAGGTGTGTATACATGTGTAAACCGGGATGGCAGCTTGATGGATACGACTAAATCCGTCTGGTTTCAGGGGCGTTTCGGTTTCATTGCCGCTTTTGCCTATAATCATATGGATAAAAATTCTGAATGGCTGTCGGCTTCAAAAAGTTGTATCGACTTTATTGAACGGCACTGCTTCGATACGGACGGCCGTATGTATTTTGAAGTGACGGGAGATGGTCGGCCCCTGCGCAAACGCAGATATGTCTTCTCCGAATGTTTTGCTGCCATTGCCATGTCGGAGTATGCGTTGGCTTCGGGCGATAGGGTGTATGCTGAAAAAGCTCTTGAGCTTTTCATCCGGGTGCTTCGTTTCATTACGACCCCAGGAATATTGTCTCCGAAATATTGTGATACCCTTTCCTTGCGGGGGCATTCCATTACGATGATTCTGATCAATACAGCTTCCCGTATACGTGAGGCTATTGACAATCCCGTATTAACAGCCAGAATCGATGATTCGCTTTCCGATTTGAAGACTTTTTTTATGCATCCTGAGTTTAATGCCCTGCTTGAGACTGTGGGGGAAAACGGTGAGTTTATAGATACCATTAACGGACGTATCATCAATCCCGGGCATTGTATTGAAACGGCATGGTTCATACTTGAAGAATCCAGATACCGTGGCTGGGACAAGGAGATGCTTGAAACAGCCCTGACCATTCTGGACTGGTCTTGGGAGTGGGGCTGGGATAAGGATTTCGGCGGTATCATCAATTTTCGTGATTGTAGGAATCTCCCCGTACAGGATTATTCACAGGATATGAAATTCTGGTGGCCGCAGACGGAAGCAATCATTGCCACTTTGTATGCCTATGAAGCTACAGGAGATGAAAAATACTTGAAAATGCACGATCAGGTTAGTGATTGGACATATGCACATTTCCCGGACCGGGAATACGGAGAATGGTACGGGTATCTGCATCGCGACGGCAGTGTGGCCCAGCCCGCCAAGGGGAATATCTTCAAAGGGCCTTTTCATATTCCCAGAATGATGATTAAGGGCCATGTTCTGTGTAACGAGATCTTATCCGGTCTGTCCGGTACGGAAAATATAAAATTGTAATTGGACATAATGAAAAACAATAGAATATATCCCTGGATATTGGTTGGTTTGCTTTGGGGAGTGGCCCTTCTCAATTATATGGACCGCCAGATGCTTTCCACCATGAAAGAAGCCATGCAAGTGGATATCTCGGCTCTTGAATCTGCGGAGAACTTTGGTCGTCTGATGGCGGTCTTTCTTTGGATTTACGGATTCATGAGTCCTGTTGCGGGCATGATCGCTGATCGTCTTAATCGCAAATGGTTGATTGTAGGCAGTTTGTTTGTCTGGTCAGCGGTTACTTATGGAATGGGATACGCTGAAACGTTCACACAGCTTTATTGGTTGCGTGCTGTAATGGGGATCAGTGAGGCTTTGTATATACCGGCCGGCCTTTCCCTAATAGCGGATTGGCATCAGGGAAAGTCACGTTCGCTAGCCGTGGGTATTCATATGACGGGCCTTTATACCGGTCAGGCTATCGGGGGATTCGGGGCCACCGTGTCTGCCGCCTATTCCTGGCATGCCACTTTTCATGGCTTCGGAATTATTGGGATCATATACGCAGTCGTTCTGATCCTTTTTCTTCGTGAGAACAAGGGGACAGGCACGGCAGAGCAGGTGTGTCGCGAAGGGGTGAAAGCACCTTCCCCGTCTATCTTCAAAGGAATGTCGCTGTTATTCAGCAATATCGCCTTTTGGGTGATTCTGTTCTATTTTGCGGTGCCCTCCCTGCCTGGCTGGGCTACTAAAAATTGGCTTCCGACCCTGTTCTCTGACAGTTTGGATATGCCTATGTCCGAAGCCGGTCCGTTGTCCACGATCACAATAGCGCTCTCCTCTTTTCTCGGAGTAATTGCCGGAGGGATACTGTCTGACCGTTGGGTCCTAAAAAATATTCGTGGTCGTGTGTATACAGGGGCTATTGGATTGGGGTTGACGATCCCTGCCTTGCTATTGTTGGGATTCGCTCATAGTGTTTTCGGTGTGGTCGGGGCAGGTCTGCTGTTCGGTCTGGGGTTCGGTATCTTCGATGCAAACAATATGCCTATTCTTTGCCAGTTTGTTCCTTCCGGATACCGTGCTACAGCCTATGGAATCATGAATATGACAGGTGTCTTCGCCGGAGCGGCCGTGACCCATGTGTTGGGGCGGTGGACTGACCAGGGGAATCTGGGATTTGGGTTCGCCATACTTGGTGTCGGTGTTTTATGTGCCCTTGTCCTGCAGCTTTATTTCCTAAGGCCCCAAACGGATAACATGGAGTAGTATGAGTTTTGCGGAGTCTGTCTCTGCTCGGAAATATATCATGATTTTACGAATTGGCCAGGAAAGATCTTTGTCGCTCCGTTTAATAAAGTGTTTATGTGGAATTATCAGAAAAATATACTTGTTTGTATGATTGCAGGTTTAGGTTTGTCAACTTGTACCCCGTCAGATGTTAGTATTCCCGGGGGTGCGACAATTGATGTCATGAACGGTTTTCCCGATGGAGAATCCGGATATGCTTTGGGAGTATCCGGTTGCTATGCCGGAAAGTTAGGAGATTTCTTGTTAATGGCCGGCGGATGCAATTTCCCGGATAAACCGGTTTCGGAAGGGGGGATCAAGCATTATTATAAGGGCATTTATATAGCCCGGGTGGATGGCTCTTCTTCCTTGCGTTGGGTGAAGGCTGGAGAACTTCCTATGGAGGCGGCCTATGGAGCTACGGTATCCTTGCCGGATAGGCTTATTTTTATTGGAGGAAGCAACTCTTCCGACCGGTTTTCTTCCGTACTTTCCTTTTCTTTTGATTGCATGAAGGATTCAGGCTTGATATGTGAGACTTTGCCTCCGCTTCCTCATGCGGTTGATAATATGTCGGCAACCCTATTGGGCGATACATTGTATGTCCTGGGTGGGAATAGGAACGGGATTCCTTCCAGTTCCATGTTCTCTCTTTGCTTGGACAATTATTCTGCAGGATGGACAGAGGTTCCTTTTCCCGGGAGGCCACGTGTGCAGCCTGTGTGTTCCTCTCTGCTTGGCAAATTGTATGTTTTCGGTGGATTTACCTCCGGAGGGGATGCGTCTGTTTCAACAGATGGATTATGTTACCATCCTGAATCTGGACAATGGCAGGTGGTTAAGGCACCTCTCACCACAAAAGGTGAACCTCTCACATTGACGGGCGGTGCCTCGGTCTCCTATGGGGATGTTCTGCTTATATGTGCAGGCGGGGTTAATCGGGATATTTTTGAGGATGCCATCAGTGCCCGTTATCAGATGGTTCGTGAATCAGAGTATCTCCTACAGCCTATAGAATGGTATCGTTTTAATGATCAGCTGCTGGCGTATAACGTACGGTCGGGTGAGTGGATACGGATTGGTGTCCCTTCTCCGATGCTGGCTCGGGCCGGTTCCTCATTGGTTGTATTTGGAGATATTTTGTTCTATATTGGGGGAGAGCTTAAGCCCGGCGTGAGAACTCCTGGTATCTGCCGTATATCTCTTCAAAAATAACAGCGGAATTGAAGATGTAAGCTTGGGCCCTTTCATTTTGTTTTGTGGTTCTTTTTTTGATGGAATTTTCATGTTCTGGATGTTAGATGAGTTTTTTTAAATGATTTCTGACTCTTTTTTATTTTATGCAGATTTTCTTTGCATCCATAAATTAACCTACAAATTTAATTGATATGTGTTTGTTTGTATCTTCATGAACTGTGACTTTTGGGGATCTGAATCCCCCTTTTATAATTATTACAAAATTAATTTTTAATGAAAAACATCAAATTGCATGAAAAAGAATTTTATTTTATTTATTTTCCTTTTGTGCTCCATTGTAGCTGTAGCACAGAAGAAGAGTATTACGGGCATAATAACGGATGCTGCGGGAGAGGCCGTTATTGGTGCCAGTATTGTGGAAGTCGGGACAACGAATGGTACGGTCTCTGACGTTGATGGTAATTTTACACTTTCTGTTTCTGAGAATGCCAGTATTCAGGTATCATTCATCGGCTTCTCTTCCCAAACCTTGAGTGTGAAGGGAAAAACAAATTTTAAGATTGTATTGAAAGAGGACAGTGAACTTTTGCAGGAAGTTGTTGTTACAGGTTATGGCGGTAAAGTATCACGAGCCAAACTTACGAATTCCATTTCGACAGTCAATCCCCAGATGTTGGACAAGGGTATATACACCAATCCCTCTCAGGCCTTGTCAGGCTCTGTTCCCGGTTTGAAGGTTTCTCTCACCTCGGGGAATCCAACCTCGTCTCCTAAAATTATATTACGTGGTGGTACAAATTTCGATGGTTCCGGGGGGCCCTTGGTGGTAGTGGACGGGCAGCTTCGTGATAATTTTGATGATATCAATCCTCAGGATATTGCATCTATGGATGTGCTGAAGGATGCCGGGGCTACAGCCATCTACGGCGCCCGTGCAAGTAATGGTGTCATTTTGATTACGACAAAGTCAGGCAAGGCAGGACATCGGGAAATAAACTTTAGGGCCAATGTGGGGCTTGGTTACGTTAATAATCCCTATGATTTTCTGGGCGCGGAAGACTATATTATAGCCCTTCGTACCGCCTATAAAAATACCCCGTGGGCACCTTCGGCGAGTTTGACAGGTTCCACTGCCTTGGGTACGGGAAATCAGATTGGGCCGAAAATGGTATGGAACATTATGGGAAAAACAGATGCAAACGCTTACCTTCTGGATAAGGGATGGCGTGAAATGCCGGACCCCTTGGATCCTTCCAAAACAATCATATACAAAGAGACAGCCCCGGAGGAGTATAATCTTCGTAACCCGGTAGTTACGCAGGATTATACAGTCAGTATGTCCGGTGGTAATGATAGGGGTACTTATTATGCCAGTTTGGGCTATAATGATTCCCCAGGAGCTCCTATCACTACTGAGTATAAACGTTATAATTTCACATTTAATGGTTCATACAAAATTGCGGATTGGTTGAAAACGACTTCCAATGCAACTTTCAGCCGTGCTAATTATGTATGGTTAAACAACGATTGGGGGACGGAGGCGGATTATTTTGGTCGCGTGATGAGCCTCCCCCCCACCGTCCGTTTTGAAGACGAGGACGGTAATCCTACATTGGGTCCTAGTCCCGGGGACGGTAACCAGACTTATGTTGCAAAAAGTTACGATCAGGATAATGAACGCACAAAATTAACCTTTGTGCAGTCAGTGGAAGCTAATTTATTCAAAGGGTTGGTTTTGAGGGCCTCTGCCAGCTGGTATTATTTTCATACTGTAGAAGAAAATATGCGCAAGGATTATGAGACGGTTCCGGGACAATGGAATCGAACCCGTTCAACCAGTGCGAGCTATTCCCGCCAGTTCTCTCAGACTTATAATGCCGTTTTGGACTATACAACAACATTTGCCGCTTCACATAATTTGAATGTCATGCTTGGTAGTGAGTTTTATGATCAGTATAATAACGGTTTCTCAGCATCCGGTTTTGGTGCCTCTACCGATGATTTTAAAAAATTAGGCTTGACCGATGCGGGTGAGGGAAAACGTTCTATAGATTCGAATCATAGCCGTTACCGTATCCTGTCTTATTTTGGTCGTTTGAACTATGACTATGAGGGTAAATATTTATTCTCCGGAGTATTCCGTTATGACGGTTATTCTTCTTTGTTGGGTAAGAACCGGTGGGGTTTTTTCCCGGGAGTTTCCGGTGGCTGGGTTTTCACGAAAGAGGATTTTGTGAAGGAGTCACTTCCTTTCCTTTATTATGGAAAGCTGAGGGCTAGTTACGGTTTGAACGGTAATGCCAGCGGAATCGGTCCATATACCCTTCAAGGTTCATATAATTCAAACAAATATCATGGTAATAACGGTTTCCTGATAGGAGACTTACCCAATCCTTCCCTTCGTTGGGAAAAGACGGCCAGCTTTGACATAGGCTTGAATGTAGGGCTGTTGGATGGACGGTTGAATCTGGATATCGATTATTACAACCGTCTGACCTCTGACAAATATGCGGACCTCACACTTCCCTCAACCACGGGATTCTCTTCTATAAGGAACAATAACGGGAAACTGCGTAATCGTGGAATTGAGCTACAACTTTCCGGTAAAATTATGGAAATCAGGGATTTTACTTGGGACGCTTCCCTTAATATAACTTATAACAAGAATAAGATCATAGCCCTGCCCTATAACAAAGAGCCGCGCAACAGACAGGAAGGACAGCAGGTGTACACAGGACGGAAGATTGCAAATCCGGAAACAGGTGTATTGGAAGATGAGAAGGTGTGGGTCGGAGGTTTTCAGGAAGGAATGGAATATGGCGTGCTTGTCGGTTATCAGGCAGAAGGTATTTACCAAAGTATGGATGACATTCCCGGAGATTTGGTTGTAAAGTCTGGTAATGCTCAAGGTAAATATCAGTATGGTCCTGATGCCTGGAAGAGACTTTCTGCTGCCGAGCAGGCAAAAGGTGTAGAGATTAAGCCGGGAGATATGAAATGGAAGGATGTGAATGGAGATGGCATGATTGACCAGTATGATCAGGTGGTAATAGGAAACACCACTCCTCGCTGGTTTGGTGGTTTTAATACCACAATGTCTTGGAAGGGACTTAGCCTGTATGCCCGTTTTGATTTCGCGCTTGATTATTGGGTTTACGATAATCAAACCCCATGGTTTTTAGGATGTATGCAGGGGACTTACAATACGACAAAGGATGTCTTCAACACCTGGAGTGAAAGCAATCCAAATGCAAAATATCCCCGTTATGTATATGGTGATCAGCTAGGAACCGCCAACTACAACCGCACCTCTACCTTGTTTGCATCCAAGGGCAACTATTTAGGTGTCAGGGAGTTGTCTCTGTCATATACTCTTCCTCAAGAATTGTCTAAAAAACTGTATATGCAGAAGTTACAATTCTCAATTACAGGACAAAATTTGGGTTATTTGACATCTGCTAGGACAGTGAGTCCGGAAATCTCCTCGGGATACCCCTTGCCACGGACCGTCATTTTTGGCGTTAATGTTACATTTTAAAAAATTGGAATAAGATGAGAAAGATAAAATTTATAAATCATATGGTGTTGTGTGTAGCTGCTATTGTTACAACTTCATGCGGGAACCTGCTCGATCTCGCCCCGATAGACAATTATGGAAGCGGCAATTTCTGGAAGACGGAGGCCCAGGTCAGCGCATATGTGGATGGGCTTCATGACGCCTTAAGAGCTAAGGCTGGGCAGCACGTCATCACTTTTGGAGAATTGAGGGGAGGGCATTACAAGGATGCTGTAAGTGCAGATGGACTGACTATTTCCAATGGTGCAATTATTTTACAGAATTTATCCAGAGAGACTCCTGGAGTTAGTAAATTTGGAGATATTTATGGTTGTATAACTAATATCAATCTTTTTATTGCCCATGTAACAGATGCCGCTTTTATGCCGGAGAATAAAAAGAATTATTATTTGGGACAGGCATATGGTCTTCGCGCCTTTTACTATTTTGATCTTTATAGGGTCTATGGTGGGGTGCCCATTCGTTTGGGTGTGGAAGTTGTCGAAGGAGAGCTTGACCCGCTCAAACTTTCTTTGGGGAGGGCTAAACCCAGTGAAGTCATGGCACAGATTAAAAAGGATCTGGACACTTCACTTCAGTATTTTGGAGAACAATCAGGTTTCGACCCATATGGACACGGCAATAAGGTATGCTGGTCAAAGGCCGCTACGGAATGTCTGGCCGGCGAGGTCTATTTATGGAATTCTAAAGTGACCATTGGTGATAACAAGGCCGATATATCAGATTTGTCAAAGGCCAAGCATTTCTTAAAAAATGTAGAGGGTAATTATGGACTCCAGTTGCAACAGGATTTTAAGCGTATATTCAGCACCGATAACGAAGGTAATAGTGAAGTGATATTGGCCGTTTCCTATATGGAGGGTGAAGCTGAAAATTCACTTCCTCGCGCATATACTTATTCCCTTGTTTCCGGGACGACCAATAAAGATAGTTACAGGGCGGATGGAAGTGTTTGGAATGATGCGCTTGATATACAGAATAACGGGCAGCAGCAGTATGAGTATAAGTTCGCCCTTTATGAGAAGTTTGAGGATAGTGATTCTCGTCGTGAAGCTACATTTATGCCTTCATATCGGAAAAAGGAAAGTGAAGAATTATACATATATGGTACCCATGTATGTAAGAATTTGGGTTCTCTCAATGCTCAGGGGAACAGAGTTTATGATGGTGATTTTATTCTTTATCGTTTATCCTGGGTATATCTGGCATTAGCCGAGATTGCTAATATGGAGAGTGATAATGTAAATGTTGAGAGATATATAAATTTAGTCAGAAATAGGGCGTATAAGTCTGAGATAGGTTCACATATATATAAGGCATCTGATTTTCTAACTAATGAATTAGCTATTTTACATGAAAAGGATAAGGAGTTTGTACAGGAAGGACAGCGTTGGTGGGATTTGTGCCGTATGAAAAATGCAAAGGACGGAATTCCATTAGTGTTCTGCAAAGAAGGGGATATTGAAGGTAAACGAGCGGTGCTTAATCAAGAAACTGAGGCATATAAAGTTTTGTGGCCGTTGGATAATGAGATACTTAATAATGATTCGGCCTTGGAACAGACCCCCGGTTACGAAAAGCAAGAAGAATAAATGAGGGTATCCGGTTGGAGGGGAAGGTATGTCTTATTCCAACCGGATGTACTTTTCCGTGTATTTAATTATATAAATAGAGATTGTATGAAAATGAAATATTTTACTTTATTGTTTTTTTGTAGTTTATTTGTCGGATGTTCAGATGAAACCTCTACCTCTTTTGTTAACAATCAAAACCAACAGGCTAGGGATACCATTGATAATGAGGATGATAATTCGTGGGTTTTAATTTTTGCAGATGAATTTAATATCGATGGGGCCGTTGACTCCAAGAAGTGGAATTATACTCCCAGGGGAGATGTTGCTCATGCCTATTATTATAAGCCGAATGATACATCCGTTGTTTGGTGTGAAGATGGCATGTTGAATCTCAAGTTTATGAAGGATGAAACAGATCCCCGCGGATATAAATCCGGAAGTATACGCACTGATGGGGGAAAATTTGATTTTACTTATGGTAAGGTAGAGGTCAAGGCCAAGTTTTCATCAGGGGACGGTTCATGGCCGGCTATATGGATGATGCCCGCCAGCTCAAAATATGGGGGATGGCCTGCAAGTGGTGAAATAGATATAATGGAGCATATAAAAGATTTAGATGTTGCTGTACAAACGGTACATACTACTGGTACGGAGCAAAAGACATATCCTTTTGGTCATTCAGGGTCTAAATTCAAGCAGGGTGAATGGAATATATGGGGAATAGAATGGAACGATAAGAAAATTGATTTTATGGTAAATGGAGAAGTTTGCGCAACCTATTATAACAAAGGTTTGGGCGCAGTACAATGGCCCTTTGATATTCCTTTCTTCTTGATATTGAATGTTGCAGGTGGAAAGGGGATGGCTGGTCCTATAAATGAGAAACATTTACCTTTTACCATGCAAGTTGATTATGTGCGGGTATATCAGTGGAAATAGATTTTGTAAAGAACGCTGGTAGAGGTTGACAAGATATATTCTATGATGTGATATGATAGGTAATTTATATTTTTTATTTTTTGACGTAAAAGTTTGTTTTAGGGGTGATCTCTATTGAAAGGATTTGTCGGCATTGTTGTGTCGACAAGTCCTCTTCGGTATTCTTGGGAAAGACGGATAATAATATTTCTCCACTCTCCCATAATGTGTTCTTGTCCTTCAAAGAGAAAAAGTTTAATGCAATAATTGTATCTTGATGAATATAAAAAAAAGTATCTTGTTTTTATGCGCAGGCATATTCTTGATTTCGTCACTCTCGTGTAGAGAGGGCGGACATGTTGCGAAATCATATAATGCCGGCATTAATATCATTCCCACGCCCCGCTCTTTAGAAAAGCGTGAGGGAAGTTTCAAATTGTCCGATGGTGTTTCTATAGGAGCCATTACCCCTGGGGCAAAAAAGATTGCAACGTATTTTGCCGCTAAAATCAGTCTGGCAACCGGGTACGATGTCAAGGTGGAGGATAAAGGAGAAATTACCCTAGTACTGGATTCTTGTGCAACGTTCTCTCCGGAAGGCTATGCATTGGATGTGGAATCATCCCGTGTGCAGGTAACAGCGTGTTCTCCCCGGGGATTATTTTACGGGATGCAGAGTTTTCTGCAGTTGCTTCCGGCAGAAATAGAAAGTGCCGGGATCGTGCGGGATGTTGACTGGGAGGCTCCTGCCGCCAATATTATCGACTCGCCACGTTTTGCATACCGCGGAATACATATGGATCCTTGCCGCCATTTTATGACGGTTGAAGAAGTGAAGAAGCAGATAGATGTTTTATCCATGTTCAAAATAAATACGATTCACTGGCATCTGACGGACGACCAGGGATGGCGTATTGAAATAAAACAATATCCAGGATTGGCGGAGATCGGCGGCAGGCGTATTGAAGGGGAAGGCGTGGAATACGGCCCCTTTTATTATACTCAGGAAGAGATCAAGGACATTGTCTCGTATGCGGCCGAGCGTTTTATCACCATTATTCCGGAATTAGAAATTCCGGGACATGAACTTGCGGCTATATCCGCCTATCCCGGGCTGTCCTGTAAGGGAGACCCCGTTACCCCTCGGAATATTTGGGGAGTGGAGGATATCGTAATGTGTCCGGGTAAGGAGAGTGTTTTTACATTCCTGGAAAATGTCATTGATGAGATGGTTGCCCTTTTTCCGGGCACCTATTTCCATATTGGCGGTGATGAATGCCCCAAAGAGAGTTGGAAGTCCTGTCCCCTTTGTCAGAAGCGTATTCTGGAGGAGGGAATAAAGCCTGATGGCAAGCATACTTCAGAGCAGTTGCTGCATACTTACGTTGTGGAGCGCATAGGGAAATATTTAGCCCGATATGATAAAAAAATAATCGGTTGGGATGAGATTCTGGAAGGCAAGCCTGACTCCACGGCGACCATTATGTCATGGCGGGGTGATGCCGGCGGTATATCGGCCGCTTTATCGGGACATGATGCGATAATGTCTCCCGGTCCGAACGGGCTCTATCTGGATTATTATCAGGGGGACAGCAAGATTGAGCCTGTAGCTATCGGCGGTTGTTCGACTTTGGAAAAAGTGTATAATTACAATCCCGTACCCGACACATTGGTGCTTCTTGGGAAGGACCATCATATAATAGGGGTTCAGGCTAATAATTGGAGTGAATATTTTTATAATAATGATATCCGTGAGTATCACATGTATCCCCGTTCCTTGGCTTTGGCGGAAGTCGCCTGGACTGATGCTAAACGCAAGAATTACGTGGATTTTGAACGGCGTATCAACAACGCGTATGTCCGTCTGGACGGACATGGCGTCAATTACCACATTCCATTGCCGGAGCAGCCGGGCGGTTCTTGTGACCATATCGCTTTTACAGACAGTGTGTCTCTGGAATTTACCACGAGCCGTCCTATTAGCTTAGTTTATACGCTTGACGGTACTGAACCTGGAGTATCCTCGGAAATTTATACTTCTCCTCTTTCTTTTTATCAGAACGGTATCCTTAAGATCGCTTCGTTGCTATCCTCTGGAAAACTGAGCAAAGTGCGTACAATCCAGATAGAGAAGCAGGTACTTTTGCCTGCTGTGGATGTAGAAGGGAGTTTTCATGGGTTAAATATGGAAGTGACATACGGTATGTTTCTTAATATGCAGGAGTTTATGAAAACGGGCAAGAGTGTGGATGTCAGTACGGATATCAGAGAAACGGGGGAATTAACGTCATTCGTGCCTTCTACGAATTCTATGCGAGACGTAAGACAATATGCTGCTGTGGCCACTGGATTTATTGATATTCCTGAAAATGGTGTTTACTTTTTCTCCTCTGATCTGGAAGAGGTTTGGGTCGGCGGAAAATTACTTGTAAACAATGGTGGAGAGGTGAAACGTCATTCCCGAAATGACCGCTCCATTGCTTTGGAGAAGGGGATGCATGAGTTGAAACTCGTTTTCTTGGGGCACATCATCGGAGGATGGCCTTCGAACTGGAATAACGGAGTTGTCATGCTGCGAAAGTCTGATGAGAAAAAATTCCGAAAAATAACAAGTGACATGCTTTGGAGAAAAAAGTAGAGCTTATAATCTTTTTAAAAATATAATCATATGAAACGAATTTTATATTGTTTTCTGTTTATTGCAGGCGGGGGTATTATCCATGCATCTGCCAGAGAAGAAAGAGTAGGGACAGAGGATCGGATTAAACCGGATAGTGTTTTATTTGTTGACAGTTTTGACGGTAGCTCCGTCGTGCCCGATACAGCAGTCTGGAAACTTTGTACGTATGCTAACAATGCCTGGTCACAGTGGTTTAGGGATGTGAATGGTTATGAAAACGTAAAAGTGGAGGATGGTTATTTGAAGTTGAGGGCCTGTAAGGATAACGGGACTTATAAAAATGGCGGGGTATTCTCCAAAATCGGTTTTCCCTGTGGTACACGTTTGGAAGTTAAAGCCAGATTAACCAAATTGGTTCGTGGAGGTTTTCCTGCTATCTGGCAAATGCCCATAGGAGCACCGGAATGGCCCAGAGGGGGAGAAATAGATCTCATGGAATGGGTTCAAGGTACCCCCTTGCAGATCTATCAGACAGTACATACTTATTATATAAACGGAGCAAACGGTTCTGCGGGCGTAACTAACAAGAATCCTGATAAAAACTTTGATGTGACTAAGGATCATGTATATGCAGTGGAGCGTACTGAAAAGGAACTTATATTCTATGTAGACGGCAAAGAGACCTGGAAATACAGGAATCAATACTTGGATGAGGGGAAATTACAGTATCCGTTTTGTGAATATCCCTTCAATATAATTCTGAACTTCTCGTTGGGAGGCGAATTGAATGGCAGGATGACATGGCCGGGAGAAATCTGTGATGAAGATTTGCCGGGAGAAATGTGGGTTGACTGGGTGCGTGTTGTGTCGTTAAATAATGAAAATCGGTCCGATACGGGCGATAAATAAATATCATTTGTTACAGGGATGTTTTAAAACTGAAAGGTAATAAGTGTAAACAATATATGTGTATAATTTAATTTTATAAGATTTCATATGAAGATTTTTTGCCTTCTGCTATTGTTTGCTCAATGAATTCCATGTCTCAGGAAAAAATTCCTTTCGAGATCAGGGATGGACATTTTTATCGGTATGGGGAGAAACCCCTATTCTTTCTAGAGAGATGCATTATGTCCGTATACCACACTAATATTGGCGCCACCGCTTGCAGATGATGAAAGTAATGGGCTTAATACCGTGGCAACGTATGTTTTTGGGAATCTCCACGAGGTTGAACCAATTTTTCCGAAGATGAGAATCTGGCGGAATATATAAGGATTGTCGGGGAGGAAGTGATGATGGTTATCCTTCGTCCCGGACCTTATGTTTGTGCCGAGTGGGAATTCGGCGGGTATCCTTGGTGGCTGCAGAATATACCAGGTATGGAAATAAAAAGGGATAATACGGAGTTTCTGAAATATACGAAAAAATATATTGATTGTCTGTTTCGGGAACTACTCTCTTGTAATATATCAAGGGTGGCCCTATCATTATGGTACAGTGTGAAAATGAGTTTGGCTCATACGTTTCCTAGCGTAGGGATATTTTTATCAATAAACAATATATATGTATAAAATGTTGCTAAACATATGTCTATTAGTAAAAAAAGATAGTAACATTGGACAATACATGAGTTATTTTACATGATTTTTGATCTTTCTTTGTGTGTTCTAATTTAATTTTGCAAAACAAAAATAAATAATATATTATCTTATATTTTTGTTTCTTAAGATATCATCTTGGTTCGTATGGGATAGTGCGCTAAGGAAATATGCTATTTTTAATGCGTTTGACCACTGCAAATCGGATAGTGTTTTACTGTCAGGTAGTTATGATGAGTTTTTCGTCATAACAGATATGGGGGAACTTTATAGGTACGCTAATGTCTAGCCATAATATTCCAAGGATGTGAAGGAGTACGAAAATGTAAAAGTGAAAAAATGGGAATGAGTCTGATACGGGCGATAAATAAATATCATTTGTTACGTAGGACTGAAAAGTAAAAGTATAAATAATATGTGTATAATTTAATTCTATAAGATTTCATATGAAGATTTTTTGCCTTCTACTATTGTTACTTTGCTCAATGAATTCCATGTCTCAGGAAAAAATTCCTTTTGAGATCAGGGATGGACATTTTTATCGGTATGGGGAGACAACCCCTATTCTTTCTGGAGAGATGCATTATGCCCGTATACCACACCAATATTGGCGCCACCGCTTGCAGATGATGAAAGGAATGGGGCTTAATGCCGTGGCAACGTATGTTTTTTGGAATCTTCATGAGGTTGAACCTGGAAAATGGGATTTTTCCGGAGATAAGAATCTGGCAGAATATATAAGGATTGCCGGGGAAGAAGGGATGATGGTCATCCTTCGTCCCGGACCTTATGTTTGTGCCGAGTGGGAATTCGGCGGGTATCCTTGGTGGCTGCAGAATATACCAGGTATGGAAATAAGGAGGGATAATACGGAGTTTCTGAAATATACGAAAAAATATATTGATCGTCTATATCAGGAAGTGGGCCCCTTGCAATGTACCAAAGGTGGTCCTATCATTATGGTGCAGTGTGAAAATGAGTTTGGCTCATACGTTTCCCAGCGTAAAGATATATCGTTTGAAGAGCACCGTTCCTATAATGCAAAGATCAAAGGGCAGCTGGCTGATGCCGGATTTACCGTTCCGTTGTTCACCTCCGATGGAAGTTGGTTGTTTGAGGGCGGGTGTGTGGCAGGTGCCCTACCTACGGCCAATGGGGAGAGTGATATCGCTAATCTTAAAAAGGTGGTGAACCAGTATCATGGTGGCAAAGGACCGTATATGGTTGCAGAGTTTTATCCGGGCTGGCTGTCGTGGGGAGAACCGTTTCCTCAGGTCTCTGCCTCGGAAATCGCCCGCCAGACTGAGGCTTATCTGCAAAATGATGTTTCATTTAATTATTATATGGTGCATGGAGGAACGAACTTTGGTTTTACCAGCGGTGCCAATTATGACAAGAAAAGGGATATACAGCCTGATTTGACCAGTTATGACTATGATGCTCCTATCAGCGAGGCCGGTTGGATCACTCCAAAATATGATTCTATACGTTCCGTCATCCAGAAATATGTGAAATATCCCATACCTGCTCCTCCTGCCCCTATACCGGTTATAGAAATCTCTTCGATAAAACTGGAGAGGGTAGTTGATGCCCTGCTTCTTGCACAAAGTATACAACCGGTGAACGCCTCTACTCCTCTGACGTTCGAGCAACTTAATCAGGGATATGGTTACGTTTTGTACACCCGTCATTTCAATCAACCTATCAGTGGAATCCTTGAAATCCCAGGATTACGTGATTATGCCGTGGTTTATGTAGATGGTGAGAAAATAGGTGTTTTAAATCGCAATACCAGAACATATTCTATGGAGATAGATATCCCGTTCAATGCCACTTTACAGATTTTGGTGGAGAATATGGGACGTATCAACTATGGAAGTGAGATTGTATATAACACAAAGGGGATTATCAGTCCTGTCACTGTTGCCGGTAAAGAAATTACGGGTGGCTGGAATATGTATCGGTTACCAATGGATAAATGTCCTGTATTGACTGAATTTGGCGATAATGTCTGCAGGAACACACCTTTGCAGGCTGTTCAATTCAAGGATCGCCCGGTTATTTATGAGGGAGAATTCACATTGGATCAACCGGGAGATACCTTTATCGATATGCGTGCATGGGGAAAAGGGGTTATTTTTATAAATGGTAAACACATCGGCCGTTATTGGAAAGTGGGACCACAACAGACCCTTTACATTCCGGGTGTATGGCTAAGAAAAGGTGAAAATAAGATTGTAATTTTTGAACAGTTGAATGAGGTTCCCCAACAAAACGTCAATACGGTCCGAAAACCCGTGTTAATGAATTTAAAATAGTATTATCGATATAATGGTTGTATTTATAAGCACTGATATTTGTGCTGTTTGTGTCTAGGTTGAAAATGGATGATCGGAAAAATCTGCTGGTGGTTTCTTCCAATTGTATTAATTTATTTTGATGTTTTTAGTGTGTTCAATCAAAGAAATACGAATAGGGGGGATTTTAGTTTTTTGATAAAGTATAACGCTGAAATAGTTTTTTATCTTTTAATAAACAATCTATGAATAACATTTTAAAACAAGCGGGAGCAATTCTGTCGCTCTCGCTATTGTGTGGGATGCAGGTTTATGCGTTC
>OAXJ01001207.1_pt1 | contig 19073 bp, 14 predicted proteins | sample 1517241 | NCBI WGS metagenome assembly OAXJ01 (sample SAMEA2580293, study PRJEB22360) | human gut metagenome | biome: human gut; feature: human-associated habitat; material: faeces | place: Denmark | collected 2008/2010 | reverse complement strand
CCACTGTACGAAAATACACGCCCCTCCGTTCCGCGGACGTTCGCCGAGGCGGCCGATGTGTCCGAAGAGATTCGCGAGCGTCGCGCCGACGTGGGTAGATCCATTGCCCTGCGTGTGCTTGCGGCGGTGCTGATTTTCTCCGCAATCGGCATTGGTCTTTTCCCGAAAGTGCTGCAATACCAGTCCGCGCAAAAGCTGGCGAGCACGTCCGCCCGTTCCGAGCAGAGCGTCGCGGGCTGGCCGTATCCGCAGGCCGACGAGGCATTCGCCGCAGCTGGGGCGTACAACAAGCGTCTCGCCGAATCGGGGCAGCCGGTGATTGGCGAGGCTGAGGATCCGCTCGCCGAGTTGTACAACAACAATCAGTCCGACTCCAGCGACGGTTCCGGTTCCAGCTCGACGGGCGCAGGCGCCACTGGCGATGGTAACAAGGATTCCGCTAGCTCCAAAGACGCGGAATACCAGCGTTTGCTGGATACTGGCGATGGCGTGATGGGTTCCATCCGCATTCCAAAGATTTCTGTGGATTTGCCGATCTACCATGGCACGTCGGAGCAGACGCTTGCGTCCGGTGCGGGGCATTTGTATGGCAGTAGTCTGCCGGTGGGTGGCAAGGATACGCATGCGGTGATTACCGGACATCGGGGTTTGGTTGAAGCCTCAATGTTTACGCGTTTGGATGAGATGCGGGTTGGCGATTACTTCTATATCGATGTGATGGGCCATACGCTTGGCTATATGGTGGATCGTATTACCGAAATCGAACCTAACGACACATCGCAATTGAAGATTACCTCTGGCGAGGATCGGGTCACGTTGATGACATGCACTCCGTACGGTGTGAATACGCATCGTCTGTTGGTTTCGGCATTACGTTCCGCCATTCCCGAAGAGATTCCCGCGGAGGATGATGCGGCAAAAGATGTGCGTGTGATTGCGGGCGTGGTGTCAGCTGCCACGTTGCTGGTCGGTTTGTTGTTGGTTTGGCTGCTCCGCTGTCCGTGGTATGTCCGTAGGCATGCCGCTTGGTGGCCAAAGCGCAACTAGGGGTTGATGGCGTTAATGTTGCACTTGACAGATGCTTTTTTGTCGGGGAAAATTCTGAAAGAGGCATGACAACGTTTGCTTATAGTTTTTGCATCGCGATTTACGGGGGCAAGAATACTCTAGAATCGCGATGATATGTGCGATTTCAAGGAAAGTATATCCCCTTGATTACCTCGTTGGGAGGGTATGTATCCCTCTGTTTTTCTCCTTAAGGTTTAGGCAACGAAGCGATTGTCGGACGGTATGTGAAGCGAAGACGCATCAAATATACCGGTCGAAGGAGGAAGGTATTTCCCCGATCGCTTAACGGTACAAGGGGGTAGGCGTATGAGACACGTCTTTGAGCGAAACAGGGCGAGGGGCACAGGTCTGTTCACGCGTCGTGTCATTGCGGCCGTCGCGACGGTCGCAATGCTCGCCGGCGTGGGGTGCGTCACTGCTTCGTCAGCGGCGGCGGAAGATGCCACGGGAGCCTTGGAACAACAAATCGAGCAGCCGGTATTGCAAGAATCTGGGCAAGAGGATTCACAGCCGGTGGAACAAAATTTGATGGTGGGAGAAGAGCAGCCGTCAGAGCAAGAGCAGCCGTCAGATCAAGAGGCTTACCAGCAAGTCGAACAAGAAACGGAACAAGAAACGGAAGAAGAGACTGAGCAGTGGGTTGAGCAGGAGGTTGAACAACAATCTGAACAACCTGATGAGCAGCCAGTTACGTTGTCCGCTCAACCGATTGCGCGAGCAAATCGGGCGCAGTCGGTTGCTCAGAACGAGACTGGTTCTCAGTTGGGCGCTCCGGAGAAGCATAAGCGCATCAAAAAGAACAATGATGGCAGTTACACCGTGAACGTGGATGTGAAGGGCGCTGCCAGCAGCACCACGGTCACCACCACCCAGCCGATCGACTTCACGCTGGTGTTGGACGTGTCCGGTTCGATGGATGGCCCGATGGGCTCAACGGATAGGACCAAGCGGTTGGACGCGTTGAAGAAAGCTGTGGACAACTTCCTTGATGGCGCGGCGAATGCCAATAAGGGTGCGCAATCCGGTTCCGAACCGGTCCGTGTCGGGTTGGTGAAGTTCTCTGGTAAGGAATCAAATAACGTCGGGAATGACATGTACCGGAGTGGTGGATACCAGTACAACTATTCCCAGATCGTAAGCAAGCTGACTGCGGATATGAGTGGCCTGAAAACCAAGGTCAACGAGCTTAAAGCTGCTGGTTCCACCCGGGCCGACAATGGATTCAAACGCGCGGTCAAGGTAATGGAAAATGCTCGGACCGATGCGAAGAAGGTCGTCATTTTCTTTGCGGATGGTACGCCTTCGTCGGTGTCCGATTTCGATGCTTCGGTGGCAAACGGCGCGGTCACCGCAGCGAAAACTTTGAAGGATCAAGGTGATATGGTGTATTCCATCGGCATCTTCGCCAGTGCCGACCCGTCCTCGCTCTCCAGCAAAGAGAATCAGTTCATGCATGCGGTGTCCAGCAATTTCCCGAAGGCGATAGCGTACAACAATCGTGGCGGCGGAGATAAAGACGCCGGGTATTACAAGGCCGCCAAGAACGCGTCGGAACTGAACGCCATCTTCGACGAGATTCAGAAGAGCGAGACCACCACATCCGCATACACCAAGGTGACCATGGAGGACACGCTCTCCGGCTATGTCGAGCTTGCGGATAGCAACTACAAGGTCGTTGCCAAGGATGCTTCCGGCAAGGTGGTCTCCTTGACTAAGAATGTCGATTACACCTTGACGTATGACGCGAGCACGAAGAAATTCACGGTCGCATTCCTGAAGGCTCTGGCCCACAACGTGACATACACGCTGGAATACAACGTGAAGCCCACGCAGAAGGCATATGACGAGTATGCCGCCAACCTGAATGCCGGCAAGGATGGATATGACGGCGTAAAGGGTAACGCGAACACCGATCTGCCGGGAAACGCCACGTCCTCGAACCAGCCGGGTTTCCATACGAACGATTCCGCATGCTTGACCTATACGGCCGATGGCAAGACTCATGAGTGCAGGGAGAACCCGTATCCGCACCCGGTAATCCAGGTGGTGCATTCCACACTGCACGTCGACAAGCAGTGGAGCGGTAACGGCCAGAAGCCGGAAAGCATCACGGTGGATATCAAACAGGGCAACGATACCTATAAGACGGTCACGCTGAAGCGTGACGATAGCGGCAAATGGTCCACCGACGTGATTATTCCGGCAGGCGCCCAAAAGACGTACACGGTGACGGAAGTCGAACCGGACAGCCACTTGTGGAAGGCTTCCTACCAGCACAAGGTCGGCGATGGAAATCTCGCTGACGGCAATGCGGTGACGGTGCCGGAATCCACGGCATCGCAGGAAGCCACGGTGATCATCACCAACACGTTGAAGCAGACCATGCTGACGCATGCGATTGGCGTGCAGAAGGAGCTGAAGGGGCGCGATTGGAAGGATTCCGACGAGTTCACTTTCAAGCTGAAGGCAGACGATTCCAATCCAGACGCGCCGATGCCAGCTTCCTGCAAGAACCAGTCGGCGTGCACGGTGACGGTGAAACGCGATTCGTCTGACGATCACGTTGCTTACTTCGGCGACATCACGTATGACGCAGGTGAAGCCGAGTACACATATCTTGTGACGGAGAACGCTGGTAATGCTTCCGCAATGTATTACTCGCAGGCGGAATACCGGGTGGTCGTGTCCGTGATGAAAGACGGAACGTCCGGTGAATGGAAGGCCGTTGTCGAATCCGTGACCCAGCTGAAAACCGATTATGGTGCCGCTGGTTCGAATTGGGACGAGACCCAGCCAATGCTGTTCACCAACCAATACATTTCGGCATCGTCACTGCCATTGACGGGCCGCATGGGTGCGGAACGATGGTGGCAGATTGCGGCCGGCGGAGTTGGCGTGCTGGCATTGCTCGCCGTCGCTGCGGCCGACCAGTGGAGACGCAAGAAGCGGCTCAGCTGAACAACACAGGATTTGCGGATCGCGGGGGCATGTTGGGTTCCCGCCTCCCGCGATTGCAGAACACAGTAACCAACAATCAAGGAAGAGGAGATTCTCATGAAGATGAGGAAGCTTTTCGCAGGGCTGGCCGCCGCGGCAACGTTGCTGAGCGGCATGGCCATCGGCGTCGCCGCCGCACAGGCTGATGATGCTCCATTGCTGCAAGTTAACCACGCACAGGAAGGCCATACGTACACGCCATACAAGTTTGCCACGTTCGAGAATCCTGGCGATGGCTCGGTCGAAGTGAAAACGGTTGACGCATGGAAGGGAGCTGTGACCACCGCTGCTGACGTGGCTGATGGAAGCCACAACGGCATCCCGACAGAGTACAAGGATAATCCAGCCGCCTATGTGGCGACGTTCACTGCGGATCAGCTCCGTGTCTTCGCCAAGACCTTGGCTGGGATTACTCCGCCGGCAGGACCTGATGGTACTGGCCTGACCGTAGCCAAGGATCAGGCAAATACGAGCCAGGCGGTCAATGTGAACGGAGAAGGCTGGTATCTGGTGAAGGATACGTTCACCAAGGCTGGCGAAACGACTGTGACGTCGGGGACTCCGGCTGTGGTGGCCACCACCGTCAATGGACTGTCCAATCTGAGGATTGCGGCCGATACGACGACCGGTCAGGGCAACATCACGACTGAAGGCCAGTTCAACGCGAAGAACGCGAATCCGACCGACGAGCCGCTCAAGTTCGCCCGGATGAATGACGTGGATGTGAACGGTAAGAGCGTAAAGGTGGGCGACACCGTGGACTTCACTGTGGCCGCGGACGTTCCTCATGCTGCGGCTGGCTGGGATGCGTACCCCTTTACCATTACCGATACCGCGTCCAAAGGTTTGCGGATTGCGGAAACGAGTGACTTCAAGGTCCAGTTCGGAGATCATACTACTGTGAATCCCGATCTGTACACGATAACGCAGGAAGGCAATGCTCAATCCGGCACCACCACGACCATCTATTTTGCCGATGCCACAACGCTGGCCGGTAGGACGATCGTCGTGTCGTACCAGGGCACCGTCACCAAGGATGCGTTGGATGGCTTGAGCGGCAGTGTGGACAACAAGGCCACAATCACCACCAAGGATGGTACCAGCGGTGAAGGCAAGACTGTCCTTAAGACCTACGGTTTCCAGTTCACGAAGATTGGCAAGGAAGGGAATGAGGCCAAGCCTCTAGCCGGCGCCAAGTTCGTTGTCAAGAATGCGGAGGGCAAGTTCCTTAAGCAGGCTGAGGACGGTGCGTGGTCGTTTGTTTCCGATCAGAATGATGCCAAGACGTTCATTACTGAGAATGATGGTTTGGTGAAGGTCGCGGGTCTTGCGGCAGGAACCTACACGGTTGTGGAGACTCAGGCTCCGACCGGCTACGCCCAGAACTTCAGGGTCACTTTCAATGTGAAGATCACAGATGAAGGTCTCGTCACTTTCGAACAGGATGCCCTTCGTCAGGTCCAACCGGTCGATAACACCACTGCGAATGCCACCGCTACCGTGCTGAACGTGAAGAATGTCACTCAGCTGCCGCTGACTGGTGCTGCGGGAACCGTGCTGTTCACGGTCGTGGCGCTGCTGGTGGGTGGCGCTGGCGTGGCTGTGGCGGTCAAGAGCCGTCGCCGCACGTACTGAGCGCATGCGTTCGGTGTGAGTGAGTTGTGAATTGACTCACGCGCAATAAAAGTCAATGCGGGCGGTTGTGGATATTCCATAATCGCCCGCATTGATGTGTGACCGACCGGTTGAAGTGATATACGGTCAGCAATATTTGAAAAGCTGCTTGTGAGAAGTCGGATATACACTTGCTTCATTACGGGGTATAGCAAAGGGGGTAAAACGATGCGCGGTGGAGGATCATTCAGCATGGAAGAGCTCCAAATGTTGCGGGATCTGCCGGCGGTGGCTAACGTGTCGAAAGACCGCATCACGTACTCCAACGCTTTCAAACAGGTGTGTGTCATACGGTATCTTGCGGGGGAATCGCCGACCAAAATCTTCCGCGAGGCGGGATTGCCGCCGGAACTGATTGGGTATAAACGTATAGAACGAAGTGTGGCGCGTTGGAAGGCTGCCGTCCTCAAATCCGTGAACGGTAGCAGTAACATGAGTAACGGCGAAATCATTACGGAGCTCGTCAACCTGTATGTTCATGCGGTGACGCGCAAGGAGAAACTCGACGACATCGCAGGAATCGCCAATCCCGATAAGGCAAATATTGAAAATGCTCCGAATTCGCTGGACGGGGCGAACGTGTCGGGGGGGGGTGTATATCCGCTGACGTGCCCGTCCCATCCGATGCGGCTGCCATCGCCGTGCCGCCTGCACCTCTCAGCGCGAGCAGCGGCCTTGACAGCGAGACGGCGCTTGTCATCATCAAACAACAGGCTCGGCGCATCGACGAGCTGGAACGCGAAAACGAATCGCTCCGTGGCAAGCTGAAAACCTTGGCAAGCTGACTCCACCCGTCGCAAAGCGTTTTTTGGAAAAGATGCGAATCTGCCACATATAGCGCATTTCGCGGTACGAACAACGGCAGAGATTGTGCGGTTGACGCGGTAGGGTGTGAACATTATGACTTTTGGGAATACGAAAACCGGAAAAACTGGTACAAGCACGTCCGACGCGACGGAAACCGCACAAATCAAATCCGTCGAAAGCCTCGACAAAGGCAACGACATGGAACGCGGCCTGAAAAACCGCCACGTCCAATTCATCGCCATCGGCGGCACCATCGGCACCGGCCTGTTCCTCGGCTCCGGCAAGTCGATCGCGCTGACCGGACCGAGCATCATCCTCGTGTACATCGGCGTGGGCCTCATCATGTTCCTGCTCATGCGCGCCATCGGCGAAATGATGTACAGCGACCCAAGCCAGCACACGTTCATCAACTTCATCACCCGCTACCTCGGCCGCGCGTGGGGCAAATTCGCCGGCTGGACGTACTGGATTGTGCTCATCCTGACCGGCATGACCGAAATCACAGCCGTCAGCACCTATTTCGTCACATTCTTCGGCACGTTCGGCATAGACCTCAACGCGTGGAAATGGCTTATCGAACTGTGCTTCCTTGTGGCGCTCACCGGCATCAATCTCATTGCCGTGAAAGTGTTCGGCGAGGCGGAATTCTGGTTCTCCATGATCAAAATCACGCTGATTGTGGGTCTGATTGTCACCGCCGTGGTGATGCTGTTCCTCGGTTTCAGCTACCCGGCCACGCATATCGAAGGCGTGGACGGCACGGTTTCCGGTGCCACTGTGAGCCTTACGAACATTACCGACGGCTTCCAGCTTGCGCCGAACGGCTGGATGAACTTCTTCATGAGCTTCCAGATGGTGTTCTTCGCCTACCAGCTCATCGAATTCGTAGGTGTGACCGTATCCGAAACCCAGAACCCGCGCAAAGTGCTGCCGAAAGCCGTCAACGAGCTGATCATGCGCATCCTCATCTTCTACGTGGGCGCGCTCGTGGCCATCATGGCCATCGTGCCGTGGCGCAACTTCCATCAGAACGCGGACGGCTCGTTCGGCTCCCCGTTCATCATGGTGTTCAAATACGCGGGCCTCGACTGGGCCGCCGCGCTCGTGTTCTTCGTGGTGATCACCGCAGCCGCGTCGGCACTCAATTCGCTGATCTACTCGGCGGGCCGCCACCTGTACCAGCTTGCGCAGGACTCCGAATCGCCGGCCATGCAGCGCTTCGGCGAAGTGTCGAAACGCAAGGTGCCGGCGAAGGCGATCATCGTGTCCGGCTGTATGATCCTGTTCTCCCCGCTGATCAACGCGATCCCGGGCATCTCCAGCGCGTTCGTGCTGTTCGCCTCCGCAGCCAGCGCCGTCGTGATCTTCATCTACGTGCTGACGATGCTTGCGCACCGCCGCTACCGCCAGAGCGCCGACTTCCTGCCGGACGGCTTCGTCATGCCGGCATGGCAGGTGTGCGACTGGATTGCGATTGCGTTCTACGTGTTCGTGTACGTCACGCTGTTCCTGTCCGCAGATACGCGCGGTTCCGCCATCGCCGGCCTGCTGTGGCTCGTCGTGTTCGGCGGCTACTGCCTGCTGCACGAGCGATTCCAGAACCGCGACCTGAAGGCGGCTCTAGGGAAGTAGACGTATTGCCTGTCGTGCGGTATGCGTGGCATGCGCGCGTTGCGCTACGTGCCGCGCATCCGACGAAAGAGGGCCGGTGGAAACCTTGCGAAAATGTGCGTTTCCACCGACCCTCGTCGTGTAATCGCAATAAAACAGTGCGAAACGTTAGTGCACGAATCGTACGAAATCGGCGCGAATCAGCCGATGTAGTCGGCCTCGTTCGTCGGGCTGGACGGGACGGCGTGGTCCTCCGTCACCTTGCCCAGGCCGGACAGGTACGCTTCACGGCCGGCCTCAATCGCATTCTTGAAAGCGCGCGCCATCAGCGGAATGTTGCCGGCGGATGCGATCGCCGTGTATGCCATCACCGCGTCCGCGCCCATCTCCATGGCCTCAGCGGCCTGGCTCGGACGGCCGATGCCCGCGTCGATGATCACCGGAACGTTGGCATTCTTGATAATCACTTCAATGAAATCGCGTGCGCGCAGGCCCTTGTTCGAGCCGATCATCGCGCCGAGCGGCATCACGCAAGCTGCGCCCGCGTCCTCAAGACGCTTCGCCGCGATCGGATCCGGGAACATGTACGGCATGACCACGAAACCTTCCTTCGCCAGCTTTTCCGTGGCCTTGATGGTCTCCTCGTTGTCAGGCAGCAGGTACTTCGACTCGTGCTCGATCTCCACCTTCACGAAGTCCGTCTGGCACACCTCGCGCGCGAGACGTGCGATGCGCACCGCCTCCTCCGCGTTGCGCGCGCCCGACGTGTTCGGCAGCATGGTGATGCCCTTCGGAATGTAGTCGAGCAGGTTGTTTTCGGTGGTGCGGCAGCGGCGCAGCGCCATGGTGACGATCTGCGTGCCCGCGTTCTCGATGGTCGCCTTGATGAGGTTCAGGTCGTAACGGCCGGAACCGAGGATGAAACGGCTCGTGAACTTGTGCCCGCCGAGGATCAGCGGGTCGGCGTCGCCGGTGGCGATCTCGTCGTACGCGTGCGCGTCCGGCTCAGGCAGGATCGCGGTGTTCGTGGTGGTGCCGACCAGCTCGTCGAGCGTGGCGTTCGGCGCGGCCGCGACGTCGGCGGCTGCGGTGGTGATGGTGTTTTCGGTGCTCATCGTCGGTTCCTTTCGTTGGGGTGTTTGGTGTTGCTGTTGTTGCGATTGCTGTGCTGCTGTTGTGTTGCCGTTGCGTCGCTGTTGTGTTGTGTGCAACGTGCGTTTGTAATCGCAATAAAAATTTCGATTACGGCAGTGGAGTAACGTAGCAGTGCGTCAGGCGTCTTCCTCGCCGAGGATCAGTCGCGTGATCATGTTCGCTTCGTGGCAGGCGACCACGCCCACGCGCGGCGCCATCAGGCCGGCACCCGGTACCGGAGCCGTCTCGCCATCGCCACAGAAGTAGAAGTTCTTCGAAACGCGACGCGTGCTCACCAGGTTGGAGCTGCGGAAGCCGGCCATGCCGGACGCGCTGACGAGCTTCTTGCCCGGCAGATTCTCCAGCACCGCGTTGACGAGCATCGTCTTGTTTTCCGGCACGTCGAACGCCTCGCAGATGATGTCCTCGTTTTCGAACAGCGTCGGCACGTTCTCGTCGGTCACCTTGACGGTGTCGATGGTGATGTCCGTGAACGGGTTGATTTGGCGCAGATTGCTGCGCAGCGCCTCCGTCTTGTACTGGCCGAGGTCCTTCAGGAAATACTGCTGGCGATTCAGATTCGTCATATCCACGCGGTCGAAGTCGATCAGATGCAGATGGCCGACGCCGATGCGGGTCAGCGCCACCGCGATGGTGGAGCCGAGGCCGCCGCAGCCGCAAATGGCCACGTGCGCCGCGTCGAGCTTGTCCTGCGTGGCGGCCGTGTGACGGTCGAGCAGGGCCGCGCGGATCTCCTCGCGGCTGACCAGGGTGGCCGGGTCGGGCTGGTTGTCGAAAGCGTGCTGGCGGGCGTCGATCTGCGCCTGCGATGCGGATGGTTCAAAAGTCATGGTTGTTCTCGTATTCTCGTTTCCGTTCGTATGGTTTGTTTCGCTGCTGTGCTCAGCCGCCCTGCACGAACGTGACGATTTCCAACGTGTCGGTGCCCTTGAGCTGCGTCTGCGCACGCTGGGCGCGCGGCACGATCTCGCCGTTGAGCTCCACGGCCACGCGGTCGGCGCGCAGACCGCGCTGCTCCACTAGTTCGGCCACGGTGATCGGCGTGGCGACGTCCTCTTCCTTGCCGTTGATGATCATTTCGGTTCCCTTCTGTATGTCAGGCCCCACGAGTGCCGTTCCCGCCGAAACGGACGTTCAGAACTGCTTTGTGGGCTTCCGAGCGTCTGCTTCCGGTGAATCGGACATTCACGGTTGGTACGAAAAAAGGGTCGCCGAAGGAACCGTACCCTATGAGGTGGTGCGCCCCTCCGTGACCCTAGTCACGCGATATTCGGTTATCGCGAACGGAAATGAGATGCGCCTCGCGGCGCGAACAACCCGTCTCCTTACGGCGGCATTACCCGCATCAAGTCCTCGGTCGAAGCTCGTCGAGCTCCCTCTCAGCCTTTCGGCTCCCGTTCGGTTGTGCCTTTATCTTCGCGCAGGCGCCCGACAAGCTTGCGCCGGTCCACGTTGGGTTAGTCTTGATGTGAACATGTGCGAATCGGCTGCGTGCTTGCAAGGAAGGGGAAGATGATGATGAACGGTGAGCTGGCAGGATTTACGATTCCTCGGCTCGGCATGGGAACGATGGCTTTGGCGATTGAGGGGCGTCCGGATCGCGATACTGCGATTCGGACGATTCACGCCGGTTTGGACGCGGGTGTTCGCTATTTGGATACGGCTTGGTCGTATTATCTGCCGAGCGAGCCTGGTACCGGCACTGCGAAAGATTTGGGGTACGGCGAAAAGTTGGTGCGTGATGCGCTCGCCAGCTGGGACGGCCCTCGCGATGAAGTGCTGGTCGCCACGAAAACCGGCTATCGACGCACCATGGAGGTTCCCGCTTTTGTTGCTCCTGTGTCCGATTCGCCAGAATCGGACACTCAGGGGCGGGATTCCGAGGGCTGCAGTCGTCGGCCTGGCGGGGAACGCCAGCATTTGCAGGCGGCGGGCAGTCAATACGGGTGGATGGCGGATTCGCGCCCCGAAACCATGATTCGTGACGCCAAGGAATCCGCGCTGCACTTGGGCGTCGATACGCTCGACCTGTTGTATTCGCACGGCCCGGACCCGGAAGTGGCTTATGAGGATCAGGTCGGCGCGCTGAAGCAGCTGCTTGACGAGGGCGTGATCCGGTACGCGGGCATTTCCCGCGTGGACAACGCGCAGATCGACATCGCCCGCGAGATTCTCGGCGACAAGCTGATCGCCGTGCAGAACCAGTTCTCGCCCTCGCACCCCGACCCTGAGCATACGATGGAGCACTGCGCGGAACTTGGACTCGCGTTCGTGTGCTGGAGCCCCCTCGGCGGCTTCCTCGACGCGTTCGACCAGCGCGCGTACGACCCGTTCCGCACGGTCGCCGGCAACCACGGCTGCTCCTACCAGCGCGTGGTGCTCGCCTGGGAACTGAGCCGCTACGAGCGGTTGTTCACCATCCCCAGCGCCCGCAATCCGCAGGAAATCAACGATTCCTTCGCCGCCACCGAACTGACGCTCACGCAGGATGAGCTGGCGATGCTGAACGCCTCCGTCGACGCCCGTCGCGGCTGAATTCCGCGCAATACGTACGATTGGCCGCGCCCGATTCCGCACAATAATCGCGATTCGGGCCGCGGCCTTTTTCGTGCCTTCTGTAGCTTGCTCGCTGCAAAATCGCCCTGGGAATAACTTACACTGTAAAATGTTTACACTGTAAGATATTATGACGGCGATTGCGACGGAAGGAGGTGCCGCGTGGGCTTTGAAGAGGAACTGTTCCACGAATTGGCGACCAACACATGGGACAAACGCTCGCGCATGCAGCAGGAGATGGTGAAAGGCGCGAAGGGCGAACCTTTCGCCGTGCAGGAACTCTATAGGAAAGGCCCGCTGACGCCATCGCAGCTCGCCTCTTCAATGAAAACCACCACCGGACGCGTGTCCACACTGCTGTCCGCGTTGGAGAAAAAAGGCCAGATCACACGCGAATCCGACCCCGACGATCGCCGTGTGGTGCACGTGAACCTCACCGAAGCCGGCAGGGAACGCGCCGAACGGCAGCGCGAAAGCATGCGCGAGGCGATCTGCTGGATCTTCTCGCAGATGGGGGAGCGCCGCGCGCGCGAATTCGTTGAGCTCACCGAGGAATTCACCACGTACATGTCGCTGTGCATGCCCGGCAAGCCGCGCCCCACGGCGGACGAGGTCAAAGCCGCGTTCTCAGGAAACGCACAGGAAGACGCGTAGTATCTTACGCTGTAAATAATTCACAGTGTAAGTAATCGCAATCCAGTAATCGCAAAAACCGCGAAAAATCGCAAAAACTAATCGTAAGAAAACAAGCAAAACACAAAACAAGAGAAGGAACCAAGCATGCTTCGCATCGTACGATACCTCTCCAAAGCGGAGATCGGTCAGATGCTCGTCGCGCTGGTCAGCATCGTCGGTCAGATCTGGCTTGACCTGACCCTGCCGGATTATATGGCCGACATCACGCAGCTCGTCGAAACCCCCGGCAGTGAAATGCACGACATCTGGGTGGCCGGCGGCAAAATGCTGCTCGTCTCGCTCGGCTCGGCGGCCTGCGCGGTCGTCACCGGCTTCATCGCCGCGCGCGTGGGCGCCTCGTTCAGCCAGCGCCTGCGTTCGCTTGAATTCAACAAGGTGGAAAGCTTCGGACCGGCGGAAATGAACCGTTTCTCCACCGCGTCGCTCATCACCCGCTCCACGAACGACATCACGCAGATCCAGATGTTCATCACCATGGGCCTCATGATGATCGTCAAAGCGCCGATCATGGCCGTGTGGGCCGTGTGCAAGATCGCAGGAAAGGGCTTCGATTGGACGCTCGCAACCGGCATCGCCGTGGCCATCCTGCTGGTGGTCATCGCCGTGATCATGAGCTTCGTCATGCCGAAGTTCAAGGCCATGCAGCGCCTGACCGACAACATCAACCTCGTGGCGCGCGAGAACCTCACCGGCCTGCGCGTGGTGCGCGCGTACAACGCCGAGGACTATCAGGAAGCCAAGTTCACCGAAGCCAACAAGGAACTCACCGAAACCCAGCTGTTCACCAACCGCGCCATGGCCATCATGATGCCGTTGATGAACACCATCATGAACGGCCTGATGCTCGCCGTCTACTGGATCGGCGCGTACCTCATCGACGCTGCCGACGCCGTCGACAAGCTCACCACCTTCTCCAACATGGTGGTGTTCTCCAGCTACTCCATCCAGGTCATCATGAGCTTCCTGCTGCTGAGCATGGTGTTCGTGCTCTGGCCGCGAGCCGACGTGTCCGCGCAGCGCGTGCTCGAAGTCATCGACACCGAGCCGATGGTCGCCGACGGCACACAGGACGCGGGCAAGCCGGGCGAGGAAGGCGAAATCGAATTCCGCAATGTGAGCTTCGCCTACCCCGACTCGCGTCACGCCATGCTCGAAGGCGTCAATTTCAAGGCGAAGAAGGGTCAGACGGTGGCGTTCATCGGCTCGACCGGCTCCGGCAAATCGTCCCTCATCAACCTCGTGCCGCGTTTCTACGACGCCACGCAAGGCGAGGTGCTCGTCGACGGCGTCAACGTGCGCGACTACAAGCTGAAGGCGTTGCGCGACAAGATCGGCTACGTGCCGCAGCAGTCGTTCCTGTTCAAGGGCACGATCGCCAGCAACGTCGCGTACGGAGATACGGACCGCGACGACGACACCGTGCGCCGCGCATGCGACGTCGCGCAGGCGACGGAATTCATCGACAAAAAGCAGAAGAAGTACGATTCCGGCATTTCGCAGGGCGGTTCCAACGTTTCGGGCGGGCAGAAGCAGCGTCTGTCGATCGCACGCGCCGTCTACCGTCATCCGGAAATCCTGATCTTCGACGATTCCTTCTCCGCGCTCGACTTCAAAACCGACCGTGCCGTACGTGACGCGCTCGAAAAGGAAGCGAAGGATTCCACGAAACTCATCGTCGCGCAGCGCATCGGCACCATCATGAATGCCGACCGCATCATCGTGCTCGACGACGGCAAAGTGGTCGGCCAGGGCACGCACGAGGAACTGCTCGACACGTGCGAAGTGTATCGGCAGATCGCCGAATCGCAGTTGAGCGAAGACGAACTGAAGCGCTGAAAGGGGGAGACATGCCAAGAGGAATGGGACGCGGCCGTGGGGCCGTGGAAAAGCCGAAGGACTTCGGCGGAGTGATGAAGAAGCTCGTGAAATTCTGCAGCCGGTACATTCCGGTGATGATTTTCGCGCTGGTTCTGGGCGCTGCCGGCACGGTGTGCCAGATCATCGGCCCGGACAAGCTCAAGGACATGACCAACGAGATCACGAAGGGTCTGCCGGCCATGGTGCACGGCAGGCCGGTCATGAACTCGATTGATATGGATGCTGTCTCGCGCATCGCATGGCTGCTCGTCGCGCTGTACGTCGGGTACGCGCTGCTGAGCTACCTGCAAAGCTGGCTGATGGCCAACGTCACGCAACGCACCGCACAGCAGCTGCGTGAGGCGATCAGCAAGAAGATTAATCGTCTGCCGCTCAAATATTTCGACAAGGTCAGCTACGGCGATGTGCTCAGCCGCATCACCAACGACGTCGACGCGATCGGACAGACGCTCGGCCAGTCGGTCGGCTCGCTGATCACATCGGTCACGCTGTTCTTCGGCGCGCTCATCATGATGTTCTACAACAACGTGACCATGACGCTGTGCGCCATCGGCTCCGCGCTGCTCGGCCTGATCATCATGGGCGTGATCATGAAGGTGTCGCAGAAGTACTTCACCCGCCAGCAGGTGGCGCTCGGCGACGTCAACGGCCACGTCGAGGAAATGTACACCGGCCACACCGTGGTCAAGGCATACTGCGGCGAGGAACGCTCCATCGAGCAGTTCGAGAAGTACAACAACGACCTGTACGTGTCCGGCTGGAAGAGCCAGTTCCTGTCCGGCCTGATGATGCCGATCATGAACTTCGTCGGCAACTTCGGCTACGTGGTGGTGTGCGTGGTCGGCGCGGTGCTCGCCATGGACGGCAAGATCGAATTCGGCGTGATCGTGGCGTTCATGATGTACATCCGCCTGTTCACGCAGCCGCTGTCCCAGTTCGCGCAGGCGTTCCAGAACCTGCAGCGCTGCGCGGCCGCATCCGAACGCGTCTTCGGCTTCCTTGAGGAGCCGGAACTGTCCGACGAAACCGGCAAGCAGGCGCTGCTGGGCGTCGGCGCGGACGGCAAGCCGCAGCCGGTGCGCGGCGACGTGGAATTCAGCCACGTGCGCTTCGGCTACGACGCGGACAAGACCATCATCAACGACTTCTCCGCGTCCGTGAAGGCCGGCCAGAAGGTGGCTATCGTCGGCCCGACCGGCGCCGGCAAGACCACCATGGTCAACCTGCTGATGCGCTTCTACGAGATTTCCGGTGGCACGATTTCGATTGACGGCATCGACACCAAGTCCGTACCGCGTTGGAACGTGCACGACCAGTTCTCCATGGTGCTGCAGGACACGTGGGTGTTCCGTGGAACAGTGCGTGAAAACATCGCGTATTCGAAGAAGGACGTCACCGACGAGCAGATCGTGGCCGCATGCAAGGCCGTCGGCCTGCACCACTACATCATGTCGTTGCCGAACGGCTACGACACCGTGCTCGACGACAAGGCGTCGCTTTCCCAGGGCCAGCGCCAGCTGCTGACGATCGCCCGCGCGATGGTGGAGGACGCGCCGATCCTGATCCTCGACGAGGCCACCTCCTCGGTCGATACACGCACCGAGGAGCTGATCCAGAAGGCGATGGACGCGTTGACCGTGGGCCGCACGAGCTTCGTGATCGCGCACCGCCTGTCCACCATCCGCGACGCCGACATGATCCTGGTGATGAACGGCGGCGACATCGTGGAACGCGGCACGCACGAGGAACTGCTCGCCAAGGGCGGCTTCTACGCCGACATCTACAACAGCCAGTTCACGCTGGCCGAGTGAGGTTGGTGTGCTGACTCGCTAAAAAATCCGGAGGGACCACCCCTCCGGATTTTTGCGTTTTGGCTTCGGCATTTTTATTGTGTTGCGCTGACGGGACGGCGGATTTACCATTGAGGTGACTGACGTCAATCGATTGACGTATTTGAAAATCACAAAGAAAGTGGGCAGTCATGAAAAGCATCGAAATCGGCAAATCGGCAGTGGTCGCATCGCAGGCGGCGCTCGGCGTGATGCGCATGGACGCGCTGGATGCGGACGCTGCGGCAGAAGTCGTGCGTACGGCCGCCGAGCATGGAGTCAACTTCTTCGACACGGCGGACATCTACGGATTCAACGTCAACCGCGACCATGCCAGCTCGCGTGTGCTCGGCCGCGCGTGGAAGGACGCCGGGCTCAAGCGCGAGGACATCTTCCTGCAGACGAAGTTCGGTATCAACATCGACTTCAGCGACCCGAACAACGTGCACGCCACCCGCTACGACTTCTCCGCGAAGCACCTCATCACGCGACTCGACGAGGAACTGGAAGCGCTCGGCACTGACTACGTGGACTTCGCGCTCCTGCACAGGCCCGACACCCTGATGGAGGCCGAAGAAATCGTCGAAGCGTTCACCACCCTGCACAAGGCGGGCAAAGTGCGCCACTTCGGCGTGAGCAACGTGAACCCGTGGCAGGCGGAACTGCTGCAGTCCTGGCTCGGCGACGACCCGGCCATGAGGCTCGAGGCGAGCCAGCTGCAGTTCGGCCTGATGCACGCGCAGATGGTCAGCGACGAGCTGATGACCAACTCCGGCGCCGAAGGCATGGTCGTGGCCAACCATTCGGACGGACTGCTGTCCTACTCGCGACTGCGCCACATGACCATCCAGGCATGGAGCCCGTTCCAGTCCGGCACGGAATACGGCCCGTTCGTAGGCAACGAGCACTTCCCGGAGCTGAACAAGGCACTGGACGAAAAGGGCGCCAAGTACGGCGTGAGCGCCAACGCCATCGCCACCGCATGGGTGCTCAGGCATCCGGCGAAGATCCAGATCGTGCTCGGCTCGATGAACCCCACCCGGCTGGGCGAAATGCTCGACGGCGCGGACATCGACCTCGACAAGCAGGATTGGTGGGACCTGTACGTGGCCGCCGGCAACCTCATTCCGTGAGTTTTGTTGGAAATCAGAAGAAGCGGCCGGGGAAACCGGCACTGATGGTGGCGTGACGGTCGACGTCCAACGTGGCGCAATCGAAAGCGAAAGTGCTGCTCAGCTCGTTCGGATCCGCAACGAACAGCGCCGTAGCCAACCCGTCCGCCACCGCAGTCGGATAGCCGCCAAACGACGCGGATCGCACCGCAACCCAGGTGGCCTCCGTCTGCTGCACGGGCAGGCCGTCGATGGCGTTGAGCAGGTGGTGAATCGCCAGATGCGTCTGTTCGTTCACCGCCACCTCCCAATGGCGACGGCTGGGCGCGCTCGCACAGAACGCGCCATCGCCGATCAGTGCGACGCCGACCGCGCAGGACGGATCATCCGGATCCTCAAGCGCCACACGGATCGGCTTGTTCGTGCGCGCCAGCAGATCGCCGCCCGCATCAATCACAAATTCCGGGGCAGCGCTTTCGCGTTTGCTGTCTGAGGTGGAAGATTGGCATGTCGGGTTGGTCGTTTCGGCTGACTTGACATGCGATGTGCGCGAAAGTTCTGAATCGGTGAGCAATCCGCCCAGCGAATCCACCAGATAACCCTTGCCGCACGCGCCGAAATCCACATGAACCGGACTGCGTGTAACCAATGTCGTACCACTCGAACGAACCACATCACGACCCCATACGGCCCGTCCGTGCAGCGCGCCCAGGCGCTCGCCGGCGTCGGCTTCAACGGTGAAACTCAGCGCGGAATCGTAACCGAGACGAATCAGGTCCTCGCCCACGCACGGGTCGATCGCACCGCGCGTGGCGGCGTGCAGCGCGTCGTACAAATCGAATAGCGGGCCGGCCCAATCGGGAAAATCGAAATGCCCGCCATGCTCCGCATTGCCGATGTGCGCAACCAGCGAATCAGCGCGAAACCGCGAAAGCGCATGCTCGTATTCATCGATGAACCGTTCCATCTCGCCGCGCAATTCCGCAGTGATCGGGTGAGGCGTCGAAATCAACAACCCCGTGCCGAGCGCCTTGGGAAACGCGGTGGTATACGGCATGCGATGCGCGAGCGGTGCAATGGAGTCCATACCACGATGCTAGCGCGTGCCCGGCTTGGCGTAGTTCGTGCTTGGGCAACCTGATATGCGCTATATGTGGCATGAGGCATCGCCTTATTTTGATACCCCCGTAGCTTTGTATGGTTACGATTATGCTAATCGTGATTATGCAAGTCGCGATTATACAAACTGACGCTTTGGCATGGAGTTCGCTTCACGTTTTCGGGCGGACGGGGGTGTTGCGGAACGGCGGTGAGCGTCACAATGTGAGACGACACACGGAAAACGGGAAAAATAAAAACGGCGGAATTCCAACGTTTTTCCATGCGCGATACAACAAGACCAATTAAAAATCAAGACTGTTATTCAAAAAAGTTTCGTTCTATCTTGGCTTCCGATGCGCGCTTCGTACGTCGGGTACGTCGGGGAAAGCGCGCCGAAAAGATTTGCGGAAGGAAGGTTCGACCCATGTCATCTCGCGTCGCGCAGCGCCACGCAGCCGGTTCCTACGATTCGTGCGATTCGCGCGTCTCGGCTTCCGGCCGTCTCGCCGCGCTCGTCGCCGCGCTGATGATCGCGCTCGCCACGCTGTTTGTCGGCATCGCGATGCCGCGGCAGGCGGGCTGGTAGGCG
>OAXJ01001190.1_pt1 | contig 19489 bp, 18 predicted proteins | sample 1517241 | NCBI WGS metagenome assembly OAXJ01 (sample SAMEA2580293, study PRJEB22360) | human gut metagenome | biome: human gut; feature: human-associated habitat; material: faeces | place: Denmark | collected 2008/2010 | reverse complement strand
TCATATATTCATATACATTTAAAAGTGTGGACTATTCTTTACTCCATATATCCACCCTTCATAGGTGAAACTGCCTTGTCTGCAAAAAGTTTAAGAACACCTTTCTTGTACTTGCTTTCCTTTGGCTTCCAAGCATTTTTTCTTTCGGCAAGGATTTTTTCCACTTCTTCGTCAGTTTTTCTTTCTCCATTTATACCGACTACTTTTATAACTCTGTTAGGAATACTGATTTCAATTAAATCATTTTCTTCTACAAGGGCAATAGGACCACCTTCAGCAGCTTCTGGAGAAATATGTCCAATAGCAGGTCCTTTAGATGCACCGGAAAATCTACCGTCAGTTAAAAGTGCTATTGATGCACCTAATTCTGCATCAGATGCTATTGCTTCTGTTGTGTAGAACATTTCTGGCATACCACTTCCCTTAGGACCTTCGTATCTTATTATTACAGCATCTCCAGGTTTAATTTCGTGAGTAAGAACTGCGTGAATTGCATCTTCTTCACAATCATATGGTCTTGCTCTTAAAACGGCATTAAACATTTCCTTTGGAACTACTGTGTGCTTTACTACTGCACCGTCTGGAGCAAGATTGCCTTTTAATATAGCAATACTACCGTCTGTGCCAAATGGTTTGTCAAATGGGCGAATAATATCTTCTCTCTTTAAGTTCCATTTGTCAAGATAAGATTGACATTTATCGTAGAAACCGTTCTTTTTAAGGTCTTCAAGGTTTTCGCCTAAAGTTTTGCCTGTTACTGTCATAACATCAAGGTGAAGCATATCCTTAATTTCTTCCATAATTGTTGGTACACCACCAGCATAATAGAAGAACTGAGCAGGCCATTCGCCGGCAGGTCTGATGTTAAGAAGATAGTGAGCACCTCTGTGAAGTCTGTCAAATGTGTCAGCATCTAATTCAATACCAAATTCTTTAGCTATAGCAGGAATGTGTAAAAGTGAATTTGTAGAACCTGAAATGGCTGCGTGAACCATAATAGCATTTTCAAAAGATTTCATTGTTACAATGTCGCTAGGTTTAAGGTCATTCTTTGCAAGCCATACAGCTTGTTCACCGGCTTTTTTTGCAAATTCCAAAAGGTCAGGACTTGTTGCCGGCATTAATGCACTACCTGGGAGCATTAAGCCAAGAGCTTCTGCCATAACCTGCATTGTAGATGCTGTTCCCATAAATGAGCAAGCACCACAGGAAGGGCAGGCATTGTGTTTATAGAAAGTAAGTTTTTCTTCTGTGATTTCTCCTCTTTTGCACATAGCATCATATTTGCCAATCTGTTCAAGAGTAAGGAGGTCTGGACCAGCATCCATAACACCACCAGTAACTACAATAGAAGGAATATTAATTCTACCTATTGCCATAAGGTGTGAAGGCATACCCTTATCACAACTTGCAATAAACACACCACCGTCAAAAGGTGTAGCATTTGCGTGAATTTCAATCATATTTGCAATCATATCTCTTGATGGGAGAGAGTAGTTTATACCGTCGTGACCCTGTGATTCGCCGTCACAAATATCTGTACAGAAGTATCTTGCACCAAAACCACCGGCTTTGGCAACACCTTTTTTAGCTTCCTCAACAAGTGTCAAAAGATGTCCACTACCTGGGTGACTATCGCCAAATGTACTTTCTATTATAATTTGTGGCTTAGAAAGGTCTTCAAGTTTCCAACCTGTGCCAAGGCGTAATGGGTCAATTTCTGGGGCTAATTCTCTTAATTTCTGACTTCTTAATTCCATAATTCATTTCTCCTTTTTATTTTAATAAGTTAAATTTTGAAAGTTGTATTTTTACGTTTTCTATTTCATTGCTGTGAAGAACAAGTTCTACATTGTCAAACTGTGGCAAACTAAATACACCAAGCATTGATTTCGCATCTACAATATATCTGCCACATATAAGCTCAACATCGTAGGGACAGGATTCTGCAATTTGAACAAGGTATTTTGCGTCCTGCATTGAATTTAGTTTTACTGGTAACTTTGTCATTATATATTTCCTCCTATGCAAATATTGAAATTATAAGGGCAAATACAAGTCCTGTAATACCGATTAAAGTTTCCATTACAGTCCAAGATTTTAAAGTTGTTTTTTCATCTATTTCAAGGAAAGTTCCCACAAGCCAGAAACCGGCATCGTTTACATGGCTTAAAGCTGTAGCACCACCACATATTGCACAGCACATTGCTGCTTTATAGAGCATTGAACAATCAGCAGTAGCTGGCATAGTTGCCATAATACCTGATGCCATTGTCATAGCTACAATAGAGCTACCAACTGAGGCACGAACAAGAAAGGCGATTAGGAAAGCTACTATAATAAGTGGCATTCCAGACTGTTCAAGAGCAGGTCCAATAATATTACCAAGACCTGAGTCCTGTAACATCCAACGGATTACACCACCACTGGCAATTACAAGAAGTATCATACCTACAGGGCGAAGGGAATGGTCAAGTATTTTTTTGAGCTGACCTTTGTCATAGCCTTGTCTTGTGCCGAGGAAGTACATAGCTACTAAAGTGGCTATTGTAAGAGCTACAAAAGGTTCACCTAAGAAACCTAACACTGATTTAATACCTTCAGCCATTGGGATATAGTCTGATGCTGTGCTTAAAAGTATAAGTACAAGAGGAATAAGTATAATTGTTGCTACAACTCCAAAGGAAGGAAGATTTTTACTTTCTTCTTTGTCGGCAATTTCTTCTACATTGGCAGGAAGCTTTGCAAAAATCTTATTTCCTATTAAGTTGCCCCATACAACACCGGCAACTATTGTTGAAACCAAGGCGATTGGAATGCCTATGGCAATCATTACACCTAAATTTACGCCAAGGGCATTTGCTACTAATACTGAACCGGCTGACGGTGGAACAAAGGCATAACCAGAGGCAAGACCTGCAAGTAAAGGAATGGCATAACAGAGAGTAGATTTCTTTGTCTGTTTTGCTACATTAAATGCAAGGGGAATAAGTATTACAACACCGGCTTCAAAGAAAACAGTTGTACCAATTACAAGTCCTGTAAGTCCTAAAGCTAGGCCTGCTTTTTTCTGACCGAATTTTGAAATAAGTGTTTGTGCCATTTTTTGAGCACCACCACTTACTTCTAAAATTCCACCAAACATAGAGCCTAAACCTATGAGAAGTGCAATACCTTGTAATGTTTTACCTACACCTTTTTGAACAGTTTCAGCAATTAAGTTAAGTGGCATACCGGCACCGATACCAATTACTATAGCTGAAATCATCATTGAAATAACTGGGTGGAGTTTAAATTTAATAATGAGGAATAACAAAAGTACAATTCCCACACCGGCTGAAATAATAAGTCGAGTAGGGTCAGCAGTAAATACAACATCTGTCATACAACTTCACCTCCTAAAGTCATCATACCAATTTTACTATTTTTAATTATTTTCATAGTGAAAAACCTCCTTTTTGATGTAAAATTGTTTCAAGTCATCTGATGTATTTAATATAAATCATTTTATTCTATTTGTCAATTTGTAATATTTACTGAATAAAAAGGCAAGTTTTTAAGCAATTTTACCTATTGACATTGTATTTTTGAAAATTATATAATTATTTGAATATGAAAATAGAGGTGAAATAGGTATGATGAATTTTGAAAATACTGAAAAAAGTTTACCGGAAAAATTATCTGATGATATTGTGTCATATATATTAGAAAAAGAAATGAAACCAGGGGACAAACTTCCCAATGAAGCTTTTCTTGCAAAGGAAATGGGAGCAGGAAGAAGTTCACTAAGAGAGGCTATGAAACTTCTTGCCTCAAGAAATATTGTAACTATTAAACAAGGCTCCGGTACTTATATAGCCAGTAAACCAGGAGTAGTAGATGACCCTTTACTTTTATAAATGATAAGGAAAAACTTGTTCGTGACCTTTTGGAAATAAGATTTTTAATTGAGCCATATATAGCACAAATGGCAGCATTAAATGCTACTGACGAAGATATTTCAAAAATAGAAGGTTTGTGTGATGAAGTTGAGAGATTGTTTATAGGTGGAGAAGACCATACACAGGCTGATATTGAATTTCACAATGCTATAGCATCAAGCAGTAAAAATTTGGTTGTGCCTAGAATTGTGCCTATTATAAATAGTTCAATACCTTTGTTTGTGCAGGTTACAAACAGAACCTTGAAGAATGAAACTATAGAAACTCATAGGGAAATTGCAAATGCTATAAAAAATCACGATGCCATAAAGGCTCACGATGCAATGTATTTGCATTTGGTATACAACAGAAAAGTAATAAATAAATAGAAAAAATGTGGCAAAAACTTTAAAGTTTTGCCACATTTTTTTATCCTCGCATATCTTCCGGTAAATCAGCTACAATAATACTTCTAACTTTTTCAGGAAGTTCTGCAATTTCTTCTTTTGTCAACTTATCTGTATATATTGGTTCGTGAATAATAAGGTTAATTTCAGCAGGCTTAATTTTGTTTTTATTACCCTCCATTACCTTATAAGTACCGTCAATAGTAACCGGAACAATAGGGGCTTTTGACTTTGTTGCAAGTTTAAAGCTACCGGACTTAAATTCCCCTACAGGAGCACCCTTACTTCTTGTACCTTCAGGGAAGATTACCATATTAATACCGGCTTTAAGCTGTTTAATACCGTCTATTATTGTTTGAGCAGACTGTTTCATATCATTTCTATCCATAAAAAGACAATGTATACATCTCATCCATCTTGAAAAGAAAGGAATATGGTCAAGTTCTACCTTTGCCACAAAGCCGTGCTGAACAGGAAGTTCGGCTAAAAGCAAGAGAATGTCAAAATTACTTTGGTGATTACTCATAAAGAGTATACCGTTTTGGTCAGGAATGTTCTCAATACCTTTAATATTTATTGTAGAACCGGAATCTGCAACTCTATCTTTTGCCCATTCTTTAACGTATTTTGCAGAAAATGGGTCACCTTCTGTTCTATTATCAGTTAAAAGAAACTGTTCTGCTTTTTTCAGAGGTTTTCTGGAAGAAAAAAGAGAAGCAGCAGCTCTTGTGTACCAAAAGAGGGAACGAAACATAAAAAATACCTCCTAATATTTGAAAAAACACTTTTTTTAAGTCTTTATATGTGTTATATTATATATTAGAATGTTTTGATTTTCAAGAAGTTATTTGTGTGGGAGTTTAATTGGATTTTTGATAACACAAGTAAATTATAGTATTTGTAAATCTAGTGGTAACTAGATAGTTTTGATTTTTAGGAGAAAATTATGAACGAAAGAGAAATTGCTCTCTATATTTTAATGGACGTTTTTAAAGACGGTGGTTACAACAATATAGCTTTAAGAAAAGCTCTTAATGCTCATCCGGAAATGACAAATGTACAAAAGGCTTTCGTTACAGAAATTGTAAACGGTACTTTAAGAAATTTAATTAGAATTGATTATATTGTAAATCAGTTTTCTAAAACACCTGTAAAAAAAATGAAGCCTTTTATTCGTACTAATATTAGAATGGGTATATATCAGCTTATTTTTATGGATAAAATTCCTCAAAGTGCTGTTTGTAATGAGGCTGTTAAATTAGCTAAAAAGCATAAGTTTGCATCATTAAGTGGTTTTGTAAATGGTATATTGAGAAATGTTGCAAGAAATATTGATAACATTTCATATCCAAATAAGGATAAAGAGCCGGTGAAACACCTTAGTGTTGTTTATTCATGTCCTGAATGGATAATTGAATACTGGCTTAAATCTTATGATTTTGAAACAGTTAATAAAATATGTATTGCCAACAATAAAGCACCGTCAATCAGTCTTTGTGTAAATACGTTAAAAAATACAAAGGAAGAACTTGCCGATACTTTGAAAAATGAAGGTGTTGAAATTGATATGGATACACTTTTGCCAAACAGTCTTTATGTAAGAAAGACAAGCAATATTGGAGAATTGGAAAGCTACAAAAAAGGTCTTTTCCACATTATGGACGAAAGTTCTATGCTTGCTACAAGGATATTAAATCCAAGTGAAAATTCTGTAGTTATTGATGTTTGTTCTGCCCCAGGTGGCAAAAGTTTTGCAACTGCCGAAATTATGAAAAATACCGGCAAAGTTATATCAAGAGATATTTATGAGCATAAAGCAGAACTTATAAAAGAAGGTGCTGACAGATTAGGGCTTACTAATGTGGAAGTTCAGGTTAAAGATGCTTCAGAAGATAATGAAGATATAAAGGCTCTGATACTAACAAGCCCCACATACGAAGGGCAGATTTTGTACTTGTTGATGCACCTTGTTCAGGTCTTGGACTTGTAAGAAAAAAGCCTGATATTAAAAACAACAAGACTATGGCTGATGTAGAGGAGCTTGCTTCTTTACAGAGAAAAATATTAGCTGTGGCATCAAAGAAAGTTAAAAAAGACGGTATATTGGTTTATTCAACTTGTACTGTTTCAGAAAAGGAAAATGTTGAAAATGTACGTTGGTTTGTGGATAACTTTGATTTTGAACCTGTAGATTTTTCAGAGCTTTTACCAGAAAAAGTTAAATACGAAACAGCGAAAAAAGGTTATATAGAAATTTTGCCTAGTGATTATGGCACAGATGGTTTCTTTATTTCAAAATTTAGGAGAAAATAAATGGATAAGAAAGATTTAAGGTCATTGACTTTAGAACAATTACAAATTGAATTAGAGAATATGGGCGAAAAGTCTTTTAGAGCAAAACAGATTTTTAGCTGGCTACATTCAAGACAGGTAAGAGATATAGACAGTATGACAAATATTTCAAAGGCTCTTAGAGAAAAATTAAAGGAAAATTTTGAACTAAGAAATATTGAAATAGTTGAAAAACTTGTTGCCCACGAAGATAATACAGTAAAATATCTTTTCGATGTAGGAAATTCTATGGTTATAGAGTCTGTATTGATGAGATATTCCTATGGTAATGCTGTATGTATTTCAACTCAGGTAGGCTGTAGAATGGGTTGTACTTTCTGTGCATCTACAGTAGATGGATTGGAAAGAAACCTTTTAGCCGGCGAAATGGCAGAGCAGATTTATGAAATACAGAGGGACACCGGTGAAAGAGTTTCAAATGTTGTATTAATGGGTAGTGGTGAACCTCTTGATAATTTTGATAATGTAATGGATTTCCTTACGATTATAAATGACAAAAATGGTGCTGAATTAAGCCACAGACATATTACAGTATCAACTTGTGGACTTGTTGATAAGATTTATGATTTAGCAGAAAAGCATTTGCAGATTACCCTTGCTATTTCACTTCACGCACCTAACGATGAAATAAGACAGAGAACAATGCCTGTTGCCAGAAGTTATTCTATAGACAAGGTTATAAAGGCTGCTAAGGATTATGCTAACAAAACTAAAAGACGTGTTACATTTGAATATGCTCTTATAAACGGAGTAAATGATTCTACGGATAATGCAGCAGAGCTTGCAAGCAGATTAAAGGGTATAATGTGTCACGTTAATCTTATACCTGTAAATGATGTAAAAGAAAATGATTACTTAAGAAGTTCTGAAAAAACTATTAAAGAGTTTGCAGAAGTGTTGCAAAGTGGTGGAATTGAAACTACAATAAGGCGTAAACTGGGTAGTAGTATAAATGCCGCTTGTGGGCAGTTGAGAAAAAGATACAAAAACAAAGAGGTGTAGTTATGGTAGGCGTAGGAAAAAGCAATGTTGGTATGTTAAGACCGAGAAATGAAGATTCAATTCTGGTTTCTAATGAGGCTATAGGTGTCTTGCCAAATGTCTTTGTTGTTGCTGACGGTATGGGAGGACATAAAGCTGGGAATGTTGCTAGTGCGTCAGCAATAGAGGGTTTTACAGAGTTTGTTAAAAAGCCTGAAAATGAGAATGAAGAAGTTCTTGACATTATGATTAGTGCTGTAAGCTATGCTAATGAGCTGGTTCATAAATTAAGTCAGGAACACGAAGAATATTCAAATATGGGTTCTACATTTATTGCTTGCTGTATAGATAATAAATCTGCGTATATTGCTCATGTAGGTGATTCAAGATTATATCTTTATAGAGATGGCGAACTTAATCAGATTACAAATGACCATTCATTAGTAGCTGAAATGGTTAGAGCCGGCAGAATGACAGAAGAAGAAGCCGAAACAGATTGCAGAAGAAATGTTATTACAAGAGCAGTAGGTACAGACTGTTCTGTTAATATTGACGGTATTATTACTCCTATAAAAGAAGGAGATAGTATACTTATGTGCAGTGACGGGCTTTCTAATATGGTTGCCAAAAGTGGCATTAAGCAGATTTTAGATATGAATATTAGTGATGAAGAAAAGGTAGATGCTTTAATATCAGAGGCTAATGATAACGGTGGAGCTGATAACATATCAGTTATTATCATAGGTTTATAGGAGGTGATTTGTTGTGGTGCTTGAAAAGAATATGCTAATAAATAATAGATATAGAATACAAGAGCAGATTGGTGTCGGTGGTATGGCTATAGTTTACAGAGCTATAGACGAAAAACTGGACAGAGAAGTTACCTTTAAGGTTTTAAAGGAAGACTATATAAATGATGAGGAATTTATAAAGAGATTTAGCACAGAGGCAAGAGCAGCAGCTCGTTTATCCAACAGCAATATCGTTAATGTTTATGATGTAGGAAATGACGGAAATATTCACTACATTGTTATGGAATATATAGATGGTTTCACGTTAAAGGAACTTATATCTTCAAAAGCTCCTTTTACTGATGAGGAGGCTGTTGGAATTGGTCTTCAGATTGGTGCGGCTTTGGAACACGCCCATAAAAATGGCATTGTTCACAGAGATATTAAGCCTGAAAATATTCTTATTACAAAAAGTGGAAATATAGGTACAATAAAGGTTACAGACTTTGGTATTGCAAAGGCTACAACTTCAAAGACAAGCCCTATTGATTTTATGGGTTCTGTTCACTATTTTTCTCCTGAACAGGCAAAGGGTGAAAATGTAGATACCAGAAGTGATATTTACTCTCTTGGTATTGTGCTTTTTGAAATGGTTACCGGTCAACTTCCTTTTACAGGGGAAACAGCCGTAGCCCTTGCTATGAAACATTTGAAAGAACCAATACCGGATATTAAGGCTATTAATCCTAATGTATCAGATAAACTTGTGTCGGTTATTAAAAAGGCTACTTGTAAAGAGCCTAAAAACAGATACCAGACTATTGCTGAACTTGTTAAGGATTTAAAATATGTTTTGGCAGAAATTCATATGTCAAAGAAGGAAAAAGAAAATGTCTATACTGATGAAACAGTTATAATGACAAAAGACGATGTAGATACAATAAGAAATAGCCAGAAACATACTGAAAATAACAACAAAAAGAATAAAAACAATAATTCTAACAAAAATAATAAGAAACAGGAACTTTCACAGGAAGATGCCGATTATAAGAAAAAGGAAAAGAAGGTTATACTTGCTGCAATTATAACAGGTATTGTACTTATCCTCGGTATCACAATGGGAAGTAGAATGATAAACAATACCCTTTATGCCGGAACTATAAAAGTACCAAACTTTGTTGGTATGACAAGTGAAAAGGCAGAGGCTTTGGCAGTCAGAAAACACATTACTATTGAAACAAAGGAAATTTATAAAGAAAATGTTGATGAGGGTGTAGTTGCTGACCAAAGTGTTAAGAAGGGCGAAAGAATAAAAGAAAATGAAACTGTTACACTTTATGTAAGCAGTGGTAGTAATTCAGTAACTGTTCCTAAATTTGAAGGATATATGAAGTCCAAGGCTGAAGAAATTGCTGAAGCTAATAATTTAGTTCTTGTTGTTGAGTACGTTACAAGTGATGAACTTGCAGGTACAGTAGTTGAACAGGATATTAAAGAAGGCGAAAAGGTAGCACCTAAGTCAGAAATTAAGATTAAAGTCAGCAGTGGTGGCGTAGATGAAGAAGTTAAAGTTCCTGATTTTTATGGAAAGACAAAGGAAGAAGCTGAGGAACTTTTAAAGGAAATAGGCTTAACTGGTAAATTTATTGATGGCTACAGTGATACAGTTCCGGAAGGTCAGGTTATGGACCAGGGAATTGATGCAAATTCTCTTACAACAAAGGATACTGTTCTTACACTTACTGTAAGTCAAGGTCCTAACAAATCTGTTGCTGAAGCACAGGACGAGGTTACTACATTAACTCCGGTTATTTCACTTCCAAGTAGTGAACCGAAGGAAGAAAAGACAACTGCTCCACAGGGTCAGGCTGTTAGAGAGAATAACGAAACTGTTAAACCGGTACAAAATCCAACAGCTGCTACAAGAAGTGTAAGTGTTTCTGTTTCTCCGGACTTTAATAACAATAGTTATAACACTGACGGTAGTGATGTTTATTCTGTAAAGGTTGTAGCAGAGTCTAAGAACGGGTCTACAAGAACTATACTTAATGACAAGTATAAGGTTTCTGACTTCCCATTCAGTGTAAATGATAAAATTAATTCTGATACAACTTACAAGGTTTACTTAAATAATCAGGTTATTTCAACTGAAAATCATTAAAATTTTTAAAGAGATGCTGTAATTTAACGGCATCTCTTTTGTTGTCTTTACACTTTCTTTTATTTGTGATAAAATTACATTTAAAAGTCGTTTAAAATTGAGGTATATATGAATATAGGTAGAATAATAAAAGGTGTTGGCGGGAATTATTACGTCAGTGCAAAGGGAAAAATTTATAAATGTAGTGCAAGAGGTAAATTCAGAAAGGCAAAAATAACTCCTACAGTAGGAGATTATGTTCAGTTTACTATTCTTGATGAAAATGAATGTGAAGGTGCTTTAGATACTATAGAAAAGAGAAAAAATATTCTTCTCAGACCTAGAGTGGCAAATATAGATTGTGCTATTATTACATTTGCAGCCACTTCTCCAGACATTAACAGAGATTTATTAGATAGATTTCTTATTCTTGCAGAAACTCAAAATATACCAAAGGTAATCATATGTATAAACAAAAGTGACTTGGTTTCACAGGAAGAAAAAGATGCTTTTGCAAGTATTTATGAGCCTTACTACAAAGTTGTATTTACTTCTGCTGAAAAAAATATGGGCATAGACCAGTTAAAAGAAGAAATACACGGTTGTGAGTCAGTTTTTGCCGGTCCTTCAGGTGTAGGTAAGTCTAGTCTTATAAATAGACTTATACCGGAAAGCAACAGACAGACAGGAGAAATAAGTCGTAAAATTGAAAGAGGAAAGCATACTACAAGACAGGTAGAACTTTTGAGAGCCGATGATGAAACATATATTGTAGACTCTCCGGGGTTCACATCTCTCAGTTTAGATTTTCTCCAATCAGAAGAATTGGAAAAATATTTTAGAGAATTTAAACCATACCTAAACAAATGCCGTTTTAACGATTGCAGACATTTACAAGAGCCTGATTGTGCCGTAAAGGAACAAATAGGCAAAGATATAAACAAAGAACGATATGACAGTTTTGTATCATTATATGAAGAACTTAAACAAAGGAGATAATAAAAAATGAATAAACTTTCACCATCTTTACTTTCAGCAGATTTTACACACCTTGCAGAAGCTGTAGAAGTTATGGAAAAAAACAATGTACCTTATTTACACGTTGATGTTATGGACGGTGTATTTGTACCTAATATTTCAATAGGTGTACCAGTTGTAAAGAGTCTTAGAAAAATAACTGATTTAGTTCTTGATGTGCATCTTATGATTATTGACCCAGAAAGATACATTGAAGCCTTTGCAAATGCCGGTGCTGATATTATCAATATTCACTATGAGGCTTGTCGCAAGTGTAAGGATACACTTATTAAAATCAGACAGCTTGGAAAATCTCCGGCTATTACTATTAAACCTAAAACTGATTGGAAGGAAATTATTGACTTACTTCCATATGTAGATATGGTTTTAGTTATGAGTGTTGAACCGGGTTTTGGTGGTCAGAAGTTTATTGAAAGCACTCTTGAAAATGTAAAGGGTTTAGCTGATTACAAGAAAGAAAACAATATGAATTTTGATATAGAAATTGACGGTGGAGTTAATGCTGACAATCTTCATAGACCTCTTGAAGCAGGTGCAAATATTATTGTTGCTGGTTCAGCTATTTATGGTAAGGAAGATATTCCTGCTGAAATTAAGAAATTCAAGGAAATTATGGACAGATACGAGGATTGATATTTATGAAATACGTTCTTGTTGGAAGTGGACAATTTTCAGAAAAAAGCAATTTTAAGGAATATGCAAAAAAATGCAAAGTGATTGCCTGTGACGGTGGTATTGACCACTGTAGAAAAGATAACATAGTACCGGATATTATGGTTGGAGATTTTGATTCTGCTACTAATGAAAATTATATATATTTTAAAAATATGGGAGTTGAAGAAATAAAGTTTCCAACCCACAAAGATATGACAGATATGGAGATAGGTATGGATTTGGCTTTACAATATGGTGCTGATGAAATATATATTTTCGGTGGTATAGGAAGTAGACTTGACCATTCATTGGGAAATGTACACTTAATGTGCAAATCTTTAAAAGAAGGCGTAAAGGCATTTTTAATAAATGAGGATAATACCGTAACTCTTGTGGATAAGTCTATTGAAATTAATACCCATAGGGGACAAACAGTATCTCTAATTCCTTTAACTACAACAGTGGAGGGTGTAACTACTGTAAATTTGGAATATGCCCTCAATAATGCTACTATGACAATAGGCTCAACATTGGGCATAAGTAATGTAGCAACAGAAGATACTATTTCAATAAGTGTTAAAAATGGTATTTTAATAGTTTTTTTATCACAGGATTAATAAGTTGTATCAAATAGAAGATTATATTTGCATAGAATAAAACGGGGTGTTTTATATGAGATGCAATAAATCTTTTAAAAATCAAATGTTGGCTATAGGACTTATTGCTTTTGGGGCAGGGTTGCTAATAGGAAAAATCATAAGTGGAAATATATTTTTCTTTGCAATAATTGTTATAGCAATAGGTGTATTTATAATATGGGACAAATAAAAATGGAGTTCTCGGAAATAATATTCTGAGAACTCTTTTTTAGTGAGTTGAGAAGATAAATCCACAGGTAAATACAGGATTTTTGGATATATTAAGTGAAGAATATGAGCTTTAAAAGTCAACAAGTTTTGATAAGGAATTTATATAAAAATTGTTAAAAGCTATTGACAATATTTAACGATTGTGGTATCTTATTATCAAAGGTTAGCACTCACACTAATAGAGTGCTAACAACAAAAGAAATGTGGTGAGTAAAATGGCTCTAAGTGATAGAAAGCTTAAAATATTGGAAGCAATTATTACTGATTACATCGAAACAGCAGAGCCTATTGGCTCACGAACGATAGCAAAAAAGTATGATTTGGGTATTTCTCCAGCCACTATCAGAAATGAAATGAGTGACTTGGAGGAAATGGGTCTTATTGAACAGCCTCATACTTCAGCAGGACGTATTCCTTCTGACAAGGGCTACAGACTTTATGTAGACAATATGATGCAGAGTTCTTCAGGACTTAGTGGAAGTCAGGCTGAGTATTTAGCAAAAGCTATTAATTACAATGTTACTAAGATTGAATATCTTATGCAACAGACAGCGAAGGCTATTTCAATGCTTACAAATTATACAGCTGTTGTTTCGGAACCTGTTGACAATCAGGTAAAGGTAAAGCATATACAGCTTGTGCCGGTAGATGAAAGGTCAATAGTTGCCGTTATTGTAACAAGTGATAACACAGTTAAAAATAGTGTTATAAAAATAAAGACTATGCCAGATACAAATACATTGGCTCAGATTTCTAGGTCTATTAATTCCTTAATAAGCAATGTTTCTTTAGAGGAAATAAATATAGAGTTTGCTGCTGCTGTATTTGATGTATTTCCTGAATATCAGGAAACAATAGCTAAGGTTTTAAAAGTCGTTATTTCAGATTTGAGACACAACAGAGATGTTCACTTATATACAAGTGGCGTAAGAAATATGTTAGGTTTTCCTGAATTTAATGACTTGGATAAAATAAAGAACATCTTCCAGACATTTGAAGAAAAGGAAATGCTTGTTTCCCTTTTGGGAAATGAAGATAATCCGGCTGACAAGGTACAAATTCTTATAGGTAATGAAAACTCTATTGAAGAATTAAAGGATTGTAGTGTTATAAGAGCTAATTATAAATTCGGTAACAATTCAATAGGCAGAATTGGTATTGTTGGTCCAACAAGAATGAATTACAGTCAGACAGTGTCTGTACTTAATGAAATAGTAAAAACTCTTGATAATTTTATGAGCAATGGTTTGTTGGAGGAAGATGACGGAGGTTATGATGGATAAGGAAAAGATGCAGGAGCAGACAGAAGAAACAGTTGAAAACACAGAAGTGAAAGAAGAAAACACTGCTGAAGAAACTGTTGAAACTGTAGAAGAAAACAAAGAGCCTACAATGGAAGAAAAGCTTGAAGAAGCTCAGAAGCAGGCAAAGGATAACTTAGATAAGTACATCCGTCAGCTTGCTGAATTTGAAAACTTCAGAAAGCGTAGTAATTCAGAAAAAACAGCAATGTATTCAAACGGTGTCAGAGATACTGTTGAAAAGTTACTTCCAGTTATTGATAACTTTGAAAGAGCTGTTGAAGCTGCTGATGATAAGGAAGACCCAATGTACAAGGGCGTTGAAATGATATTAAAGCAGTTTATGGAAATATTAGAAAACTTAGGTGTTAAGGAAATTCCTTCAAAGGGCGAACCTTTTGACCCTAATGTTCATTCAGCAGTAATGCATGTTGATGACGAAAGTTGTGACGAAAATATTGTTGTTGAAGTTTTCCAAAAAGGTTATACACTTGGGGACAAGGTCATCAGACCAAGTATGGTTAAAGTGGCAAACTAACCCAGTTGACATATAAAAAAGTCGTATATTTTGAAAGAATTTAAAAAAGGAGATATGGTTTATGAGTAAGATTATTGGTATTGACTTAGGTACTACAAACTCTTGTGTAGCTGTAATGGAAGGTGGCCAGCCTACTGTTATTGCTAATTCAGAAGGTGCTAGAACAACTCCTTCAGTTGTAGCATTTACAAAGAGTGGCGAAAGATTAGTTGGTGAAACTGCTAAAAGACAGGCAGTTACAAATGTTGATGGTACAGTAATTTCTATTAAGCGTCATATGGGCGAAAATTACAAGTTCAACTATGATGGTAAGGGTTTCTCTCCACAGGAAATTTCAGCTATGATTCTTCAGAAGTTAAAGAAAGATGCTGAAAGCTATATTGGCGAAGAAGTTAAGGAAGCTGTTATCACAGTTCCAGCTTACTTTAGTGATGCTCAGAGACAGGCTACAAAGGATGCAGGTAAGATTGCAGGTCTTGATGTAAAGAGAATTATCAACGAACCTACAGCTGCTGCCCTTGCTTATGGTCTTGATAACGAAAAAGAACAGAAGATTATGGTTTATGACTTAGGTGGTGGTACATTTGATGTATCTATCATTGATATCGGTGATGGCGTAATCGAAGTTCTTGCAACAAGCGGTAACAACCACTTAGGTGGCGATGATTTCGACCAGAGAGTTATGGACTATCTTGTATCAGAATTTAAGACTGCTAACGGCATTGATTTAAGTGCTGATAAGATGGCTATGCAGAGAATTAAGGAAGCAGCTGAAAAGGCTAAGAAGGAATTATCTTCTTCTACTACAACTAACATCAACCTTCCTTACATCACAGCTGATGCTACAGGTCCAAAGCACCTTGATGTTACACTTACAAGAGCTAAGTTTGATGAATTAACTCACGACTTAGTTGATGCAACTATTGTACCTGTTCAGAATGCTTTAAAGGACGCAGACCTTGACGCAAGTGAGATTGATAAGGTTCTCCTTGTTGGTGGTTCTACAAGAATTCCAGCTGTTCAGGACGAAGTACAGAAGATTATGGGTAAAGAACCATTTAAGGGTATCAACCCAGATGAATGTGTTGCAATCGGTGCATCTATTCAGGGTGGTAAGTTAGCTGGTGATGAAGGTGCTGGCGATATCCTTCTTCTTGATGTAACACCTTTAACATTAGGTATTGAAACTGCTGGTGGTGTAGCTACTCCATTAATTCCTAGAAACACTACTATTCCAACAAACAAGAAGCAGGTATTCTCTACTTATGAAGATAACCAGACAGCTGTTGATATTAATGTAGTTCAGGGTGAAAGACCTCTTGCAAGAGATAACAAGAGCTTAGGTCGTTTCCGCCTTGATGGTATTGCTCCAGCTCCAAGAGGTATCCCTCAGATTGAAGTTACATTTGATATTGATGCAAACGGTATCACAACTGTAACTGCTAAGGATTTAGGTACTGGTAAGGAACAGAATATCAAGATTACTTCAAGTACTAATTTAAGTGATGAAGAAATTGATAAGGCTGTTAAGGAAGCTGAACAGTATGCTGAACAGGATAAGAAACGTAAGGAAGCTGTAGACGTTAAGAATGAAGCAGATAGCCTTATTTTCCAGACTAAGAAACTTATTGACGAATTAGGCGATAAGATTAACGAAGCTGACAAGGCTAAGATTAATGCTCAGGTAGAAAATCTTGAAAAGGTAAACGAAGGTTTACAGGCTGAAACAATGAGCGAAACAGATGTTACTACATTAAAGAACGCTTGCGAAGATTTAAACAAGACTGTTCAGGAATTCTCAACTCAGATGTATCAGCAGGCACAGCAGGCTCAGCAGCAGGCAGGTGCTCAGGGTGGAGCAAATCCTGGTGCAGATGATGTAATTGATAACTAATTAAAGGATAGTTTTTAAATACTGTCAATATAATAATAGCAAAGGAGCCGGTGGCAGCATTGGCTCCCTTTGCTGTAATATAACAAAATGATAAATCCGACAGCTTAACTGTCAGGTCGCATTTTCATAGGATAATGCTTGGTTAATTAAAAGGGAAAGTTGGTGTAATAATGGCATCTAAAAGAGATTATTATGAAGTCCTTGGTATACAGAAGGGTGCAGATGCTAGTGCAATAAAAAAGGCTTATAGAAAAATGGCCAAAAAATATCATCCAGACGCAAACCCTGGGGATAAAGAGGCTGAAGAAAAGTTTAAGGAAGTCAATGAGGCTTATGAAGTACTTAGTGACGACCAAAAGCGTGCCGCTTATGACCAATACGGCCACAGTGCCTTTGAAAATGGTGGTATGGGTGCCGGCGGATTTAGTGGTGGCTTCACAGGTAATTTCTCTGACATGGGCGACATTTTCGGCGATATTTTTGGTGGTGGTTTCAGCGATATTTTCGGTGGTGGCTCATCAAGAAGACGTAGAAACAATGCTCCACAGCAGGGTGCAGATTCAAGAGTAAATATTACTATTACATTTGAAGAATCTATGAAGGGCTGTCAGAAGTCAGTTACTGTACCTGTTTATGAAACTTGTTCAGATTGTCATGGTACAGGTGCAAAGGCTGGTACTTCTCCTGAAACTTGTTCTTATTGTCATGGTAGTGGTATGGAAACTGTTGTACAGCAAACTCCTTTTGGTAGAATGCAGACACAGAGAACTTGTTCACATTGTCATGGCGAAGGCACAATTATAAAAGAAAAGTGTCCTAAGTGTAAGGGTAATGGTTACACTAGACAGAATAAGGAAATTACATTCGATATTCCAAAGGGTATTGCACATGGTCAGAGCCTTAGAAAGAGAGGCTTTGGTGGTCCGGGTAAAAATGGTGGCGGAAATGGCGACTTATACGGACTTATTAGCGTAATGCCAAGTAATGTATTTACTCGTGATGGCGATGATATTTACGTAACTGTTGAAATCAGTATGATTGATGCTGCTTTAGGTGCAGAAATTGTAATTCCAACTATTGACGGCGATGAAAAATATACTGTTAAGGCAGGTACTCAGCCAAACGATATGGTTACATTGAGAGGAAAGGGCTCTTATAATGTAAGAAATGCCAATGTCAGAGGTAACGAATATGTAACTATTAAGGTTACAGTTCCAAAGAGCTTGACAGAAAAACAGAAAGAACTTCTTCACGAATTTAAGGGAGATGCTCCTAAGAAGAAAAAGCTTTTTGGTAAATAAAATAGATAAATGACAATAAGTTGCTATATTTGTAATAAATTTTCAGTTGACTTTTGGCTGTAATATATTATAATAATATAGCAACACTTATGGGGATGCAATGGTTTCGACGGGGATTTTGAAAGTCGGGATAGCCATTAGAAATGGGTAATTCTTTAAGAACCCAAAACTTTTAAAAATAAACGACAAAAATAATTTTGCGTTAGCAGCCTAAGTTGCTGCTCATCAACCCTAGTCCTCTCACCTACTAGGTGTTTGGTGTCGACTCGGTGAGGCACTTTTTCTACGAAGCTTTGAGTAGAGGAAAGATTTTATGAAGCTACTGAGGTATAAAGCCTGTTTGTCGGCGTTATAACGAGGGAATGTTAAAAGATAAACTGTAATGGGAGAAGTCCTGACCGACGGATTTTCGGACAGGGGTTCGACTCCCCTCATCTCCACTATATTATAAAGATACCGGCATTGTATATTGATAGATTGATATACAATGCCGGTATTTTTTGTATAGTAAGGATTGATAAATAAAGATTAGTAAATGTAAATGAAAAATTTAAGGAGGTGAATGAAAATGAAATATATAGATGCAAGAACACAAAACTCATTAAAATTAGGAGTTATGAAATTTTTGAATCTTTCGATAAGTGAAATAAGACAAATTTTTATATCCATTTATGAAAATACAGAAAAGGAACCGTGGAAATGGGTTAGAGATTTTCTTTCAGATTGCAATGTAGATGAGACATTGCAATATATTCAAATGTTTCATCTTTCTCGAAGATTGGATGGAACTGACTTAAAAGCAAATAACAATTTGAAACAACTTTTATTAGAAGACTCTCCTTTATCTAATTTCTTTAAAAAGCATAAAGTCACTTTCAGATCGAGTGAAGGTCATATTGATTTATATTATAAGGGAAAACTACAACCTCTTGATAACGAATTTAGATATGATGGAGGGAATATTTATTATTTGAAATCGAGACTTGGATATAATGATAGTAAGGACTATTGTGTAAATGGTTTTGCATTTCGTCCGTATTTAAAAAATAACTGCTATTTTTCATCATTGTTAAAGTGCCCTGAGATAGTATATAACATCGAAGGGTTTCTTGATATTCAAGAAATGAGCAATGATTATTATAATAACAGTAAATATTATTGTATTGAGTATTTAATTCCAATGTCTGATGTGATTTTTGATATGCCATATCCTCCAATAACTGATCGTGAAAAGACTGTAGAATTTTTACAACAAGCGATACTAAGATTATATGATGAATGGAGAGAAAGAAGTTTTATTTATGATGAGAACCTTATCCTAAGACTATCAGATGATGCGTACGTTAATTCGAAGTGGTTTATG
>OAXJ01001189.1_pt1 | contig 19526 bp, 16 predicted proteins | sample 1517241 | NCBI WGS metagenome assembly OAXJ01 (sample SAMEA2580293, study PRJEB22360) | human gut metagenome | biome: human gut; feature: human-associated habitat; material: faeces | place: Denmark | collected 2008/2010 | reverse complement strand
TCTCCCAAATCAGTTATTCCTCTTGAGCGACGTGAGGAGCGGGAGCATTGCTAAAGCAATGCTCAGCTTGGCATCCCTCTTTCCTTACCCATACCCTTACCCCGCTGGGGTGTTGGCGGAACTCGTAAAACTACCTGAACATTGTACATTCTGTCAATTCAGGGACGCTTAACGCTACACGTCCGCAGATTAGTACATATATCTCAGGTTAGTAGCGTTTTTTTGAAAGGTCAATGTCAGTGCAGTTGCACTGATAAGGTCACGAAATTATATATGCCTTGTCGGTACAGAAGATGTTTTCGGCAGTGTTAGCGATACATCTAAAATACTGCTTTATCTGAAATATGTTGCAATGAGATTTATTCCCTCATAAGCAAAAAGGATACCGCAACCTGAACGGTTTGCAGTATCCTTTTAATTATATCTGAGTACGCAGTGGCATATTATCACCGCCGGTAACGTAACTGTCGCCTGTCGGCAACAATCGGAACGGCGAATTTGCCGTGCCCCACGGGCACCAAGTATGGATGCTTGTGAGCGGTCACACAAGTCGCAAAACAACAGCCACAACTTTCGCTGTGGCTGTAATTATTATTGATTTTCGGCTTCGTTAATATCCGCCGGTAACGTAACTGTCGCCTGTCGGCAACAGTCAGAACGGCGAATTTGACGCACCGCTTCGGTGCTTATTCGCTGCGAGCGCCACGGTTTTCCTTGAGGATAACGTCGTGTGAGCCGCCCTCAACGATACTTGTAGAAGAAACGAGAGTGAGCTTAGCGTTCTTCTGGAAGTCGGGGATATTAAGGCAACCGCAGTTGCACATTGTTGAACGTACCTTTGACAGTGAGCGTGTAACGTTGTCCTTTAAGCTGCCTGCATAAGGAACATAGCTATCAACGCCTTCTTCAAACGAGAGCTTCTTGTCGCCGCCCATATCGTATCTCTGCCAGTTTCTTGCACGGTTAGAGCCTTCGCCCCAGTATTCCTTAACATAGCTACCGTTAACGAACAGCTTGTTTGTGGGGGATTCATCGAAACGTGAGAAGTATCTGCCGAGCATCATAAAGTCAGCGCCCATAGCAAGAGCAAGCGTCATATGATAATCGTGAACGATACCGCCGTCAGAGCAAACAGGAACATAAATGCCTGTTTCTTCGAAATATCTGTCACGCTCCTCGCATACCTCGATAAGTGCTGTAGCCTGTCCTCTGCCTATACCCTTCTGTTCACGGGTAATGCAGATAGAGCCGCCGCCGATGCCGACCTTGATAAAGTCTGCGCCGCAATCTGCGAGGAAGCGGAAGCCTTCCTTATCAACAACGTTACCTGCGCCGACCTTTACGCTGTCGCCGTACTTTGCACGGATCCAGTCGATAGTCAGCTTCTGCCACTCGGAGTAGCCCTCGGAACTGTCGATACACAGAACATCAGCACCTGCGTTAACGAGAGCAGGAACACGCTCTGCGTAATCTCTTGTGTTGATACCTGCACCTACTATGTAACGCTTCTTGCTGTCGAGAAGCTCGTTCTTGTTTTCCTTATGCTGTTCGTAGTCCTTTCTGAATACGAAGTACATAAGAACGCCGTTATCGTCAACTATGGGGAGTGAATTGAGCTTATGCTCCCAGATTATATCGTTTGCTTCCTTAAGCGTTGTGCTTGCGGGAGCGGTAATGAGCTTTTCAAAAGGAGTCATAAATGTAGATACCTTTGTGTCGGTAGCCATTCTTGATACTCTGTAGTCACGGCTTGTTACAATACCTAACAGCTTTCCGTGTTCTGTGCCGTCGCTTGTGACGGGCATTGTCGAGTGACCTGTCTTAGCCTTAAGCTCAAGCACATCGGCAAGGGTCATATCGGGAGCAAGGTTGGAGTCGCTCTTTACATAGCCTGCCTTGTAGCTCTTTACTCTTGCTACCATTGCCGCCTCGTCCTCTATCGACTGTGAGCCGTAGATGAAAGATATACCGCCCTCTTTAGCAAGTGCAACCGCCATTTTATCGTCTGATACAGACTGCATGATAGCGGATACCAGAGGAATGTTCATATAGATAGAGCTTTCCTCGCCCTTTCTGAACTTTACAACGGGTGTACGCAGAGAAACATTTGCGGGGATACACTTAGAAGAAGAATAGCCCGGTACGAGCAGATACTCGCCGAATGTGTGTGAGGGCTCAGAGTAAATAAAAGCCATAATTTTACCTTTCCTTTCCTTGCACTTCAGTGCTACGCACTCCGGAATAGCTTTGAGGCAAGCGAACTTTAACCGCTTGTTGCTTAAAAGACTGCTTGCCTCAGAGTATTCCGTATATGCGATAAAAATTAAGTCTACTGTGTATCATCGACAGGTTTAAATTGTCTACAACAGACGCTTATTATTAATTTAATTATACCTTTATCCTCGCCTCTTGTCAAGAGCCTGTAACGCAAAATTAAGCCAACCGTACAGGCAATTATTCGGCATTTCCGATAAAAAAATGCCGTACAGCCTGACGCTCGATTTTCGGGAGGCGGCTGCACGGCATATTGTGTTTTTTAGTATCTGTTGCCTTGTTACATTATCGGTCCTTGTCGGTCTGCCGTTCGGTTTTTGTTACGGTAGAGTAAAGGTAAACGTCACGGGAATCATTCAGCTTGAAGCTGTCGGGTACCATATAATCAGCCGCTCCGAACTGGTATCTGACGCTCGTCAGCTTTGACTTCATAATGCCCAAGCCGATGATAATTCCGACAACTACGCTGATGCAGACCGCAATAATAATATCACGGGTCGCTACGGGAGCTTTGTCGCTGTCATCGCCCTCTGTTTCGCCGGTTTCGTTTATTGCGGCGGTGTCATAGTTATCGCTGAGCACTACTGCCGCAGAGTCGTCGCTTATTGTATCAAGAGTATCGAGAGCGGTATCGGCTTGCGCTTCCTGTGCTGTCAGAAGCACCTGTGCATCGTTTCCGGCAGTGTAAAAATCGCTGTCGGCAAAGGCAGGAACCGATGCTCCGACTGCTATTATTGCCGCCGCAAGTATGGCTGTAATTCTTTTCTTCATCATATATAAGCCCCCTTAATTCAGTAATACAAATGCGGAAACGGCAAGTGCTGCAACAGTTGCTATCAGGGCGATAAGTCCCGTCCAGCGCCAGTATGCACCCTTATCGAGCGGCAGATTTCCTACGAATTTTCCTGTCTGTCCGTTCATTGCGAAGTTGTATATATCGCCGTTCCACTTGGCTGTAAGCAGCCATACGGGATATAAGGCATACTTCACAGTGCCGTTATCAAGCTGTACGGAGGAGCTTTCGGTGGTTACCGATGTAAAGTCGGTGGTGGTGCTTGTAAGGCGGTCAAGCGTGCTCTTTTTGATACGCTCGTTGGCTCTGGCGTTGCTTTCGTTGGAATCAACGTCATATTTGTCAGCTATATAGCCCGAAAGATATGCGGTCTGGAAAGCCACCTCGCCGTCTGCCGTAAACGGTTCGAGCGACTCCATAAGGTCATCCGCCATCTTGCTTGAGCCGTCAACCGGCACTCTCTCATAGTCCATTGAGCCGTTGCGGTAAAGCCTGTAGTGCGATGTCTTGGTGTAGTTATACTTGTCATCGCTCCAGCTTTTGACCTTGGTTCCGTGGAAATATGCCTGCGCATCGGCGTGGGCATCATAGAGCCAGAAAGGAACGTAAACGCCCTTTATATCATCTATGTAGCTGTCCGTTCTGAATGCCTTTGGCAAGAGGCGTTTCTTGCAAAGGTGCTGTTTAAATCCGTTCTTTGCCGCTTCCTTATCCAGCTTGAACGGGATTATTATATCGGGTCGCTTGTCGCCTGCGAACTGTCCTACCATTACTACGGGGCTTCCGCAATAGGGGCAGTCGGTGGCTCCTGTGGTATCGTCACAGACAATCTGACCGCCGCAGGAATTACAAAGGTAGACCTTCTGCCCTTCAAGCTCTCCCTGCATCCACTCGTTGCCGGGCTGGCTTGACCAGTCCATCATATCGGGCTTTTCTTCCTTAAGGATGTCATCGTTACTTTTGAGGGTTTCTGCGTCAAACTCGTTGTCGCAGTAGGGGCATTTCATCTTCTGTGCATCGGTATCGAACTGTAACGGTCCGCTGCAGCACGGGCATTTGTATTCAAGTATAGCTCCCATATAATGTATTTTCCTTTCGTTTTTGGTAAATATCATACTGATGTATTCAGTATATCATATAACCTGAGGTCGTGCAATACACAAATGGGTAATTTTTTATAATCTGTAATACGTTACATTGCGGATCGGTTGCTCAGACAATGGTTCTTTTTGCGTTGATTGTGGTATGAGCCGGATTTTTAAGATGTGTGGGGTTATTAAAAGTCTGCCTCCGCCGTTCAGATAGAACAGCGGAGGCAGACCGGTTATAACAAGAGCCTATAATCCTGATAATTACTTTTCTTCTTCATCAAGCAGATTGGTCATACTCTTAAGGCTGATTGCAAGGGTTGAGGCATTGTGGAACAGCGCCGAGGTCGTCGGTTGGATTATTCCGCCTACGCCGAGAAGTATCAGCATAAGATTGAACGATACGATAAAGCGGTAATTGTGGTGAATCCTTTTCATAAGTGCGGAACTTATTTTTCTGAGGGTTACCAGCATATAAAGGTCTTCGGACGATACCGTGATGTCGGCAATCTCCTTTGCTATTGCGGCTCCCGTATTTATAGCGATACCTGCGTCGGCTTCGGACAGTGCAGGAGAATCGTTTACTCCGTCGCCTATCATTATTACCTTTCTGCCCTTTTCGTGTTCACGCTTTATGAAATTAGCCTTATCCTCGGGGAGAACACCTGCGTGGAATTCGTCAACGCCGACCTTTGCCGCTACCGCCTTTGCGGTCTGCTCGTTATCGCCCGTCATCATAACTATCTTGCTTATACCGCAGTCGTGGAGCGCCTTTATGGCGTCTGCCGCTTCAGCTCTCAGCGGGTCTGATATACAGATTACTGCGGCAAGCACACCGGATACGGCAAGATACAGGTGAGAATATTCGCCCGACAGCGAATTGAAAAGCTCTTCGTCACCCTCGGGTACTACACAGCCCTCATCTTCAAATACAAAGTGAGCGCTGCCTATGATAACCTTCTCATTTTCCACCGTACTGGATATGCCGTGTGCTACGACATACTCCACGCTTGAATGATATTCTTCGTGACTGAGCCCTTTTTCCTTTGCGGCGGCTACTACGGCATTTGCCATTGAGTGAGGATAATGCTCTTCAAGACAAGCCGCAAGACGCAACATCTCGTCAGCATCTCTGTTGCCGAAAGGAATTACCTTTTCAACTGTAGGTGCGGCATAGGTAAGCGTTCCTGTCTTATCGAACACGATAGTATCCGCCTCGGATACAGCTTCAAGGAACTTACCGCCCTTTACGCTTATCTTATAATTACTGCACTCACGCATTGCTGAAAGTACGGCTATAGGCATTGAGAGCTTCAGTGCACACGAGAAGTCAACCATAAGCACAGCCAGCATCTTGGTTACGTTACGGGTCAGAAGATAAGTAAGTATCGTTCCGCCGAGCGTATATGGAACAAGTCTGTCTGCAAGCCTTGACGCTTTATCCTCAGAAGAGGATTTGAGTTTTTCGGACTGCTCTATCATCTTTACTATGCGGTCATATCTTCCGCCGCCGAGAGCTTTATCAACGCATATGACACATTCGCCCTCTTCTACTACAGTACCCGCATAGACATAGCTTCCCTCGCTCTTTCTGACAGGGAGGGATTCGCCTGTGATAGACGCCTGATTTACCGTAGCTTCTCCGCCTGCAACCTTACCGTCAAGCGGTATCATATTACCTGTGCGGACTACTATCAAATCACCCTCACGCACATTATTTATAGATATGAGCGTTTCGGTGTCGCCTGTTTTTACCCATACATTTTCAACGTTCAGCGACATTGCGCCTGCAAGATCAGCCACCGATTTCTTATGCGTCCAGTCCTCAAGTATCTCACCGATATTAAGCATGAACATTACAGATGCTGCGGTCTTGAAGTCGCCTCTTAAGAGCGATACGGTCACCGCAGTGGCGTCAAGTACGGCTACGGACAGTTTGCCGCTGAGAAGCGCTTTAAGTCCGTGCTTTATATATTTCCATGACCTTATTACAGCGATGAACGCTCTTATCGGAGCAGGGATAAATGTTTTTGAAATGAAACGGGCAATTACCGTCATTACAAGCTTATCCTCAAACTCACGGTTGAGCTTTCTCGATGTATGGTCGGGAACCAAGCACATTTTCTGAGCCTTTTCAAAAGCAAAGGCGGCAAGCGCTTTAAGCACCGCTTTTCTGTCGGTGAATACTATAACCGCATCGCAGGTACGGTCATATACCGAAACATCGGTAACGCCGTTTACGGCACGGAGGTAATATTCAAGCACGTCGGCATTGTCGAGCGACATTTTTCCGCAGAAAAGATGCACACGCAGTCTGCCTTTGGACTCGTGAAGTATTTTACATTTCATTTTCGGTCATCTCCATATAAAAAACCGACGGCAAACTAAGCGTACCGTCGGCTTTCTATCAATTCTTACGCTTCTTCCGAAACGGCTTCGCAACCGCAGTCACAATCACATTCGTCTTCGATAACAGCATTCTTAGCGTCACGCTTTTCGTTAATATCCTTAGCGTCGGCGAGAATGTCGCCTGCGTTTTCCTTAACATTGGTGACGGTCTTCATAACCGATTCCTTGGCACGAAGAGTAGCCGCTGTAACCTGTGCGTATACCTTCTTTGCGTCTTTACTGCCGAGTAGCTTAAGACCGACCGAGCCGAATGCCACGCCGCCTGCAAAAATACCTAATTTTACCCAGTTCATAATTGGACCTCCTTATATCATCGCTCTTTACAGAGACCGTCTGTGTGATTTGTTCGGGCGGTTAAGCTAAAGCACTAATCGGTGAGTCTTGGCTAACTGCCTTTACATAATAAAAACGGAATCACAGCGGATATGTTCCGCAATGCTATTCCGCAGGCACTTTAATCTGCCTTCAAATCTTCTTACACAGACTTTACTTTTGTTTTTATTTAGTATAGCACCATACTTTAAATTTGTCAATAAGTTGTAACTTGCTAACCGCTACTGTTTTTAACGATTATTTTCGACGATTTACAGCAGGAAATTGTGCATAATTACGGATGCATAGGGGGAATCGGCGATTGCATAATTATAACAAAAGCACCCACCGGAACAGTGGGTGCAAAATTGACGATTTTTAAAATCACGGACCTGCGGGAGCGGGTGTTGCGGAAGCTGTAGTCGATGCAGACGGATCTGCCGGAAGATCGACTTCGCTGAACATAGTATATCCAAGCATAGAGTATCTTTCGGGGTAAGCGCCGAAAAGATAACCGTCCACATAATAATTGTCGGTGGGGAAGATAGTAGTCTTTGAATATGTTGAGGCGGTGTCGGTTGATTTACTGATGTCATCTATGAAAGTTTCGCACCAGTAGGTCATTATGACCTTGCACTGATCGTCAACCAACGCATAGTAATATCCCTCGTCATCATCCGTCGAGAATGTGTTCAGCTTATCAAGCAAAGAGTGGTCGGTGCTTGAGGCAGTTATCTCAGCCGCAAACTGAAACTGTGTATAGCCTGTGGCGGGGTTTGCCGCAGTGCCGTCTGCCGGTGCTGACAGCTTTGCCAGCTTAAGCTCGGTGAAGCCGTTGTTCTTCTCGGCTTTTGCGCAGATGTACATATAGTCGCCGGTATTTATGGTATATGTCATTGCGCCTTTTTTATAGGACAGGTAGCCTGTCTGCAATTCGGGTGAATCTGCCCTGTACTGTATAAGTATCCTCTGTGAGCCGAAGTAGAAGCTCTTTGCCTTGGCAACTGCCGCCTGCGGCTTTCCCGCATTCATCGACAGAGGTAATATGATAGCTGTAAGCACTCCTATCATTGCAAGAACAACGATAAGCTCGACCAGCGTGAAGCCTTTTTTATTTTTAAGTTGCATCAATCTTCGCATCAGTCTAACCTCCCCATAAAGCTGTAGACTATATTTCAAACTAATTTTACCATATTTTTTATGCAATGTCAACCGAAATTTTAAGGTATTTCCCGTAATATTATGCTTATTGATAAAAAGACGGCGGGTTATTGCTGTGCCTGTGAAACGGGGAATAAAAATTACAGCAGCTCACGCAAGGGAGAAAGCGCAGCTGCTGTAATCTTTATATTGGAATTTCGATGTAAGCAAATATTATTTTGACAGATCTGTTTTTCTTACTGCGTCACGGACCTTAAGGACGAATGTCGGAGAAACCGAAAGCTCGTCAATGCCCATGCGTAAGAATGTTTCTGTGAGGGTGGTATCTGCCGCAAGCTCGCCGCAGATTCCTATCCACGCACCGTTCTTATGGGCGTTTTTTGCGCTCATTTCGATAAGGCGGAGAATAGCCTCGTGGTGAGTATCGACAAATTCCTCCGCATCGGGATTCTGTCGGTCGCAGGCAAGGGTGTACTGTGTGAGATCGTTTGTGCCTACGCTGAAGAAGTCTACCATAGGGGCTAAGCGGTCGCTGATTATCGCCGCCGCAGGAGTTTCTATCATTATACCTATCTCGGTCTTGTCGGAATACTCGATGCCCTCAGACTTAAGCTCCGCTTTTACTTCCTCGCAGATTGTTTTGATACGCTCGACCTCACGCACCGATGTTATCATAGGGAACATTATGCCGAGATTGCCGTAAACGGACGCTCTGAACAAGGCTCTGAGCTGTGTTCTGAATATCTCCGGGCGGGTAAGGCATATGCGGATGGCACGAAGTCCGAGTGCGGGGTTTTCTTCCTTTTTCAGTCCGAAATAGTCCACCTGCTTATCTGCGCCTATGTCAAGCGTTCTTATTATTACTTTCTTTCCTGCCATACTTTCAAGCACACGCTTATAAGCGTGGAACTGCTGTTCTTCTGTCGGGAAATCGGAATTTTCAAGGTACAGAAATTCGCTTCTGAAAAGTCCTATTCCGCCGGCATCGTTCAGCAGTACAGCGCCTATATTGTCAATGCCGCTGATATTTGCGAACACGTTTATCTTAGTGCCGTCAAGGGTTATATTCTCCTTGCCCTTAAGCTCCTGCAGGAGCTTTTTCTGCTCCTCGTCACGCTTTTGCTTTTCGGTATAGGCTTTTAAGGTCTGCTCATCGGGAGAAACTATAATCTCGCCCGTGAAGCCGTCTACTATGGCTGTATCGCCCTCGTTTATCTCGCTTAAAAAGCTGTCGCCCACGCCGATAACGGCAGGGATATTCATATTTCTTGCGAGAATTGCCGTATGCGAATTTGACGAGCCGTGAGCGGTAACGAATGCAAGCACCTTGTCCTTATCAAGCGAAACGGTTTCGCTCGGCGCAAGATCGTCCGCACAGACGATAGACTTTTCATCGGCCGTGGTGCTGTCGGTATTTGCACCTGTCAGGTTTGCAATAATGCGGTTGGAAATATCCCTTACATCTGCGGCTCTTGCCTGCATATAGGCATCGTCCATAGACGAGAACATTCCTGCAAAGTTATCCGATGTAAGCGCTACCGCATATTCGGCATTTACCGACTGGGTATCTATTATGTTTTCGATAGACTCGTTGTAATCGTCATCATCAAGCATCATCAGATGAATCTCGAATATCTGTGCGTGAGTTTCTCCGACCTCTCTGAGTGCTTTTTCGTGAATCTCGGTAAGCTGTTTTGCGGCAAGCTCCTTTGCCGCTTTTACTCTCTGCTTTTCCTTTTCGGTATCTTCAACGTGTATGCGTGTTACTGCCGCATCGCACTTTTTGAACACGGATATTTTTCCTATTGCCACTGCGCCGTATACGCCTTTGCCAAGATATTTCTTCATTATTGCTCCCCCTTTTTTATCGGATAACGGTTTTACCGCACCGCCTGACAGTGCGGTAAAAGCCGATAGTCTTTCTTATTCGCCGAAGCCGCTTTCGAAAAGCTCTACAGCCTTGTCAAGTGCCGCCTGCTCGTTATCGCCGTCTGCGGTGATCTCAACGATTGAGCCTTTCTTGAGGCCTGCCGCCATTATCTGCATTACGGCTGTTGCCTTTGCTGTCTTATCGCCGCTTGCGATAGTTATCGTGCAACCGGGGAATTTCTTCATTTCTGCGGCAAGCTGTCCTGCGGGTCTCATATGAAGTCCCTGCTCGTTTACTACTGTTACTGTCTTTGTTACCATTGTGATACGCTCCTTTTTATTTACTTAACGTTTTTTGTTTCGGGTTCTTTTACCGTTTTCTTCTTTTTAAGCAGTGCCAGCAGTAACATTGATACTACAGCGCCTACTGCAAGGGATACAAGGTACATAGGCCAGTTGCCTACAACGGCGAATACGAAGATGCCGCCGTGCGGTGCCATAAGCGTGCAGTTGAATGCCATTGAAAGACCGCCTGCAACGCCTGCGCCTACCATACAAGCCGGAATAACTCTGAGCGGGTCTGCCGCCGCATAAGGAATTGCGCCCTCTGTGATGAAGCTAAGTCCCATAATATAGTTTACAGGGCCGTTCTTGCGTTCTTCTTCTGTCCATCTGCTCTTGAAGAAGGTTGTTGAAAGTGCTATCGCAATAGGAGGAACCATACCGCCTATCATAACTGCCGCCATTATATCGTAGCCGCCTGTTGCTATTGCCGCAGTACCGAATACATAAGCCGCCTTATTGAACGGTCCGCCCATATCTATAGACATCATAGCGCCGAGTATAACACCGAGGAATATCTTGCTCTCTGCGCCCATATGGTTCAGGAAATCGGCTATCGCAGTGTTGATGATGCCCATAAAGGGATTTATCGCACACATTACTACAGCTATGATGCCAAGACCTGCGAGGGGGTAAATGAGAACGGGCTTGATGCCGTTAAGGGCTCTGGGCATCTTGTCGCAGAGCTTTTCAAGTCCGAGCATAATAAATCCGCCGACAAAGCCTGCAAAGAGTGCGCCGAGGAAGCCTGAGGGAACATCGCCGCCTATCTTGACGAAGGTCGAGCCTGTAGTTGCAAGATAGCCGCCGACAAGTCCTACAAGGAAGCCGGGTCTGTCTGCTATACTCTTACCGATATAGCCTGCAAGTACGGGTATCATAAAGTTGAAAGCGTAACCGCCTATTGTCTTGAAGAATGCCGCTACGGGAGTTACAGTACCGAAATTATCGCCAGGCTGTACGCCCATCAGCGTATCTATAAGGAATGCAAGCGCTATGAAGATACCGCCTGCAACGGTGAACGGGAGCATATTTGATACACCGTTCATCAGATGCTTGTATATCTTTCTGCCGAAGCTCTCGTTTGCCGAAGATAAAGATGAGCTTGCCGCTCCGCCCTCGTGATGATAAACGGGAGCGTCGCCCTTTTCTATTCTTCCGATAAGCTCCTCGGGAATCTTTATACCGTCGGAAACCTTTGTCGAAAGCACCTTTTTACCGTTAAAGCGAGCCATCTCGACCGACTTGTCAGCCGCTACGATGATACCGTCGCACTCTGCTATTTCCTTATCGGTAAGAACGTTCTTTGCTCCGCCTGAGCCGTTTGTTTCGACCTTGATAGAGATTCCGAGCTTCTTGCCTGCCTTTTCGAGTGCCTCTGCCGCCATATAGGTATGTGCTATACCTGTAGGACAGGCGGTAACTGCAAGCACCTTTATTCTGTCAGTATTTTCAGGCACTTCCTTAGCTGAAGGTTCATCGGGATACTTTGCCTTTTCGGCGGTGTCGATAACCGATAAGAACTCGTCTGTATCCTTTGCCGAAAGGAGCTTTGCTCTGAAATCCTCGTCCATAAGCAGAGTCATAAGACGTGAAAGCACCTCAAGATGAACGTCTGCCTCAGTATCGGGTGCGGCTATCATAAACAGCACGTCTGACGGCTCATCGTCAAGCGCTTCGTAATCAACGCCGCCCGGCACGGTCATAGCCGCAAGCGAGGGGGCTTTTACCGCACTGCTCTTTGCGTGGGGGATCGCTATGCCCTCTCCTACCGCTGTCGAGCCTTTTTCCTCACGGGCTAAAATGCCCTGCTTATATATCTCTCTGTCGGATATGTTGCCGCTCTTCATCTGAAGATCGACCAGCATATCTATAGCCTCTGTCTTGCTTTTCGGCGCACCGTTTAAAAGAATGCTGTCCTTATTTAATAAGTCAACTATTCTCATTCTCTTTTCCTCCTTTTTCGGTTTAAGCTAACTGCTCCATAAGCTCGTCTATTGTTTTCTTTTCTGCAAGTCCGTCGGAAAATGCCGTTGCTCCGCCGGAAGCTGTACCAAGTTTAAGCGCATATTCATAGTCGCCGTTTTCACAGCCTGCGATAAAGCCTGCCACCATTGAATCGCCTGCACCTACGGAATTTCTTACCTTGCCCTTGCATACTCCGCAGATATGGGTCTTGCCGTGTTCGTCAAGAAGTATCGCTCCGTCGCCTGCCATAGAAATAAGGACATTTACAGCGCCCTTTTCTCTGAGCTTTCCTGCGTACTTTATTATATCCTCGTTTGTCTTAAGCTCTACTCCGAACATTTCGCCAAGCTCGAAATTGTTGGGCTTTATGAGGAACGGCTTGTACTTGAGAACGTTCAGCAACAGCTCCTTTGTGGCATCTACCACAAATCTTATCCCTCTGTCGCAAAGACGTGCCATAATACGCTCGTAAATGTCTGAGGGAAGTGATGAGGGGATACTGCCTGCAAGCACCAGCGTGTCGCCCGCCTTCAAGGAATCCAGCTTTGTGAAAAGCAGGTCTATGGCTTTAGCTGTTATCTCGGGGCCTTGTCCGTTAAGCTCGGTTTCCTCGTCCGACTTTATCTTGACGTTTATTCTCGAAAAGCCTTTTTCAAGATGAACAAAGTCGGCATCTATGCCCTTTTCAGTGATACCCTTTTCAATTGCCTCACCTGTGAAGCCTGCAACGAAACCGAGTGCCTTTGACTTTACGCCAAGCTCGGATAATACCAGCGAAACGTTTATGCCCTTTCCGCCGAAGTATATCTCCTCGCTTTCCGAGCGGTTTACCGCTCCTGCCGTAAGCGCTTTTGTACGCACGATATAATCAACCGCCGGGTTAAATGTTACCGTATATATCATTGTCCTACCTCCGTAATGTCTGCCGCTTCTTTATACTTTCTGTTGGGGATCATATCTGTGATTATGACAGCCTTTCCGAGTCCTGCGAATGTCGCTGAGCTTACCTCATCAAACTTTGAATGGTCGGCTAAAACGAAAACCTCACGGCTGCTCTCGATAGCGGCGGCTTTTACCTTTGCCTCGTTCACGTCGGGGGTCGTAAAGCCGGCTGTCAGCGATATGCCGTTTGTGCCCATAAAGCACTTTGTGAAATTGTAGTTTTTCAGCGTGAGTACGCACTCGGCTCCCACAATCGCCTCTGTGCTGGCTTTTATCTCGCCGCCTGTGATAAAGACCTTGTAGCCCTTTACCGCCAGCTTCTTTGCGTGAATAAAGCCGTTTGTGACGAATGTAACATCTCTGACGGTAAGATGATCTATCATCTTCTCCGTTGTCGTGCCTGCGTCAAGAAAAACAAAGTCACCTTTTTCAATCAGCTTTGCGGCATATCCTGCGATTGAATTTTTTTCTTCGGTGCAGATTGCGGATTTTTCCTCGACGTTTTTCTCTACCGACGAGAAGCTGTCGTTCTTTGACATTGCGCCGCCTCGCACCTTGATTATTTTGCCCTCATTTGCAAGAATAATCAAATCACGTTTTACGGTAGACGCAGAAACGTTAAGAATCTCCGAAAGCTCTGCGATAGTTACGCTTGCACGCTCGTTAACTGCTTTGATTATCATTGAATGTCGTTCTTCTGTCAGCATATTAAGACCTCTTTAAAAATATCATGATATTAATCCGGTGAGCTGTTTTAAGCTCTTTTGGACTTTACTCTCTGTCCTTGAGCTTATAATAACACGTTAAAAGTTCAAAATCAAGCACTTTCGTTCAGATTTATTCAAAAAAGCGTGATTTTTGTTGTATTAGACAACATATAGCAAGAGTTTTTGTGCAATTTGAATAAAATTGAACGGTTTTGATGTGCTTTAGGTCATAACGGGTCAGAATCAGTAAATTAAGCTCAAATAATGTTAATAGCTTTCTGATTTATAAAATCTGCTCACTTTTAAAACTTTAATGCTGCTATTCACACGAACTTTATAAAAACAGGGCTTTTTTGTGAAGTTTTAACGTTTTTAGGTGTGTAATTTGCAAAAATCGTTGATTTTTGTGAATAAATGTGTTACAATCGTACTATAATAACAAAGGAGGTTGCTTTATGAAAAAAATGCCGCTTAAAAAACTCTTTCATATTGATAGGGAAGCTTATAAATCGGAATATGAAAAACGCTTTAATGACGATGATACTGTTCATCTTGATATAGAAATTTCGGGCAATGCCGCTTTCTTATGTCAGACGAAAGAAATGTTCGGCAGTATTATTTCAATTGAGCGTACCAATACCAAAATTGTCAATATGTGCTCGGTATTACCCGAGAGAGCTCTTATACAATACCGTACACGTTGTCTTACAGACGAAATCGTGCTTACGAACAACATAGAAGGTGTACAGAGCACACGAAAAGAAATAAATGAAATACTGTCCGATCTTTCAACGAAAGACAGAAAAAAACGTTTTGTCGGACTTGTCAAAAAATATGCAACGTTGTCGCAGAATGAGGAAATACCTCTGCGTACCGGACGGGACATAAGAAAAATATATGACGATATTTTTTACGATGAGATAAGTGCAACAGACCCTTCAAATCTTCCTGACGGCACAGTTTTCAGAAAAAACAATGTAAATGTATATTCGCCTACACAAAAGGTTATCCATACCGGTGTTCATCCGGAATCGGAAATAATATCGATAATGGATAAATCGTTGAATTTTCTTGCAAATGCCGACTGTGATATTTTAATAAGGATAGCTGTTTTTCACTATCTGTTCGGATATATTCATCCGTTTTATGACGGCAACGGCAGAACAGACCGTTTCATCAGCAGTTATCTTCTGTCAAAAGAGCTTAACAGTCTTATCGGTTATCACATTTCTTATACGATAAAAGAAAATATAAATAAGTACTATAACGCTTTTGATACCTGCAATCATCCTTTGAACAAAGGCGACCTTACACCTTTTGCGGAGATGTTCCTTAGCCTTGTCGATATTTCTATGAAACAATTATACGATGAAATCAAAAATAAGCTTGATAAATTCAATTTTTACGGCGACTTATGTCCAAAACTGCCCAATGCAGATCATAAAGATATAGAAAGGCTGTATTATGTGTTGATACAAGCGGCACTGTTTTCAGAAAACGGTATATCTCAAAAAGAGCTTGAAAGCTTTTTTAATGTGTCTTACTCCTCGGTGCGAAACAAGCTGAGCAGTATACCTGCTGAATTGCTCATCAAAAACACAAGGGAAAGACACGCATATTATATGCTTGACCTTGACAAAGTTGACATTATGTTTTCGAAATAAGAACATCGGCAGACCTTGCGAACAGTCTGCCGATGATTTTATTTACTTTATTTACGGTTGTTGAAATCTTCCTCTATTTCCTCGCTCCAGTTATCGTCTATCCTGCCCTTACTGCGCATTGCGGTGAGCGGAGCGGAAATAGCGTCATAGATTACCTTTGTGCCTTTCTTATCTGCGTGATAATTTACGGCTCTTGATTGTCCGATACCGAAAGATTCGGCTGTTACTATTGCGTCTATATTTGCTCCGATAAAGAGAAATTCCCAGCCGTATTTCGATCTCTGACGCTCTATCATACGTTTTATATCGCTCTTGCTGTAACGACGGCTTGCGTTTTCCAGACCGTCGGTTGTTATCACGAATATTGTGTGAGCGGGTATATCCTCCGGACGTGCGTACTTGTGGATATTTCCTATATGGTTTATTGCTCCGCCTATTGCATCAAGCAGTGCGGTGCATCCGCCTGCGGAGTAATCGTCAGCCGTAATCGGCTTAACGGTGTTGAGCTCCGCTCTGTCGTGAAGTACAGTTGTTGATGTGTCGAACAGAACGGTGGAAACGTATGCTTTGCCAGGCTGTTTTTTCTGCTTTTCTATCATTGCGTTGAAGCCTCCGATAGTGTCGGATTCAAGACCTGCCATCGAGCCGCTCCTGTCGAGTATGAATACCATCTCGGTCGAATGATTTATCTTGTTTGCTCTTGCTGTTTTAACGTTTATCTTTTTCATGGTTTTTTCCTCCGCTTATTAATACAGATTTGGGTTTTCTTATCTTCTGTCTGTATTTTAGCATATGGGGAAATAAAAATGGTCGCATGAAAAGCGACAAATGAAAAATCCTGCGATTCGTATGTGGATCGCAGGATCTGGTTTATGCGCCGAGCAACATCTGATCGTAAGAGAACAGCGTTTCGTTAATTGTGATTATGTCGTAAATGTTGTTTTTGATAAAATACTCTATTATAATGTCAAACTTGTTGCTGTGCGACAGGGCATAGCCTGCTTTCATCAACAGCTCGGCGGTTTCTGGGAGCGACAGACCGAGCGCTATCGCAAAAGCAACTGCTGTAGGCTTTGACGGCTTATAATCAATGTTGCTGCGAATCTTCGAAAACAGCTTGCGGTCAATGTTAGCCTTTTTATAGCACTCCGAATCCTTCATACCGCTTTCATCTATCTTGCGCAGGAGCATCTGTGAGAAGCTCTCGTCTATACTGCCCAGTGCATCCTCAAGAGTACCGTCTTGCGTTTCCGCTTCTGCTTCAAGAACGCACATATCGTCAAACGCTTTTTTATGTGCGGTTGCTACCGTAGGAAAACAATGTGTGGTTGCTGTGTCCGGCAGCTTTCCCCTAAATAATCTGCGGCTTTTTTCAGCCGGCTCATCGGTATGGCTCTGAGCGTAATTATCGTCAATATAGCTTTCTATATCAGAAAACAGCTTGTTTGCCCTTAGAAAGCTGTCGCTATCAAAAATGACAATATAGACCGTCATATCGTCAGCCTGTTCGTGAGTGGCGAGAAAATCGAGAATCGTATCGGACGCAACACGGAACGCCTGTTCTTTCGGATAGCCGTAAACTCCTGCCGAAATCATCGGAAATGCGACCGATTCACAACCATATTCCAAAGCGAGCGACAAGGAATTTCTGTAACAGCTTTCAAGCAGTCGCTTTTCGCCGAAATCGCCGCCCCGCCATATAGGGCCTACCGTGTGGATTATATATCTGCAAGGCATTTTACAGCCGCTTGTGATTTTGGCTTCGCCCGTCCTGCATCCGCCGAGTGCGAGGCACTCTTTATAAAGCTCCGGACCTGCGGCACGGTGTATTGCGCCGTCCACTCCTCCTCCGCCAAGCAATGATTCATTGGCGGCATTGACTACCGCATCGCAAGGAAATTTTGTAATATCTGCACGGACTATCTTTAACGGCATAATTTTCTCCTTTATTTAAGAACGGCTTCGATTGCGGATATTTCCTCATCGGTAAAATCGAGCTTATTGATGCACTCAGCATTTTCGACTATCTGTGACGGGCGGCTTGCGCCGATAAGGACGGTTGCTACCGCCTTATTATGAAGTACCCACGAAAGCGCCATCTGCGACAGCTTCTGTCCTCTGCTCAGCGCAATTTCATTCAGAGCATTAAGACGCTTCAGCATTATATCATCAAGCTGTCCCTCAAGCCACGGTGCGCCGCCTTTAGCAAGACGTGAATCTTCGGGAACGCCGTGGAGATACTTATCTGTAAGAAAGCCCTGATAAAGCGGTGAGAATACGGCAAGGCTGAGGTTGTTGTCGAGGCAGTATTTATCGAGATTGTCACGTTCCACCCAGCGATTGAGCATTGAATATGACGGCTGATTTACTATGAACGGTGTTCTCAGCTCTTTGAATATTTTCTGAATTTCTGCGGTCTGCTGTCTGTTGTAATTTGAAATTCCGACGTAGAGAGCCTTGCCCTGTCTTACCGTATTGTCAAGCGCAAGCGCAGTTTCTTCAAGCGGTGTGTCGGGATCGAAAATGTGATGATAGTAGATGTCAACATAATCGAGCTTCAAGCGTCTGAGGCTTTGGTCGAGAGAGGCTGTAAGGTATTTTCTTGAGCCGTTCTTGTCGCCGTAAGGTCCGTCCCACATTTCATAGCCCGCCTTTGTGGAAATGCAAAGCTCGTCACGGTATTCCCTCATACCACGGTCGAGAATCTTGCCGAAGTTTTCTTCCGCACTTCCGTTATAGGGATGTCCGTAATTGTTGGCTATATCAAAATGAGTAATGCCGAGATCGAATGCGGTATGCACCATCTCCTCGGCAGTCGCAAAATCCGAGCCGAAGCCGAAATTCTGCCATAATCCGAGCGAAACTGCGGAAACCTTAAGTCCGCTGTTGCCCAGTCGATTGTAGACCATTTTGTCGTAACGGTTTTCATTTGGAGCAAACATAATAAACCTCCTGTTGTTCTTGATGCTTTAGCCTTGCTTCTGCCCGTGAAATATCCGGCATGAGCATTTCGGTTCAGATGAACTGACTTTATTATATACTTAATCCGTGCGGATTTCAAGAATATTGATCTGTGGTTTGCAAAAAAGCTCCGTGTATTTTTCAATGCACGGAGCTGTGTTATACATAGAATATGTACGGTTATCTTAAAAAGCCGAAGCTTCTTATAATTGCGGGTTCCTTAGCCTTGCCGGAGCAGATCTGGAAGAAAGAAATTATCTTTATTACCCATATAATTCCCTGTAAAATCGGGAATGCAATCCAACCGAGGAAAGGAATTATAAGAACGAATACAGACAGGATAGAAACAACGGTTATCTTAAGAGCCTGTCTTATATGGAACATTGTGTACTTTGATGAGTGAGTTGCGAGGAGGGCAACAATGATGCCGATAAAATCCATAAGGTAACAAAGCATAGCAAAAACCTTGTTATCTGAAATATCCTTAGGATCAAATTCAGCGGTATGATCATAAGGATCATAAGCAGGAACAAATGCCTGCTGAGGGGGTACTGCATTCTGCTGAGGGGGTACTGCGTTCTGCTGAGGCGGTACTGCGTTCTGCTGAGGCGGTACTGCGTTCTGCTGAGGCGGTACTGCGTTCTGCTGAGGGGGTACTGCACCGAACTGTGTTCCGCATGATGTGCAGAAAATTGAACTGTCGTCAAGCTGTGCATGACAATTTGGACATGTTTTCATATTTTTTTCTCCTTTAAATTCATATGTTCTGCGGATAGTTTAACCGACAGGACATTACTTAATCTACATACAGTATTATAGCATTATAATTTGCTAGTGTCAATCGGAATTTGAATAAAATAACTTTTTACTTGCTTAATTTATCCACCGGCGGCGCTTCTCAGCATTTGCCACCGACTTCGCAGTTCAGTGTTAAGCGTTTCGAACAACAAAAAAGCACTGCATAAGCAGTGCTTGAATGGCTCCCCCTGCCCCGCTTGAACCAACGGCATCGTGGACCGTGTCACGCTTCCACTTG
>OAXJ01001182.1_pt1 | contig 19629 bp, 10 predicted proteins | sample 1517241 | NCBI WGS metagenome assembly OAXJ01 (sample SAMEA2580293, study PRJEB22360) | human gut metagenome | biome: human gut; feature: human-associated habitat; material: faeces | place: Denmark | collected 2008/2010 | reverse complement strand
GATTAATAATTTTGGTAATATCTACAAAGATAGTTAATTTGTTTATTAATTTAGGGTTTATAAGGTGAAAAGATGTTTCTCTATTGTTTTTAATTAATAATAATAGTGAATGAATTTTATTAAGTAGATCTTTGGAATCTCTTTTTATTAATAAAATATTTTATTATATGATGATTGTTTAATAAATATGCGTATATTTGTAGCGATATACTAAGGATATCAAGAGTGTATTATGAAAAACTGTTCCCAATCTATATTAAAAATCTATATCATTAATATAAAAACGAAATTATCATGGAAAAGATTATTGGATTGATCAATGCCCCTTTTACTCCGTTTTATGAAAATGGAGAGGTTAATTATGAACCAATTGAAGCGTATGCTAAGATGTTAGTAAAGAACGGACTGCAAGGAGTATTTATTAATGGATCTTCCGGTGAAGGATATATGTTGACCGATGAAGAACGTATGAAGCTTGCTGAACGTTGGGTAGAAGTTTCACCTAAAGGATTTAAGGTGATTGTACATGTAGGTAGTTGCTGTGTAAAATCAAGTCGCAAGCTTGCCGAACACGCTCAAAAAATCGGTGCATGGGGAATTGGTGCCATGGCTCCTCCTTTTCCTAAAGTAGGTCGTGTCGAAGAGCTGGTGAAGTATTGTGAAGAAATCGCTTGCGGTGCTCCCGATCTTCCTTTCTATTATTATCATATTCCTGCATTTAATGGAGCATTCTTGTCAATGGTTGCTTTCTTGGAAGCAGTAGACGGTCGTATTCCTAACTTTGCCGGAATAAAATATACTTTTGAAAGTATGTATGAATACAATCAGTGTCGTTTGTATAAAGGGGGTAAGTTTGATATGCTTCACGGACAAGATGAAACGATCCTTCCATGCCTAGCTATGGGAGGTGCCCAGGGAGGTATTGGCGGAACTACCAACTACAATGGTGTAAATCTGGTTGGTATTATAGAAGCATGGAAAGCAGGTGATCTTGAGAAAGCACGTGAATTACAGAATTTCTCTCAGGAAGTTATTAATGTCATTTGTCATTTCCGCGGAAATATCGTAGGTGGAAAACGAATCATGAAGTTGATAGGATTGGATTTGGGTAAAAATCGTACTCCTTTCCAGAATATGACGGACGATGAAGAAGTACGTATGAAGGCTGAACTGGAAGCTATTCATTTCTTCGATCGTTGCAATAAGTTTTAAGATAAACTAATACTGCGATTGTTATGAATACTACAGAATATTTACAGACTTGGTCTGACTCTTATAAAAATGACATGATAAGCAATATCATGCCCTTTTGGATGAAATATGGTTGGGATCGCAAGAACGGAGGTGTTTATACCTGCGTCGACCGTGATGGTCAGTTGATGGATACCACCAAATCTGTTTGGTTCCAAGGGAGATTTGCTTTTACATGTTCATATGCATATAATCACATTGAGCGTAATGCTGAATGGTTGGCAGCTGCGAAAAGCACTCTCGATTTCATAGAAGCGCATTGTTTTGATACGGATGGACGTATGTTTTTTGAAGTAACCGAGACCGGATTACCTATTCGTAAACGTCGTTATGTCTTTTCTGAAACATTTGCTGCTATTGCAATGTCCGAATATGCCATTGCATCAGGAGATCATAGTTATGCTGTAAAAGCTTTGAAATTGTTCAATGATATCCGTCACTTCCTTTCGACTCCGGGAATCCTGGAGCCCAAATATTGTGAACGTGTACAGATGAAGGGACATTCTATTATTATGATTCTTATCAATGTAGCTTCCCGCATTCGCGCCGCTATTAACGATCCGGTTTTGGATCGGCAAATAGAGGAGTCTATAGCGATTCTGCGCAAAGACTTTATGCATCCGGAGTTTAAAGCTCTGCTTGAGACTGTAGGTCCCAATGGAGAGTTTATAGATACGAATGCCACTCGTACCATTAATCCCGGCCATTGTATCGAGACCTCATGGTTTATTCTGGAAGAAGCCAAGAACCGCAATTGGGATAAGGAAATGGTTGATACAGCACTTACGATTCTGGATTGGTCGTGGGAGTGGGGCTGGGACAAAGAATACGGGGGTATTATAAATTTCCGTGATTGTCGAAACCTGCCTTCACAGGATTATGCCCATGACATGAAGTTCTGGTGGCCACAGACCGAAGCGATTATCGCAACTCTATATGCGTATCAAGCTACTAAAAATGAAAAATATCTGGCTATGCATAAACAGATCAGTGACTGGACTTATGCCCATTTTCCTGATGCAGAGTTTGGTGAATGGTATGGGTATCTCCATCGTGACGGAACGATTTCTCAGCCTGCGAAAGGAAATCTGTTTAAGGGACCATTCCACATTCCTAGAATGATGACGAAAGGCTACGCACTTTGTCAGGAATTACTGTCAGAAAAATAACCTCTTATTTTTATCATGAAAAACTCAAAAATTTATCCTTGGATAGTGGTTGCCCTCCTTTGGGGGGTAGCCCTACTCAATTATATGGACCGACAAATGCTTAGCACAATGAAAGATGCTATGCAGGTAGATATTGTGGAACTTCAGTCGGCAACCAATTTTGGCCGTTTAATGGCTGTTTTCCTTTGGATTTATGGCCTTATGAGCCCGATTTCCGGTATGATTGCCGATAGATTAAATCGTAAGTGGCTGATTGTCGGCAGTCTTTTTGTCTGGTCTTTTGTAACCTATTTGATGGGTATTGCAGAAACATTTAATCAGGTTTTTTGGCTGCGTGCATTAATGGGAGTGAGCGAAGCTCTTTATATTCCGGCCGGTCTTTCTCTTATTGCCGATTATCATACTGAAAAGTCACGTTCTTTAGCGGTCGGTATCCACATGACTGGTCTTTATACCGGACAAGCTATTGGTGGATTTGGAGCTACTGTTGCCGCTGCTTTCTCATGGCATACCACATTCCATTGGTTTGGTATTATTGGTATTGCCTATGCTTTGGTTTTGGTATTATTTCTGAAAGATAAGAAAGAACACGTTAAAACAGAACGTTTGAAACCTTCATCAAAGAATGGTGAAAAAGCTGGCTTGTTTAAAGGTTTGTCGTTGCTGTTCAGTAACATAGCTTTCTGGGTGATATTACTTTATTTTGCAGCACCTAGTTTGCCGGGTTGGGCTACTAAGAATTGGTTGCCTACTCTGTTCGCTGAAAATCTTGATATTCCAATGTCACAGGCCGGACCTATGTCGACTATCACGATTGCATTATCTTCATTTATTGGCGTGATTCTAGGTGGTACCCTTTCTGACAAATGGGTACAAAAGAACATCCGTGGTCGTGTATATACCGGTGCAATAGGCTTGGGATTGACTATTCCTTCTTTATTGTTATTGGGATTCGGGCATGTTGTGGGAGCCGGATTATTATTCGGTATCGGTTATGGTATTTTTGATGCTAATAATATGCCTATTCTTTGTCAGTTTGTCTCTTCAAAGTACCGTGCGACAGCATATGGTATCATGAATATGACCGGGGTATTTGCAGGAGCGTTTATCACGGATTTGTTGGGTAAGTGGACCGATGGAGGAAATTTAGGTTTAGGTTTTGCCATGTTAGCTATCATTGTATTTATTGCTTTGGCAGTGCAACTCTACTTCCTGCGTCCGAAGACAGATAATATGGAATAAAAAAATAAAAGGAAATGATTGTATCTAATTTGCAAAACAGTCAACGGGTGGAAGGACTCCACCCACTGTTTAAAACTCTGTTTGATTACGTAAAAACACATGATTTATTTCATGCCGAATTAGGACGAATTGAGATAGATGGTGATAATTTATTTATCAATAACGTGAATCCTGAGTGTGTTGCACGTGACAAGCAAGTTTTGGAACTACATCGCGATTATATTGATGTACATATTTTGTTGGAAGGTACTGAGACTATTGGTTGGAAGGCTATCGAAGATCTGAAAGATGAAGTGAAACCTTATGAGGCGAACGGTGATTGTGCTCTTTACTCTGATGCACCTACCACCTTTGTTGATTTGCTTCCTGGGCAATTCATGATAGTATATCCGGAGGATCCTCATGCTCCTCTTATAGGACAAGGTAAGATTCGTAAATTGATAGCAAAAGTTAAATTGTAGTTAGTTAAAACATATAGTTGAGTTATATAATTACCACCCTAATTATTAAATATTAATAATTAGGGTGGTTTTTTATTGTCACTCATGTTGTAAACTTATATCATCATTACTGGAGTTGTAATCTGATATCTGTATAAGGGGGAGGGGAGGAGGAAATGTTTTGGTGTTGCAAAATACTACTTTGATGTTATATATGACTTATAATCAGCATTATCCTGCTTTTACAGTGTTTATGTTTTAAGTGGGGGAATGACTATTATGATACTGTTCTAAATGAATTAAATTCGTACATCATACATTGATAATTAATGTGTTGATATGGGGTTAAGTGGATGATTTATAGGCATATAATGCTATTGCTTATTTAGTAATTTGAGGGTGATAATTTGATGTGGTTCCGATAGAACTTAGTTCAAATAACCAAAAACACATATAAACATCTTTATTATTAACTCAAAAAGCAATACTTATGAAGAAAACCATCTTCTTGATTTTGTGCATTTTATGTTCTCTTGGAGCCATGGCACAAAAGAAATCAATCACAGGTGTGGTTACGGATGCTAGCGGTGAATCAGTCATCGGAGCGAGTGTTGTCGAGGTCGGTACCACCAATGGTGTGATTACTGACATTGACGGTAAGTTTACATTAATGGTCGATCCTAACGGAAAGATCAAAGTTTCTTTTGTTGGGTATCAACCTCAGACAATCGATGTGAAAGGTAAAGGTTCTTTCAATATTCAGCTGAAAGAAGACTCTGAAATGTTGGAGGAAGTTGTTGTAACAGGTTACGGTGGCAAACAGCTGCGTACGAAAGTGACAAACTCTATCGCTAAAGTAAAAGAAGAGACCTTGAAACAAGGTATGTTTACTAATCCGGCTCAAGCTCTTTCGGGTGCTGTAGCGGGTTTGTCAGTAAGCCAAACTTCCGGTAATCCGGGCAGTGCTCCAACCTTAGTACTTCGTGGTGGTACAAACTTTGACGGTTCTGGTTCTCCACTTATTTTAATTGATGGTCAGGTACGTTCTTCTTTAAGCGATATTAATCCTGATGACATTGAATCTATGGAAGTTTTGAAAGATGCCGGTGCAACAGCTATCTACGGTGCACGTGCAAATGACGGTGTAGTACTTGTAACAACCAAACGTGGTAAATCTGGTAGAGCAGAGGTGAATCTGAAAGCTAAGTTTGGTTTAAACTATTTCAAAGATTCCTATAACTTTATGAATGCCGGCGATTATCTTTATTGGATGCGTACAGGTTATATGAATGCTTACGTTGGAGATATGAAACATCCGGACGGTGCCGGCATAAAAGGATGGTCTTCTTTAAGTGGACTAACGACTGCAACTCCTTACGGAACAGGTAACCTGTATTTTGACAAAGATGGTGTAACGCCATTAGACGGAAATAAGACAAGCTCCGCTATATGGAGTCCGATGCTATATTCGGATAATTTATCATTCCTGCTTGATCAGGGATGGCAAACCATGATAGATCCGATATATGGTGATAAAATTATCTATAAAAACACCAATATTGCCGACTTCAATATCAATACCCCATCATTCTCTCAAGATTATAACTTGAGTGTCAGTGGTGGTAATGATAAAGGTAACTATTATGCAGGTTTAGGTTACAATAAAAGTGAAGGTACGGCAGTGGGAAACTGGTACCAACGAATCACCTTTACTTTTAACGCAGATTATAAACTTAAAGAATGGTTCAATTTTGCGGATGCGACTTGGAATGGACTTCCTGCATCACAAACAGCTGAAGCAAACTATTTCTCACGCTGTCTTTCATTACCTCCTACGTTCCGGGGCTACAATGCAGATGGTGATATGTTGTTAGGCCCGAACTCCGGTGATGGTAATCAGCAATACAATTTCAAGCAGTTTGTCCGTGATAATAATACGGATAAGTTTACAATGAATCAGTCTTTCACAATCGATTTCATGAAAGGTCTATCATTGAAATTAGGGGCTATTTGGTATTATTCTGAAGAAAAAACAGAAGCTTTCAATAAAGATTATTTGAGTTCTCCCGGTAATTTGATTACATCTCATTCTACTTCTGCTTCATACGCACGCACTCTTGACCAAACATATAATGCAGTGTTGAACTATAATTATCAGATCAACAAAGATAACTTCTTGGATGCAATGGTTGGTTTTGAGTACTATGATTCATACAGTAAAGGATTTAGCGCTTCTGGTTCCGGGGCTCCCACTGATGACTTTATGGATTTGGAATACACTTCCAAAGAGGAAGGTAAGCGTTCCATAGACTCTTCACATTCTCGTCAACGCATTATGTCATTCTTTGGACGCGTTAATTATGACTACCAATCCAAGTACCTACTTTCTTTGGTTTTGAGACGTGACGGATATTCAAAACTGGCCGAAGAGAACCGCTGGGGAGTGTTCCCGGGGGTATCAGCCGGTTGGGTATTCAGTAAAGAAGAATTTATGAAGAATACAGCATCTATTCTTTCATTTGGTAAATTACGCGCCAGCTTTGGTTTAAATGGTAATGTAAACAAGAACTTTGTTGGTAACTATACAGTGCAAGGTGCTTATGGAAGTAATCGTTATAATGGTTCAACCGGTTTCTTGTTGAGTAGTATTCCTAATCCCTATTTGATGTGGGAAAAATCGAGAACTTTTGAAGTAGGTCTGGATATGGGCTTCTTAGAAAATCGAATCAATGCCAATTTAACTTATTACAATCGTCTGACCAGTGATAAATATGCTAATATCACAGTTCCTTCCACTTCAGGTGTAAGTTCGGTTACTTCAAACAATGGTGAGTTCCAGAATCAAGGTTTTGAGTTTGAATTAGGTTTCCGGATTATTGATGCTAAGGACTGGAAATGGAATTTAAACTGGAATGGTGCTTTGAACAAAAACAAGGTTGTTTCTTTGCCGGATAACGGACTTGAAAGAAATCGTCAGAGTGCTTATCAAGTTTATACAGGAAACGGAGATGAAAAGAAATGGGTCGGAGGATACCAGGAGGGCCAACGTCCGGGTGATCTCTACATGTTTGTTGCAGAAGGACTGTACAAATCTCAAGATGAAATACCCGCTAATCTGATTGATTTGACAACAGGTAACAATGGTTCTAGCGGCCGTCCTCTGTATGGTGGCACTGAAGGTTACAATAAACTGACAGATTCTCAGAAGTCGAATGCTCTTCCCATTCAGCCGGGTGACGTAAAATGGAAAGATGTTAATAACGATGGAGTCATTGACAATTATGACATGGTAAAGGTTGGAAATACTGTGCCTAAATGGACCGGTGGTATCAATACAACTGTAAGTTGGAAGGACCTTACCTTGTCGGCACGTTTCGACTATGCATTGGGATTCACTGCTGTAGACTGGAAAACGATGTGGATCATGTCATGTGCTCAAGGTACATACAATACTATTGAGGAGACCAAAAACACATGGACTCCGGAAAATCCGAATGCTAAATATCCGACTTATGTATGGGCCGATCAATTGGGTAAACGTAATTATTGCCGTAGTTCATCCATGTTTGCCTATAATGGAAACTATATAGCATTACGCGAATTATCACTGTCATATAAATTGCCTTCAATATTGGTTCAGAAAGCTAAGTTATCTAATGTAGAACTTTCAATAACAGGTCAGAATTTAGGTTATTTGACAGAAGCAAAGCACTTATTCTCACCCGAAAAAGCTGATAATAATGGAGGATATCCATTGCCTCGCACAGTGATTTTTGGTATTAATGTTTCTTTCTAAATATAAAAATATAAATTATGAAAAAAATAATATATATCATTTCCTTATTTGTATCATCTGTTCTTTATACGTCATGTGATGCGTTGGACCTTGCTCCCGAAGATTATTTCGGAAGTGGTAATTACTGGAATAATGAAGCCCAGGTAGAAGGATTCATGTACGGAATGCACTCTCAATTGAGAGGAAACTATAACATGTTTTATTGCTTGGGAGAACTGCGTGGTGGTACACAACGCGTTGGTAGCTCTTCTCAAAATACGAGTTTGGACTACGCTATACTGCGTACCAATACCTTAAGTCAAGATAATCCGGGATTCACTAACTGGTTTGGACTATACAGTCCTATTATGCAAGTAAATCACTTTATTCAAAAAGTTGAAAATGAGTGTGCTTTCCTAAGTGAAGCAGATAGAAAAACCTACTTAGGACAGGCATACGGTTTGAGAGCACTTTATTATTTTATGCTTTATAAAACTTATGGTGGTGTACCTATAGTCACAACTGTGGAGTTGTTGGATGGTAAAGTTACCGCAGACAAATTCTACGTTGAACGTGCTACCCCGGAAGCTACTTTATCTTTCATAAAAGAAGATATCGGAAAATCAGAAAGTTATTTTGGCACAACGGAAATAAATAACAAGCATGATAAAACAATGTGGTCCAAAGCTGCAACCTTAATGTTAAAAGCCGAAATCTATATGTGGGCTGCAAAAGTTTCCATTAATGGTTATACTGCTTCCGGAAAATCTGATTTGGAGATCGCCAAAAACGCCTTAAATGGGATAATTGGTAAATTCCAGCTATTGAATAAGTTTAGTGATGTGTTCAGTACTTCCAATAGAAACAATGCTGAGGTTATTTTCACTTTACATTTTGCAGATGGTGAGGCAACCAATTGGGGAGGTATGTTTCTTTATCAGGATGCAGTGTTCATTGGACAGGTTTACGGTCGCGATGACAAGAAAATCGAAACAGATACATTAAATCTGAAAGGCACAGGTGGCGTTTTCCGCCATGAATACACAGAAGATTTCTGGAAAAGTTACGATGAAAAAGATACTCGCCGTGATGCGACATTCTTAGAGTATTATACTAAAAAGAACAAGGAAGGTTTTGGCTGCGTCATGCAGAAAGCTATCGGTTCTATCAATTCAAATAATAACCGTATTTACGATACCGATTTCATTGTCTATCGTTATGCTGATGCTCTGTTAATGATGGCTGAAGTCGAAAATGGTCTTGGAAATCCATGTGCCGGCTATATCAACGAAGTACGTAAACGTGCATATGGCTCCGATTATGAAGCTAATAAATATACTGAAGGAAATTATGCGGAAAACGAATTAGCCATTCTCCATGAACGTGATAAAGAGTTTGTTTGGGAAGGTAAACGTTGGTTTGATGTGGTTCGTATGCATGATGCCAACGGTAAGTCTCTGGCATTTTCTGCTACGGCTAATTATCCGGCAGACAAATCGATTTTGGATCCGAGTGAAGAATACAAGCTGTTATGGCCTATTGATGTAGATGTCATGAGTGTCAATCCCTTGCTGAAACAGACCCCCGGATATGAAAAATAAAACTTAGTCAATAGGTTTTAAATACGATTATTTATTACATGTAGAAGCTGCCCCAATACTCTTGGAGGCAGCTTCTTTTTTCAGTCATATCTGATAAGTTGATATGCTTGATAATCAATTCTGATATCCCGGAGTTTGTTTTAATGCCGGATTATCTGTCAATACACTTTCGTTGATCGGCCATAATAAGCGGGTAGCAACGGCTGAAGTACGTTTAGTCACATAGTCTGCACCAAGCAATCTTAAGTCATACCAACGTTTTCCCTCAAACATAAACTCACGCATACGTTCTTTCAAAATAGCTTCCAAAGGATCTTCGTCGCCGGACATATATTTATTATCTGTATAGAAGTCTCCTTTATCATTGGGATAAGCCAATGTAGCTTTGTTGGTTTCAAAGAATTCTTTTCCATAAGCACGTTCACGGACCTGATTAATTTCGGCAGTCGGATCCTCACCCAACAATGCTTTAGCTTCAGCAAGCAATAACAGGCAGTCGGCATATCGGTAGATTGGATAATCATTCAAGAAGCTACGTTGTGAAGCTCCATCAAGTAGAACTCCCTGGTATTTATTACAAAATGGAGCAATATATTTAACTGTACCATCCTGCTGTTTCTGGTAGACTGCCGTCATAGAAGCATCTTTACGGGTGTCTCCATCGCGGAATGCTTTATTGTACAAATCATATCTTATCTGTAGACGAATCAAGCCGTTCAATTGTCCTTCGGGCAAATCTTTAAATGACACTCCCTCTTTATTGCAATAAGTAGAGGTCATATATGCTTGTTGGGGCACCAGGTTCTGTCTGAATTTATCGTCCCACATATTATACTCGTCTTTAGCGTTACGTATTGAGAAAATGATTTCAGAGTTGTCTTTATTGTTATAAGCAAATACTTTTGAGAAATCATCTTGCAAACTAACATTTGCATTGCTGACAATTGATTGCAAAGCAGTTTTGGCTGTAGTATAGTCGGCTGTACCGCCACCCATTTGGCGACCACTCCATAAATAAACCTCACCTTTTAACATCTGTGTAGCAGCCATCGACCAGTAATATCTGCCATATTTGAAAGAATAATCGCTGCCAAATCCTTTTTCGGACGCTGTAATGTCTTCTTTGATTTGTTTCATCACCTCCTCCGCAGGAGAAGCTGCTTTTGATAGATTGCTTAAATCCAAAGAAGCCCCATTCGTATAGTCAAGATAGAGGATAACATCTCCCCAAGAGCGTAGCAAATGGAAATAAAGATAAGCACGCATTCCATAAGCTTCGCCTAAGTAATAGTTTTTACCAGCTTCGGAGAGTACTGTCGTTTCCTTTGTTTTGGCTATCATCAGATTGATCTGATTGATCACTTTGTACATTCCTGCGAAGTTGCTTATTCCTGTATTCTCTTTATTGATTGTATTGAAAGGCAGACGCTCCATACCTTGAGTTGCTTCTCCTCCGAAAGGAACATCTCCGTAAATATCTGCACGAGGCTCACCTAACAAGAAAAAGTTAAAGCTGCATTCTCTAAGCAATGCGTGCAACCCCACATTAAAAGTGCTGAACTGGGCCTCTGTCTTCCAGTAATTACTATCTGCAATAGAACTGGTAGGATCAATATCCAGCGCATCACATCTTGAAAACAGCAGGAGAGAAAGCCCTGCTAACATATATGTAAATATTTTCTTCATAATGCTATTTGTATTAGTCATATATAATTAGAATGTCACTGACAAACCGAATAAAACTGTTCTCGGAGTAGGATAACGGCCGTTATCTATTCCACGGCCATAAGTCGTATCTACAGCCGGTTCAGGTGAAACGCCTGTGTATCCGGTGATATAGAATAGATTCTGACCTGTTACATAAACTGAGGCATCTGTCATGCCTACTTTACTAATCCATGTTTTAGGCAGATTATAGTTCAATGTCAGTTCACGAAGGGCCAAATAGTCACCTTTTTCATAGAAACGTGAACTGTTATTGTCAATAGCCGTAAGACCATTATTTGAACGTGTTATATTCTTCTTACTTAACTGGTCGGCATAATAGAATGCAGGCAGATCAGTATCGGTATTTGTTTCACTCCATGTTTTTTTAACTTCTTTAATGATGTTGAACGAACCTTGATATTGCCCCAATGAACGTGCTGCAAGGTCATTATAAATCGTATGTCCTAAAGCATAATCGAAACGGGCATATAAAGAGAGGTTTTTATAACCCAATGTAGTAGAGAATCCACCGGTAACTTTTGGGAATATATTTCCTACTACTTGACGGTCGTATCCATTAATAACACCATCGCCATTAATGTCTTCCCAGCAAACATCACCCGGTTCGATAGGTTGCCATCCCTCTTTTCCGGCATATTGGGCTGCAAGTCCCGGACCATATAAGTTGGCTACCTCATCGATACGATTATTGGCATATTTTTTTACATCATCCCAATCTTTGAATATGTGGTTTTGTTTATAGGCAACTAGTTCTCCCAGTTTACCACCTTCCTGACGACCGGCGATCCATTTGGTTTCATCTGTTCCATCGGCTTTTTTACGTCCGGTTGCTACTTCATAACCACCAACACGATTATTGGGATTACCATTGTAGGGCAATTTTACGATCTTATTTGCAACAGAAGACAGGTTGGCTGTTACATCCCATGTTAACCCTTTCGGATTATTCAGAATATTAGCTCTGACTTCCATTTCAAAACCATAATTACGCAGAGTTCCCATATTGGTCATGATTTCCGTGAAACCGGTATATCCCGGAAGAGCTTGTTTGGTTAACAAATCCTTTGTAGTACGGTTATAATAGTCGAGGATAAAGCTCAAACGATTATTTAAGAATCCGATGTCAAGTCCTGCTTCAAATGACTGACTTTGTTCCCAACGTAATCCAGTGTTTACCAAACCTGAATTGTAGAATGCGGTTGAACCTCCGTATGTTTTTGCGCCTACTTGTGAATATGCGCCATATACATCAAAATTTCCGATTCCATTCACATTTCCATTGACACCATAGCTCAAACGGGGTTTCAAGTTAGAAATAACTCCTGATATCTTAGAGTCTTTCCAGAATCTTTCTTCCATAATATTCCAACCGACAGACACACCCGGGAAGAATCCCCAACGATTATCTTTCAGTTTCGAAATACCATCATAACGAGCAACAAACGAAATTAAATATCTCATATCGTAGTTATAGTTAATACGTCCGAATCCGGAAAGAATACGATATGCTGTTTTGGTTGTTGAAGTATAGGTTCTTGTAGAGCCTGCGTTTAAGGTAGGAATATCATCAGTCGGAGAATTTTGAGTTTTAGCTTCAAAATCGAACTGATCATAAGTGAAATATTCGGTTCCTAACATTGCTTCCAGATTATGCTTTTCTGCAAAAGTATCTGTGTATGTCAGTGTTCCGTTCAACTGAATTTGATTGTATTTCTGAACATAAGCCTCAGCCTGGCGTGTATTGTCAGGAGTTGCGGAAGATTGAGCTTGATAAGATTTATTAAACTTCTCTCTCTGCCAGTCATAACGATAAAGTGAAGCATTGCCATTTAACACTAATTTTTTAGGTAAAATGTCAAGGGCAAATCCAACACTGTAGGTTGATTTATTAGTGCTGTTCTCGCTCGTCAACTTATCTCTGTAATAATCGGGATTACCGTCTCCTGTACCGAAACCGGAGGCCGGAGTTCCATCTTCATTCCAAGGGTTCCATGTCGGACGTTGAGAGCGTGTACGGTAGAAAAATTCATATTGACCGATCCAGAGTTCCGGTTGAGTTGACCAAGAGTAAGTCGCATTTGCCTTTACCGTCAAAAAAGGGAATACTTTATACGAACCGTTCAATGCTCCATTGAAACGTTCGTATCCGGTACCTCTAATCTGACCATCTTCTTTGTAATAGCCTAGGCTGGCAGAGAAGGTTCCTTTATCGTTACCGCCTGTAATGTTTACATAATGGTCTTGTGTCAAAGCGCTATTATTGAAAACAACATCATCCAACTCACCTGAGTAGTCTTTATATAGAATTGTTTTTCCATCATAAAATGGGTCTGCCATAGAAGCCCAACCTTCATTCTTTAAGTTAGCGTTTTCATCTGTCAAATAACGGATGTCAAATAGATTGTTACCAATACCATATCCCATTTGTGTATCTACATTGGTACGTCCGGTTCTTTTGTAACCTAAACGATTGTAGTAGATGTAGTCGTGCGCATCGCAAAAGTCATAACCTTTACGAGCGAAATTCACACCCATTTTGAATTTATAGTTAACAGATGCTTTACCTTCTTTACCACTTTTAGTCTCAACCAAAATAACACCGCCATTGGCACGCGCTCCATAAATAGCGGTTGAAGCAGCATCTTTAAGGACTTGAATCGACTCAATATCGGAAGGATTGATATCGCTCATGCTATTGCGGACAATACCATCAACTACGATAAGTGCTTTACTATTATCACCTGTAATAGTGGCACCACCACGTAATGTAATATCCGGTTCACTACCGGGTTGACCTGTTTTGTTCACAACACGGAGTCCTGTTACAGAGCCTTGTAAGGATTGTCCTGCGTTGCTGAAAGCCGCATTTTTGAGTACCGAATTATCCAATTTAGAGATAGCAGTAGTCAAAGTAGCACGCTTTTGTGAACCTCCATATCCTGTTATCACTACTTCATCCAACACTTCTGTGTCTTCCTTCAGTACTATATTATAGGTATTTTCAGCACCAACAGTAATCGTCTGAGATTTATACCCAATATAGCTAACTGTAAATTTAGCACCAGTAGCTATCGTTAAAGAGAACTTGCCGTCAAAGTCAGTTATGGTACCATTAGTTGTACCAACTTCAACGACACTTGCACCAATGATTGACTCACCGGCACCATCTGTAATCACACCCGTGATAGATTTCTTTTGCGCCATGGCCCCAAGAGAACATAAAATGCACAAAATCAAGAAGATGGTTTTCTTCATAAGTATTGCTTTTTAGTTAATAATAAAGAAAATTATAATTGTTTTTACTAAGTTCTATCGGGACGGTAGGCGAAAATGGAGAAAAAATACGTAATAAAATTATCGCATAACGCATTTATAATCAATAGATTGAATCTGTAAAAATCAAAAACAAATGAAGATTTCAATACTTATTTCAGCTAAAAAGCGATGGTATCATAACAGTATAAAATAATAAAGAAATACTCCATGAAAAAGGAAAAAGGTATAAATCCATTCCATGAAATAATAAAAATGCTTTTCTTGATCGAGTGCGAAAAAGAAAGACAAGGAAAGAAGCAAGTATAGCAATAATCACAATAATGTATTTAACATTATTATACAATCTTCAGCTATAAAGCTATAAAGTAATATCGAAAGTAGAATTATATGGCCAACCGTAGTTAGTATATGGCCGATATTGTGAAAAAGTAATTGAATTTATAAACACAAATAGACTGTTTCCAATCTTAAGAAGAAGTTTCGTATGTGACTTGAAAAGAATAAATAGCCTCCTCTTTATAATAAGTGTTTTTAATTACTTTTAAGGTATATAGAGTTGAAAATACCCTAATAATATTATCAGAATAATTTCCTAAAGTCTATAAAATGTGTGTGCTCTGCTTTCAGCAGGAGAATAGATTAACAATAAAAAGCCAACTGATTTATTGTCAGTTGGCTTATATTGATGGTATTTAAAGAATATTTCTAAGTGATGTCTTCAATTTCTCACTTATCATACCCTGGTGTTTGTTCCAATTTTGGGTCATTATTTAATGTATTGACGTCTATCGGCCACAACAACTTATGGGCTTCACTTTCTTTAATTAATGGAACTCTTTCATCAGGAGTCTCATTGTTGGGATAATTAGCTGCTACTGAAAAAGCTAATGATTTTCCGTTTGCATCGTGCATACGTACTACATCAAACCAACGTTTACCTTCCCAAACAAATTCTTTATCACGTTCATGTAAAATAGTTAACTCATTGTCAGCATAACTTCCATCAGTGTATGCGAATTGTGGATGCCAGTTCTTACCATAAGCCCGCTTACGTACTTCATTAACGTAATTTGCACATTTTCCTGAAAGGGCATTTTCTATTTCTGCCATCATCAATAGTACATCGGCATAACGATATACAATAATATCTGTATCAAATATACGCTGGTTGTTAGAATTGACAGAACCGATACCCTTTTTCATAGCAATGCCAAATCCTTCCTTTTGGGCACTACCATAATGATCCATGAAAGTAGCGTCGCGTCGCATATCTTCATCATCATATGAATCCCAAAGTGCCTTCTTATATTCATGAAGGAATTGCCCTACTGTCCCTTTCAAATCTAAAGTATCCTGCATTAATTTGCCATCACGGCCATAGCGTTGCCCTTCGAATATATTACCATAATAAATAAAAGGACCGGCCCAATTAGTTGCTTCTCCATCTTTAAAACGAATGGCAAAAATAATTTCATCATTTGCTTTTTTAGAGAAGACCTCTGAAAAATTATCTAATAACGAGAATTGGTTGATTAAAGGCTGGAGAGCTGTCTGAGCAATTGCCAAATCACTATTTCCTGTGGCTTGATGATCGCCTGTAGTCACTTTTGCTGACCACATGTAAACTTCAGCTTTTAACATTAAGGTTGCATATTTTGTCCACATTGCTCTATCTATAGTAACATTGTTTCCAAAATTTAATTCAGAAGCCTCAAGATCACTTTTAATAAATTTGAGTATTGTTTCAGGAGTAGAACGTTCCGTATAAAGGGCATCTGCAGATATCTTTCCTCCTTCAAGCACTTTGACATCAGTAATCAAAGGTACGCCACCATAAGTTTTATATAACATAAAATAATACAATGCTCTCAAACCGTATGCCTGTCCCAAGTAAAATCCTTTTTTACTTTCACTTAAAAAGGAACATCCGTTTGACACCTCCGATATAAAATGGTTTACCTGCATAATTCTACCGTATAAATCATACCAATTACTAATACCGGTATTGTCTTTAGTCAACATATTGTTTTTAATAGGATCACTATAAGACATAGATGTACCCAACGAAGATGTGCCATAACGAGATGTACCTCCACGAGCTTCCCCAAGTACATAAAACATGGTATAGGAACTTCGTAAATTATTGTGTAAGCCATTCATATATCCTTCTACTTGAGCTTCTTTAGTCCAAAAGTTACCACTGCCGTAATAATCTTCTGGCGAAAGATCTAAAGCGTCACATGAAACATACAGCAACGCTGATAAGAATAATAAAATAGATGTTATCTTTTTCATATTTGTTACAATGTTAATTTTTTAAAAGGAAACATTTACTCCAAAAATAATAGTTCGTGGTAATGGATATCCTCCATTATTACTACTGCTCTCAGGAGAGTGCATATGCTCAGCTTCTGTCAGATAGCCAAGATTTTGTCCAGTAATAGAGAAGGAAACATCGTTCATTCCAGCTTTTTTAATTAATTGTGAGGGTAATCTATATGCTAAGCTAAGTTCACGAAGAGCTAGATAATTACCATTGAAAGTGAACATAGAACTACTACGTGCATAATTACGTTTTCCTAACTGATCAGCCCACGTGTAAGTTGGATATTTGGCGTTTGGATTTTCAGGTGACCATGTATTTTTGGTATCTGAGATTGTATTATAAGTTCCCTGCATATTACCCATGATCCAAGGAGTCTTCCAATCAATTACAGTAAAGCCTAAAGCATAATCAAAACGTGCTGATAATGTCAGATCTTTCCATGATACAGTCGTATTGAAGCCACCAGTCCATTTGGGCGTTGTATTACCGACTTTCACTTGATCATATACGTCAATGACGCCATCATTATTCACATCTTTCCACTTTACATCTCCAGGTTGTATAGGTAAACCTTTACTTTTTTCCTGATCTGTTAATTTAGCCCATGCTTCCGGACCATACAAAATCTTATTGTTTGAGCTGTTATTTCCTGTAGACTTATCGATCAAATTTCCTGGAATTTCGGATTCGCTTCTGTATAATCCTTCTGCTTTGTATGCATAGATGTCACCTGGGCGCTGTCCTTCCTGATAACCTCCTACCCACATCTTCTCATAGCTGCCATCATCCAATTTGCGACCTGTATACACCTCCATGGCATTCTGACGATTTCTCTCCAGTCCATTGTATGGCAATTCCAGAATTTTGTTTATGTTATAGGCAGCGTTCAGATTGATATTCCACTTCCAATCACGTTTCTCAAGCACTTTAAAACCAAATTCCAGCTCAAGTCCTTGATTCTGTAATTTACCGTTATTTGAGGTTATACCAGAAACCCCTGATGAAGATGGCAAAGGAATAGTGGCATATTTATCTTCCGTTCTACGATTGTAATACGTCATGTTAGTATTGATTCTGTTTTCAAGAAAACTTAAATCCATACCTACTTCAAAAGTTTGTGAACGTTCCCATTGTAAATAAGGAATAGGGAGAGAACCTAATAGATACCCAGTATTGCCGTTATATTTATTACTTCCGTAAGATCCCTGCACTGTGTAATTACCGACCCAATCTTTATTTACATTTCCATTCAATCCATAACTTGCGCGCAATTTGGCAAAGGAAACTACTTGTTGGAGGGATTCCATAAATTTCTCTTTTCCGAAAACCCATCCTGCTGAAATTCCGGGAAATACTCCCCAACGGTTGTCTTTTGCTAATTTAGAGTAGCCATCCTTTCTTAATACGAATGATACCAAATATTTGCTTTGGAAGTCATAATTCACACGCCCAAAGAAAGACATAATGCGTTGGCGACTATGCCATGAATCAATATTACGTTTTCCTTCTTCATTACTTGTAAATTGAAGATCACCAAAATCGTCAGTCGGAGCACCCGATCCAGAAGCGTTAAATCCTTTTTGATAAGCATCGTAGTATTCAAAACCTAACATTGCAGCCAGATAATGATCTTTCGTAATTTGATAATCATAATTTAAAACCGCATTGTAAGTCTGATTGAGCGTTCTATCAAATTCTGCTGATGTAGAACGAGATGTATTCATGTTATTGGGACTTGACAAGTAGTCTTGATTGAATGCTTCATATTTAGCTTCATCAAAGTACCAGTTCGCTGTCAACTTTAAATTCAGTCCTTTCATTAATTTTATATCGAAGGATTGTACCATGGTAAATTTGTCGGTGTTGTTATCACGCTTAAACTTACTTAAATTGAATGACTGGTTCCCATCAGAAGAATTAGGACCTAATAACATTTCACCATCAGCGTTGTAACCACGGAATGTAGGAGGTAATGAAAGCATTCGATTGAAATATTCCACTTCACCTCTGGAACCAGGAGAAAGTCCATACCAAGTAGCATCTGCAAAATTAAACGATGAACTGGATGTAAGCCAAGGTTTGATTTTATAATCAGCATTAAACGTAAATGTTAGACGTTTATACCAATTCCCTGTAGCTGTACCATCTGTATTATTATATCCGATTCCAGCATAATAATTTCCTTTATCGTTACCTCCAGAAATACTGATATTGTAGTCTTGAGAAAGTGATGGAGTATGTAGGTTGAACGAGGCAGGATCTGTATTCTTATAAATTATTTGATCACCATATACAGGATCTGTCATGGTTTGCCAACCTTGCTTCAATAAAAAAGCCAGATCATCCGTATATTTCATTGTACTCCATACGGCACGCACGTCTTTATTTCCATCAAGTACGGCCCCGGTACTAGGATCAAAATAGAGATTACCCGTACCATAGGGAGTTGCATTATTTAGACTATTCATATCTGCTGTACCAACCCAATTACCTTTGGAATCTTTATAGATTTGCCCAGAACGTTGATATGCCGTACGCATCCAATAGATATAATCGCCGGCATTCATAAATTCATAAGGATTATTGTAATAGTTGATACCGACTTTAGCCTTTACACTGACCTCACCTTTACCTTCTTTACCACGTTTAGTAGTAACTAAGATTACACCATTATTAGCGCGAGCACCATAAATAGCAGTGGCACCGGCGTCTTTTAGGACTTCCATTGACTCAATATCCTCAGGATTGATATCACTCAGACTTCCACGGACTTGTCCGTCTACTAACACTAATGGAGATCCCGTTCCGTTATAATCGGTAC
>OAXJ01001160.1_pt1 | contig 20079 bp, 10 predicted proteins | sample 1517241 | NCBI WGS metagenome assembly OAXJ01 (sample SAMEA2580293, study PRJEB22360) | human gut metagenome | biome: human gut; feature: human-associated habitat; material: faeces | place: Denmark | collected 2008/2010 | reverse complement strand
CGTTCCTCCCTCCGCAAATGGAGTATCTATCCCTGTTATGAAAGTTTGGAGAGTTGGGTAAGGATTTCCTTTACACCCTCCCACAGTTGTTCCTGCCGCTGGGATATATCCTCCAAGTCAGCATTATAAACCCGCCCGGTCTCATGCACTTTGCGGGTCAGCTGGTTCAAGTTGTTGCTGCTTCGGCGCATCAGGGAGACCAACTCCTTCAGCTCTGGCAGTTCCAGCTTGACCACATAACCATCCAGCGCCATTTTCCGCAGATAAGCGCTCAAATTCTCTGTCCCGTATTGCTGCATCTTTTGATGGATCAGTTCCAGTTCTTCTGCGGACACCCAAAACAAAACCGGCACATCCCGCTTGCGCTTTGCCATGGTTATCGCTCCGGCTCCCGTTTTTTCGGGGCGGCAGACTTATGGGCGGGCAGCTCCTGTTTGAGCTTATCCCGTACTGAGGGACGGGACGGTTCCAGTTTTTCTCTCTGGGTACGGCTGCGCTGCTGTTCTTCACGCACCAGATCAATAAAACCATCCAGCACAGCAGGGTGGCTGTTTAAGGCATAACCACAACGGACGGTTTCGGGATTCTCATTAGGAATGGTCTTGGCCCATTCTTTGTTGCGTCGGGAGTAGCGCCCATCCCAGTCCTGAAGCTGGACGGTGTTAGCCAGAACCATAGCCACACGCTCCATGCCATAGGTCTCGATCACACCCTTTGCCGCATCGTGGCTGAGATACATTCCGTCGAAGTGTTCCCGCACCGCCGCTTCAATGGACTCCTTGCATTGGAGATTTACATTGTTGGAAGCTCGGTACTGCTCCAGCTCCCCATGTTCTCTCGCATAGGCAGCTGAATGGGGATAGACCGGTGTTGTTCGCAGTTCCTCTTTAGCTCTGCACACATCGTCGGCACGGTTCTCAATGCTGTCCCGGATCACATCCATGTGACCGGTCTCCAGCTTTTCAAAGTAGCTGTACACATCCGCCAGCGGCGAAGAAGATTCCAAAAGCGCCTGTGTCTGGGCATCGGTCAACTCCAATTCCTCCATTGCCATCACGATGTCCTCGCGGATGGTGTACTCATAGGCATGGTTTAAGACTTCTTCCGGGGACTGGCTTTTCAGCCAGTCCCGGAACTTGTCCTGTTCGGCAGTCATCTTTTCAAAAAGGGCTGTATTCAGATCGTTGGTATTCATGTTATCGCACCTCCTCATGCTGTTTTGGTTTCTTGTCTGTACTGCGGGGCGTCGCCGGACGCTTCAGGCTGTCCAGCACCGAAGTCCGTGTGCTTTTGGCAACAACAGCCTCTGCGTGCGCCTGTCCCTTTCCGTCGATGTTGAGCAAAGTATCCAGCTCCACCAGACGGGCATTTTTGCTTCGCAGTTCTTCTTCATAAAGGAATGGCTTTCCGACTTCCTCCTTTGCGGCAGCCTGCTGCTGATAGAGGTTATCCAGCTGGGCCTTTGCCGCCTCCAGACGCTGGGGCATCTGGGCGAGGGCATTGTCGATACGGGTAAGATTTCCGCGAAGGTCTGTACCAAGGGTTGCCCGGTGGGTCATCTGTCCTTTCAGCAGGAGCGTATACTCCTGTTTCCAAGCGGAAAATTCCACGGATATGGCATATCCCCGGTAGCTGCCAATCTGCACCGGATCGGAGGTTTTTACCTCCTTGCAGGCATCCAAAAGGGCTGCACCGGCGTTCTCCTTATCGGTCAGCATGTCTCCACGAATCTCCATACCGACAAATCCGTCCTCCGGGTGCGGGTGAGCTGCCAAAACCTCCAGATCGGATTCAAAGCCCTTGATAAAACCTTTGTGCTTTTCAATCTCCTCCGGGAAGTATTTGAGCAGCTGATCCTCCAGACGATACTGCTTGCTCTGGTGGTCGGCTTTCATCAGCTTCAGGCGGGATACCTCCACATCCAAATCCATACGCTCCTTGATGCGGGGATCTCCGGCGCACAGGGCTTTGATCTCGGCAAAGGAAAGCGCCGTTTCGTCCACATCATCGCAGGAACGCACCGGCGATTTAGAAGTCATGATCTGACTGATGAATTTTTGCTTATTCTCCACCGTCTGCCAGAGGTATGCGTCAAAGGTTCCTTCGGTCACATAGCGGTACACATGGACAAGAGGATTCTGGTTACCCTGGCGCTCGATACGGCCCTTGCGCTGGGCAAGGTCTCCCGGTCTCCACGGACAGTCCAGATCATGAAGTGCCACCAGACGGTCCTGCACATTGGTGCCTGCGCCCATCTTGGCGGTGCTGCCCAAAAGGACACGCACCTGACCGGTACGGACTTTAGAGAACAGCTCCTTTTTCCGCACTTCGGTATTGGCTTCATGGATAAAAGCGATCTGGTCGGCAGGCATCCCCTGGGCAATGAGTTTCTGACGAATATCGTCATATACCGTAAAGACCGGTTCCTGCTCCGGCAGAGGCACAGCGCCTTCCAATGCGTGAAGCAGTGGATTATCCAGCGTTTTCGCCGCCTTGCTTGCAGGAGCTTTTGCCTGCGGTGTAGAAATGTCGCAGAACACCAGCTGGGTCAGCTTGTCAGCTTTGCCATCCCGCCAGATCTGCATGATGTTGTCCACGCACTGATTGACCTTTGTGCCAGGTTCATCCGGCAGCATCTGGTTGACGATTCTCTGGTCCAGGCCCAGCTTACGGCCATCCGAGGTAATCTTGAGCATATTGTCTTGGGACGGGTCAACGGTTCCGCTGTGTACCAGCGATGCCCGTTCCGAAAGAGCCTTGACCATTTCCTGCTGATGTTCGGTAGGCTGCGCCACGATGTTGTGGTATTCCACCTCCGGGGTGGGTAGGTTCAGTTGGTCGGCGGTCTTGATGTCCGCCACTTCTTTGAACAGGTTCATCAGCTCCGGCAGGTTAAAGAACTTGCTGAATCTCGTTCTTGCCCGGTAGCCGGTGCCTTCCGGTGCCAGCTCCAATGCTGTGACGGTCTCTCCAAATCGGGAAGCCCAGCAGTCGAAGTGGGTCATGTTCAGCTCTTGCAGGCGTTCATACTGAAGGTAACGCTGCATGGTGTAAAGCTCGGTCATGGAGTTGCTGACCGGTGTGCCGGTGGCAAAAATCACGCCACGGTTTCCGGTGATCTCATCCATATAGCGGCATTTGGCAAACATATCGGAGGATTTCTGTGCGTCCGATGTGGAAAGGCCAGCCACATTCCGCATTTTTGTATATAAAAACAGGTTCTTATAGTTGTGAGCCTCGTCTACGAACAATCGGTCTACACCCAGCTGCTCAAAGGTTACCACATCGTCTTTTCGCCCCTCGGCTTGCAGCTTTTCCAGTCTGGCTTCCAGAGATTTTCGGGTACGCTCCAGCTGCTTGACGGTAAAACGCTCGCCGCCGCTGGCCTGCACCTCTGCGATGCCCTCAGTGATCTCGTCGATCTGCTCATAGAGAAGCCTTTCCTGGCGCTCCCGGCTGATTGGGATACGCTCAAACTGGCTGTGTCCCATGATAATAGCATCATAATCACCCGTCGCAATACGAGCGCAGAACTTCTTTCGGTTATGGGTCTCAAAGTCCTTTTTGGTGGTGACCAAGATATTGGCGGAAGGATAGAGGCGCAGAAACTCCGACGCCCACTGCTCGGTCAGGTGGTTTGGAACCACAAAAAGAGATTTCTGGCACAGTCCCAGGCGTTTGGCTTCCATCGCAGCGGCCACCATCTCAAAGGTTTTACCTGCGCCCACCTCATGTGCCAGCAAGGTATTACCGCCATACAGCACATGGGCGATGGCGCTTTTCTGGTGTTCCCGCAGGGTAATGGCCGGGTTCATGCCGCCAAAAGTGATATGGCTGCCATCATACTCGCGGGGACGGGTAGCGTTCATTTCTTCGTTGTACTGGCACACCAAAGTCTGGCGACGCTCCGGGTCTCTCCAGATCCAGTCCCTAAAGGCTTCCCGGATCGCCTGCTGTTTTTGAGCAGCCAGGGTGGTCTCCTTGGCGTTCAGCACGCGGCGCTCTTTTCCGTCTGCGTCCTCTATGGTGTCATAGATACGGACATCCCGCAGGTTTAAGGAATCCTCCAGAATCTTGTAGGCGTTGGCGCGGCTGGTCCCATAGGTGGTATAAGCTGCCACATCGTTGTAGGATACAGAAGATTTCCCCTTGATCTGCCATTCAGCGGTAAAGGACGAATAGTTGACCTCGATACTACGCTGGAGATAAAACGGGGTATTAAAGGTCTCATACATAAATTGCTGGATATATTCCTTGTCGATCCAGGTAGCGCCCAGACGCACCTCAATCTCCGACGCATCCAGGTCTTTGGGCTGGGCGGCGGTAAGAGCTTCCACATTGACTGCATAAACCGGGTCCTGCTGTGCGGCCCGTTGCGCCTGACGCAGTTTGCGGCGTACATTGCCGGAGAGGTATTCATCAGCAGTCACATAATGGGGTGTGCCGTCTTTCTCCAGCTGTCCCGGTACACGGAAGATTACGCCTTGCAGCTCTCCGGCCAGTTCTTCTTTTGTTTTTCCGGTAAGCTGGCTCATATAGTCCATATCCACGCAGGCTTTTTCCGAGATGGACACCGCCAGTGCTTCACTTGCCGTATCCACCACAGCCACCGCCTGATGGGGCTTGATGGTCCGCTTGGTGAACATATCTGCCTTACGTTCCAGTTTCCCGTCCTCGTCGATGACTTCCAGCGCACAGAGCAGGTAATAGGAAGAATCGTCTGCATAGGCCAGTCGGTTTGCACGGTCATTGATGAGACCGTATTTGGCAGAAAAGCTGTCATAGAGCTGGTTCAGTTCCGACTGCTTCTCCCGAATGGTGCTGTCCGGAACCGCTGCATCCATCTGAAGGTCGATCAGTTCCTGCACACAATCACGCAGTCCCACAAGACCTTTTACACGGGCTTCGGCGGTGGCGTTGAAGTCAGGACGCACCATACGGCTGTTTTCCCGGTAGTACACCTGCCCGTCTACAATGGCATAGGAATAGTTCTTCACATTGGGGTCGGCAGGAATGGAGGTGTCAATAGCTTCGCCTTCGCCCAGCTCCGGCAGCTCTGCCTCCTGATAAGTGCCATGAATATACTTCACCGCATCATGCAGCTGGTCGGAAAGCTCCAGTCCCTCGATAGGGTTTACGGTGTAGTCCATACCATGAGCAGTGCTTACCGGCTCCTGTCTGCCCAGCACCATTTCCGGGTGGTCGATAAAATACCGGTTGATGGCAAATCCGTCCTCCGTCTGTCCGGTTTGAGTCCATTCCGGCACGATGTCCAGCGGGCGGTCCCGCTTTTGGAGGAAGATGATGTCTGATACCACCTCGGCACCGGCATTCTTTTTGAACGCGTCATTCGGCAGACGGATAGCCCCCAGCAGCTCGGCACGCTGGGCAAGATAGCGGCGCACGGTGGAATCCTTGGCGTCCATAGTATAGCGGCTGGTGACAAAGGCCACCACGCCGCCGGGACGCACCTGGTCGAGTGCTTTGGCGAAAAAGTAGTTGTGGATGCTGAAATTCAGCTTGTCATAGGCTTTATCTCGAACCTGATACTGGCCGAAAGGCACATTGCCGATGGCAAGGTCAAAGAAGTCACGCCTGTCGGTGGTCTCAAAGCCGCCTACTGTGATGTCCGCCTTGGGATAGAGTTGTTTTGCGATGCGCCCGGAAACCGGGTCCAGCTCCACGCCGTACAGACGGCTGTTTCGCATTTTCTCCGGCAGCATACCAAAGAAATTGCCCACACCGCAGGACGGCTCCAGAATATTTCCGGTCTCAAATCCCATACGCCCTACGGCTTCATAAATTGCCCGGATTACCGTAGGGCTGGTGTAGTGCGCGTTGAGGGTGGAACCTCTGGCGGCAGCGTATTCCTCCGGGGTCAGCAGCTCTTTCAACTGGGTATATTCCGCAGCCCATGCAGGTTTCTCCAGGTCAAAGGCATCGGCAAGACCGCCCCAGCCCACATACCGGGATAGGATTTCCTGTTGTTCCGGCGTTGCCTGTTCAGTGGTTTCTTCCAGATATTTCAGCAGCTTGATTGCCGCGATATTGGCCTGAAACTTGGCTTTCGGACCGCCTTCGCCCAGGTGGTCGTCGGTGATACAGAAATTCTCAGCGGTGCGGCGCAGGTTGTCCTTGTATTCCTCATAAGATGCTTCCTCGGCAGCTTTGGCATTCGGGAAGGTCTGCCACTGGCCATTGACCTGAATGGAAACCGGGTGTTCATCCAACACTTCCTCAAAGGTTTTCTCCGGCTCAGTCACAGGGGCTGGTGGCTCCGGCTCCTCGATATGCAGTCGTTCCACCACCACATCATAAGGCAGATTGTTCTTATCGCCCGGATAGACGGCCATGGTCTCGGAATGGAAGGTCGGGGATTCGGTAGCCGGTTGGGGCTGTTCCTGTCCAAAACCGTCCTGCTGACGGGCATACATCCCGCGCAGCAAAGGTGCAACCTCATCCCAACGGAAATACAGCATAGCCAGACGTTTTTCCTCTGCATCCATGACTTCCAGTTCTATGCCCTGTGCCGTGGTACGGTAATCGGCAATATCGCCGGTCTCCAGATTCAGTGTCTCGATCTCACCGGAATAGGCTCTGCTCAGCCAGTAGGCGATCTCGCTGTTGCTCCTGCCGGATTGCAGCAGCGTGGAAATCTGCTTTTTATCCGCTTCATACATCAGTCCATGAGCCAATACATCCCGCAAGTCCTGATCTGCCTTGTCCGGGTCAATAGGAAGAAACTCGGTATAGTAAGCATTGCGACGGTCTGCCCGAAGCAGCTGCTCTAACTGTTCTTTGCGCTCTGCCCGGTAGATGGGATATACCATCCCGGTGGGCAGAAGCTGTACGGTGTCCTCCCGCAGCTCGGTGATCTGATAGGCGTCATCCTCGATATACACGGTATCGCCCACGGCATAGACCGGGGCGGCTGGGTCATAGGAGGTTCTTTGCGGAATTGGGCGGCGAACTGCGTCATATTCCTCATCGGAAATGGAAACTTCGGAAGTCTGCTCTGTCTCGGCATCTGACATCACCTGTTGGATAAACGGGGCATTGTCCAGTTTTTCCGGGTCTGCCACCTGGCCGTTGACGATCCCTCTTTCCTCCAGAGCTTCCCGGATGGCGATTGGGTCGATGTCGTCAAAACGGTCCTGTTCTTCTTCGGTATAGAACCGACCCTCCTGAATAAGCTGGGCAAGCCTGCGCTGTACCTTCGGCCAGGGCAGCTGCGTTTCCTCCGGGCTGCCGGCACGGACAACGAACAGGCTGTTGCTGTTACTGCCGCCGTATTCCTGAGCCAGCCATGCAGCGGTATCTTTCTCTCTTGCATGGTCTTTCATATAACGGACAACAGCGTGTTTACTCTCGATATTGCCGTTCCATGCACAAAGGGCAGTATCAATATCTTCCTGAGAAAGAGGGCGCAGAAGTTCATGGAGCTTTGGATAGGTTTCGTCGATCACTTCCCGGTGCAGACGCTGGCGGAACTCCGGCACATCCGAATAGAGTCGGATCAGCTCCATATCCTTAGAACCAAGGACCGCACGGCGCACAGCGGCATTGCCCTCGATGACAGCATTTTCACGGTCAGAATGACCGCAGGCATTGCGATATGCAGTATCCTCAGAAATGGCGGCAGTCACCACAGGCTTATACTTCTCAAACTGCTCCCCAAGGGTAGGCTTTGGTGTTTCTTCCTCCATCTCCGGCTGCTGGGCTTGAATGGCATCTTCTTCGGCCAGTTCCTGTTCAGACTGGATTTTGTCATACTGCACCTGTTCCTGTTCGGTAAGATAGCGGTCTTTCTGGACAAGTGAGGTAATGCGCTTGGCAACCTTTTCCCAGTTCAAGTGAACATCCGGGCAGTCCTGCTTTTTATAGTGCAGTCCTTTCCCATCGTGATCTTCGCCGCTGTGTGTTGCGCCGGACAGGGCATGAGAGCGTCCGCCAATGCCATACTCGTCTTTGAGGAATCTCACTTTTTCCTTATCCGTATGGTTTTCCATGAAGAACGCATAGATACGGCCTTTTCCTCCGGCGAAACTGCTGCCGCCGGTCATGGCGGCGTCGATCTCATCCTCGGTAATAAAGTGCTGGACGGTTGGCACTTTGGAAAGGTCTGAAGAAAAGGTTCTGCGGGGCAGGTCAAGATCCTTCAGGTTCTCCCAGATCTCCCTCGGTCTATGATAGTGAAAACGCAACAGGTCACGGTCCTGCTGATAGGCAGTCCAGAAGGCAGCGTATTCTTCCTTGAGGGTCTGGCGGAAAGCCGGGTCACTCAGCTGCTCCGTCAGGCGGCGGGTCTCCTCCGGGAAACCATTGCCTTTGATCTCTGACAGGCAGGACAAATATCCGGCTTCTCTGGCTTCCTCGCTGAAATCGTGGTACAGATGCCAGAGCTTTTCAGAGAGGAGGGAGCGTTCATAGCCTGCCGCTTCCGCAAGCTCCACATTGGAGGCAAACTGGCCGCTCTCCAAAAGCTCCCCGATACGCTCTGCGGCGCTCTCCCAGGAAATGACCTGGGCAGACCTGTCATAACGGACAGACTTCCCGTGGGAAAGATGGATACCATCCTCGGCATACCATGCGCTCACACTGCCAAGGCCATTGCCGCCGTGGTACAGCGTTTTCAGTATCTCGGCAATCTCAGCGGTGGTTTTCTGCTTTTCAAAGGCTGCAACCACACGCTCCCTTTGACGGTCTGTATTGCCGCCCAAACGCAGCACATGGTCGATGTCATTTTGGGCAAAAGAAAAAGCAGAGGATGTATGCGCTACATTCTCTGCTTCATCTATGGATTGGATCTGTTCCGCTTCGGAGAGGAACAGGTTTAGAGTCAGCTGTTGATAAGCTCCGCCATCAGGATTTCCTCGGCCTGAGCTTTGCAGGTGTTCATCAGCCCCACCCACTTCATGGGATCGCTGGCTTTCAGTTCCTCGGTGGCTCCCGCTTCCTTCGCCAGCTGGGGCATCATCTGCTCCAGTCTGCTCTGGGCGGTCTCGTCGATCTCCAGAAGGTGCGGGTACAGCTTCTCGCTCAGCAGCATCTGGTTGTAGAGGATGGGACGATGTTCCTTCAGGTAGGTTTTCCTCATCCTGCCGTACTTGCCCAGGGGTTTCTCCGGCTGCTGGCTCAGCTTCAGGTCGGGAATCAGATAGTCTCCGTTCTGGATATAGGTCATGGGATTGTTCATCTTGTTTGCTCCTTTCTTGGTTGGCTTCGCGCTCTGCATTTCGGACGGTGACGCCGATCTGCCGCAGCACCTGCTGGTTGATCTGGCTGACCGCTGTTCCCAGCGCCCCGATGGTGGACGGGGTGTTGAAATCAAAGATTGCCATGAAATCTTCGTGGTCGAAGTAGCGTTCCGGCTCCAGTCCGCAGCGGGACATCAAAGCGTAAGTGATGCTGACGGTGGCTGCTGCCTTGAACTGTACTCCGATGTTAAACTCATCATATTCCTCCAAAAAGGAACCGTCAACGATATAGAAGAAGTCCTGCTGATGCTCCGTCCAGTATTCCTCAGCCAGTTTTCCGGCTACCTTAGTGAGCTGTCCGGCAAGGTCATCACCGGAAACATCATAGGTGCGCTCAAGCATGGCCTGCACCGAATCCAAATGGTGCTCCTCCAGCTGCCACAGCCAGGGAGTGCGGGAATGTTCACGGGTTCCGGTGTCGGAAATATCAAAAACATAGCGCAGGCGGGGCCTGTCCCCGGAATCGTCCACCAGAGCAATCCCTTTGGAACCGCGCCTTACATACCGGCCCATCTTTTCATTCCACAAATCGTACTCCGCACAGGCGGTGGCGTCTGGTCGCTGGGCATAGATCATCAGCTGCTCATGGAACGGGTACTTGTAAAGGCGGGAAGCAGTGGTGAGAAACCCTGCCCATTCCTGCCAGCTCCCCGTGAGCTGCGTTGTTACCTTCTCCGCCATCTGTGCATATAGTTCAGCTTTGGTTGGCATAGTGTTCTGTCCTCCTTTCAGTTTTGGGGTAAAAAGGTGGGGTGGCATATTGCCACCCCATCCCTGCGATTATGGTGTTTACTGGTCAAAATCCGGATACAACTCCAGCTCGGCAAACTCGGCATCACTCATGGCCTGGAGCTTGCCCAGTGCGCTGTCTGTCAACTCCCGCAGCTCGGTTTCCTCCGGGGCCAGCTCGCCGCGCATCTCACGCAGGCTGTCGATCAGTCCGGTGCGGCTGCCGGTATTGTAAATGCACATCAGGTTCATTTCCTCAAAAGTAAAGTTTCCCATATCAAATCTCCCTTTCCGCACTCTTTTTTGGCGCTATCTTTTTGTGTTCTGCCTTGGGCTGGCTTTTCAGCTGCTCCATGACGGACTTTTTCTTTTCCCGTTCCTCCCGATGGGCAGCGGCAGCCAAATCCATGAGGGAAATGGGCTGACCGTTGCGGGCCTGCTGTTCCAGCTCTGCCACCGTAGGCTCTTTTGCGCCATTGTTGATGATACCGTCGATCATGCCGTAATCGTCCTCCACGGCCATCTCCGCATTTTTCAGCGGATTTTCCGGCAGGAATCCGGGGATCTGGGTAAAACCAACACTGTCACAGTAATGACAGGATACCTTACCGTCCTGCTTGATCGCAACGATGTCACTAACACTCATAGAAGGACTGTGAAAATCCGCCGGCTTTTGCAGATTAAACTGCTCATATAGTTTTTCCAGCTGCTCCGGCACAGTGCCAGACTCCCTCAGAGGAGCTGTGTAAATGAGGTCATAACTGCTGCGGTCTATGGAAATGTCATGGGACTTTAACCAATCCAGATTCATAAAGCGCACATTCTGCGGATCGTCACGACTTACCTGATAGATGGCAAAGCAATCTCTGTTCTGAGCGAGAAATGCCTGTTCCCGTTCCTGCTGATGTTCCTGACGCTCCATGACCTTTTCGTGGAACTGAGGGCTTTTCTCCCATTCCTCACGGTCCACACCGAAAAGACCGCCATGCTCCATGATCTCCTGTGGGTCAAACACCATGCTCTCCGTATTGTCCTCATGCAGCACATAGACAGTCAAACCGGCGGCATCCAGTTCCAGCGCCCGTTCTCTGGTAACAGGGAGCATCCCATCATAGAAGTAGCCGTATTCCTGCATATCCGGTGTGGATACCTGCTCATCAGGCATGGGGTATTCATCCAGTGCCTGCTCCTGTGCTTCCGGCAGCTGGGAAGAAGCAGCCATCTGACTGGCCTCTGCCTGCATCTGCTGGTAGACAGCTTCCTGCAAGGTCTCAATCATGGACAACGGTGCGTATTTTACAGAGTCTCTGCCCAAATCGTTGTCATCACAAATCTGGAGAACTGCCTTCATGCGGGAAATCTCCGGCATATCCAGCTGACCACCATCCAGCTCTTTCATGGACGCGGCATCGTAAAGGGTATAGTCCCAGCCGCTGTCACAGGATTGGATATGAAGATAGGTGGCATCGTCAATCAGAAACAAAGCCTCCTGCTGGTTGGCATCCGCCCCCAGCACTTCCATTTCTGGCATTGCCGCAGCCAGTTCCTTTACCGCTTTTTGCACCAGAGGATTATCACGGTAATAGTCGATTGCCTGGATGGTGTCCAGGTCAATGGTCTGGCCGGTCAAAATCGGAAAAGGTCCTTCATAGTCGCTTCCGTCTTTCAACTCAAAACCAATGCCCTTGATCCCGTTCATTCGTTCTGCCGGAATCTCCTGATAAATGCGGATTGCTTCCTCCAAAGACAGGTTATCGTGGTATTCTCCGAGGTTTGGAAATTCCATGCACTCTGCTACATAGTAGGTCAGATCGCCGGTCTGCTGTCTATCAGATACCTTAGCGGCATCTTCTGGCTGCTCTATCGGGGCGGGTTCCGGCTCTGCCTTTGCATGAGGGTCGATTCCGCGCTCTTTGCAGATTTCCTTATAGTGGCGCTCAATGTCGGAGATCAAAGTGCCGGAGGTTTTGTTGATGGTCTCCAAACTGGCTCTCAGCTCTTTCAGCTCTTTGCCCTGGCTCCAACTGGCAATATAGCCAAAGCTGTTTTCTCCTGTCTCAATTCCAAAATATTTGCAGACTGCATAGGAGATGCTTTCAGCCTCCACTTCTTCCGTGTGACGGTTTTTGATTGCCTGTTTTTCTGCGGTTGCATCTTCCTCAACTACAAGACGCCATTCAAACTGATTTTCGTCCACATAGCGCCAATCCATATCAGAAGCAAACTGTTCGGCTTCTTTTTCTGTGGCAAAATCCAGCTTGAAATCATGCTTAGTTCCACCTTCACTCTCCAGCACAACCTTCCATGACGGTAGCATTTCATATTTTTTAGGGTCATGGAGCTTGCTGTGAGCAATCTCGTGAACCGTGGCCGAAACCGTCTGCACCTCGCTCATGCCCTGACGAATGGCAATTTTCTGATGATCGGCAGAAAAATAGCCGTCCGTATCGGCGGACATTGCTTCAAAAGTAATCGGCACCGGTGCGCTGCGGCGCAGGGCCTCCATGAATGCCTCATAATTTGGCACATTGCCGGAAAGGGAGGAAGCAAGCTCCGGCAAAGGTTTCCCGTCGGTCTGACTCACATCAAAAACCTTGACCGGGCGAAACATGGGGATCTCGATTTCTTTTTCCTCTGTAACGATCTTTCCGTCTTTATCCAAAATCGGAGCCTTGGTATCCGGGTCCAGCTTCTGCTCCTCGATTTTCTTCTTATACGGTGTGGGAGCGATGATGGTAATGCCATGCTCGCCCTTTTTTACATGACGCTCAAACTGGTCTTTCCACTTATTGTATCCGGCTACCAAAGTGGCGTCCGGCTTCTGCATATAGATGAGCATGGTGTTGTTTACCGAATAGCGGTGAAATCGGGACATGACGGACAGATAACGCATATACTTTTCGCTTTCAAACAGTTCTTTGATGCCCTGCTCGATGCCATCTGTGATTTCCCTTAGCCGTTCTCGGTTGGTGGGTTTGTTCTCAGCCATGATTTTCAATCTCCTTTCCAAGTGTGTGATTTCTGCTGTGTGTTCTGCAATCCATGCCTTTTGTTCTTCTTCACTTTCATAAAGGAAAAGGTCCAGCAGGTATTCTACATAGGCTTTCTTCTGGATTGCTTCCACAAAACGGGGGTGCGGTTCTTCCTCCGGTGTCCTGGGAGAACGGTCGGCTTTCCATTTTTTCAGCAGATAGTAGTAATCGGACAGTACGCGATAACAGCGCTGTCGATCCTCCCGAAACTTCTGTGCCTCGGTTTTTTGCCGGACATATCTCCTGCGGGGAGGGGCCTGACTGTCATAGATCAGGCCAAAGTCCTGTGCCAGTTTCTCCGCCGCTTCTTTTGGGGAGAGGTTAAAGAGCTTTGCGGTAAAGTCGATCACATCCCCATCTGCACCGCAGCCAAAGCAGTGGAACCGCTGGTCTACCTTCATGCTGGGGTTCTTATCATCGTGAAAAGGACAGCAGGCCATACCAGTTCGACTGACTTTTATCCCGTAAAACTCTGCCGCTTCTCTGGTGCTGACCGACTGCTTGACCGCTTCAAATACATTCTCTGCCATGTGCCTTTAACTACCGGACTTTTTCACAGGGGGCTGGTATCCGGCGGCTTTCGCACGCTCACTGGCAGCTTTGCGACGCTCGGCGCTGTATGGCTCCCGGACTGATACACACCGCTTGGGGACGGTAAAGTTATGGGCGTCCTTTCGGGTGATCTGGTCGGGGTGCTTTTTTGCCAGCAGTTCCAGCTTCTCCATCAGACGGGGATCGTGGGTATAGACCTCAGCCATTGGTTCTGCCTGGTTATAGAGGAGAATGGTTTCCCGTTCCACTAAAGAGAGCTTCATCGGCTGCCTCCTTTCCACTGGTCAAATTCCAGCTTGAAGTTGGCATACTGTCCATCGTCCTCCAAAACCACAGTGGCATCGTAGGTCTTGCCGGTTTTCTCCGAATATAACCCCGTCACACGGACACGGCCATCGTTCAGCAGCGCAGACACCACAGCCTTGGTCGGCTGTTTTTTCTTGGCAGCCCACCATTTGTTGTTTTTCCAGATTGCAAATTTGCAAGAATCATTCTGACAGAAGAAGCCTTTTTGCAGTTCTGCAACTTCACCGCCGCAGCGAGGGCATTTGCCCACCACCTCACGGGGCGGAGTGAACAGGTACTCAGTTCCCTTGATGACCTGATAAGTCCCCACCAGATCTTTCAGCATGGTGCTGATCCCATCCAGAAACTCCTCTGGGGCAAGCTGCCCGCGCTCGATCTCGCCCAGGCGGTACTCCCACTCGGCAGTCAGAAGCGGCGATTGCAGTTGTTCCGGCAGCACTGTGATCAGGGAAACTGCATCGTGGGAAGGGAGAAGCTGCACCGTTTTCCTGCTCTTTTTTCGTTCCAGAAAACCGGCAGATACCAGCTTTTCCAAAATACCGGCACGGGTGGCCGGTGTCCCCAGACCTTTTCTCTCAGCATCCTCTGGCATATCATCTTTCCCGGCAGTCTCCATTGCGGACAATAGGGTGTCCTCCGTAAAGTGCTGAGGCGGACTGCTTTTGCCTTCTTTGATGATTGCCGCAGCAACCGAAAGGGTCTGTCCTTCGGTCAGCTCCGGCAGGGCTTTCTCTGCGCCCTCTTTTTTCGGCTCTGCATCCTTCATTTTGGCACGGTAAGCGTCCTCCAGTGCTTTCCATCCGGGATGCTTCACCGTTTTTCCTTTTGTGGTAAACTCCCCACCGGCACACGCTGCAATCACAACAGTTTCCGAATAGATATGGGGCTGGGCTACGGCGCACAGCAGACGCAGGGCCACCAGCTCCAGCACCGCTTTTTCTCCCGCAGGAAGGGCAGAAAGGTCTGCATCCTTGAGATTTCTGGTAGGGATTACTGCGTGATGGTCGGTTACTTTCTTATCGTTGATGACCGTATGCGGATCACAGGTAATGGCGATCCCTTTGCGAAACGGCATAGCACTGGCAACCAGATTCACCAGCACCGGCAGGCTGTCTGCCATATCACCAGTCAGATAGCGGCTGTCAGTACGGGGATAGGTGCAGAGCTTCTTTTCATACAGACTTTGCAGATAGTCCAGGGTCTGCTGGGCTGTAAATCCAAGCAGGCGGTTGGCATCTCTTTGCAGGGTAGTCAGGTCATAGAGGGCAGGCGGCTTTTCAGACTTTTCCTTGCACTCCACCTTTTTGATCGTGACAGCTGCACCCTGACAGGTTTCTTTCAGCTGCTCAGCAGCGGCCTTATCCGCCATGCGCTCCCCGGATACGGTAAGACCGGGCAGCTCCAGCGCCACGGTATAAAAGGGAATCGGCTGAAAGGTGTCGATCTCAGCTTCTCGCTGAACAATAAGCGCCAGCGTCGGGGACATCACGCGCCCGATGTTGAGGGTTCGGTGATACAGCACGGAAAAAAGCCTTGTCGCATTGATTCCCACCAACCAGTCGGCCTTGGCACGGCAGAGGGCAGCATCCCGAAGTCCGTCATAATCCGCACCGGGGCGCAGGTTTGCAAAGCCTTCCCTTATGGCAGAGTCCTCCATCGAAGAAATCCAGAGCCTTTTCATCGGCTTCTTGCAACCTGCCAGCTCATAGACGCTACGGAAGATCAACTCGCCCTCGCGTCCGGCATCACAGGCATTTACCACTTCCGTCACATCCGGGGCATTCATCAGCTTTTTGAGAATATCAAACTGCTTTTTCTTATCCTTTCCCACCACCATCTGCCAATACTCCGGCAGAATAGGCAGGTCATCATATCGCCACTTGGCATACTTGGGGTCATAGCTGTCTGCATCCGCAAGACCGGCCAGGTGGCCCACGCACCAGCTGACACGCCAGCCGTTGCCCTCCAGATACCCGTCCTTACGGACGGTTGCACCGATCACCGCCGCCAAACTCTGGGCAACTGATGGTTTTTCGGCAATTACCAATTTATGTTGAGCCATGATGGTTCCTCCTCTCTTTGAGCCATCGGGACATTTCCCGGTGACAGATGCCTACGCAGGGTCTTCCATAATTCCCGCAACCATAGCAGGGGTGGCTGTGGGGTAAAGAAGGAGGACGGGAAGTTTCCTTCCCGCCCTCCGGCCTGCGTGTCATCATGCGTTCATAGGGACTGTCTGTGAAACGGGTCATTTCACACTGTCCTCATCATCTTCTTCTGTGCTGCCCCCGTCAGCATCCGGTTCGTCCGACTCCTCATCCTCGGTTTCCCATTCCTCGGAATCTTCCTCGCCATAATCATAATCGTCCAGACTGTCATTGCCCTTGGTCTTAGGCTTGTTCTTAACGAGCTTCAAGTAGGCAAATACGCCACCGCCACCAAGCAGAGCCAGCAAAAGGACCAGCGCAGCCGGGTTCAATCCGGCAGGCTTCTCTTTTTCCGGCTCCGATGTTTCTGCCGGAGGTTCCGGTGCTTTGCCCGTACATTTACTCTTATCAGTTGCGCAAACCGGGCAGGCCGTATTGACTGCCCCTGCTTCACATTTTGTTGAACAGCTACACACAGCAGCCGGCTCCTCTTTGACATTTTCATCTTCCATCAGTGCCATCAAATCAGCTTCATCCACCTGGTTCAGAAAGTGAACAGCAGTCTTTTTATCCTCATTAGCCCTGTCGATCAAAATGTAAAAATAGTTGCCAGCCTTGGTGGTAACGGTAATGAGCTGCTTATTGCCACCAAAATCATCCACCAGAGCGGCATTGCCATCTGGTGTAAGTGCCGGTGCCGGTTCTGTTTCTTCCACAATCACATTGCTGTCATTGGTAGAATCCTCTGCCGGTGCCGCCGGAGCCTGTTCTGACCCCTGTGCGAAAGCAGGGATCGTAAAGCCAAATGCCACAACCATTGTCAGGCAAAGGGCGGAAAGTGTTTTGCAAATTCTTTTATTCTTCATAAGCGGTAGCCTCCTGATTATTTGATTCCGACAGTGCTGTATCTCTGCCGTGGTTCATTCCACCGGAAAGCATAGCGTTCAGCTGTGCTGGAGTCATGCGTAACGCACGAACCATCTGAACGATTTCCAGATTCTCTGCCTCCGTTTTCTGTGCTTCCAGGGTCTTGAGCTTTTCCTGATATTCCGCAATCTTCTCACGGGTTTTCTCAATTTCCTGGTCGATACGTTCAATTTTGTTTTTTGCCATAACCGTTCACTCCTTTCCACAAAGTCTGTTACCAGTTCATCAGGCCGTAGCCCTTAATACTTTGATAATTCAGGTCATAACTTTTGATCTTGCAGGCATCGCCGGAATTTCCCTCCACGGTATAAACACGGCTGCCATCCGTACCGATCACCATACCCACATGGTCTGCTGTCCCATCCAAATCCCAATCAAAGAAAATTGCATCTCCGGGAGCCAGATTGTTATAGCCTCTTGCACCCCATTGTCCATGAGACTGGAACCACGGAACGCCCTGCCACTCACAGCCTGCAAAGCGCGGTTCACTTTTTCCAGCCTGGTTATAACACCAGGATACAAAGCAGGCGCACCACTCCACGCGGCTGTCAAAGCCATACCAGCTCCAATAAGGATAGCCGCCCACATTGCCGACCTGACGCTTGGCCAGTTCCACCAGCTGAGGATTGCCGGGGCGGGTACCGTTAATGAACTGCACACCGGACAGATCTTCCGAGCCGCTGGTATCAGGGGAACCGCCGCCAAACAACAACGGCTTATTGCCCATGGTCTGCCGGTAAACCTGATACATTTCCATCTGCTCCGGGGTCAGTAACTCCGACGCCACAGCGGAAATGGGCTTGCTGGTGAGTTTCACATTCAAAATGTAATACTCATAGGGGACTTCTTCTGAGGTGGTCTCGCCGGTCTCCGGGTCGGTGGAGGTCTCCGTGCGGTAGCGAATCTCCACTTCCTCAGTAAGCGTCAGCTGATACTGTGCTGCAAACACACGCGCCAGCTCTGCCTGAGCGCTCTGCTGGGTGTAACCTTGCAAGACGGCAGACAGAAATGCTGCCAGCTCATGAGGGTCATGGCCGATCATACCAAGGTCATAGCGATACTCGTCATACCCTGGGTGGCTGCTTTCAATGTTGTCGATTTCCTCCTGCAACTGGACTTCTCTGGCTGCATAATCTGCCTCCACTGCCAGCATTTCCGGGTCATCCGACGGATAAGTGGTGCCGGAGAGAACGGAACCGATGCTCTGCGCCATCATGGAGCAGGAGGACATGGTATTCATCAGCATACAGGTAATGAGGAACAAAACCCCTGCCATCAGGAAACCCTTCTTGTGGCGCATGACGAACGCCCCTGCCTGCTGTGCCTTTTCTTTTACCGTCCTTGCGGCTTTTCCGGTTTTGGACGCAGCCTGGGCGGTATTTCCGGCAGTCTGACCGGCGTGTTTGGCGGCGGCATACTGCCTTTTGATGGCCTGCTTTTGCTGCCAGCGGGAAAGCGGATTGCTGGCAAACTGGGGATTTTCCTGAAAAGATTTCTGGTACAGAACATTTACATTTGCCTTTTCCAGTTGGCGCTCTGCCTGTGCTGCTTTGCGGTACGGCTTCAGCTTGTGGCTGCGATAGCCCTCCCGCACCAGATAAGCGCCGGTCTCCACCGCCTCCTCGGACTTGTGGGCGCTTTCCACGCCCACATTGTCCTGCTCTGTTTCCCGGATCTCTTTGTGGAGCTTGCCCGCAACCAGATGGACGGGAGCTTCCCTGACTCCTTGAGAAACTTTGGAGGGTGGCTTTTTCTTGTCCTCAAAGGTCAGCTTCGAGGTCTTTTTTCCGGTATCCGGGTCAATGACCGTCTGCCTGACCTTTTTCTTTGGGATATTGGCCTGCGCCTTATCTGCTCTGGCCGCAGCTTTCTCCGCTTTACGGATCGGCTTTTCCAGTGCAGGGTCAGACCGTTCCTCATCAGTAAAGCGCAGACGCGGTTCCTTATTCAAACCATTCCCCCAGCATGAGGGAGGACATCATGTAGTGCAGCTCTGCATAAATGGCCATTCCCACCGGATCGTTGAACATACAGCCGGACAGGTAGGCATAAAACTGTGCCACCACATCGGACAGGATCTTCGCTTCGGTTCCTTTCAGAACCAGACCGCCCATACCTTCCTTGGCACGGATGGCGCTCCAGACCTCTGCCAGACGGAGCAGCCCCACCTGACCGGTCTCATTCAGTTCGGCTGCCTGATCTGCCGCCGTGCGGCACTCACTTACCGCATCGGCCATGACTGTAAGCAGCTGGCTGCGCTGGGCATTTACCGCCCTGTCAAAAAACATCAGCGGATTTTTATTCAAAATGTTGGGGTTCATCATCATTCATCCTCCTTCTTTTTCAGTTCCTGGGGTTTGGTGGTCATAATGCGGTAAAGCTCGGTATTCTTCGGGAAGTGATCCACGAAAGGCAGGATTGTAGAGCCATAAAACAGCAGGCCCTCGCCCTCACCGGAGTGCGTCACATAAGATAATTGGTGTGTGGAAATACCCAGCTGCTTGGCGAGGATCTGACGGTCTCCGCCTGCCTGGTTGAGCATATACACGAAGTCGGAATTTTCAAAGATATTTTCCACCTCGCGGCTGCTCAAAAGGTCTTTGACATTCTGGGTGATACCTGTCGGAATACCGCCCCATTTTCTGAATCGCTTCCAAATTTCCACCGTATAGGCGGCGGTCTGCTCCTCCTTCAAAAGCAGGTGCATCTCGTCGATGTAGTAACGGGTGGACTTGTGGGCGGCACGGTTGATGGTAACGCGGTTCCACACCTGATCTTGAACTACCAGCATACCGATTTTCTTGAGCTGCTTGCCCAGCTCCTTGATGTCATAGCAGACAATCCGGTTATCAATGTCCACATTGCTCTGATGATTGAACACATTCAAAGAACCCGTTACATAGATTTCCAATGCCGTTGCAATGTACTGAGCTTCTTTTTCTTCCTGCTCCCGCAACAGGTTATAAAGGTCCTCCAAAATCGGCATATTCTCCGGCTTTGGGTCATTGAGATATTCGTTGTAAACCAACCGTACACAACGGTCAATAATGGTTTTCTGCACCGGCTGCAAGCCCTCCTTACCGCCCACGATCAGCTCACACAAGCTGAGGATAAAGTCAGACTTGAGGG
>OAXJ01001101.1_pt1 | contig 21077 bp, 17 predicted proteins | sample 1517241 | NCBI WGS metagenome assembly OAXJ01 (sample SAMEA2580293, study PRJEB22360) | human gut metagenome | biome: human gut; feature: human-associated habitat; material: faeces | place: Denmark | collected 2008/2010 | reverse complement strand
GCATCTGACTTTTAATCAGAGGGCCAGGGATTCGAGTTCCCTCGAGCGCACCAAAATCCCACGAAGAATCGTAAGATTCATCGTGGGATTTTCCATTTTCTGGGGCTCTGCACACTTTTGCACACTTTTTGCACACCGGCGGGAAAGCCGTGTTTTTCCTTGCATTGTCTGCATTCTGTGCATCGTGAGCGTTTTTTCCATACTTTTTTCAGGCGAACAGCAGGCGGGTGAACTCACGCCGCTGCTCGGGGTTCATCTGTCGGACAACTTTCAGCATCCCTTCCGGGGTGATCTGGATGCTGTCCGGCAGATTTTCTTTTACCGGCACAGAGCCGGATTTGGGGGAGCCGATGTCCTGCGAATAGAAGTCTGCTTCCAGCTTCTCAGCCAGCTCCAACCGGGGCTTGTCCTGCGTGTGGGCGTAGGTGTCCATCAGGATTCCCGTGGTGGCGTGACCGGTGTTGCCCTGCACGGCTTTGATGTTGCCGCCGGATTCGATCAACTGGTAAGTGGCACTGGAGTGGCGCAGACCGTGGAACACGATCTTCTCAAACTCCGGGTGCTCTGCACGCCAAGTGCGGTACCATTTAGAAAGGGCTTCCGGGGCAACAGGCATACCGTTGGGCAGGCGGAAGAGCTGGCCACAGTTGCGATATCTGCCATCCATGGCAAGCTCGTCCTGACGGAGCTTTTCCAGCCAAGCCAGCAGTTCCTCTTTCAAGGGTCTCGTCAGATAAAGGGTGCGGCTGGATTTCTTGGTTTTCGGCTTCTTCAGCACCAGTGCGGAGCTGCTGCCCTCACGCTGGTCGGGGAAGATGTGGTAGATCTGATTCGGGTCGGTCTTTTCCAGTGCAGCCTTTTCGGTGCGCTGTAAGCTCCTGCCGACCGTGATGGTCCCACGTCCATCCGCTGCATCGAAGTTGATGTCTCCCGGCTGCAAGCCAAGGATCTCTCCGACACGCAGCGAGAGAATCATGCTCAGATGAACAGCAAGGTGGAGCGTAGGGTCGGTCATGGTCTGCAACGCAGCAAGCATGGTCTTTTCGTCCCAGATGGCACGTTCTTCCGAGGTCGATTTCGGGGCTTCTCTCGGAATCGGTGACTTGAGGAGCAGACCCCACTCAACGGCATAGGAAAAAGCAGTCTTAAGCATGGCGTGGACTTCCCGGATAGAAGCACCCGTAAGAAACTGCCGCTTCTGTTTGTCGGTGAGCGTTTGCTTGACACCCTGCTTATACAGTCCGCGCGGTGTCCGGCTCAGCGTGGCGTAGAACTGTTCGAGGTCATACGTCTGAACCTTCTGAATCTGTTTCTTGCCGAGATAGGGCACGACAAGATTCTGGATCATGGCTACCGTGTGGGTGTAGGTTTTGGGTGCCCACTTGTGCTTGCTGGACTGGATGGGAAGCCACTTGTACAGCATTTCCGCTACCGTCATTGCATCGGGTATGAGGAACGTACCGTCCAAGAGTTCTTTCTCTACCGAGATCTTGCGGTCTTGCGCTTCCTTCTTGGTTTTGAAGCTCTCCCAGCCTTCACAGATCCGGCCAGCATGGTCTTTGTATTTGAAACGAACGGAGTAGGAATCTCCGCGCCTGAGAATAGATGCCATAGATGTTCCCTCCCTCAGACCGCAGCAAACCAATCGTCAAAGCTCTGCTTGCTCACCCGGATGCTGGTACCGAGGCGGATCACCTTGAAATCTTTCGTGGTGTTGCACAGATTGTACGCAGCACGGTTGGAGATCGCCAACAGTTGGGCGATCTCCTCCACCCGGTAAACGAGCGGGGCGTGTCGGACGGTTTTTCTGGTCTGGTCAGAAGGTTCTACGGCAGGGGTTTCGGACAATTTCATTGTAGGGGATTCGGGCGCGATTTTCAAGTCCTCACGGGTCAGTTTAGCGGAATTTTTGCGGACATTCGTCATAGGCATGTCTCCTTTGCACTTCTCCAGACCCGGCGCAGCTCCGGTTGAACTGCACCCTTGTGGGTCGGTAAATATGTAAGGGCCTGCCGCTCCTGACCCGAAGCGGCAGCCCAAAAAAGTGCGAGAACTTGAATTTACGCGCCCTACGCGCCCCAAACCACACAAAAGTACCTTTCTGTGTTGATTTTATGGGGCGCATGGCTGGGATGCACGCGCCCTTTTGGGGCGCATCTTGCCTTCTCTCCCGCCCCGAAGGGCGTGTTGCCGCCCTGTATCCGCCCGAAAGGGCGGACACGCGCCCGGAGAAAACAACGATAACAGGTAAAAACAAATGCTTTGGGGCGCGTGGGGCGCGAGAATTTCACTTTTCGTGTGTTTTATGCCGCAGCAAAGGCGGGGTGGACGCATACGCCCCGGAAGCCGCAGAACTTGTCGGGGCAAAGCCCCTCCATCTTGCTGCGCAAGACCGTTCTGTCGCTTAAAAGCCCCACTGGGGCTTTCATTGCTGCGCTGCGCTCGCAAACGCGAACTTTCCCTCGATGTGCTTGGAAAAGGTCAGGCCATACTTCCCCGCATTTTTCAGCAGGAACTGGCTGAACTTCTTTTGCGGAACGGGTGATTCCAGATTATCCTCGCACCACTTGGTGTAGGCGCGATAGAGGTAGGTGGAGCGTTCCTCGGTGTCGGGCTTGAAACGGACATACGCTGTTGCCTGCATGAACTGGGTCAGGTTATCGCTGTCCGCCATGGCTGCTTCGAGGTTCTGGATGGAGCGCTCACTGATGGTAAACTGATAGCGGTTCGCCAGCAAACGGTGCAGACCTTCCAGCATCCACAGCAGGATGCCGGGACGCTCCTCGGACAGCTCTTCGATGAGGAACGGGTTATCCACCCGGGCAGGGTCACGGTCTTTCACCGTGATGAGGATCTGTCTGCGCCAGAAGCCGTCGCTGTCATCGTGAGCAGCCACAAGGTTGCCATTGCCGAAGCAGATGAAACGAACGTACAGCAGGCCTTGGACAGCCTGCTTGTTCTTCCGCTCGATGCACAAACGGTCTTCAGCGGTAACGATGGACTTGATGTTCCGTGTTTCGGGCAGCGCCACCATGTTCAGATCGTCATCGACCATGACCAGCTTGTACTCCAGATTTGCACTGGCAAAGCGGTTCGTTTCGATGCGGAGGATGGATTCGGAGTGAGAGGCTTCCCCGAACAGCTTCTTCAGCAGCAAGCCGATGCGGGATTTTCCCTCGCCGCCCTTGCCGGTCATGACCAGCATCTTCTGCGCCTTGGTAGACGGGATCAGGAGATAGCCGAGATATTCCTGCAAGGTCAGAATGTCCTCCGGGATCAGCAGACCGTCCAAAAATTCCAGCCACTTGGTCGGTGCGGGGGCATCGGGCTGGTATTCCACGGGGAGCCGGTTCAGGCAGAGTTCCTTTTCCGGCACAAATCCCCGCTCGTCCAGAAAGTAGGTTCCGTTCTGGAGATGGATGCGGTCAAGCTGGGGTTTCCATTCAGGGGTATAGGTTTCGATACGGAGTGCGTCCAGAACCTGCTTCTCCTTCTTGGCAAGGTTGTCGAGCACAAAGTCACGGAGGTCGCTGTGGACTTCGTAGAGCAGTGCGTCCTCGTCTACCTCGCCGTTCTGGTCGAACAGCTTCTGTTTCAGGCACATCATGGGGTGTTTCTCTAAAAGGTACTGGCAGTAAGCGGTTTCACGCACTTTGCCCTTGCTGTCTACCCAAGGGCATTCGCATTCTTCCTCTTCTTCCAGTTCGTCCTCATCACGCCAATCTTCGTTCCTCTTTTTCCAGTCGCTCATGCAATCCCTCCCAATACTTCCGTAGCTCGTTTTCGGTCTGCGGGTCCGGGAGCACCGAACAGTCCAGATAATATTCAACGATGTCAAGGTTCTTTATCGCTTCAAGAAAGCAGGGGTGAAGTTCTTCTGTGGGTGACTGCGGTGCATATCGGACCCGCCAACGCTGCAGACAGCGGTAATAGTCCAGCAGCTGCTGCCGGACGGTGGGCGGTCTGCGGGGAGCAAGCCGCACCTTGCCGTCGGCAAGTGCCATGCCGAAGTCCTCCTTCAACTTTTCCACAGCCTTGTAGGGAGAAAGTTGAAAAAGTCTGCCGACAAAATCGATCACATCGCCATCCGCCTGACAGGCGAAACAGTGGAAACGGCTGTCCACCTTCATGCTGGGGTGTTTATCCCCGTGGAAGGGACAGCACATCATGCCGTTCCGTTTTACGGCGAAGCCGTACAGCTCCGCCGCCTGCCGGGTCGAGATGGCGTTCTTTACGTCCGAAAAGACAGAGGTGCTACCCTCCGTCCCAATGGGCGGGGTACAGGCGAAAGGACGAAGCCCGGTGAGGGGCGTGGGTGAGGTTGGGTTTATTCACACATCGATCCGTCAGAGTGTTGTTCATTTGACCTCCTGCTGCGGTACGGCGTGGCCGCGCTCTTCCTTGCGGAAGAAGGCTTCCACGTTTTGTTGTGCGGTGCGGAGTTCACGCAGTTCGATCTGCGCTTTCTTGTAGCGGGTATAGAACCCGTTTTTCTCCGAAGAAAGGGTCTGATATTCGGCATCCAGCTTTTTGAGGTCCGGCAGTGTCCTGAGCCCGTTGGCCTTGAAATAGGCGCAAGCGGCCTCGTACACAGCAAACTCTGCACGGTGCTGCTCCTTGAACTTGGCGGGATTCCGCACAGTCTGGAGCTTCTGTGCAAGAGGCTTGTACTGCCGATAGACCACAAGATGCCCGCGAAGCTCCTTGAGGGAGACCATGCGGGCATCCAAGTCTTTGACCACCGCCAGTGCATCGTCGTGCTGGGTTTTCAGTTCGGCAATGCGCTGGTGCAGGGCATCTTCGCTGAGCAGCTTTTTCTCCTGCAGGAGACACAAGGTTTGCGACCAGCGTTTGAGGTTGAACTTTTTCGCCCAACGCTCATAGCCGATGCCCTTACCTGCGGCAACATTCGCCTGAATGTCAACCAGTTTCCTGATCTTATCCGGCTTCTTTTCGCTGCTGGGCTGGATGGTGACGGCAAGCTGGATGTTCTGGGAGAGGACGGTCAGCACCTGCTCCTTTTCCAGCTTCTTGCTCAGTTTCTTGGCGGTGATGAACTTTGTCCGGCCGGGCGGGCAGTAGCTCAACCGACCTCGGCTCTCCTTCACGGCGATGCCGTGTTCCTGCATGAGCAATGCAGAAAATTCCTCGAAGGTGGTGGTCTTGTTCAGCACAGCGTAGATCTGCTTTCGCAGCTTGTCCAGTTCGGTCTGATAGACGGTCTGGGTGGGCTGCTGCCCTTCGGCGGCAAGTTTGGCGTTGGCATGGTCGAGGCGGCGTTGTCCGCGCCGCTGCGCCCAATACTCGCGCTCCGAAACATGGTCGCCTTGAGCTTCCAGCAAATTGATCTGGTTCAGATCGGCTTGCTCGCACATTTCCATGACAGCGACACGGAGGTGCCGGAGCATGGCAGAGGTGCAGCGGTGCTTCTTGCCCGCTTCCCAGTCGCACGGCTTGTCCATGAAGGGCTGCCGTTCCACGGTGCGGACGCGCAAGCTGCCGATGACGATGTGGACGTGGATGTTCCCGGCACTGTTGTGCCCATCCGGGTGGGTGCAGACGATGGCGGGATGACCGGGGAAGTTGTCCTTGCAGAACTGCAAGCCAAGGGCTTGCGCCCGCTCCATGGTCAGGCCGTTCTCTACTGCGTCCTTCGGGTCGAAGCTGATGATATAATGGTGGGTCTTCACGTCCTCCCGCCTGCCATTCTTGCCGTACTTGCGGTTGGCAATCAGGCAGGCCATAGCAAACGAAGATTCGCCGCACTCAAGGGTGTCAAGCAGGTACGAATCCCGCAGCTTGGGTCTGCCCTTCTCGTCCAGAATGGGCAGACCAGTGTACTCGTTGTGCTGAAAGGTGAGATAGCTTTCGGCGGCGGCATAGTTAGAGTTTTTCGAGGTCAAATGCTTGATGGTTGCCATACAGTTCACCAACCGTTTCTTCGGCTTTCAGCCGAAAGTTCGTGAGTGCGGACAGTTCCTCCAGAATCTGCGCCCGGAGCTGTTCGGTGTCTTTGCCGCCGGAGTTAAAGTGCCGTGCAAGCTGGTTGAGGTTGCTTCCCACCTTGCTGCACTGAGCAGACAAGGCGGCAAGCGCCGCCAGTGCATCCTCGCCGCCCTGCGCCACCACAACGGTGTGCTTGACGTTCACGCCGTACAGGACGCGGCGGACGAGTTCGGATTGGGTGAGGTGGAGTTCTTTGCAGGCGTATGCGATCCGCAGTTTTTCTTCTGCGGTCACCCTGACTTTGATGATGTGTGTCTTTCGTTTTCGCGGCGTGTCATTGCGGTTCTTCTTTGCGTGTACGTTCGGACTTTTCATTTCAGCCATATTCGACCTCCTGTGAAAATGATAAATGCCCGCTCCGGGATGGAGAGGGCTATGTAATGCGACACGCCGCATTCGCACCAACGGTGCGAAGCTAGAACAGGGTTTGGGGAAGGGCCACGGTTGCGAAGCAATGAAAGCCCCGGTGGGGCTTTCAAGTGGCAGCGCGGTCTGCGACAGCAGATGGAGGGGCTTTGCCCCGACAAGCGCTTGCCCCAACAAGTGGCAGACCATGTGACAGAACATTTTCAAGCATTGAAAATTTGTGGCCACAGGTCGATACTTGCTTTCGCCCTTTCCGTGCAACACTGAAAATTTCAGAATTCGAACCGCAATGCACGTTGAAAATTTTGCAGAGCAAAAACGTGTGAAAAGGCAAAGCCCCTGCTCATGGTCACCGTTCACACCGAACGCAGTTCCTGCCCCTGTTTTGCAGCGGCGTTGTCCGGCTCGCCCACAGAAAGTGTGAGGTCATGGCGCAGTATCTCGTTCAGACGGCTTATGTAAGATTCAAGGTACAGTATGAAGAAAGCCGGACGCAGTGCGGACACTACAACCTGCTTCTTTCAAGCACAAGAATAACACTTTACGGTTGTACAGTCAACAATTAAAAACAAATTTTGGAAGATTGAACAACTACATAAGATTTTATTTGTGAAAAAGAAAAATACCGCCCACGCAGCGCAGCGATGGATTTTGTCGGGTGAATCGGCGGCAAAATGAATCGGGTGTGTTGCGGGACGGTAAAAATCTTCATGGGGAATAAATCCTCGCCGCTCTGTACTTTTCTACAAAATTGGTGGGATTTGCGATAAAGGGTATCATGGATTGCAAGGCACGTCAAGATGGTTTTGCAAATTTTATTGCAGTAAAGCAGTGATAGTAGGACTTATATTTAACACACGGCAAGAAACAATTTCCGTTTCGCACATTGTAATGTTCGCAGAAAAAACTTATAATGCTTTTGAACCTGTAGGACACACAAAACGCGGAAAAGAGAGGGAATCATGAGAAAACTGTTCCTTTTGGAAGATGATCTGAGCCTGATCAGTGGGCTGACCTTTGCATTCAAGAAACAGGGCTTTGCACTGGATACAGCCCGGACGCTGGCAGAAGCCGAGGTGCTGTGGTCAGACAGAAAATATGACCTGCTGGTGCTGGATGTTTCCCTGCCGGATGGCTCTGGCTTCGATTTCTGCCAGAAGGTGCGGCGCACATCCAACGTGCCGATTCTGTTCCTGACTGCTTCGGATGAGGAAATGAATATCATCATGGGACTGGAACTGGGCGGGGATGATTACCTGACCAAGCCGTTCAAGCTGGGTGTCCTGTTGTCGCGGGTCAATGCACTGCTTCGCCGTGCAAATGCGTCCAGCGCAGGAGAACCCGTACTGGAATCGGGCAGCATCACCGTCCGGCTGTTGCAGGGGCAGGCATACAAAAACGGAATCTTGCTGGAACTGACCGGTGCGGAGTACAAGCTGCTCTGCTTCTTTCTGCAGCATCCGAATGCCGTGCTATCTAAGGAACAAATTCTGGATGCACTGTGGGACTGCGATGGGGATTACATTGACAGCAGTGCCTTAACAGTGTACATCCGGCGGCTGCGGATGAAGATTGAGGACGACCCCGGCAAACCGCAGATGCTGCTGACTGTCCGCGGCATGGGCTATAAATGGAATGGGTAAAGGTGCCGTATGAAAGTATTCGCAAACCGGGAGATCCGGATTTTGTTCCGGACAGTGCTGGCGGTCTGGGCGGTGGCATTGGCGCTCACGCAGGGCATCGTATGGCACACGACGCATGTATTTTCTTTCGGGTTACTGTTGGTTTTTCTGCTTCTGGGCGGCTGCCTCTGGGGCGTGCTTTTTCGCTATTTCCAAAGGCAGAGCGCGCTTCTGGAACAGGCAGTCCAGCAAATCCAAAGCTGTCTGGATGGCAACCCGGATGCACGACTGGACTGCGACCGGGAGGGAGAATTTTACCGTCTGTTTCACTCCGTTAATGCATTGGCGGCAGTTCTGAGCGCACACGCAGACAACGAGCAGCGGGAGAAGCGCTTTTTGAAAAATACCATTGCAGATATTTCCCACCAGCTCAAAACACCGCTGGCGGCGTTGAATATCTACAACGGTCTGCTTCAGGACGAAGCTGTTTCGCCGTCGGAGGTCAAAGAGTTTGCAGACCTGTCCGAACAGGAGTTGGACCGCATCGAAACGCTGGTGCAGAATCTGCTCAAAATCACCCGGCTGGACGCCGGTTCGGTCGTCTTGGAGAAGAAAAACGAAAATGTTGCTGAAATGGTGCAGGACATCGCGCGGCAGTATCACTATCGTGCCAAGCAGGAACAGAAAAAGCTCATTCTGTCCGGCTCAGAGGCGGTTACACTTTGGTGCGACCGTGACTGGATGCAGGAAGCTGTGGACAATCTTGTAAAGAATGCCCTTGACCATACAAAGAGCGGAGATACGATTCAGGTAGAGTGGAATGCACTGCCGTCCATGGTTCAGATCAAAGTGCGCGACAACGGCAGCGGCATCCACCCGGAAGATTTGTACCATATCTTCAAACGGTTTTATCGCAGCCGCTTTTCACAGGATACACAGGGCATCGGGCTGGGTCTGCCGCTGGCAAAAGCCGTTGTGGAAGCCCATCACGGCACCATTGAAGTAGACAGCGAGCTGGGAAAGGGCACGACCTTTACTCTGAATTTTCCGATTCCTACAAAATTGTAGGCTGGGTGTAGGCTTGCAGTAAGGTTGGCGTGTTATCCTTTTCTGCACAGACAGAGATCATCCGTCTGAATCGAAGGAACCTGCAAAGTGAGGGATACACTATGGAACTATTAGAAGTCAACCATCTCTGCAAGACCTACGGCAGCGGAGAAACCGCTGTCCATGCGCTGAAAGATGTTAGCTTTTCAGTGCCGAAAGGCGAATATGTGGCGGTCGTTGGCGAATCTGGCTCCGGTAAAAGCACCCTGCTCAACCTGATTGGCGGACTGGATACGCCGACTTCCGGCAAGGTGCTGATTGATGGCAAGGATGTTTTTGCCATGAAAGACCGGGAGCTGACGATCTTCCGCCGCCGCAATATCGGTTTTATCTTTCAGGCATTCAACCTCATCCCGGAACTGACCGTAGAACAGAACATCCTGTTCCCGGTGCTGTTGGACTACCAAAAGCCGGACAGGGCATATCTGGAAGAACTGCTGACCGTGCTGAATCTGAAAGACCGTCGGAAGCATCTGCCAAGCCAGCTTTCCGGTGGGCAGCAGCAACGGGTAGCCATCGGCCGCGCCCTGATGACCCGCCCTTCACTGATTTTGGCGGATGAGCCGACCGGCAATCTGGACACCCGGAACACCAGCGAGGTCATTGCCCTGCTAAAAGAAACGTCCCGGAAATACGAGCAGACCATCCTGATGATCACCCACAACCGCAGCATTGCGCAGACGGCAGACCGGGTGCTGCAGGTATCGGACGGTTGCCTGACCGATTTTGGGAGGTGCCGGGAATGAGCAGCACAGAAATGAAAAGCTATCTGAGCCTGATCCCGATTTCTGCCAAGGTACGCAGACGACAGAACCGTATGACGATTTTGTGCATCGTCCTTGCGGTGTTTCTGGTCACGGCGGTGTTCAGTATGGCAGATATGGCGATTCGGATGGAAACCTCAAACCAGCTGAACAAAAACGGAAACTGGCATATCATGGTAAAGGACATCTCCCCTGAAACAGCCGCAGAGCTTGCCGCACAGGAGGATGTTGCTGCATTTTCGGCGTATAGCGACATCAACGCTTCCCTTACGGAAAACTACTTTGCCGGAGATAAACGTGCCGCACTGGTAGGAGCAGATGATGCAATCCTTCAAATCTTTCCGGGAATGCAGTGTAGCACTGCCCCGGCGGATGGCGAAGTGCTCGTGACAGCAAACATCCTGGATTGGCTGGATGTTACGGTCGGTACAGCGATTCCGCTGACGCTCCCGGATGGACAGACCATTTCGCTTACTGTCGCAGGTTTCAATGAGGATACCTCCGATGCGAACCAGTATGATGCTGTTGTGCTGGTGATGAACCGCAGCACATTTTCTCAGATTGCCGCACAGGTAGAAGAATCCTTTGAAACACAGTATTTCATCCAGTTCAAGCCACGTACCAATTTGCGGCAGTCCATTGTGAACATCGAAAACAAGTACGGAATTTCAGAAGAAAAAATCTCCGAAAATACTTACCTGATGGCGTTGAACGCAAGCAGCAACAACGATTATATTGTAGGCTTATATGCGGTAGCGGCTGTGTTGGCTGGCATGGTCGTCCTTGCCGGAATTTTTATGATCACAGGCAGCATCAACAGCAATGTAGCGCAGCGTACCAGCTATTATGGAATGCTGCGTTGTCTTGGGGCAGGAAAAAATCAGGTTCGGATGCTTGTCCGGCTGGAAGCTCTTTTCTGGTGTAAAACTGCTGTTCCAGCAGGGTGTGTGCTGGGAATCGTTTCCACATGGGGATTGTGTTCCTTTCTGCGTGGATTTATCGGCGAGGAGTTCAGCTCTTTACCAGTGCTTGGCGTCAGCCCGGTCGGTATTATCTGTGGTTCCGCGCTGGGACTTATCACGGTTTGGTTCGCGGCATCTTCTCCGGCACGGCGGGCGGCAAAAGCTTCTCCGGTCACAGCAGCAACTGGGAATGCGGTGGAAAATGCAGCGGATTCTCCGTGTCATGCTCGGTTGTTTGGAAGTCGTGCAGAGCTTTCTTTGGGCGTGAGCCATGCAATCTCGTCCAAAAAGAACTTGCTTCTGATGACAGGTTCCTTTGCGTTAAGCATTCTCCTGTTTTTGAGCTTTTCGGTTTTGCTTCGATGGGTTGGATTTGCGCTGAATCCGTTGCAGCCCTACACACCGGACTTATCGGTGGCTGAAACATCCGGGCAAAATGTCCTTGCCCCGGTGCTGGTGGAGCAGCTGGAAGCTCTGCCGGAAGTCAAATACGCATTCGGGCGGATGTATTGCCCGCTCCCGGCGGAATATCAGGGAAAACAGGGATCCATCGACCTGATTTCATACGATACGATACAGTTTGGCTGGGCGAAAAAAGACCTGATTGGCGGAACCCTTCCGCAGGAGCCGGAGGATGGCACATACCCTGTGCTGACGGTATTCGACAAAAGCAACTCCCTGACTGTGGGTGATACCATTCAGCTGGAGGATGCAAAGCTCACAGTCGTGGGTGTATTGAACGACAGCCCCTTCAGTAGTACCGATTCCCCGATTGTTATCTGCACCGAAGAAACCTTCCATCAGCTGACCGGGCAAAACCGCTATGCGGTGATCGATATTCAACTAAAAGATACCACAGCAGACGCAGCCATTGCACAAATACACACCCTGCTGAGCGACACGTTAAACAAGCAGGTTGTTTTTTCCAACCGAATCGAAGGAAATCGGATGATACAAAGCACCTACTGGGCGTTCCATCTGGTGGTCTATGCGTTTCTCATCGTGATTGCAGGAATCACCATTCTGAACATCGTCAACAGTATTTCCATGAGCGTGTCGGCACGAATGAAGCAGTATGGCATCCTGCGTGCCATCGGGATGGATGATGCACAGCTGAAACGCATGATCTCTGCCGAAGCTGGCACCTATGCGGTGTCCGGTCTTGTGGTGGGCATTGCGCTGGGTCTTGTGCTGAATCGGAAGCTGTATATCCTGCTCATCACCCATTATTTCGGTGCAGCGTGGCAGATGCCGTGGGGCTGTCTTGCCGTGATTGTCGTAGTCGTGCTGGCGGCTGTGGTGCTGGCAGTATATAACCCGGTCAGGCGAATCCTCATGCAGCCCATTACTGCAACCATCAGTGAATTATAAACCAGAACAACAGATGCCCACCAGCTTATGGCGAAAACCATAGGTCGGTGGGCATCGTGTTCTTTATAAGGGCTTAATCTTCCGGTCTGCCGTGGTCACAGCCAAGGGAAAGATAATGCTCCGTCCCTCCACCCAGCACAAGCTGAGCGTACTCCAAGGGCTTGTTGTAGAGCAGCCAGTCCAGCTCTGCCCGCTGTGCCGGAGTGTTGCCGTACTCATCCTCGACGGCGATGCAGTCGATGGCAAGGGTGGTGTATGACGTTTGCAAACATTGCAATGGCCAAACCCCTTTAGCATATAATATGATTGAGTGCTTTTAAATTTAAGCACTTGAACTTACGTCCTTTTGTGGTATAATAAAGCTAGAGGATAGCGGCATTGACCAGCTATCGGTGGCGATGAAGCAGTGGACTGGTTCGGTATCAGCCGATTGTGGAGCCAGACCGTGGGTTGAGCGATAACCACAAGCCGAATAGATTCGATGAATCGAAAGAAAACGCTTAATAGGAGCCTTGCCTTTCGGCAGGGCTTCTATTTTTTTGAGGGAAGGTGAAAATGTGCAGGACGAACAGCAAGATATTTTGTATCGGGCAGCAGAAGTCTGGAAAGAACTGACTGAGTACCACTATGTTTTCACCTACGGCTATAAGGGTGAACTGCACGAGATCAAGCTGACATTTTCACCAGAGGACTTCCCTCACCTTGCTGGGTTCCACTACCTGAAAGATATTGCCCTTCCCCGGTATAGCCCGCGCAAAACAGTGGATATGATTCTATCCGGCAAGATCACCTACGACAAGGTAAAGAAGGGTACACTCTATCAGGAGTATGTGAAACCGCGTCTGCTGGCACTGGTGCGGTTGAAAGAAATACTGGAACAGGAGTTTGATTTGTTTTCCTATATGCCCCAGTTCTATCCGTTCGTGACCAAAATCAAAGCGGACTACCTGATTTCCAGCCAGATCGAACCAACTGCCTTTGTGTTCATTATCCGGGAATCTCCCTCCGGCAATGCGGTATGTGACTTTCTGTGTTGTTCTGCTTTTGAAGAAAGCGGCCGTGACTACCGTGCAAACCAACGTTCTCGAACGCTCCTGAAGAAAGAGCGTGTACATATCGAAACGCAAGACACGGTGGTTCTGTATGACCGCTTGCCGAAAAATCTCGATTAACAAAACGATGCCCACTCACTCATGGAAAAACCATGGGCGGGTGGGCATCACTTGTTACCCTTCTGTCAGAGCAGAAATGGTAGGTTGTCCATTTGGCATAAAATGATAGATGGGACAAGATTCAAAGAACTTCTGTGATTCTTCAGGTAGCTTATCAAAGTGAATTTTAGCCGCAACAGGATTATCTAATAGTAGATATGCACCAACGTAAATAGACTCATTGTCTTGGGCTACTTCAATAAGAGAAAGAATTTCGGCTTGTTCAGTCGAAGTCAATATGCGAGAGCGTTTGACGGACTGAAGATAGTTGAGAATAGCAATCGGATGCTCTGTATATGGATCAGAATCCTTAATCCAAAGTGCGAGGGTAGTCGCAGTGGATAGTAGCTCAATGCGACTATTTTTACTTTCATCGTATGCTTTAAGCATTTCAAGAAGAAGTGCATTGAGCGAATGAGAATAATCTTCGGAAAAAGGAACGTGCTGAACGGCATCAAGTAGCGCGTTATAGTCGATATTGCAGTACTTCAACATTGCATCTTTATTTAACATGACGAAGTGAGTGGATGGATATTCTTTATCATTTTTGTCAAACTCGCGATATATCAGTGGTACATAGTTAAAATCATAGATGTTATGGTATTCACTATTTTCTTCAGTCGGAACAACCCATAAAAGAAGTTCTAGATTAGCAATATGGCAGCTTCGAAGAAGCGATTGGCTTGAACACATCTTGATTGGTTCTTTGTCGATTAGTGCAGCTCTCAAGATGCTAAGATTAGTATTGTCTGTGACAGAAAGGGAAGAACAGTCGAGGTCGGCTGTTGCATGAACTGCCTCTAGCGTCTTTTTCACATCTAGAAGAAAGGAAAGCTTTTTTTGAAGTGTAGGAAGATTGGCACAATCAGCTTCACTGAAAGCGATTTTTCCACCATTGATTTCATAGTGATGGGCAGAAAGGGCAGCAACCATAAACTCTGCATCTTTGATACGCTCTGATAGTGTTCCGGATAAAGTAAAATTGAATTTTGTAGGCAAGGATTGCGCTGTACTGAAACTCATCTGTATTCCCTTACCAAAACGAATGACCGTAGATGATTTAGAACGTGTGACAGTATAACTCTCAAAATAAACTTTAGAATCAATGCTGATAGGAGCATCTCGTGTAAACGAAAATAACTCAATACGGTCAAGATGAGCAATGGGCAGTTCGACTTTTTGAGGGAGAACAGCATAAATGTAAGTTTCGTGGTCAAAAAAATAATCAAGGGGCAAATCGTAATGTTTTGCTGCACTAGTAGAATAGCCTAGAGAAATAGTGTTGGTGGGTAAGTCTGAATCGAAGGATAAGAGCGCGCTATTGATAGCGGCGCGTTGCCTATTCATGTGATGCGCGAAATTAAGGAAGATATCATCGATATCTTCTTTTTTGGTCGGAAAAACTTTTAATTCAATGCTTTTGCATTTAGAGAAATCTCCTTTATAGTCCTTGAGCATTTTTTTGAGGTCGAACGGAAGAAGTCCAACATAGTATATAGTATAATGCTCATCTTCCTTATCGAAATACACGACAAAAAAGATGGTTCCTCCAACATAAAGATAGTTTCTTAAATCAGAATATTGGATAGAATACTTTATGCTCTTTTTCTTTAGATTTGGTTTAATATGACCTTTGACCTGAACAGGTACTTTTAAAATCAAGTCAGCTTTTGCATGAACGTGGCCGGACTTTTTATAGACTTCTACATCTCCATCCCATGAGGGCTCTTTATCATTGGAATTGATGTGAGAAACCAAGTGACCCGTTTTGCTTATGGCAAGTTCAACATGATTTGTAGCAATCTTTTCAGAATCCATATTAGACCTCCAGATAAGGTGATTGCAGAAATATGCATGAGAGTGCAGTTTCTTGTTTGTACTGATTATACACCTAAAATCAGAAAAATTAACAAAACATCTGAAAAATCTTGAAATTGTGATAGTCTTGACAAAAACTGAATTTATGGAAGATAATGGAATAGGTCTGCTATCGGTAGCGAGTTGAGCAGAAATAAAAGGGGCATCTACAACACCGTGGTGCTGTCCGATGTCCCTTGTGACTGATTTTATCGTTGTCCGCCAACCTCAGGCTCCTATGTCCTGCATCGCTTTCGGGTTTTATCGCTGCCCGCCAGCCTCAAGCCCTTACGTCTTGCATCAGATCGGATTTTAGGTGTCAGCCACACCAGCGGAGTGACGTCCGCTCTCCTGTTTATAGTATATTCAATTGGTACTCAAATGGCAATGGCCTTTCGAAGTAATCAATCTTCCAGTCTGCCATGGTCGCAGCCAAGCGACAGATAACGCTCTATCTCTCCACCCAGCACAAGCTGGGCGTACTCCAAGGGCTTATTATACAGCAGCCAGTCCAGCTCTGCCCGCTGTGCCGGGGTGCTGCCGTACTCGTCCTCCACGGCGATGCAGTCGATGGCAAGAGTGGTGCCATCCTCGAACCGGGCTTCCACCCGGTTGGTGTCCATATTGAAGCGGCAGGAAAGCAGTTTGTTCATGGTGAACCTCATTTCTATATCAAACGGTGTCTGTTCGGATGTCCTAAACCCTGCCATAAAACCGGTGATTGATTTGTCCATTGGGCTTTGTTTTGCCCGTCTGCACATTTTTGCACACTTTTTGCACACCTGAATATCTGGATAACGGTTGCAAAGCATTACACTGTATGCAGACAATGCGGTGTGTGCAAAGGCGTGTTTTGCGATGATACGATAAAAATAACGCTTCTTCGAACTTTTGAAATTTGACGAATGATGCGCCTTGGATTCTTTTAATCAGAGGGCCAGGGATTCGAGTTCCCTCGAGCGCACCAAAATCCCACGAAGAATCGTAAGATTCCTCGTGGGATTTTCCTTTTATACGCCATTTGCACGGTCTCTGCACGGTTTTTGCACGGTCCGCATTTTTCGTGTCAGATGGAGTAAGTCCGTGAATTACTCTGCAATTCGTGCTATTTTTTGCAATTCAGGTCAGCAGAGCCAGGCGAAGCTGCGCTTTTACGGCAGGGTCTGCGTCCTTCAGAAGCTCCAAAAGTGCCGACACGGAGATGGTCGGTTCTGCTTCAACCGGGGCAACCTGCACAGGTGTTGTTCCCGGCTTGTAGAAGCCTTCCTCGAACTTTTTACCCAGCTTCTTGCGGGAATCCTGCTGGATGTGTGCATAGGTGTTGACCAGCAGATTGGCACTGGCGTGACCCGTTGTGCCCTGTACCGCTTTCACATCGCCGCCGGAGATCATTAGCTGGTAGGTGGCACTGGAATGGCGCAAGCCGTGAAAGACGATGTGCGGGAACACCGGGTGAGCATCCTGCCATTTCTCGAATTTCTTCCGAATCAGGACAGGTTCAACTGCCAGACCGTTCGGCAGGCGCAGGAGCATCCCGCTGTTGCGGTATCTGCCATCCATGTCAGCCTCATCCATTTCCAGATGCTTGAACCAGTGCTTCAGTTCTTCTTTCAGAGCTTCCGTCATGAAAATCGTGCGGCAGGAAGATGCCGTTTTGGTCTTTTTCAGAACCAGAACCGTGTTGCTGCCCTCGCGCTTGTCCTCGAACTCCCGGAGAATGCAGTCTTTCCCTGTTCTGGCAAGTGACGCTTTCTGGACACGCTGCATAGATTTGTTGATGGTGAATGTTCCCATGCCATCGGCAGCATCGAAGTTGATGTCCTCCGGGGTCAGTCCGGCAACCTCACCCTCTCGGAGTGCACCCACCAGTGTCAGGTGGACAGCCAGATGCAAAATCGGGTCCTCCATGCTGGCGAGTGCAGCCTGCATTTCGCCAACGTCCCAGATGGAGCGTTCCTGTGTGGACTTCTTAGGGCTATCCACAGGAACAGGGCTTTTGATGAGGATGCCCCACTCCACGGCATAACGGAATGCAGTCCCCAGCAAGCGGTGTACTTCATGGATAGTCGTGCCAGAAAGCAAACGCTGTTTCTGCTTGTCTGAAAGCACCTGCTTCTTCCCCTCAAGATACTGCCCGCAGGGGGTGTGGTGTACAAGTCCTCCAAATGGTAGGGCTTGAGCTTTTGCTCGCAGCCCCTTTTCCGCATCAGCCAGAACCAAGGTGTAACACACTAGACTTTGCAAGCAAAGTCGTGTGCCAAAGAGCATTCTGCGGCTCTTTGGAATCTTCTTAGCTGGGCACTTGGATAGGCGGTGCCCAGTTATGAGCAGCCTTGTGGAGTGTCTCGGTTTCACTGCAAAAGGCCCCACACACCGGCATTGATCGGCATGCAGGGCATATTTGCGATTTGAGGGAAAATTACAGGGCAATCATTGCGTTACAGGTGTCAGCTCATACACATGATCGAACTGCGCACGGCGCTCTGCCGACAGGTGGTGGCTGATGAGAATCAGTGTCAGGTCGGGATTGGTAAGCAGGCTCTTTTCCACAAGGTCGGCGTTTTTCTGATCCAGTGCACTGGTGCCCTCGTCCACCAGCAGGATGGAGCGATTGTGAATTAGGGCACGGGCAATGGCGACACGCTGCTTCTGACCGCCGGAAAGATTACTGCCATCCTCACCTACAACGGTGTCAAGGCCATCTGGCATGGCGGCCAAATCTGCGGCAAGGGCACTGCCCTGAATGGCCGCATGCAGCTGCTCTTCCGAGAAATCTTCACCCAGTGTGATATTCTCCCGAATCGTAGTATTGAACAGGAACACATTCTGCTCAATGTAACTCATCTGTTGCTGGAGCTGAGCGGGTGTAACGGTGTGAATGTCCACATCGTCAAACGAAATCGTACCGATGTAGTCCGGCAGCCAGCCCAAAAGCAGCTTGAGCAGAGTGGATTTTCCACAGCCGGAGGGTCCTGTCAGGGCATACTTTTTGCCCTTTTCAAAGCGAAAGGAGGCATCTTTCAGGATGGGCTTTTTCTCATCATAGCAGAAAGAAACTCTATCTACCGTAATGGAGGCTTTCAGCGGTGACATAGGGGCAATCTCTTCCGATTTGGAATCAGTATCGACCGTTGACAGCTTGCAAAAGTAGGGCTTGCTGGCTGAGAGGGAGAGACGCAAACCGGCCAAACTGTTAAAGCCGTTTGCCACGCCTCCGATCAGATTGACACCACCGGCAAGTGTGCCTGTGGTGACAAGTCCCATGCTGGTCAGCGCAGCAATCAGCACAAGCGAGCCGAGCTGAAGTGCGACGTTGATAAAGCCAATCAACGCCTCCATGCGAGATTTGCCATAGCTCAGTTGGCAACTGGGCTTTTCAATGTCATCGCTGATCCTATTTCCCTGCTGGAGAAAGAGATTTCCTCTGCCAAAAAACTGGAGTACGTCAAAGCCTGTCAGAAGGTCCTTCAAATGGTTGATGGCGGCAGTCTGCTGCACACCGCAGTTTTGTCCCAATAGTTCCAACTTTTTCTGGAACAGTTTTGGGGAAAGCCAAAGGACAACTGCTGTGATCACAGAAAAAACAACCAGCGACCAATGCAAAAAGGCGAGCCCCAAAACGCTGAACACGATCTGCGCAATTTTGCCTACACAGCCGAAGAAGGGAATCCAAGCAAGCTGTTCTAATTGCTTCACATCATTGGTCAACCGGGCGAGATATTCGCCGGTGTCGAACTGATGAAAATCGGTATGGCTCTTGCGCAGGAAGGAGTGATACAACTCATCTCGTACTGTATTGTTCAAAGCGCGAATAGTTTTGGCCTGACAATGTTCCTGTAAAGCAGTAAAAAGAAGATAGCTCCCCCAACAGGCCAGATCGGCTGCCGTCCAAAAGATAGTACTTCGCAGATCCAGCAATACAACGGCATCAAAAACCTTCATCAAGGCAAGTTGAATCAGAGCCTGAGCACCATAGGCGATGATGGCAAACAAGCCGGTGAGGGTACTGAGCCTCCATTGCTTTTTCAGATAGTGTATCATTGTTTCCTCCATGTGTATATCAAAGAGCTTAGAATGCATTTAATCTGCTGTTCTGGTATTTTATCACAAAAAGTTTCGATTGACAATATCGTCTGGTGTAATAAAAAATTACATGGGACGACAGGTTTGCACAAGAGACGCTTGCACACATGTGCAAAATCTAGTATATTACAATTATGGCAATACTAAAGTTTGGAGGGAGTTGCTAAATGCAGAATTACAAATTGGGTGAGTATATCCGCCAGCGGCGTTTGGATCTCGGGTTGACACAGGAGCAGGTCTGTGCAGGCATTTGTGAATCTGTTACATTGTCCAGAGTTGAAAACGGAAAACAGACTCCCAGCCGAAATCGAATCAATGCGATTCTACAGCGCCTTGGTCTGCCGGATGACCGATATTATGCGCTGGTAACACCGGAAGAACTGGAAATAGAAGCACTCAAGAAAGAAATTGTTGCCTGTAATGCGCTAAAGTGCGTTGAGGATGGCTTTGACAAAATAAGTCAGCTTGAGAAAATTGTAAAGCCAGATGATCAAATCACACAACAGTTTATTCTTCGATCGAAAGTCCTTTTGGGAGGATTGGATAAAAGATATTCAAATGACGAGCGAATTCAAATGTTGGTGCAAGCCATTCGGATGACCATACCGGATTTTCAACTGGACAAAATTGAAGACTTTCTCTTTACATTGGATGAAATGAAACTGGTCAATCAAATTGGAAATGCGTATTCTTTGAGCGGTGACAATGAAAAAGCAGCCGATATTTTCTATCGACTGCTTCAATATATAAGAAGGCATCTTCCGGAAACGGTTACTTCAAACAGGATGCTTCCCTTGGTTTTGTATAATTTTGCCAGATCGTTGGATTTGTCGCAAAAGTATGAGGAAGGCGCAAAGGTGGCAAGATGCGGAAAAGAAGCATGTATAAAATATGGACATTATCAGGTGCTTCACTCGTGTTTGGAAATCGAAGCTGAATGCGACTTCTTTCTTGGAAAAAAGGAGGAGAGTGTCGAACGATATCGGGAAGCTTTTTACATTTGCAAAGTCATGGGATATGAAGATGATTTGCAGATTATCCGCACAGAAGCAGAAAAGTATCTGAACATCTTATTTTGAATATCATGTAATGTCGTCCTGCGGCGTGACGGCATCTACGGATGGAGTAGGACATTCCGGTTTATCGTCTGGATTGCTTTTGGTGGATGAAGTTGAATTGGATGAAGAGGAACTTGTTTCTGCTGTAGAATGGATAGCAATGGGGGTGCCCAGTAAAATTAATGCACTGAGGACAACTGTAGTGACAAGCGAGAAAAATCTTTTCATAGTAGCACATCCTTTCTTTTTATATCGTTATCATACAACAAGTTGAGCGAAAAGACCATGTCGTTCCATGTAAGAAAAAATTACATGAAACGACAGGCTGCCATACGGGGTGCATCTATCACAATAAGAGAGGATGCATAATGCGGCACTTATCACTCAAACCAATGCCGTCAAGTCGTTGTCGGATGGGTCGATTTTAGTTTGTTCCAGAGTAAGTGCACGGTTTCTGCACGGATTTTGCACGGTCACACAGGATGCACAGGTGGATTTCCGTTGCAAAATCCGACAAGGGATACACAAACTATATGTTCAAAAATTGCGGTGTTTCACTATAAAACGGCGATATAGCGCAACCTCTATAAATTGAGATATGTGCCCTGTCTGCTCTTTTAATCAGAGGGCCAGGGATTCGAGTTCCCTCGAGCGCACCAAAAGGACGATA
>OAXJ01001099.1_pt1 | contig 21090 bp, 20 predicted proteins | sample 1517241 | NCBI WGS metagenome assembly OAXJ01 (sample SAMEA2580293, study PRJEB22360) | human gut metagenome | biome: human gut; feature: human-associated habitat; material: faeces | place: Denmark | collected 2008/2010 | reverse complement strand
AGCCTATTTCAAGGCTTTGCGGTACTTTTTTGCATTTCAATGTGTCAAACTCCCGGTGCTTAGCAGGCACAGTGCTGGTATTTGGACTGATCTATCTGGCAGTCTTTGCAGTTACATCAAGAAGTTATTATAAAATTGTGGGAAATCAGGTATAAGACGGCTGCCGCATCTGTTTTGCAATGGACAGATGCGGTATTTTTGACATTGGAATCCGTTCTGTGTTAGAATCAGTCGAAATTAAAAAATGAGAGTTTGAAGACGGAGATCGTGTGACTGTGCATTGTCCCTAAAAGGATAGAAACGAGGAAGATTATGGAACAGATAAAAAATATTATTTTTGATGTGGGGGATGTTTTACTCTCCTACCGGTGGAAATATATGCTGATGGATTATGGTCTTACAGAAACGGAAGCAGTACGCATTGGAACGGAAATGTTTGATGATCCGGAAGGATTGTGGGGACTGCTTGATCTGGGAACCGTCCCGCAGCAGGAGATCATTGAGCGTTATTGTAGAAAATATCCGGCAGATGAAAAGGTGATCCGCTGGTTTATCGGGCATGGAGAGTATATGCCCGTAGCAAGACCTGCAGTCTGGGAACTTGTACACAAATTGAAAAAGCAGGGGTACGGGGTGTATCTGCTATCCAACTATTCAGAGGAATTATTCAAAAAGCATACAGAATACGCGGATTTCATGAATGATATTGACGGACTGATCGTGTCCTATATGGTGCACAAAGCAAAACCGGATCCGGCGATTTATGCGGCACTCTGCGAGAAATATGAGTTAAATCCATCCGAGTGCCTGTTTTTTGATGACCGTCTGGAAAATGTACAGGCGGCGATAAGCTACGGCATGCAGGCGAAGAGGGTATTGTCAAAAGAGGGGCTTGTGGAGGATCTGGAGAAAATTGTGCAGGTGTATGAGATTTCGCAAAAGAAATAGGGGTTGTTTTTTTGCCTATTATCTCTAACAAGCGTAATGATCGCACATATCAGGATAACAAATGTAAATAAGTCTGAGTATGTAACCATATTGCCGTCCTCCTATATCAAGACTCGGAGGAGCAGGTGCAACCGTCCACCGGCTGCCTGGGTAAATATATTATATTGTCAATGTGTCACAAGGGAAAATAAGAACTTCTATGAAAAATAAAAGAGAGCAGACAACGGGAATCGAACCCGCCTCCTCAGCTTGGGAAGCTGATATACTACCGATGTACTATGTCTGCCCGTAATGAAATAACTACTAATTATTATAGCAAAACGAAAAAAGATTGCAACCGTTTTTTTGACGGTGTAAACTGAGAGAGAGAAACATTGGAGGAAACGATAACGATATGAAATATCCAGAATTTTTACCGGAAAACGGAACGATCGGTTTTGTGGCACCATCTTTTGGCTGCAGTATAGAGCCGTACCATACAGCATTTTTAAATGCACAGAAGAAATTTACCGGACTGGGACATAGATTAGAACTTGGACCAAACTGTTATGCGTCGGAAGGAATCGGCATCAGCAACACTCCGGAAGCATGCGGGGCGGAGCTGACAGAATATTATTGCAGCGATAAAAATGACATACTGATCTCCTGTGGCGGCGGTGAACTGATGTGTGAAATCTTAGACAAAGTAGATTTTGACAGGATCAGGGTGACAAAACCAAAGTGGTATATGGGATTTTCCGATAATACTAATATGACATTCCTGCTTGCCACGCTGTGCGATACAGCATCTATATATGGACCATGTGCGGCGGCATTCGGCATGGAACCGTGGCATGAGAGCCTTTGGGATGCCTATCATCTTCTGCGTGGAGAAAAAAGCAGTATAGAGGGCTATGCACTGTGGGAAAAAGAAGGAAAAAAAGACGAGGAACATCCGCTTGAACCATACAATGTGACAGAAGAGAAAAAACTTATGGTATGTCTGCCTGAAAAACAGAAAAATAATGTGCAGTACAAACCATTGGTGCAGCCGGCAGAGGAATTACAGGAAGAAATCACCATGCAGGGAAGACTGCTTGGCGGCTGCATGGATTGTCTGGTCAACCTGCTGGGAACAGAGTTTGATAAAGTACAGGAATTTACAGAGAAGTATCAGGATGACGGAATCATCTGGTTTTTAGAGTCCTGTGATCTGAATGTGATGTCTATCCGCAGGGCGGTCTGGCAGATGAAACATGCCGGATGGTTTTCGCATGTAAAAGGTTTTTTGATTGGAAGACCGGCAGTGTTCGGACAGGAAATGATGGGATTAGACCAGTACCATGCGGTTACAGACCTGCTTGCCGGGTATCAGGTACCGGTCATTATGGATGCGGATATCGGACATATCCCACCGATGATGCCGCTTGTCTGCGGAAGTTATGCGGATATCAGTGTCAGTGGAAATGCGTTGAAAGTAAATATGCAGTGGAAATAGATTTCCCCCAAATTATAAAATGACATTCACATTGCTGCCGATTCCGGTGTTGAGCAGTGTGTTTAAATCAGCAGTTACCGGTGTAACAGATGCGATGTTAAGTGCATTCACAGCGGTAGAACCGGTATCAGCAGAATCGGTTTTGCCGGTGGTGCTGTCGGAAACAGACGAGGATGTCTGTTTATTTGCATTGCGCTTTGCCAGTGCATCATTGTATTCGATCTGTGTCAGAATATTGCTTCTGTTTTCAAGACGTCTGGCATAGGAATTGACACGCTGCATGTACTCTGAATCTGAAGAAAACAGAGATTCAAATTTTGAAATATCCGCGGAACCAAAAAGAGAACTGCGCGATTCGAGCGTGCCGTTGCCTTTTACGGTAATACCGATCTTGTCAAGCTGGCTTTCATACTCTGCAGTCAGATTCTTCAGACTTTTCTGGGTGTTTTTGACGGTACGGTCGTCTGATGCACCGGATGAGTTTATCATATTATTGTAGGTGCTGATGAACGCTGAAACACTGTTTTTGATATTTGTTTCATTATCGTCATCATATGTAAATGAGCCAAGGGAACGTATCGCACGGCGCAGCGCATGCGAATCGGCACCCGTGAGGGTGGAATTGGTCAGATTACTGCGTGATGTGGTGGTACGTGCATCTGCATTTGCTGCATAAAAACGACGCATATAATAGGATGTACCAAGTGTGGTTCCGGCTCCGACATAAGCGGTATTGGCCATAAGAAAGACCTCCTTAAAAATCATCTGTTATATGTTTCGGTCGAAAAGCGTAGATAATTAACCATGGCATTGAAAATTTATTTGCGTTATACTACTATAGAAACAGCAGAAATATTACGACAGGAGGGAGAAGATTATGGAGATAATAGTTTGGTTGGCATTGATCATTTTCTTTGTGGTATTGGAGATCGCTACCGTTGGTCTGACATCGATCTGGCTGGCAGGAGGAAGTCTTGCAGGACTGATTTGTGCGGCATTTGGAATGGGAATCACGGGACAGATCATCGTGTTTGCAGCAGTGTCATTTGTACTGCTTTATTTTACAAGACCCTGGGCTCTGAAATATTTAAAACCGCATCTGGTTAAGACAAATTATGAGGAAGCAGTTGGAAAAAATGTCTGTGTCACAGAGCAGATTGATAATGTCAGGGGAACCGGAACCGCGGTTATGAATGGTCTGGAATGGACAGCCCGCTCGGTGGATGATGAAAAGCCCTTCGAGCCGGGGATGATCGTGATGGTAAAGGAAATCAAGGGTGTCACTCTTTATGTGACGGAGAGCAGTGATATGCCTCAGATGAATGGAGATAAATAGAAATGAAACTTGGAATGGTATTTGAAGGCGGGGCAAACCGCACGGTTTTTTCCTGTGGAGTAATGGATAAATTTCTGGAAGAAAATATCATGCCGGATTATTACATCGGTGTTTCCGCTGGAATGGCATATGGATTGTCATATCTTTCCGGGCAGAAAGGACGTAATCTGGAACTGATGGAAAAATATATGGCGGATAAGCGCTATATGGGTATGCGCCATCTGCTAAACCGCAAAGAACATGCGTATTACAATACGAAGTTTGTGTTTGAAGAAGTACCGAATGAGCTTCTTCCGCTTGATTATGATGCTCTGGCACGTTTTCCGGGAGAGATTGAAGCGGCAGTCACAAATATTCACACAGGAAAAGCAGAATACATGGAAGTCCCGCGTGGGAAAGAGATGAAGGATCTGCTGATCGCAACCTGTTCACTGCCGATTCTTTTTCAGCCGGTAAAGATCGGCAGACATTATTATCTGGACGGCGGACTTGCAGATTCGGTTCCTTATGAACATGCTATGGAAATGGGCTGTGAAAAACTGGTTGTTGTTCTGACAAGGGAACGCGGCTATGTAAAGACACAGGAAAAGGCGGCAGGCGTTATGAACCGTCTTTATCAGCGATATCCGAAGATCGTGGAGGATATGAAACTTCGCGCGGAGCGCTACAATGTTTCCATGGAAAAACTGATGCAGTTAGAGAAAGAGGAAAAAGTATTTGTGATCGCACCGGAGTCGACCTATGGAGTTGGCAGGACGGAGACGGATACCATAAAATTGCGCAGGCTTTATGATGAAGGTTATCGTATTGCCACAGAACAGACAGACGCCCTTCGCGCCTATTTGAATAAATAATGCAAAGGAGAAAAAAGATGAACATTGTATTTCTGGATGCAAAAACTATCGGGGAAGACATTGATCTCTCCGGGTACGACAAACTTGGAACAGTTATAAAATATGGATTTTCCACAACGGAAGAGGCAAGAGAGCGCACCAAAGATGCCGATGTGGTGATCGTAAATAAAGTACAGATCAATGAGACATCGATCGGTGAGGCAGAGCACTTAAAACTGGTCTGCGTGACTGCAACCGGAACGAACAATCTGGACAAAGCATATCTGGATGCACATGGCATTGCCTGGAGAAATGTTGCCGGATATTCCACGGAGACGGTGGCACAGCACACATTTGCCCTGTTATTCTATCTCTGGGAAAAATTAAGATACTATGATGACTATGTCAAATCAGAAAAATACGTTGGAGATATCACATTTACCCATTTTGATAATGTATTCCATGATCTGAATGGTAAGACATGGGGAATTATTGGGCTTGGAGCGATCGGACGAAGAGTTGCGGACATTGCCAAAATGTTTGGCTGCCATGTGATCTACTATTCTACAACAGGGAAAAATAACCAGCCGGGTTATGAGCGTGTGGAGTTTGATGAGCTGCTTGCAAAATCAGACATCGTGTCCGTACATGCGCCGCTGACAGAGCAGACAGAAGGGCTGATGAATGCAGAGGCATTTTCTAAAATGAAACCGTCTGCCATCTTTTTAAACCTCGGCAGAGGACCGATCGTTGTGGAAAGAGATCTTGCAGATGCGTTGGAAAATAAAACGATCGCAGGAGCCGGACTTGACGTACTTACCGTAGAACCGATGAGTGCAGAAAATCCATTGAAACGGATCAAGGACAGCGACCGTCTGATCATTACCCCTCATATTGCGTGGGCAAGCCTTGAGGCGCGCACCAGACTGATGAAAATCATTGAGGGACAGATCCGTGACTTCTTTGGCGGAAGTGATAAATAAACACTGGAAGGTACACTTTGCAAACAGCCTATTAGCCTGTTATCAGAAGTAATATACAAAAACAAAATACAGAAATAAAAATACCGCGCAGATTTGCGCGGTATTTTTATTTGAGGTGAGCTGCCTTTTGTCACATGGATCTTCATAGAAAATTGTAGAGTCGTTACTTCAGGCAATCAGCTCGGAATCGTAGCACTCAACCCGCTGTGAAACGAAAGATTTCCATATTCCTGCAAAAAATCCTGTATAGCAGCGTCCTGCCTTGCTGAATCAGCACCTGCATGAAGTGCAGCATACAGCAAATGGATCCGGGACAGGTACAGCTCTTTGGATTTATTATACAGTTCAAAGAAACTCTCATTGGAAGTAATGGAAGAATCCCATGGATTTTTCCACAGTGCATGTCTTAAATTAAATGGATCCGTGCGGAAAAACAAGGTATCACTCGGGATCAGTGGTGAAAACAGCGGATATCCGAGACAGATCCGCTCCGTCAGCCGGACAATGGCCTTTTTCTTTCCGGAATCATCGTGCATCAGCCAGAGACCAAGCTGCATGGAAAAAATAGCAAGGTACATGGTATATTTGCGGAATTTGACATCCGGAAAGGCATAGCGGTAGGCATAATAGAGCATACTTGCAATAACATGTTTCTGGCGGTGTGTCAGCCGGATCGTGTCCTCGGTATGGAAATTGCAGGGCTGGCGGTGCAGTTTTAAATCGAGCAGTGCGGTATCGATATCTGTTTCCAGATAGGCATGTCTTGAAAAATAGGCGTTTTCCTTTTTATCCTTATAGTGTGTCATGGCATAAATATACGGATGACATATTGTATCCAAGGTATAGTGCCCGAGAAAACCAATCAGGTAGGCTTCTGCAATGTTAAGATCCGTGCGGGAGGAAAACTGGTTACGGCTTTCAATCAGACCCTGGAAAAAGGCACTGGTCTCGCGGACATGGGCAAGAGCACCGATATTGTGACCTTCTAACACATAGGAAGGAAGATAATAAAAGAAAATATCCGGTCCCTGAAGTCCGAGACCGTAGGCAGCGCGATTATAATAAAGATTCTTTTTTAAAGAATTATTTTTCAGGTTATGATAAACCTCTCTTCCGAATATATAATGGGTAACATATCCAGGCATGATTAAAAATCTCCTTTCCATGAAATGAACCATCGTTATTATAACCAGTTTGGAAAGAACTGTTAAGCATGGTAGTTAAGATTTAAGAAAAAAGTAATAATCGCTGATTGACAAAGTTTATTGGAATGATATAATACAACATAGTTATCAATACTACATGATGACACATGAATGCTATGCAAATATTGTCTGATGTAGTCGGAAAATAGACAAAAAAGCAAATTTGTATATTAGATGGCTACATTAAAAAGTCATTGCATATTTAAAAAAGAGTGCAATTTTTTTATACTTGCTTCTAGTAAAAGAATGTGAAAAAAATAACGGAGGTCGGAGTTATGGCAAATTTAGCACTGACAGTAGAGAGAAAAGCATTCAGCGTCGCAATCGATGCTGCACTGAAAAGTCTGAACAAGGATCGTGAGAAAGGATTGTTACAGATCGTAGATCTTACAGAGAAATTTATGGGAGATAACTTCCGTAAAGAAGCTTATGATGGTGTAAGAAAAATGATCCAGAATCCGGATCACAAATGGATGCGCTATGTCAATCGTCTGTTGGATGAGACAGATCCGCATGTTGCAAAAATGACCGCATTAAACCTTGGTTTTCAGGCTGCATTTTATGGAACAAAGACCATCCGTAAAATGAGAGAGGTTCATGACTGTAATATCCCGTGGCTGATCTTAATGGATCCGACAAGTGCATGTAACCTTCACTGTACCGGATGCTGGGCAGCTGAGTACGGTAATAAATTAAATCTTTCCTTTGATGAGCTTGACAGCATCGTAACACAGGGAAAAGAACTTGGTATTTATTTTTACATGATGACCGGTGGAGAGCCTCTGGTTCGTAAAGCGGACATCATCAAACTCTGTGAGAAACACAATGACTGTGCATTCCACTGCTATACAAATGGTACACTCGTAGATCAGAAACTCTGCGATGATATGAAACGTGTCGGCAACCTTTCCTTATCCATCAGCCTTGAGGGATTTGAGGATGCGAATGATTTCCGCCGTGGAGAGGGCGTATATGATAAAGTTCTTCATGCAATGGACCTTTTACATGAGAACGGATTGATTTTCGGAAACAGTGTATGCTATACTAGCAAAAACATGGATGCTGTTACATCTGACGAATTTTTTGATCTTCTGATCGAGCATGGAAGCCGTTTTGCATGGTATTTCCATCTGATGCCGGTAGGTATGAAAGCTGCTCCGGATCTGATGCCGACCAAAGAACAGCGTGAATATATCTATCACAGAATCCGTGAGGTTCGTGCGATGGAAGGTGGAAAAGAAATCTTTGTTATGGATTTCCAGAATGATGGTGAGTTCGTAGGCGGATGTATTGCAGGAGGAAGAAACTACTGCCATATCAACCCGAAGGGTGACGTGGAGCCATGTGTATTCATTCATTATTCCGGTGCAAATATCCGTGAAAAATCACTGTTAGAGTGTTTGAAACAGCCATTATTCATGGCATACAGAGATAACCAGCCATTCAACGACAACATGCTGCGCCCATGTCCGATGCTTGAGAATCCTGAGATCTTACAGCGTATGGTACATGAAACAGGTGCGCATTCCACAGATGTTGAGGAGGCAGAGCCGGTAGAACATTTATGTGGAAAATGCGAAGCATATGCATGTGAATGGAAAGAAACAGCAGACAGACTCTGGAAAGAGCATCCATATAAACAAAAAGGATACACCAACTTCAAAAAGAAATAAGGGGCGATTGTTATCAGTAAAGTACAGAAGCAGCTTTTAAAATGGGGACTGGTACTGGCGGTCATCGGGATCATTGTATATACATTCCGCGATTCGGCAGGACCGATTTTAGAACAGCTTACGAAAACATCACCGGCCGTTGTCATTGGCATTTGCCTGATGGCAGCGGTATATCAGATCATAGAAGGCATTATCACGACCGTGCTCGCAAAGCAGTATCGGTCGTCTTTTGCATGTAAAAATGGTATTACGAATGCGTTTTTATGCTCTTTTTACCGGGTGGCGACACTGGGGAGCGGTTCCGGTGTTGCGGCGATCATTTATCTGGGGGAGCAGGGAATCGAATACGGCGGTGGATTTGGGCTGTATATGATACAGTATGCACTCCATAAAATGAGCATAGCGTTGTTTTCCGCGATTCTTTTTGTGATGAACTGGGAATTTATGAAAAGCTGGTTTGGAGATTACGCGGGACTTTTAGCAGGCGGATATGCGGTCACACTTGTGATCACCATCGGTCTGTTCCTGTTCTGCTGTTCAAAGAAATTCCACCGGCTGATCTTCCGGCTGCTGGATATCGTAAATCAAAAATTCCACGGAAGATTTGAAATAATGGAAGCGGAGATCAAAAGACAGTGCATGATGCTTGAGGATGCCTCGAAGCATTTACTGAAAAATAAAAAAGCAACCACAGGCGTGATCTTTCTTTGTCTGTTGAAATGCTGTTTCTGGTATGGAATCCCGTATCTTCTTTTTAAAGGCGTCCAGTTTCAGGGAAATCCGGCATTGACTCTGTCGCAGGTGCTTGCGATCACGTCACTGTCCGTTATGCTTGCGGCGGTGATTCCGTCTCCGGCGGGAATTGGCTCTACAGAGTTTGTGTTTACGACACTTTTTGCCGGAATCGTTGGGACAGGCATGGCGGGATCGGCATCGCTTTTGTACCGCTTTGGCACATTTGTATTCCCGTTTCTGGTGGGAACGGTTGTTGTGATCGTAAGGTATATTCGAAGAAAGAAAATGTCTGCTCATTCGCAGACCTGACACTTGCTGTCAGGCTGTACACTAAAATTCGGAATGATATGAAAAACTCATCTGAAAAGATTAGTTGTAATCTCAAAGTAAATATAGTAATATGAATAAAGGCACAAAACAGATAGTATACTGTATTTAAAATTGAATTAGGGAGGAGTTTTATATGCCAGGAGTAATTGTAGCACTGATTATTTTAATTATTGTAGCACTGCTGATCGCAGTATCCTGTGTTAAGATCGTTCCACAGGCGACTGCATGCGTGGTAGAACGTCTGGGAGGTTATCTCGCAACATGGTCTGTAGGTATTCATTTCAAAGCACCGTTTATCGACCGTGTGGCAAAGAGAGTTGTATTAAAAGAGCAGGTGGTGGATTTCCCGCCACAGCCGGTTATCACAAAAGATAACGTAACAATGCAGATCGATACCGTTGTATATTTCCAGATCACAGATCCGAAACTTTATGCATATGGAGTGGAAAATCCGATCATGGCGATCGAGAATCTGACAGCAACCACACTGCGTAACATCATTGGTGATCTTGAACTTGATGAGACACTGACATCGAGAGAGACAATCAACACGAAGATGAGATCTTCTTTAGATGTTGCGACTGATCCATGGGGAATCAAAGTCAACCGTGTTGAGTTAAAGAATATCATCCCGCCTGCAGCGATCCAGGATGCGATGGAGAAACAGATGAAGGCAGAGCGTGAGCGACGTGAAGCGATCCTGCGTGCAGAGGGTGAAAAGAAATCAACAGTCCTCGTTGCAGAAGGTAAGAAAGAATCTGCAATTCTTGACGCAGAGGCAGAGAAACAGGCAGCAATTTTACGTGCAGAGGCAAAGAAAGAGGCAACGATCCGCGAGGCAGAAGGTCAGGCAGAAGCTATTTTAAAGATCCAGCAGGCAAATGCAGACGGACTTCGCATGATCAAAGAAGCTGCACCGGATCAGAATGTGATCCAGTTAAAGAGCTTAGAGGCATTTGCAAAAGCAGCAGACGGAAAAGCAACCAAGATCATTATTCCGTCCGAGATCCAGGGAATCGCAGGTCTTGCAAAATCTGTTACGGAAATTGCAGCAGATCATAAATAAAATCAGAAAAATTTATCAGAACGGATGGTGCGCATGGTGTACCATCCGTTGTGGCATAAAAAGAAAATATGCGCAGCCATGCAAAAGGAGAGAAAAGGACATGAACTTAAAAGGACGTAATTTTTTAAAACTAATGGATTTTACACCGGAAGAGATTACATACATGATCGACCTTGCGGCAGATCTGAAAGCGAAGAAAAAACAGGGCATCCCGCATGACAGCCTGACCGGAAAAAATATTGCACTTATCTTTGAAAAGACAAGCACCAGAACACGCTGCTCTTTTGAGGTGGCAGCACATGATCTCGGCATGCATGTTACTTACCTTGACCCGTCAGGTTCCCAGATCGGCAAAAAAGAGAGCATCCCGGATACCGCCCGTGTGTTAGGACGTATGTTTGATGGTATTGAATACCGTGGATATGGACAGGATATCGTCGAGGAGCTTGCAAAATATGCAGGCGTACCGGTATGGAACGGCCTGACCAACGAGTTTCATCCGACACAGATGCTTGCAGATATGCTGACGATCCGTGAGCACCTTGGCAGATTAAAAGGTGTGAGACTGGTTTACATGGGCGACGCACGTTATAATATGGGTAATTCCCTGATGGTGACCTGTGCAAAACTCGGTATGGATTTTGTTGCATGTACAAGCAAAAAATACTTCCCGGATGCAAAACTGGTAGAGTATTGCGAAGGTGTTGCAAAAGAAACGGGCGCTTCTATTACCCTGACAGAGGATGTTAAAGAAGGAACAAAAGATGCAGATGTTATTTATACGGATGTCTGGGTATCCATGGGTGAGCCGGATGAGATCTGGGAGGAGCGTCTCCACGATCTGATGCCATATCAGGTAAATAAAGAAGCTATGGCAAATGCAAAAGAGGGTGCCATTTTCATGCACTGTCTGCCGGCATTCCACGACTTAAAGACCAGGATCGGCAAGGAAGTTTATGAGAAATTCGGTTACAGTGAGTTGGAAGTAACGGATGAAGTATTTGAGGGCAGACAGTCTGTCGTATTTGACGAGGCGGAAAATCGTATGCATACGATCAAGGCAGTGATGCTTGCAACGCTTGGAGATTAGTGTGAAAATTTGTGCTGGCACACAAATGTAAGATGAGCAAAGAACAGTGTACCGGGTATGGATATTTTGGAGGAAACAGATGAGGACACAGCTACTAGCGGCATTAAAGGAAGCCGATGATTATATTTCCGGTCAGGAACTGTGTGAGCACTTTGGAGTATCGCGCACTGCAATCTGGAAAGCGGTGAAGCAGTTAAAAGAGGCTGGATATGTGATCGAGGCAGTGCAGAATAAAGGATACAAGATCGTGTCGACACCGGACTGCCTGAATACGGCAGAACTGGAAAGCATCCGGAAAACAAAGTGGGCAGGTCGTGAAATTTTTTATTTTGATACAATTGATTCCACAAACACAAAGGCAAAACAGCTTGCGGAGGAAGGACATCCGACTGGAACGCTGGTTGTTGCGGAAAAACAGGAAGCAGGCCGCGGCCGCCGTGGAAGAGGATTTGAATCACCGGCGGGTGTCGGGATATTTATGACTCTGGTGCTCAAACCGGATTTTGCACCGGATCGCGCTTCTATGCTGACGCTCATAGCAGCGCTTGCAGTATCGAAAGCCATCTCGGAGAAAACTGGACAGGAAGCAGAGATCAAATGGCCGAACGATATTGTGATGAACGGCAAAAAAGTTTGTGGAATCTTAACGGAGATGAGCGCACAGTTAGATTATATCAACCATGTTGTCATCGGTATCGGTATTAACGTCCAGAATGAGTCATTTCCAAAAGAAATTGAACAGGTGGCGACCTCGATTCTGATGGAGACCGGACAGCATGTGAACCGTGCAGAGCTGATCGAGGCAGTGTTAGAACAGTTTGAACGTTATTATGAAATATTTTTAGAAACCGAAGATTTAAGCGGTCTTGTCAAAGAATATAATGCACATCTGATCAATATGCAAAAACAGGTCAGGGTATTAGATCCCAAAGAACCTTATGAGGCAAAAGCAATGGGAATCACGCCGCATGGTGAGCTGATCGTGGATACCTGGGAAGGCAGAAAACTGGTATCCTCCGGCGAAGTTTCCGTGAGAGGAGTATACGGATATGTCTGAGAGAGAAGAAGTGGTGCTCTGCGGAGCGAGCGCTTACAATAAAAAATTTTATCTGAATCAGGATTTTAAGGGACTGCCGGACTCGATCAAAGATGAATTAAAGATTATGTGTGTCCTTTTCACGGAGGATATCGGTGGTATTTTTCAGGTCGTCTTTGATGAGGAAGGCAATTTAGAGTTCCGTACTTCCAGTGATGAGAATGATCTTTTGTATGATGAGATCGGATGCGGACTAAAAATACGTGAGCTGCAGCGCACAAAAGAAGAACTGCTTTGCGCTTTAGAGATGTATTATAAAGTGTTATATATTGGTGTGGACGAATCAGAAATGTAAAGAAAAAGGTAGGAAAATACGATGGTAATCACGATTGACGTAGGAAATACAAATATCACTGTAGGAGTATTCCGTGGGGATGAGGTAATGGCAACTTTTCGTATCACGACGAAGATGCCGCGTACTTCGGACGAGTATGGAATGCTTTTGTCAAATCTGTTAGAGCAGAATAAGATCAGACATGATGACATCGAGGATGCAATCATAGCTTCTGTTGTTCCAAATGTTATGCATTCCTTAGAGGGTGCGATCATCAAATATTTTGGTATCAATCCAATCATTGTGGAGCCGGGTACCAAAACAGGAATCCGCGTGGTAACCGAGAACCCGCGGCAGATCGGTGCAGACCGTATCGTGGATGCGGCAGCAGCATATGAGCTGTATGGCGGACCGGTACTGGTACTTGATTTTGGCACTGCCACTACTTATGATCTGGTCGATAAAAACGGAGCATTTGTTTCCGGTGTGACTGCACCTGGAATCCGTATTTCTGCAAAGGCACTGTGGGAAGATGCGGCGAAACTGCCGGAGATCGAAATTCGCAAACCGGAGAGCATTCTGGCGAAAGAGACGATCTCAAGCATGCAGGCTGGTCTTGTATATGGACAGATCGGACAGACGGAATATATCGTGAAACATATGATCGAAGAGGCTGACATGGGACCGGTCAAGGTTGTTGCAACCGGTGGATTGGGACGTATCATTGCAAATGAGACAGATGTGATCGATGTGTATGATCCGAACCTGACATTGAAGGGAATGAACCTTATTTATAAGAAGCAGAACCGTAAATCAGGTAAGATTAAGAAATAAGAGATATCTGACCGGGAGATTCAGGATGCCCGGATCGGGTATAAGAGAGCGAATTATTTAGGAAATGGTGGCATGGGAGAAATCAGACGACTTCAGATTGGAAATGTAACGTTAGAAAATAACCTGATATTAGCACCGATGGCAGGCGTGACAGACCTGCCATTTCGTTTGCTTTGCAAGGAACAGGGAGCGGGACTGCTGTGCATGGAGATGGTCAGCGCAAAGGCGATCCTTTATAAAAACAGAAATACAGAAGAACTTTTGACGATCGACAAACGCGAGAATCCGGTGTCGCTGCAGCTGTTTGGCTCTGACCCGGATATCATGAGTGAGATTGCAAAACAGATCGAGGACAGACCATTTGACATTTTAGACATCAACATGGGCTGCCCGGTGCCGAAAGTGGTCAACAACGGCGACGGTTCTGCGCTTATGAAAAATCCAAAGCTCGCCGGGGAGATCATTGAAAAGACTGCCCGTGCAATCAAAAAGCCGGTTACGGTCAAGATCCGCAAAGGATTTGACGAGGAACATGTCAATGCGGTTGAGATGGCTCACATTGCGCAGGAATCCGGTGCTGCGGCAGTGGCAGTCCACGGCAGGACAAGGTCACAATTTTATTCGGGAAAGGCTGACTGGGATATCATAAGACAGGTAAAAGAGGCAGTTTCCATCCCCGTGATCGGAAATGGTGATATTTTAACGGCGGCGGACGTGATCGCAATGCAGAAACAGACCGGCTGTGACGGCTTTATGATCGCACGCGGTGCGGAGGGAAATCCGTGGATCTTTGCGCAGATCCTTCATTATTTTAAGACGGGTGAAGAACTTCCGAAACCGACGTTCGAGGAAGTGACACAGATGCTCCTTCGGCATGCCCGTATGCAGCTTGAATTTAAAGGCGAATATACCGGTATCCGTGAGATCAGGAAACATGCCGCGTGGTATACGTCCGGCTACCGCAATTCTTCGAAGCTGCGCGGCAGGATCAATGAGGTGGAGACGTATGAGCAGCTGGAAGCACTGTTTCAGGAGGTCTGTGGTTTTATGGCATGATCCGAGTGCCAAAAGGCGATTCGTGACTTAGCGACTGGCAGAAAAATTCAATCCGGTAAAGTTAAAATGAAGGAAACAAAAAAGACATAAGTAAAATTCCGGAAAAAGTACTGAATCAGAAAATGCTGTCATAAAGATGGAAAAAGGAATATGACGGAGAAGCGCGATGTACTTTTCCAATGAATTTTTATATGATTTTAAACCAGTGTACGAAGGCATTCTTGCGGCAAAAAGTGTGAAGCCGGAGTGCGCGATTGTCGAGGTGATCGATGAGGAACCGGATGGAGCAGGGATGTTTGAGCCGGCAGGGACGCTCGATGTGCTGGAGCAGATCGGGGATGAGCTTAATGCGCTTACAATTTATACAGACCGGCCTGCATATTTTCATGAGTTTGCAGAGACAATGTATGAGAAGACCGGACTGGTTTCACTTATCGTATCGAAAAAGCGTCTTGGATTAGCAAAGAATAAGGAAAAAAACAGCAGTATTTTACTGCTTGATTTTGAATGGAACAGTGCCTTTTATGAAAAACAGATCGCGCTGGGAAAACATTATATCCCCATCCATAAAAGAGCCTGGCGGACAGCTGAAAATCTTGACATAGCAGTGCCTATCGGTTATAATACTGTGATTGTTAAGAGACCAAAAAAGAAGACGGGGGCGCCGTGGCAGGACAGATTTGAGAAGGCTTTTTATCGTTCATAGCGTCTGGTGCAAAGTATTGTGCCGCCGTATACATGAACCGAACAATAATTATTATAAAGAAGGGTAAATGCAATGGACAAGAAAAACATTCTGACTTATGAAGGACTCAAGAAACTGGAAGACGAATTAGAGAACTTAAAAGTTGTAAGAAGAAAAGAAGTTTCACAGAAGATCAAAGAGGCAAGAGAGCAGGGAGACTTATCTGAGAACGCTGAGTACGACGCTGCAAAGGATGAGCAGAGAGATATCGAGGCACGTATCGAAGAACTTGAGAAAATCTTAAAGAACGCAGAAGTAGTTGTAGAGGAAGAGGCTGACTTAGATAAAGTAAGCATTGGATGCAGCGTAAAGATCCTTGACTGCGAATTTGATGAGGAATTAGAATATAAGATCGTTGGTTCTACCGAGGCAAACAGCTTAAAAGGTAAAATCTCAAACGAGTCGCCGGTTGGTAAGGCACTGCTTGGCAAACAGGTGGGTGATACCGTTACTGTCGAGACACCGGCAGGTGAGTTTTCATACAAAGTGCTTTCAATTCACAGAGCAAACTAAGAGATATGACGCAAGGGCAGAATGTCTGTCCGTGGAATAAAACAAGTGGAGGATAAACATGGCAGAGCAGAACAATAACCAGCAGGATTTAAACCAGCTGCTTCAGGTACGTTATGACAAGCTGCATGAACTGCAGGAAAACGGAAAAGATCCGTTTGTCATCACAAAATATGATGTGACAAATCACTCAACCGATATCATTGACAATTTTGAAACAATGGAAGGCAAACCGGTATCGATTGCCGGCCGTATGATGTTCAAACGTGTGATGGGAAAAGCATCATTCTGCAATATTCAGGATTTAAAGGGACGTATCCAGGTATACGTTGCAAGAGACAATATTGGTGAGGAGATCTACAAAGATTTCAAGAAATCTGATATCGGCGATATCTGGGGCGTAAAGGGATACGCTTTCCGTACCAAAACAGGTGAGATCTCTATCCATGCTGAGGAGATGACACTGCTGTCAAAATCATTACAGATCCTTCCGGAGAAGTTCCACGGACTGACTGATACAGATATGCGTTACCGCCAGAGATATATCGACCTGATCATGAATCAGGAGAGCAAGGAAGTATTCATCAAACGTTCCAAAATCTTAAAAGAGATCCGTAACTTCTTAGCTGACCGTGATTTCATGGAAGTTGAGACTCCGATGCTTGTATCGAATGCAGGTGGAGCAGCAGCAAGACCGTTTGAGACTCATTACAATGCCTTAAATGAGGATGTAAAACTGCGTATCTCTCTGGAATTATACTTAAAGAGACTGATCGTCGGCGGACTTGAGCGTGTATACGAGATCGGCCGTGTATTCCGCAATGAGGGTGTTGACACCCGTCATAACCCGGAGTTCACACTGATGGAGCTGTATCAGGCATACACAGACTATGAGGGCATGATGGAACTAACAGAGTCCATGTTCCGTTATCTTGCAGAGAAAGTCTGCGGAAGTACAAAGATCAGCTACAATGGCATTGAGATCGACCTTGGCAAGCCATTTACACGCATGACCATGAACGATGCGATTAAAAAATATACCGGAATCGACTTTGATACCGTAGCAGATGATGCAGCAGCAAAGAAACTTGCTGAGGAGCATCACATTGCATACGAGGAACGCCACAAGAAAGGTGATATCATCAACCTCTTCTTCGAGGAGTTCTGTGAGAAAGAACTGATCCAGCCGACCTTTATCATGGATCATCCGATTGAGATTTCTCCGCTTACCAAGAAGAAACCGAGCGATCCTACAAAGGTAGAGCGTTTCGAGCTTTTCATCAATACATGGGAAATGTGTAACGCATACTCCGAGTTAAACGATCCGGTCGACCAGCGTGAGCGTTTCGCAGCACAGGATGCAAATGCAGCAGCCGGTGACGATGAGGCAGAGCACACAGACGAGGATTTCTTAAATGCATTGGAGATCGGTATGCCGCCAACGGGTGGTATCGGATACGGAATCGACCGTCTTGTGATGTTACTCACAGACAGCGCAGCAATCCGCGACGTTTTACTGTTCCCGACAATGAAGACCCTGGAACCAAAGCGGGCTGAAAACAAAGCCGAAAAAGCAGCGGTAAATGGTTCTGCAGAGGATGCAACCGTGTCCGCGCCAAGCGTACAGATTGATCTTTCCAAGGTGAAAATCGAGCCTTTGTTTGCAGATGATGTAGACTTTGAAACATTCAGCAAGTCTGATTTCAGAGTGGTTAAGATCGAAGCCTGTGAGGCAGTGCCGAAGTCCAAGAAGCTCCTGAAATTCACACTGAATGACGGAACAGACCGGAAACGCACCATTTTAAGCGGTATTCACGAGTATTACGAGCCGGAAGAGCTGGTTGGGAAGACCTGTGTGGCAATCACAAACCTGCCGCCGAGAAAGATGATGGGTATTGATTCCGAGGGTATGTTGATTTCCGCAGTGTACGAGTATGACGGACGGGAAGGCTTAAATCTTTTGATGCTGGATGACAGTATTCCGGCAGGAGCAAAGCTGTACTAAAGAGGTCATTTACTACAAAAAATCGCGTTACTACAACTTTTCTACAACTTTTGCGTGAGACCCTACGAAACCGGATGAAGCAATATGAAAGGCGGATCTGCTTATAAAATGCAGATTCGCCTTTCTTTTTACATCAGCTTCATGTTCACACTAATGTTTTTTGCCTTCTCCTGCATATTCTCTTGTGTGATATGGGTGTAGATGTCCATTGTAGTAGAGAAATCGGCATGCCCCATGACTTGCTGAATGAATTTAACATCGTTGGTGCTTTCGCAGAGCCGGGTACAGAAGGTGTGCCGCAAGTTGTGAACACTAAAATGAGGGAGCAGATCCGGTTCACGGTCTTCCAGTTCAGCCTGATCCATTTCCTCCATGTTGTAAGTTACGCTGATTCTCTCAATCGCCCGATTGATATTGTGGGCGCTCATGAATGAGCCGGTTCTGTTGCGGAAAACAAAACCGTGAACTCCTCCTAACACCAGTTGATCGTCTGGATACAATGCGTCGATGGTTTCAATTTGGAGGCGAAGCTGCTCGGCCACCTCTGGATAGAGGATAGGGATAATTCGTGTACCGCTCTCAGTTTTGGGAGTGGTAATGTGAAATCCGGCTTTTCCATCAATGACCCGGTAGATTAAGTTGTGGTTGACCGAGATTGTGTTTTCGCTCAAGTTAATATCGCTTTTGGTAATGCCGGTACATTCTGCTACACGCATTCCTGTTCCAAGGAGCACAGTCATGATGGGGAGCCAATGGCTGTATGTAGGGGACTTGGCAATAAAACGCAGGAAATTCTGCTGTTGCGTTTTAGTGAGTGCGATCCGCCGTTTAGGCTTTGGAGCGCTGCCATCCGTTTTGAGCTTGCGGTAAATGCCCTTGCTGGGATTTTTGCGGATGTAATCGTCGTCCACGGCCATTTCAAGCGTAGGGTGAACAATGGTGTTGATGCTCTCCAGTGAGTTGATAGCAAAGCCGTGTTTCAGCAGTTTGGTATAAAACGCGAGAATATCACTTCTGTGGATTTGTGGAAGAGGCATGTTAGCGAAAGGCTCTTCTTTCACATAGAAGTCCCACAGGTAAAGATAATTTGCTCTGGTAGAGGGCTTCAGTTTGATGTTGTTATTCATGTAGACCTTGAACATATCATTCAGGGTAAGCTTCATGGCTTCCTGAGTACGGATGCCATCATCCTTATCTTTGTTGATCTGCTTTTCTTTGACACGAAGACTTGCGAGATCGGAGTCGTAGAGATATTTCTTTTTAGTGCCTAATTTGTAGACATACATATAGCTGCCATCTGCCCGTTGTGTTTCTCCGGGCCGAAGATTTCGTCCTTTGTTGTCTTTTCTCACTTTTGCCATTACTGGTACCTCCTGATTATAAAAGTGTAGTGCGCCTTACAGGCATGGTTATTTAGCCGGAAATATCATAAAGATATTCTTTGATACGCTGGACACTCCATAGGACACGGGTGTTCATGGTAATGCGTGCATTGGCAAGATCCCCAATCTGTACTGCAGTGTGCCTTCCACAGCACAACAGTTTGCAAAGGGTATCGGTATCAACAGCCAAGCACTGCTCCGGCGGTAGGTCATTCGGTTTTCTTTTCTCCATAATCGTCCTCCTTTTTTCGATTACAATGATCCCTTACGATTTGTAGAAGAAGGTTTTCAACAAAAACAATGAAAACGGTCTTGAGGTCAGGAGGTATTGAAATAACAAAAGAACTCTAATGGGGCCATTTCCTACGCCAGAACGGTTCTGCCGTGTATTTCAGGCTGCTGCTGTGCAGCACTTCGATTATGGGCGCGCTTCTGTGGTCATCGCACACTGTCCAGAATTCCTGTATAACTCCCCATAGAGGTTATGAACTTGTCAAGGTACTAAAAGAGCGTAGGGATCATCCGGTATTACCAAATGATCCGATACATCCTATAAATAGGCGGGGAAGAAAGAACTTCTGCAAAGAGGAAAGAAAATTTAAAGAAAATCCAAAAATCAATATATAGAATGTTTGAATTGACAAGCACTATATATTGTGTTAGAATTGCAATGTAATTGATTTTTGTGCGTTGCCCGTCAGGGTACACAGGCTTTAGGGCTTGTGTTGCGGAGTAATGACTGCATTGCACACGCTGTTAATTTTGTACTTGTGTCAGTAGTATCACTGCGCCTTTTCAGGCCGGTATATTGCTGGCTTTTTTATTTTACGGGATTTACCCACCATTGCGAGAATGACATCGGTTCATAGGCAACTATGGACGCCAGGCTTTATGCCGTCTGTCATTCTCGCTTTTTTATTGCCTGTAAGCCTGAAAGGGCTTTAAGGATAAATCAAAACTGAGAAAGGCAGGTCATGTACATGAATGTGAAGCAGAAAAGAAAGCAGAATGGTCGGCGGGTCAAGCCGGCACACTCCATGGACTGGAAGATGAAGAGACAGGCAGTATCTTCGCTCCGGCCCCAAAATGTTGCACCAATGGCGAGGGCAGTTATTTTGCCCCGAAGATCACGAAGGGGGATTTGATATGTCTGGCAGCAATAGTGCTGAACGAAAGCGGCATGAACCGCTGGTGCTGGTAGAAACGGCAGATCTTTCAGAAGAAGACTGGCTGGATTACCGGCGCCGTGGAATCGGCGGCAGCGATGTATCAGCAATCTTTGGCACTTCTCCATTCCGGACAGCCAGGGATCTGTACTACGACAAACTGAACATAGCGTCAGTGGAAGATGATGAGGGCAACTGGGTTGCCATGGAAGTGGGGCATTTGCTGGAGCCTCTGGTAGCAAAGATATTCGAGCGGAAAACCGGATATCGGGTCTACCAAATCAAAAAGATGTTCCAGCACCCACAGTATCCTTGGATGCTGGCTGATGTGGACTACTTTGTGGAA
>OAXJ01001085.1_pt1 | contig 21289 bp, 19 predicted proteins | sample 1517241 | NCBI WGS metagenome assembly OAXJ01 (sample SAMEA2580293, study PRJEB22360) | human gut metagenome | biome: human gut; feature: human-associated habitat; material: faeces | place: Denmark | collected 2008/2010 | reverse complement strand
TTTTTTAAATTCGGCTTTGTTTTGAGCAAAAACAACAATATTTGTGAATCCACCTTGCCGGCACTGAACATCATCAACGTGCCGTGAGTCGCCATTGCAACACCTTCGGCTGTAGCAGATGTGCCTACAACCGCTCCGACTCCGGTGGAGGAGATTGCAACACTTCTCCCGTATTGCCCCCGCAAACCAGATACTACATTTGTCCCTTCAAAGCTATGATATCGAAAGAAAAGACATCGTTTTTCTATGTTTTTTTTCTTCTGTTTCTATATTCCTCTCCGGTATATATTCTTATCCATTTATCAAGATCTGCAAATCTATATATTAGAAACATAAGAAGAAAAGCTGCTCCAAAGATAACCATTAGGAGAACTTGCCCTTGTATTCTTATTCCCTGCATGTTCGATTCTTTGATAACGCTGATATTTTTGAATGTGGTATTATATATAACAGTAAATTAGGATAGATCAGCAGATTTTGCAATATCCGGTGAAAAATATTGAAAACTATGGTATTTCTTTCCATTTGCTACATACTCATAAATTAATCTAGAAGGTTCGGGTACTGTATCCCTATTTATAACGAATTGTTCGGCAATCTTGTATTCGAACATATTCCCGAAGCACGAATTGGCAAAAAGAGAACATAAACGCTCCTCCCGTTAGTAAAAAGTTCAGATAAAAAATTATTTTTACAAATGTCTTCATAACCTTATTTTTTTGTTTTAAATTTATCTTCTGCTGTTTTTATCGATACTTCAGACGTCGTTGTAGCAGCGGTTTCTATTTTTACCATAGATTTCGTCGTATTGACACCGGCTGTCCCCATTCCTTTTGTAATGCTGTTTACAGCGGTACTTACGGTTTTGGAAGAGACGCCTTGAGTAGCCAATATAGAGGAAGTCGTAGAAATGTTCGTTGACATAACTCCCTGTACAACTTTAGTAGATCCGAAAGCAAAATTTCCTAAAATGCTCAAAGATCCTCCAACAGCTCCCCCTATGGCGCCATTAGCCGCTTTTTCTGCAAAATTATCAGTCTGAATCGATATCTCACTTTTACCTATTTATTCAACAACTTGTCCCGCAACAGCACCTGCAGCACCGCCTACGGCACCGACTCCGATTCCAACCCCGATTATAGCCAAAGCACCACCACCTGTGGCGATTGTGGCTATCACGGCGACATCGACAGTTGTACCGAACTGATAAATCAAATACTCAAATTCCGATCCGTCCGGTAAATACGGGAAAATACCTTTTTTCTATTTCTCTTTTTCAAAAAGATCGAACAATACCTCATGTGTTTCCTGATCGAATAACACCCCATAATCAGTATTCAAGTACATACAGAAATCCTCCAGTAATTGCACCAGAAACTCAATATTTATTTTCCGATACTTGCCGAACCAAATAGTAATAAATCCCATATACTCGGGCAGTGGACGGGTTATTTGCTCTTTCGAGGTTATACAGGTAGAGGTAACAATGCCCATATATCGGGGAAAAATCTTTTTGGGATTCAGAATCTCCCCTCCTGATGTCAGGGCTCCCCAATATTTACACTCCAACACAGCCTTGTACTTATATTTTTTCTCTAGAATCAGCCTCGCGCCCGGATAGCTAAGCCATGCAACAGACAAAGTGTACCCTCTTTCATCAAATGGCTTTTTGGCCGGACAGACTATGTCACACTTATCGGGATGTAGAATCCCATCTTTATACTCAATAAAAAACTTTACTATCTTGGATGAGTTTTCATTGCGGGACTTTTCCCATATCGATTCTAAAAAAGTACTTATCTCGTCTTCCGTAAAATCCCAGTCTTGAATAAATTCTACAAATTTCGGGTCTGTCAAATTTTCCCGTACTTTAATAAATATACCGACATTTCTGACATAATTTCCCATAATTTATTTTCTTTCAAAAAGATCGAACAATACCTCATGCGTTTCCTGATCGAATATCACCCCGTAATCGGTATTCAGATACTCACAAAAATCTTTCAACAGCCGTTTCAAAAATTCCATATCTATCTTTCGCTGCTTACTGAACCAAAAGGTTATAACTCCCATATACTCCGGTAGTACCCTCACCGGTTTTACGATTTTTCCATCAGACCATACAAGCCCCCAATATTCATTCTCAATATAGGCCTCGAATTTGTATTTTTGTTTTAAATATATTCCTCCTCCCGGAAAACTTAACCATGCCACTGGAATAGAAATATCGTTTTTGTCAAATGCAATTTTTATTGGCTCGGCTAGATTGTATTTGTCTGGAAGAATAGCTTCATTCTTGTATGTGACAAAAAACTCCACAATTCTTTTGGCTTGTTCATTGCAAATCGTTCCTTTAATAGAATCGAAAAAATTAGCAAATTCTAATCTCGTAAAATTCCACGTTTTCATAAACTCTACGAATCTCTGATCCGTAAGGTTTTCCCGTACTTTTATCTGCACACAGATGTTTTTGTAATCAAATTTACCCATAATATTTTATTTTTTTTGTGGTCCTAAATCTTTTCGCCTGATTATCTCTCTTTCCGGAATATTTCCGGACACATGTGTTTTCTCTCCCGTAATGATTTTAAACTCCTTTCCTGTATCTTTTGCTACTTGCCGTTCTCCCCTAATTTGTTTTGTATTATTTACTATTTTTACATCTTTTATCTCCATTATGTTTTTTGGGGTTACTATATCCGGGATTACTGTTATGTCTTCTCCCGTTTCCAAAGTTGTCATTTCCCGTTTGGTATTTTTTGTCGCTCTCATCTCCTGCAATACCCGCTTTTCACTTTGCCGCCCCCGTTCCATGGCTTTTAACGTTTCTGCTGTCTTATCTGCCATTCGTCCGGTCTTGATCGCAACACCTGCCCCTCCTGGCACTCCCGGCAATATGACGGCACCCAAATCTAAGAGCATTCCCAAACCATCGACTACCGAAGCCTTAACACTTCCCTGACGGACATTTTCCACAAAACTTTTAGCTCCGATCGTCAAACTGGCGACATCCCATAGAGACTCTATCCATCGACCTGTGGAATCGATATACCTCACCGGATTTCCGGCACAATACGAATACGGCGATATTCCGTAATAATTCTCACATAGCGGATCTAATGTCGTGAATCCGGGTATCTGAAAATCCTGAATTCTCGCCTTCGAGTCGTACCGGTTGAGACCGTGTTCCGTTATCAACTCCTTTCCTGTAAAACGGTAAGGTTGCCATTCGAAACACATGCTTCGGAATATCAGACCCGACGGGAAATATTCGAGGCTCTGCACCACTTCTCCCGTATTGCCCTCGCAAACCAAACGGATACTGCCCAAATGATCCCGAATATACGTATAAATTTTCGGATTCGTCATACTACCGCCATAATTTCTCGAGAGGGAGAAATATCCTCCGTCGAACAAAATATGGCTCAGCGAACCGTTTTTACACACCAAGTTCCCGGCCTTGGACTCCGAAACATCTTTGTGGGGATCTTTGCTGTCGGTTACCTCGTCTAACGGTACCGACAACGGAGTAAGATATGTGCGCGATACGCTCCCCGATTTCTCCCCGCCCGCAAAATAATAATTGACGATGCGGTTTCCGTTGGAGAATTGTATCGTGTCGGGCAGATTCAGTACATTATACCGAATCGCGACGATTTCCTTATCGAGGTTAAATATCTCGTTTCCGTTGGCGTCGTACGCCACTTCTGTCTCTTCATCGGCGGCATCCGTATAACCGGGAAAGTCGTAATCATAATTGCCTCCTCCTACGTTCCCGGTTCTTTGTATCTGGTTTCCACGGTAAACCGTATTGAGACAATCCACATCCGCCCCGTTATGCCTTCGCAGGAGCAGTGTAATATTCCCCATCTTGTCGTAAGCGAACCGTTCACCTTCGCCCGATTGCCGGTTAAACGCTTCGGCATCATACATCATACCCAGCGTAAGCCTGTCGGCAAGGTCGTATTCGTAATGCCAGAAATAAGACCTGCCCATCTGACTGATCCGGATATCATTGATATTTCCGTTTAAACACCGCTGTTTTGTATAGGGTGTCGTCACGGCCGACGATTTACACAACAGTTCCGAGAAACACCCGGGATTATCTATCTGTTTCAGCGTACCATCGGGATAGTAATCATAGTTTACCGTGATACTGTCGTGAAGAGCGCGTTCGCTCCGAAGTCTCCCGTAACTGTCATACTGCATGCTCGATAACGGCAAGAAGTCGGGAGAGGTCAGTTTAGGATTTATATATTGGTAACGGGTGGCCGTCTTTCTGCCGGCATGGTCATATATATACCGAAAATTTACGTTGGCGATGCCCTCATAGCGGTTATCCTCCCCGGTTACCAATCCCTGAAAATCATAGTGTAATGCGTGTCGGCTGTTATTTCCGCTGGAAAAGTCAGACCGATAGGTTTCTTTCAGGCGGCTTTTGTCATCGTATGTAAAAAGAGTCGTGCGGCCTGTCTCGGGACGGTTCAGCACGGCCTCATACATTCCGGTCTGCAGCCCGCGCGTGTTTTCAGGTAACTCTGTCGGGAAATAATCTGTTCCGATAGGCAGTTGACCGGTAAAATCGTATGTATCGTAAAACCATGCGGAAATAACGGAATACTCCCCTTGTCCCAGCTTACAGTCATCGGTATATCCCACACAGAAAAAATCTTCTCCAGAAAAGGTCTCGGTAACCGCACGGTCTTCCCATATCGCCGCTATCGCCGCTCTGTCCCGAGTATCTTCGACAATACCTTGCAAAACCGGCCTTCCCAACCGGTCATATTTCAAGAACATCCATGCACCGCGTTTACGCAGGTTCCCGTCCTGCCGGAGTATCTGACGTCCTTCTCCGTCATATACGATATAATGTATCTCCGCCCCGGGAAGTTTTACGCCGGTTTTCAGATTCCTATGATCATAAGCATACCAATAACCATAATATGCCATGACTTGATCATCCGAATAATAGGTCGATCCGTCTGACAATACGGATGCCGCTTCCGGAGGAATTACTCCGACAAGACGTTCCAGCGCGTCATAAAGATAGTAAGTGTCATGAAAACCATCATTTGCAATAACCCGTTCGAGTACCGTCTTGCCGTCGGGGGCGGTAAAGCGCAACGACCGCTTGCCATCTTCATCCCGAATCTCCGTAACATGAAAATTCCCGGTTTTTGCCGGAGTGCAACTTATCCGGTAACGACAGAAACCGACAGAAACAGGGATAAGCGAATGAAGCGTATATTCTGTCGAAACATCTGAATTCAGACCATATTTGCACGCGATGTTTCCTCCTCCGTAATGCAAACCCGCCGCAGATGTCATACGATTCTGTGCCGACAAGGCATAATCATATTCCCGTTTCCATGCAGAACCCTGCTGAAATACGCTTTTTTCTACAAACCTCCCATTATTACCGGTAACGGGTATAGGATCATATTCGGCGATCTTCCGGCCCAAAGCGTCATAATCGATATAATCCACGAGGTCTGAACCGTCCGGAGCAAATCCCTTGCGTAAAGTCTGACGAAGTCTTCCCGCCGTATCGTAATATCCGACGACGGTTATCGTATTTTCATCCGATCCTTGCGACGGATCTTGCACCGCACTTGTAAACGTACGGATCATAACGCTGTTTTCTTGAGCGCCGGCCGGAAAAACGACCGACAGAAAAATCAATATCGATAAAAATACTGCACGTGTCCTCATTTTTCGTTCTTTAAAGTATAACGGTAACTTCTGATCACATTATTGTCCCCATCCCGTTCAACGGCCAACCTTCCTTTGGCATCGTATTCGTAATACAAGGTCATTCCTTTGGGATCGGTAATCGATATCACCCCGACCATCGGTTCATATTTATAAACATATACCAACGCACGGGGCAATAATATTCGGAGCGCATTCAGCTTGTTCCATTCCTCCTCGCTCGGTTCCGTCCCGGTCGCAAAAGAATCAACCGCTCCTATACCCGCTTTTTCCACTTCTTCAAGCGTAGCGTTCTGAATGCGGGCAATCACATACCGACCGCCGTATCCGTATATATAAACTTCGCTTTCTCCCGTCCGGCTCTTCACTTCGATAACATTATCATATTTATCATAACAAGAGAACATATAGTCGGGTAACCCGTACTGAGAAATATTACTCCCGTCAAAATCGCTTGCCGGTCTCGGAGATCCCCTGTAATAGTTATACACAGCATCAGGTACGAAACTCCCGTTTTTCTCATTTTTTTTATAAGTATGCAGCTCTTTTTGTATCAGTCCGCTATTATCATAAGTGCGAATCTCGACCGGATCGGTTATCCGGTTACCGGTATTACCGCACATTTCGCTATAAAGCGGTATATGATTCAAATCGACCGTATAAATAGTGCGCACGGTTTTCTCTTTCAACCCATCGTCGACCGAGATTTCCGAAGGCAAATAATTATGCGGATTATATTGTTTATAACGGGTCGTCTTCCAATATTTAGTCAAAAAACGAGTATCGAAACAGCCTTCGGTCTCCCGCTCGATCCGGCAATGCCCTATCGGCACATGATATGTTCCTATATCTCCCATATTGCAATAATCCTGAAACCACGCGTTCAAAACGGCTATGGTATCGCATTTATATTCATACTTGATATTTTTTATCAATTGAGAGTCTTCATAAATATTATGCGTCAGCAACTTCCCGTTCATATATATACATTCACCGGGCATCCCGACATATCTGAAATCTACAGTCTCCTCTTCATTGTGATAAAAGTAATCTTCTTTGAAAAATTTATCGTCAGAACAGGTCGTCATACAAACACGACTATAACCCACCGCAGCGTTTATCGACGGACCGGCAAGCGGATATACCGATTCGGACTGCTGAACTATATACTCCTTAAAACCATCCCGAACCGGCCGAATACTTCCATCGTTATCAAGGAAAGTACTATATGTAGCATAAGTCTGCATACTTTCATAAAAAGGTTTGCGTATAAAGATCCCGGAAGAGGCATGTCCTGTCGCGTCGGTATAAGTAAACTCTCTCGTATTTACGGGAGACTTTATCCGGAATATTCTCACCCCTCCGCCCTGTACAAGGCCGATCCTGTTAAAGTGTCCGTAAAAAGCCAGTTTCAGATTCTGGTTGAGATAATTATCGGTTCTGAATACCAAATAATAGTTTCCTTTATCATATTTGCTCGAATCCTTGATCGTATATGTAAACGGTATATCCGGAAAATTCTGACTACCCCATGTCTTGACCTCCTTTCCGGCAGAGTTATAGATAGAGATCATATTATTTTTATACGCACTGCCTCCAGCACCCATCGCTCCTTCATTATATAAAAAGTCCAGTTTTATCCAGCCGTCAGTATGTAATGTAAAATGAAATGTATCGACCTCGACATTATACGGCTTATAAAGAGTGTCCTTATGCAAGAAAACAATCTCGGAATACTCGCTTATCGCATCATTCGGCTCATACTCGAATGTCGTCACTCCACCTTCGGGCGACTCCATAGAAGTCAACATACCGGTGGTGATATATTCGGCACGAGGTTTGCGATCCGCCCCCCGCAATATATCTCCTTTTTTATATACAATCGTCTTCCCGTCAGCCTTATAATAATTGCGGGATACAGAAATTTCGGGATAGAATATCGTATTATTCAACCCATTATAATATCCCCACATATCTTGGGCAAAACTGTATTTGGGTGGCAACGAATGACAGACGTCATAGCCGAAACGATGGATTTCCCGAATCTGTCCCGAACAAACAGAAAGAGAGTCTAATCGAAGCCGAAGATTATACTGATCTTCCGGTTCGTCAGGGTTACTAAAATAACTTTCATGAAAAACGACCTCCTTAAAGGGCGCACTGTCGCCCGTTCGGAACAAAGACATCTTATCGAGCTTCAGATTCTCCCCTCCCGGCTTGAATGTATTGCGGGCAAAGTCTTTCCGAGAACTTGTCTCAAACATAATATATCCCGAACTCCATGTAATCTTTTTCAGAAACTTCTGGTAATTTACCATACTCATCGAACAAACGGTTTCATATTTTTCTGTCGCGTAAACCGGAAATCCGGTATTCTTTACCGCATATACAGGCAAATATTTTTTCTGTATGATACTGGCACTTGACGGAAGAAAAGGATATGCCACCGTAATATACTCGAACTCTATCTTTTCCTTATTCGGAAGTATAATCTCCGACAAATCCCAACTCGTAATCATATTTTGTACACGATCTTCAAAAAACGGAAACCGGGTCATATCTGTATAAGGCATTCTGAATCCTTCCAATACCACTGTCGCCGAACCGGTGGAGGCGGACGGCTTGAATAAATATCGTGTACCGTCCGGTGAGATAATACCGAATGACTGATCTTTATAAGTAAACGACATTTTCAGATTCTGTTCGGGATCGCTCAGATAAAAACCGTTTTCCTCTTTACATCCTGAATTTTTAGCATAAAAAATTCCACTATATCCCGCAAAATTGTAGTAAAACACATCCGGTTCCGTATCCGCATTGATTCTAACAACATGATCATAAGCATCTACCCCTACCAAGGACACTATATCATCTCTTGAATTATCGAATTGATCAGGAATCTGCGCATCTTGATAATAATAACCGCCCATAAGATCATCAAGGCCTCTGACCGTACGACTTATATTGCCCCCGGCATTCAGGTTCCAGCCTAACCCCACCCAACTGGCTTCTTGTGAAACTTTTATTCCGGACGCATGATAACTCAATGTTATCGGAAAGGTAAAATTCCCCATCTCAATTGTAAAAAGCGGAACCTCGATCGAAGGTATTCCAGTGTATAAGCTTACCGGCATATCGGCATACTGTGCAAAAGCGTAGGCTTGCGGTGACGGTACATTTATTCTATAATCTGCAGGAGATTCGTCAGCCTTAAGGTCGGAAAAAACAAACAAGCATAAAACAAACGGCAAAAACAAATACTTATCGATGTTTTTCATAATATAAAAAGATCATAATAGTTACGCATCCTTCAATCAATAATTCTCACTATAACCAAACAAGATGCTGTCTGAATTTTGCCCGGATCGGTTTTGAGAGTTTCGTTCGAGGATGTTTTTCTGTCTTATGAGAAAGATAGCCTGTTATCTGACAAACAAGAACGGGAAAACAGCCCGGGAAAAGATGTCCTGATCGTATTTTTTATTGAAAAATTCAGACCGGCTCTAAGCAAAGGTTATCTTTTCTTTATTTTCCAACTTTCTCGTTTATCTCCGATAATAACGGTAATGATAAACTCCGTTTCAGAATATCGGTCATAATCTATATCCGAGACATAATATCCCGGCTCTACGGTTCGCGGCGATTCATGATAAAGTACCGTTCCTGACATATTGGCAAGCAATATCTCCATCCTCGAGGATCGATTAAGGCCGGCATAAACTGTAGCCCTATTGCCGACCGGATCTATTTTACATGAGAGAGAAAACAGATCAGACATATCTGACAACGCTCCGGAACGTTCGGAGCACCCTTGGTATTTTTTGTCTGATAAAAATATTCGCTCCCTGACCTGCTCATTCTCCGAATCTCTGTCAAGCGACCTTTGCTCTTCAAGAGAATATAGCATACTGATAAAAAAATGTCGCACCGACTTACTTTTCCAATCAATCGTATTTTCAATGGTTTCCAATACCGGATAACGATATCCCGGCAAATACCACCGATATGTATCGACTTGCCATATAACACTATCAGCAGTCAACCGATCTCCGATCGAAGAAACCGTAAATAAAGAATCTTGCCGGCCGAATATGTCAAAATCGATAAACCGCAAACCCACACGCTCTTTACTATGTAACCGAATTACATTTCGAAGCGTATCTTCTCCCGGCAGAAACAATATACCCAACGCATCGGCAACCGTCTCGGAATAACCGTATGATTTGAGAGAATAAACATGGGAATATCCTCCGTTTCCTATAAAGGGAGAAGCTATCGTATCTCCGTAATAGAAAGGAAAACGAAGCACAGGCACAGGTGACACAAAACACATCTTTGTCACAGGATTTTCATAACCTAAGAACAAAAGAGAATCCCCTGACAACCTATATTTATATGCTGTTTTATTTCGATACATACAAAGAATCGAGTCTAATCTTCCTTTATAAAACACACGTTTCTCGACATCTAAATATTCCAAATCCCGAAAATCCCATGTAACATTAGTTCCACTGTCTCCCGGAGCACAAAAAGTCACCTGCTGCATAATTAAAGTATCTCTATCTCGAGGTAAAGAAGTCTCCATCAATAATGACGACTGAGCCTTGAGTCCGATAAAGTTACCGGAAAGGAAAAGAATAAAAAACACTAAATAAGATTTCATATTCATGTACCGATTTAAGATCAAAAAAAATTATACTACGCTATATCACCCTACATTTTATAAGAATTTATCTTTATCTCTAAAAGAAACTTTCTATTGCAACAAGAATAACAAGTTAAAGAAATATTTTTATAAAGTCTAAATTGGTCCTAACCAAACAAAATTTCACTCTCACAATTCTCCATATTCAGTATTCTTTCAAAACAAAAACACTCTTAAATAAAAATAAGATGTATAAAATTATATACTTATATCATTAAATCAAAAATTTTCATTCTGTTTAAAAACATATATTCACAATTTCATAATTTGCCTAATAGCTTGTCTAAACCCCAATATTATTTTTGTAAATTCTGAAAAAATCGAAATCGCACAAAAAAACGGAACGACAACTCTGCCATCCCGTTTCATCACGAATCTCTTCAAACAAAAGACTCAATATTCTATTTTATCCGCTTTTATATTCCACATTTCAAAAGCTTTTATCGCCTCATTCCGCAACAAAGTCTCAGAAGGAAGCTTACGATCTGCAGGTTTTAATTCAAGCTCATCATAAATAAACGAATCATCAAATCCTATATCCTTAGCATCGGTTTTCGTATTAGCATAATACATTTTATCGAGTCGAGCCCAATAAATCGCACCCAGACACATAGGACAAGGCTCGCACGACGTGTATATTTCACAGCCGCTCAAATTGAACCGTCCCAATTTCCCGGCAGCTTCACGTATCGCACTTACCTCAGCATGAGCGGTAGGATCGTTGGATGCCGTTACTCGATTTACTCCTCTTGCAATAATTTCTCCGTCTTTTACAATCACCGCACCGAAAGGACCTCCTCCATTTTTCACATTCTCAATAGAAAGCGCTATCGCTTCCCGCATAAAATCATCTTTTGTCGCCATATTATGATCTTTGTTATTTTGTTTACAACCTGATAAAAAAAGCCCGCAGATCACAAGCAGTGAACAAAGGGCTTTCACAAATATAGTGTTTCTTTTCATGGCAATATATTATTTAACGTAATTTAGAAGCAGGTTAAGAGCCTGCAGAAAACACCTTAACTGTTTTCCAACGAATCGTTTATACTTCCGATGTAATCGAGTAATTCCGTTCTTCCCTGCTTTTTCTCTGAAGAGGTATAAAATACCGGGGGAAGTTCTTCCCAATCTTCAAGCAAACGATTCTTATAAGCCTCGACATTTTCCTTAAAGCGCACAGGCCCTAATTTATCGGCTTTGGTAAACACTATGCAAAAAGGTATTTCGTTCTCTCCGAGCCATTCTAAAAACTCGACATCGATTTTCTGCGGTTCATGTCGGCAGTCTATCAGAACAAACAGACAAGTCATCTCATAACGGTTCAGGATATAGCTCTCTATAATGCTGCGTATTTTTTCTCGCCCTTCTTTACCGCGTTGTGCATATCCGTATCCCGGAAGATCGACCAAATACCAAGCATCATTGATCAGGAAATGATTGATAAGCTGCGTTTTACCGGGCATAGAGGAAGTCATCGCCAGCCCTTTTTTATTGGTAAGCATGTTGATCAACGACGATTTCCCTACATTAGAACGACCGATAAAGGCATATTCCGGTAAATTTCCCGAAGGACACTTCGTTACATCAGTATTACTTATTATAAAACGTGCACTTTTTATCTCCATAATCATTTTAGTTAATCGACAGTTATTATGACAAATATAAGGATTATCTGCCGATAATCTTGCCCGAATCTAAAAAAAAGGCTATTTTTGAATTACTAAACCTATTACTTTACATGGAAAATTATGATTCTATGAACGATATATCTGTAGAGACCGCATTACAAGACCTGCGATATTTACAACTGCTTTCAAAACAGTTCCCGACCATATCGGACGCATGTACCGAGATCATCAATCTGGAAGCGATTTTGAATTTACCCAAAGGGACTGAGCATTTCTTGACAGACATACACGGAGAATATGAAGCTTTCCAACATGTTCTGAAAAACGCATCTGGCACAGTACGTCGTAAAGTCAACGAGATTTTCGGTCAAACTCTTCGGGAGAGCGAAAAAAAAGAGTTATGTACACTCATTTATTATCCCGATCATAAGTTGGAACTGATTAAATCCCATGAACCGGATATGGGAGACTGGTACAAAATCACGCTTCACCAACTGATCAGAGTATGTCAAAATGTTTCTTCGAAATATACTCGATCAAAGGTAAGAAAAGCTCTCCCTGCAGAATTTTCCTATATCTTACAGGAACTGCTACACGAATCGCAGATAGACCCGAACAAACAAGCTTATGTGAACGGTATCATCTCGTCTATCATATCGACAGGGCGAGCTGATTGTTTTATCATCGCCATGTGCAACCTCATACAACGACTCACGATAGACACATTGCATATCGTAGGCGACATATATGACCGAGGACCGGGGGCTCATATTATCATGGATACATTATGTAATTATCACAATTTCGATATACAATGGGGCAACCACGATATATTATGGATGGGGGCTGCATCGGGTAACATGTGCTGTATCGCCAACGTCGTAAGAATGGCAATGCGTTATGGGAATCTGACTACGATCGAAGACGGGTATGGAATAAACCTGCTGCCACTGGCGACATTCGCCATAGAACGTTATAAAGATGATCCTTGCTCGCTTTTCATGCCCAAAGTAGGAACGGATAACGTACATAGCGAAAAGACCCAAAAACTGATTGCTCAAATGCACAAGGCAATCACAATCATACAGTTTAAACTGGAGGCTCAGCTTATCAAGGCTCATCCCGAATATAATATGGATAACCGACTATTGCTCGATAAGATCGATTATAAGCGGGGAAAGCTGATTCTGAATGGAAAAGAATATCCTTTAACGGACACTTATTTCCCGACTATCGATCCTAAAGATCCTTATAAACTTACCGATGAAGAGCAAGAACTGATGCGTCGATTACGTTACTCTTTTGTCAACAGCGAAAAACTGAGAAAACACATGCGATGCCTGTTTTCTTACGGAAGCATATATCTGGTACGCAACTCTAATCTGCTGTATCATGCCTCTATACCGTTGAATGCCGATGGATCTTTTAAAGAGATAACGATACGAGACAAAAAATATAAGGGAAAAGCATTACTCGACCGAATAGATCAGATAATACGAATCGCCTATTTTGATGAAGAGGGTTCTGAAGAGAAAAAATTTGCACGAGATTATATGTGGTATCTCTGGTGCGGAGAAGATGCACCTCCATTCGACAAAGACAAAATGGCGACGTTCGAACGCTACTTTACCGATGATAAAGAGCTTTGGAAAGAGAAAAAGGGATATTATTACACATTAAGAAATGAAGAGCGTGTCTGCGACATGATACTGAAAGAATTTGGAATAAATAATATTCATTCCCATATTATCAACGGACATGTTCCGGTAAAAACGATCAAAGGAGAAAAACCGGTAAAAGCCGGTGGAAAGCTTCTGGTAATCGACGGTGGATTTTCAAAAGCGTACCAACCGGAAACCGGAATCGCAGGCTATACGTTGATTTTTCACTCACGAGGATTACAACTGACACAACACGAGCCTTTTCAGTCGGCACAAAAAGCAATAGAAGAAGGTATCGATATTATTTCGACCAGTTTTATCCTCGAACTCAATTCGCAACGAATGATGGTACGCGACACCGATATAGGAAAAGAGCTCGAAACTCAGATAAAAGATTTGAAAAAATTATTGATCGCTTACCGTAACGGCTTTATTAAAGAAAAATCTTAATTTCGTAACAGAAATATTTTTTAATATCGAATCTCTTTTAAGACTGTTTTCACTTCGGTCATCACAAAAACAGTATTATTCATAGAGAATCAGACAAACACAAAAAACAATATTCAGATGAATCGACCTTACTCTTCCGCATTACTTGAAAATGCGGTAAATGAGTTTGCCAAACTACCGGGTATCGGAAGAAAAACTGCTTTGCGGTTAGTATTACACCTGCTCCGGCAGGAGGAGTTTTCCGTAGAAAATTTCGGAAATGCCATTATAAAACTTCGTAAAGAGATAAAATATTGTCACGTATGTCATAATATTTCCGACTCGGATACTTGCTCATTATGCTCCGACCCCAACCGGGACGATTCTATCATTTGTGTCGTAGAAAACATTAAAGAAGTGATGGTAATTGAAAATACCCATCAATTCAAAGGACGGTATCACGTTTTAGGCGGCGTCATCTCTCCCATGGACGGGATCGGTCCTTCTGATTTGGAAATAGACAGCCTGGTAAAACGGGTATCGGAAGGAGGGATACAGGAAATTATTCTTGCCCTTAGCGCTACGATGGAAGGAGACACGACCAATTTTTATATTTTCAGAAAACTCGCTCCTTACAATATAAAAATTTCCATTTTAGCACGAGGGGTATCGGTTGGTGACGAACTGGAATATACCGATGAGATTACTCTCGGCAGATCTATTATTAACAGAATGCCGTTCAATGAGACATTCAAACCATAAAAAAACGGAATATAAATATACGAAATACCGTCAATAGATCGTTTATATATATTGAATTTATCGCTAAATTAAGGTCCATGAAATTAACATTCTTAGTTCCACCTGTATTAGATCATAATAAACCTGCTGAACGAACTGCGGGGTGCACCCGTATCGTGTATGCAGCACCAAACATATATGAATTGACCGTTGTCGCAATATTAGAACAAGAAGGATATACTCCGATATATAGAGACTTCGTCTATTACAAAACCTCACGAAAAAAATTCGAAAAGTTCCTTAAAGAAGATGACAGCGATATTTATTATATCTGGACTGTAAATCTGTCAATAGAGAACGATTTAATCGCATTATCCCTAATCCGGAAATATCGGCCGAACGCATTTGTCGTATTTATGGGTCCAGGACCTACTTATTTTACAGATCGCTTTTTTACAGATGAAAAAGTAGTTATCGTCAGAGGAGAACCGGAAGTCATTGTAAAAGAATGGACAAATGCTTTACGAGATGGAACAGACTGGAAACTGACCGAAGGTATCTCATACCTGAAAAACGGGAAAATCATACACAACAAATTCCATTTGTTATTAAAAGACTTAGATTCTCTTCCTTTTCCTGCACGCCATCATATTGCAGATCGGGATTATCACAATCCCAAATTAAAAATATCGCCTTATACGACAGCAATCACTTCACGAAACTGTCCTTATCAGTGCATTTACTGCGTACCGAGTTCGTTAACTTTCGCTCGGGAAATAGAGAATCGCCGGGAGTTTAAAAAGAAGCCGTTTATCTCTTTTCGCTCAATAGAGAGTATTGAAAAAGAGATGAAGATATTGCACGAACAAGGATATACTGCCATCGGCTTCATGGACGACAACTTCATTTGGAATGAAGAAAGAACACTGGCAATCTGTAATATTATGCGTAAATACGGCTTTTCATGGGGATGTCAAGCCCGCGTTGATGCGATTACCGACACAATAGCCCGAGCCTTAGGTATGTCGGGCTGCAAATATGTCGATTTAGGCGTAGAATCATTTAACGATGATATTCTCAAATTCATTAAAAAAGGAATTACACAAAAACAGATATATGACGCAATCGGGTATCTGAAAAAATATAATGTTCCGGTCAAGCTGAATATTCTAATCGGGACAAGCCCGTTAGAAACCAAAGAAACTCTTAAGGATACTTTACGGCGAGCAAAAAAACTGAAAGTCGATCAGATTATGTTCAACATCGTATCTCCTTTTCCCGGTACGGAATTTTATGCTATGGCAAAAGAAAACGGATGGATTAAGGGTGGAGAATATGTTCCTACCGATGTTCAACGAGAGTCGATATTAAATTATCCTCATCTTTCATCTCACGAAATGGAAAGGATATTATTCCGAAGCAATTTGAAATATTTCTTTTCATATTATTTTATTTCGACACAACTCAGACGCTTTACTTCAGTCAAAGAATTTTCGTACGCTTTAAGAGCCTTAAAAATAAAATTATTCGGATAATAGTCTTTATGCGGTTATCAATCATCCTCATATCTTGGAATTCTCTGGTACATCTTAAAGAGTGCCTTGCATCTCTTTCATATACACTGCAGAAAGAAGATATCGAGATCATCTGGGTAGATAACGGATCAACAGACGGCGCATCACGATATGTTAAGGAAAACTATCCTCAAATACAGACAGTCACACTTCCCTGTAACCGAGGTGTAGCATATGCCCGTAACCGGGGAATAGAAAAAGCATCGGGCAAATATATTCTGCTCCTCGATGATGACACTATCGCTAACGAGAACGCTATATACGGCATGATTGCTTACATGGACTTTCATCCCGAAACAGGAATCTGCGGTTGCAAGCTGACAAATACACAAAAAGAAACTCAAAAAAGCGATAAGGAATATCCGGGACTCGGTATAAAATTCAAAAATATTTTCTACACTTTTATACGAAGAAAAAATAAAGAGATTTTTCATACAGTTGAATATGAGCCGGAATATTTAATCGGAGCTTGTCAAATGATCCGTCGTGAAGTACTTGATTTGACAGGTCTTTTGGATGAAAATATTTTTTACGGTCCGGAAGATGCAGATTTTTGTATACGAGTACGGAATAATGACTTCAAAATCGTCTATCTACCCCAATTTTCAATTATCCATCATTGGAAACGGGTAACCAACCGAAAAATTTTTTCAAAATTGGCATGCCGACATATTCAGGCACTCCTCTATTTCTACAAAAAACATCACCGTTATCTTTAAACTGTAAAAAGTATGTCATACCTATCCGGAACAAATATCTATTTACGAGCTATCGAACCCGAAGATCTCGACATTTTATATCAATGGGAAAACGACTCTTCTCTATGGGTTCATGGATGTACATTAGCTCCATTCTCAAAATTCACTCTTCGTGAATATATTCAAAACAGTTGTTACGATATTTATCAGACCCGACAACTACGAATGATGATTACTTTAAAAAAAACGAACGAAACAATCGGAATGGTAGATTTGTTCGAGATCGACCCACATCACGAAAGAGGAGCGGTAGGTATTCTTATAGCGCCGGATCATCAAAGGAAAGGTTTCGGCAATGAAGCTTTGCAACTAATGTGTTCATACGCTTTCGGTTTTTTGCATCTGCACCAACTTTATGCCCACATCCTTCAAGAAAATAAAAACAGTTTGAAACTCTTTTCTGAAAACGGATTCATATCTTGCGGACTTTTTAAAGAATGGGTAAAAACTGAAAACGGATATAAAAACGTAGTTGTCATGCAACGGATCAATTGAGAATAGGCAAACGAGGATATTTGAGCCATGATTTATAATCTTCTCCTAAATCTACGACAGCTTTACGCCAACTCTGTTCCCCATCACCGCAAATACAAAATAAAGGCGATACTTTTTCGGATACGATCCAAAAAATATTGGCAATCTCATCTATTAATTGCCCGGCCTCCCAACCGCTATACCCTAAAAAGAATTTTATATGCCCCTCTACGGTATTTCCACTTCTTATATAAGACAATACCACATCTATATCACCTCCGATATATAATCCTTCAGCTATCTCTATCGATCCGGGTATTAATCGCCCCAATGTATGTATATAAAACAAATGATCGCTCTCCATAGGCCCTCCGCAAAAGACAGGAATCTCCGGAACATTTTCCAAACCGTCGATTACGGTATTCAACATCAGATTGGAAGACTTGTTAAGAACCAGCCCCATACTTCCGATCGTCGGATCATGATCGACCAACAAAACAACCGACCGTTGGAAATATACCTCATTCAGGCATGGTTCTGAAACCAATAAACAACCGGTATAGGGGTCTTTCAAACTACGGTTCACCTGAAATATTTCCGTTCCTAATCTCATTCGTATTACCAATTAATAATCTAAAGTAAAAAAACTATTCGACAAATCCAAATACTTCTGAAACAAATATTTTCAAATCAGTCATTCCAATCTTCAAAACAAGAAAGAATCAAACAATAAAAATAACAAAAAACACAACTGAGAGCCCTTGGAGGGACTGATTGTTCTTGTGGATTTCTCTAAAACTTTATTCGAATAAAATTAGACCGGCTATTAAAATCCGATTCTCATTAAAGTTTAAATTTTATAATTATTTACACACCGACCAAAGTTTATTTATCTTAAAAATAATCAGTTATAAATCAAAATCTCATACAAATCAGAAATTAATTTTATAATTTTGTGAATATGATTTTCTTTATTTATTTTTTATATGCACAAAAGATGACAAATTGCTAATATTTATTGTCATAAAATAGTATTATCGCTAAAAATACAATGCTTTATTCAAGTACATTTTTAGTTAAAACAAGATTTTAAGAAGAGAAGATCAATTTAATAAGTATTGATGATTTTTTATAATTCATCGGGCATCACATAGGATTTAAAAGTTTGTTTTTATGAAGATAGAAAAATTTTCAGGAACCGATCCCCAGTTATATAAGCTTGTCGCCCCTTTGGTTATGAGTCCGGGAATCTTGAGACAGAACAACAATTATCCTTTTAAAACTTCAATACACCACATTTGGTTTGTCACGACCGAAAACAATACTGTTCAAGGATTCATTCCAGTCGAAATCAAAGCACACAACGTCACAATAGACAACTATTATATTTCGGGAGATAATGCAAAATTGCTTTCCCAAATGATAGACAAAGTTGTAACCACTTTCGGAGAAGATTATCCGATATATTCCGTTACACATACCCGACACGTAAATATATTTCAGGAGAAAGGTTTTTCTCCAGTCAAAGAATGGAAACTTTATGTAAAAATGGAATGGAAAGGAGATGAAAACAACCCGAAAGAATGTATATGATATGACCCAAGACCGCCTGGAAAAGATCTTTTCCGGATTTGATAATGTCTATGTCTCTTTCTCCGGCGGGAAAGATAGCGGAGTATTATTGAATCTCTGCATCGATTACATTCGGAAACATAAGCTCGATCGGAAACTGACGGTTTTCCATATGGACTATGAAGTACAATATCAAGAAACAATAGAGTACGTAGAACGAGTATTCAAATCTAATGCGGACATTCTGAATGTTTACCGGGTCTGCGTACCGTTCAAAGTTATAACCTGCACCTCTATGTACCAACAATTCTGGCGACCGTGGGACGATGCATGCCAAGACATCTGGGTACGTGAGATGCCTGAAGGTTGTTACCGAAAAGAAGATTTTCCATTTTACACAGAAGACATGTGGGATTATGAGTTCCAATACAAATTCGCCCACTGGTTGCACATCCAAAAAAAAGCGCAACGTACTTGCTGTCTTGTCGGAATACGGACTCAAGAAAGCTATAACCGTTGGCGAACAATATACAGCTCAAAAAATTATCAGAAATATAAAGGTCTGAAATGGACAAGACGGTGTGGAGAATACATCTACAATGCATATCCGATTTATGATTGGCAGACAACAGATGTATGGACTGCAAACGGAAAATTCAAATGGGACTATAACCATCTCTATGATTTGTATTACCAAGCCGGCGTCTCTTTGGAGAAACAACGTGTAGCCAGTCCTTTTCTTTCTCAAGCAATCGGGAGCTTAAAATTATACCGAGCCATCGATCCTGACATGTGGGGACGTATGATAAACCGAGTAAACGGAGTCGGATTTGCGGGGATATATGGCGGTACAACGGCTTTAGGATGGCAGTCTATAAAATTGCCTAAGAATATGACATGGGCAGATTATATGAAATTTTTACTAAGTACACTTCCCGAAGAAACAAGAAACAACTATCTTGAAAAACTATCGGTGAGCGTGGCTTTTTGGAAAAATAAAGGCGGCTGTCTTGCTAATGAAACAATAAAGAAGTTGGAAGATGCCGGTATCTCGATCACTGTCGGAGAAAAAAGCAACTATAAAACTTCGAAGAAACCTGTGAGAATGGATTATCTCGATGACATCGATATTCCTGAATTTAAAGAAATCCCGACTTTTAAACGAATTTGCATTTGCATTTTGAAAAACGACCATTGTTGCAAATACATGGGATTCTCCCCTAATAAACACGAAAAAGAATTAAGGGAAAGTGTCATGAAAAAATACCAATCCTTATTTTAATTATGGAAAAATATCAAAGCCCCGTATATAAAGTTTTGTCCGTTCCGATCGAAAAGATCGTAGCCAATAGCTACAATCCGAATATCGTCGCTCCTCCAGAAATGAAACTTCTGGAGATTTCAATCTGGGAAGATGGATATACGATGCCCTGTGTATGTTATTATATCCCCGAACAGGACATTTATGAACTGGTAGATGGATATCACCGATATCAGGTAATGAAAACCTCGAAACGGATTTATGAACGAGAAGAAGGAAAATTACCGGTTGTTGTAATAGAAAAAGATCTTTCAAACCGAATGGCATCTACAATACGCCACAACCGGGCAAGAGGAACTCACAATATTGAATTGATGAGCAATATTGTATCGGAACTTGTAAAGGCCGGTATGTCAGATAGTTGGATACAAAAAAATATAGGAATGGACAAAGACGAGTTGTTACGTCTAAAACAGATTTCGGGACTGGCAGAATTATTTGCCGATAAAGAATTCAGTTTAGCTAAAGATTGACACTCTTCAATAAATTTTTAGGGAGATTCATTAAATAGTATAAAATTAGCCAACTAATTCATACACAAAGTTTTGCGAATTAGCTGGCTTTTTTGTATCTTTAGGTATTCCCCCGAAAATAAGGTTTGACGGCCAAAACGGGGGAAATACTCCGACTAAGATATGGCTAAGATACAAAATATTTCCGAAATTCACCCAACTTTGGGCTTTACAGAATTTGATATTCCGGAAAAATACCGCA
>OAXJ01001065.1_pt1 | contig 21731 bp, 14 predicted proteins | sample 1517241 | NCBI WGS metagenome assembly OAXJ01 (sample SAMEA2580293, study PRJEB22360) | human gut metagenome | biome: human gut; feature: human-associated habitat; material: faeces | place: Denmark | collected 2008/2010 | reverse complement strand
TAGCGGCGGGCAAGCCGAGCCCCAGCACGTCGGTAAGCACCTTGCGAGCCATGAACATGCCCTTGCGAATATTGAACTGGCCGTCAAGATCAGGATCGTTGATCAGACCCTTCCAACCGATCGTGGTGCGCGGCTTCTCGAAATACACGCGCATGACGATGACCAGACGATCATCAAGCTCCTTCTTGACGGCGGCAAGCCTCTCCGCATACTCGTGCGCAGCCTTCGGATCATGAATCGAACACGGGCCGACGATGGCCAGCAGACGATCGTCACGGCCATGCAACACGTCACGAATCTCCTGACGGGACTTCAACACCAGATCGCTCATCTCGTTCGTGAGCGGAAGTTCCTTCAGAAAATATCGGGGAGCGGGAATCGGGTCAAGCTGACGAATATTGACATCCACGGTCTCCGGAAACACGGCGCGCTCATCCAACAGCTGTGCATCCTTCGAACTATCCGGACCGCGAAGACCTGCCATCGCTTCTGTTCCTCCCCTGCATCATTATGCTTGCGTAGCGCGATAGCGCCACCGTCGTTACCTTAACGGATGGGGACGGAATATGGGGATGGGCGACTGCATGGTGGAATGGGTGGGGGTGACGTGGGACGAAGAAAGCGATATAGGAAAGACCCAACGCGGACGGAGAGTCCGGGTTGGGTCTTTTTTGGGGGAAACGTGCGTCATGGGGCCTGCCGGGCTGAGGCGATGAGGCCTGCAGCCTCGAAAACGCCTGTCGGCGTTTTCCCTCGCGCGGGAGCCCCCCGGGGCTTCCGCTATTCGCTCGGCGCGTATTGGCCAGCGCGCGCTCCGCGCGCTATTTGGCCAATGCGCCCATCGGATCCCACGCGGGGAGCATGGTGGCGGGTTCTTCTAGGGCCTTGAGGTATTCAGCGGGAAGGAAGGCCTTGGGGACGGCGACCTCGTAGACGTATTCGGTGAACCAGTCGTCGCTCATGGTGAAGTAGCCCTTGTCGGCGATCTTGTCTCCCCACGAGTTCTCCACCCGCCAACGGCGGGTGGTGTGGCCGTCCTCATCCACATCCACACCGACGAACGCCATCGCGTGATTCATCGCGGAATCGCCGAAACGGACACGCTGTTCCTTGTCCAGATCGAAATCGACGCCATACACGCGGCCATACTCGAACAGGTCGGTGGCCCACGCGCCGTTCTCACGGTCCATCATCGGATGGCAGTCAGCGCCGAACCATACCGGAATGCCCTGTTCCTGAAGAATCTGACGCACGCAGTCCTTCATGAACTGGTTCGGCACGTTGAGGTACTCGGTCGGGTCTCCCCCGGCCACGTTGCCCAGATGCTCGATGCCGATCTTCTTGCCCTTGACGTGCTCCTGACGCGGATCGTCCACCAGGCAGACATAGCTTTCCAAATCGGCGGAACCCACATATTTCTTCCAGAACTCGACAGGCGTGATCTCGCCATCGCGGTGGAACTCGCCATCCTTGTCGGTCCACTCCCAATCGAAGCTCTTCGGCGGCTCGCCCAAGTGAATCGTCAGAATACGGTGACCGGCGGCGACCGCATCGGCGATGATCGCATCGATCGCGGACGGATCAGCGTACATATGCGCAACCGCGGTGTGCAGCATGCGGCGCAGCTGCACGTTCATCTCACCGGTGTTCTTGGAGGATTCGGTCTCCGGGAACAGGTCCTTCGGCACCGCGCCATACTTCTTGTACACGTTCATGGCCATGGTCCACTGGCCGCCGTCGCCCATCACGTCGGACAGCAGATGCTGCATCAGACGCGAATCGGCAGGGCCCCCCGGCGCCCCCCCGGCGCCCCGGCGGCCGGCCTCTACCAGAGCCGCCACGTCCTTCAGGAAGTAGTTGACGCGTTCGAGCTTGTCGTAGTACATGGCGTAGTTCTGGGAGAACTCGAACTCCTTAAGACCCATGTTCTGCTTGGCCACGAAACGGGCCACGTTCAGCGAGCTGAACAGCCAGCAACGGCCGGAACGGTCCTGATGGGTGACGGTGCCGTTGTCCACGACGGTGGAGAAACGACGCTGCATCAGACGGGCGCGATCGTAGTTGCGCGCCACCTTGTCGATGCCGGCCGCCGTGACGGCGTTCATGGCCATGCGATTGTGCTCGCTTGCTTCGAAATCGTCGACGAGCTTGTTCAGTTCATCACCGCTCAATGGCGTGATGTCGGTCATTATCCATTCCCTTTCTATGGTTTCAGTTGTTCTGCGAAGCGTCTGCGGATTCGGCGTCGCCTTCCGGCTCGGTCTCGGCTGCGGAATCGTTCTCGACGGCATCCTGCGTGTCGGCGTCTGCCGGTGCGGCGGTCTCATCGTCGTGCTGCGCGTCGTCATCAGATTGCGCGTCGGAAGGCTCGCCTTCATCGACGGCGTTGACCACGGACAGGTCGTTCATGCCGAAACCGGAGAACGCGTTGGAGAACATGGCACGCAGTTCGCTGACGCGCTGCGTGATCTGGGCCTCACGGCTCTGCAGGTCGGCGATGCGCTGCTGCACGCCGTCCAGTTCCTTCTTCGCGGCCTCGCGACGCTCGTTGATCTGCTCGTCGGCGTCTTCGGTGGCCTGCTTGAGGATGCTTGCCGCGTTCGCGTCCGCCTCGTCACGCTTGCTGGAAGCGTACGCCTCAGCCTCGTCACGGGTCTTCTGCGCGGAGGAAATCAACTCGCTGGCCTGCTTGTTGGCGGCCTCGCGACGTTCGTTCAGGTCGGTGAGCAGCTCATTGACCTTCTTCGTGGCCTCCTCCTGCTGGGCGGAGATGTCGGCGCGGATCTGCTCCACTTCGGCGTTGACCTGGCTGATGGTCTTGGTGCGGTGCACTTCCGCCTCATCAGTGATCTCCTGGGCCTTCGCCTTGGCGGTGTCGGTGATTTCGGCGGCACGGCGCTGCGCGTCGGTCATCATCTTGGACACCTGCTCGCGCACGTCCGCCAGCTTCTTGTTGGCTTCGGCAAGCGCGGATTCGATCTGGTCGTTGGTCTCGCTCTTCAGGCGGGAGATCTCCTCATTGGCGTTCTTGCGCTGTTCGGCGATCTTGCTGGTCGCCTCGGTGCGCATGTCGGAAATCTCACGTTCCTGCGTGGCGCGTTCGGCGGCAAGACGCTTGCCGTGTTCCTCACGGGAGTTGGTCAGTTCCAGATCGACGGTCTGACGCTGCGCCACCACGGCCTTCTGGGCCTCGCTGCGCATCTGGTCGACCTCATGCTGGGCATTGGCCCTCATGGCTTCGGATTCGTCCTTGGCGTCACCGAGCACCTTGGCCGCCTTGGCGTTGGCGTCGTCCATGATGCGCTTGGCGTCGATTTTGGCGTTGTTCAGCAGTGTTTCAGCCTGCAGCTGCACCGTGGCGCGGGCCGCGGAAGCGTCCTTCTTGGCTCGTTCAAGCAGCTCGGCGCTGGTCTGTTCCGCGCTGGCGAGCATCTGCTGGGCGTTGGCGCCCAGTGACGCGAAGGACTTCGGAGCGGCCTTCTTGTTCTTTTCCTCCTGCAGCTGCGCCTGCAGCTCAAGGATGGTCTGGTCGTCGGCCTTGACCTGCTCACGCAGACGGTTCACCGTCTCCTGAGCCGAAGCGAACGCCTCGTCGACTCGATCCTTGTCGTACCCCCTCAACACGATTGGGAACTGCTCAACCATGCCCTTTTCCTTTCACGAATTCCCTACACTTTGCGCATCTGCCAGCGCGCACTCGTTCAGTACTCTATCTCAGTCAGCAGGCGGCACGCAGAACGAAATGCATTATTCTCACAGAGAGCACAGAAATCGTTCGAAAAAGTCCGTCGGGGGTATGGCGGTATGTCCGCGACCACGTGTCGAAACCGCATGACTCACATGTCGCAGAAAATCGTGCCGTAGAAAGCGGAGCCGTCCTCAGCCAAGCAGAATGTCGCTTGACGAGGGTTGCAGGAAGTATCGTACCGATTCACGCAGCACGTCATCGACCGCAGCGGTCTGCTGTTCGATCGACAGTCCACGTTCGTGCGGCCGACCGTTGACGATCGGCAGGCTGACGAACCCCGACAGAATGCGACGTTCCTGGCCCGCCGACCAGTTGAGCAGATGATAGAACAGCGAATTGCATACGAACGTACCGGCGTCGGAACTCAACGCGGCGGGAATCTCGTGTTTGGCGAAATCGTGCAGTATCGACCGCAACGGCAGGCGCGTCCAGTACGCAGCCGGACCTTCCGGGTCGATCGGGCGGCGGAGCGGAATCACGTTGTCGGCATCCGGCTTGGCCGCATCCATGAGATTTGTGGCGCATCGTTCCAGCAGAATGCCACGGGAGGTGCGCTTGAGCCCTGTGGCGATGACGATGTCCGGCTTGGCCTGTTCGATGGCTTCCAGCAGTGTGGGCCAGGCTTTGGCGAAGCTCACCGGAAGCGTGACGTTGGTGACGGTGACGGCGATGTCCTGCAGCAGTTCTTCGGAGATCGCCTGCGATTGCGCCGGATCGGCCCATTGCTTGGCTACCGCCGCCGGCACGAGCACGGCCGGATTGACGTCGATGCCTTCGTAGGGCGTGAAACCGGAGATGACGATGTTGATCTGCTGCATGGTTTCCAGTGTACGTGGTGAATGTGTTGAACGTTAAGTCTGCCGACACGTCGACGGACTTAACGTTCGATGAAAATCAACGGCTGTGCATCTGGGAGAACGCTTCGGCGAACACGGCGTGCATGCGCGCCTTGGCTTCCTCCTTGGCGTGTTCGGGGTCGAGGCTGCGGGCGATGCCTTCGGCGATCGGCATGTCGGATGGCGTGGTGATTTTGAGGTTCGTTTCGGAACCGTCCACGATGGCGACAGGCTCGTCGGGCAGGTAGTCCACCACCACGCGCGTGTCGTCGGTCGGGTGGAAGTCGGGGTCGGCGGCGGCCAGTTCGTAGGCTTTGACGATGGTGCCGAAACGGAACGCCTGCGGGGTCTGCGCGCGGAAGGTATTCGGACGTTCCGGCACGGATTTGACCACCTTGCGATCGCCCAGATCCTCTGTGAGCAGAATCGTGTCGGTGGAGGCATAGGCCACGGTGGCGGCGTTGAACTGGTCCAAGCTGTCGATGCAGCCGTCGATGGACCGCTCCTCGACGAACGGACGCACGCCGTCGTGGATGAGGATTTTCGCGCCGGAGGGAATGCCGGCCTGTTTGAGCAGGTCCAGGGCGGCGAGCGTGCTGTCCACGCGTTCGGCGCCGCCGGGAACGATGGCCCGCACTTTGGCGTAGCCGGCTTCGTCGATAAGCTCGTTCACCGTCTCTTCGACACGTTCGTTGACCACCACGATGATGTCGCTGATGCGGTCGTTGTTTTCGAATGCCTCGATGCTCCAGCAGACGATTGGCTTGCCGCCCACCGACACCAGCTGCTTGGGGTTGTTCTCGTCGAATCGGGTGCCGAATCCCGCTGCCAGCACCACGGCCACGACCGGCATTTTCTGTTCCTGCATCTGCTCTCCCTTACTCATATGCTCCACCGTAAAGCCGCGGCCGCATGCCACCCCGTTCCGTGGCGGGTTCTGCACGCAATCCGCAACAGTGGCCACGCGAATCGCGTGGCTTGTATGACTCGTATGGTGATTATTCGCGTACGATCAGCGCCAGCATGCGTCCTTCATGCTGTTTTTTGGCGAGCGACGCGCGGCGATGCGAGAACCACAACGGGTTTTCGAGCGTGCACAGGCTGCGGCGGATCTTGTTGAACCGTTCGGAAAGCTTCGGATCGCCTTCGCCATCGGCGGCGCAGATGCCGGCCAGTTCCTCGTCTTCGGACAGGTACTGCGTGGCCGCGTTGACGCGTGGACGGGATGAGACGATGTTGTCGGCCGGCACGCCCGCTTTGGCAAGCTCCTGCAGGGCGGCCGCGGCGATGTCGATGCCCGGCTGGCCAAATCGGCTCAACGTGAAGGTTCCCGGGAACTGCGCATCGAATTCGTCGGCGATGTCGCCACCGACCTCGTAGCAGTCGCCGCAGATGCAGGGGCCGAGCGTGGCGACGATACGTTCCGGCTGGGCGCCCTTGGACACCATCTTCTCGATGGTCGCGCCGATCACGCCTTTCTGCAGACCGCGACGGCCGCAGTGCGCTGCGCCGATCACGCCGGCTTCGGGGTCGGCCATAAGCACCGGCAGGCAGTCGGCGGCGAACATGCCGAGCGCCACGCTCTTCCGGGACGTCACTTGGCCGTCGGCTTCGATGACGGTCGGCTCACCGTCATTCCCCGTCGCGTTGTTTTCGCCGTCCGTCTCGTCTTCCGGCTTCTTCGTGCCGGACACGTCGAATCCGAACGGCTGGTTGATGACGAATGATTCGTCCACGTCCACCGCGTCGCCGGAATGCACCTGGCTGATAAGGCTGATTTTCGCGCCGAGCACGTCGGCGAGCGCCTTGCGGTTGGCGAGCACGTGTTCCGGTTTGTCGCCGGATTTGCCGCCGAGGTTGAAGTGCGCGAAATCGCCTTCGCTGGTGCCGCCGAGTCGCGTGGTGTAGACGACTTTGATGCCGGGGGCCAGCATGATCGGAATGGTCACGGGAATCGGGTTGCCGTTTTTGTCAGTGGGGTCGATGGCGTTGGAATCGAGGATCGCGTCATCGTATTGTGTGCTGCTCATGTCTTGTTTTTCCTTGGTTTTGCGATTGGAAGGCCTGCTTGCGATTGCCGTCTTCTATTCGGCTTTCAGCGTCGGCTTTTTCGTGCGCGAGCGGATGGCCGCGTTGACGGGCACCTCCTGTGGGCACGGCATGGAGAAGACGTGCGCGGGGTTGTTGATGGCTTCGACCCAGTGGCCGTCGGCGTCACGGAAACCGCCGGCAGGCACGGTGTAGGCGAAGGGGGCTGCGCCGGGCAGCACGAATTCGACTTCCTGGCCGGCTTCGATCTTGTTGCGGCTCATGATGGTCACACGTCCTCCGTCTTCCGGACTCCATGACAGCACTTCGCCGACGACGAGCCATGCGCGGAAGTATGCGGAACGGTCGGTGCTTTGCTGCACTTTGTGTTCCGGATAGTAGAAGCCGGTGGAGTAGTCGCGGTGCGCCACTTTGTCGGGCTCGTCGAGCAGCCAATCCGGCAGGGTGACATGCGGTGCCGGCCGTACACCGGCGTGATGCCAGCCTTCCGGCAGTATTTCGGCGGCGGTGTTCGACTTGCGTCGGGTGCTGCGTGCGTGGTAGCTCAGATTGTCCGGCTCGCCAATCGCGATATTGCCGGACGAAACGTTGCCAGCCGAAACGTTGCCGGACGGCACGCCCCCAACGGGAATGGCGTCGATGTCGGGCTTGCCTGCGAACGCGCCATCGGCGTTGGCCATGATCGCATCCTCGGTGTCCGGCTTGCCGTATTCCGGGTCACCGGGACGGATCACGCGGTCGCGGAACGGCTTCAGCACATTGCCGTCGGCATCTTCGAAGCCACGCTGGACCATGTATTCGTTGACGGCCGTCTTGTAGGCGTTCGTCATGGCGGCGATGTAGTAGGCGCTCTTGGAACGGCCTTCGATCTTGAGGCTCGTCGCGCCCGAATCGAGCAGATCGTCGATGTGGGCGAGCATGTTCATGTCCTGCGAATTGAACAGGTACGCGCCTTCCGCGGTCTGTTCGATCGGAAAATACCGACCGGGGCGTTTCTCTTCGACGATCGAATACTTCCAGCGGCACGGCTGCGCGCATTCGCCGTGGTTGCCGTCGCGGCCGGTCAGATAGTTGGAGAACAGGCAGCGTCCGGAGAAGGCCATGCACATCGCGCCGTGCACGAAGCATTCGATGTCGAGGTCGTCGGGGATGCGGGCGCGGATGTCGCGCACGGCCTGCAGGTCCATTTCGCGGGCCAGCACCACGCGGCGTGCGCCCAGTTCGTAGAACGCGTTGGCGGCCTGGTAGTTGGTGACGCCGGCCTGCGTGCTCACATGCAGTTCGAGGTTCGGAGCCACCTGCTTGGCCATGAGCATCACGCCGATGTCGGAGACGATCAGCGCATCCACGCCGGTGTCCTTCAGCTTGCCGAGGTATTCGCGCATGGCTTCCACCTCGTTGTTGCGCGGCAGCACGTTGAAGGTGACGTACACGCGGGCCCCACGCTCGTGGGCGTAGCGTGCGCCTTCCTCGAAATCCTCGAGGCTCAGGTTTTTCGGCGCGCTGCGCATGCCGAACGCCTTGCCGCCGCAGTAGACGGCGTCCGCACCGTAATCGACCGCGGTTTTCAGTCCCCTCAAATTGCCTGCGGGGGCCAACACTTCTGGCTTGTTTCTTCTTTGCACGGATGTTCCTCTTACTCGTAAAAGACCATCAGATATTGTCGTAGATTCACGGGACAGGCAAAGCCCGTCCAGCCGTTACGCAAGCTCGGGCTACGCCAGGCGCTACGCCAGCTCGCGTGCGACGGCGGCGAGTACGTCCACTGCGTCGGCGAACTCTTCCGGCGTGGTGTAGGAGTAGCTCAGGCGCAGGGAGTTGTCGGCTGCGAAATCGTAGATGTCGCCGGGGTTGAGTAGCACGCCACGTTCGGCGGCCAGCTGGAACAGGCGGTTCATGCGTATCGGCCGGTCGAAGGTCATCCAAATGTAGAAGCCGCCGGACGGCACGTTCCAGTGGGCGAGCCCGTCCATTTTCTCCTGCAGCGTAACGAGCGCGCGGTCGCGGCGGTGCCGCAGCTCCCGTTTCAGGCCGGCCACGTATTCGTCGTACATGCCGTTCGTGAGGAATCGCGCGAACGTCCACTGGCTCAGCACGCTCGCACCGTAGTCCATCTGCATTTTCACGTCGGCGAGCCGCTGCACGATCGGCTCCGCCTGTTCCCCCCCACGCGCCCGGCGGCCCCCCAGCCATCCGATGCGCAGTCCGGGAGCCAGCGATTTGGACGCGCTGCCGAGCGTGATGACCATGCCGGTCTCATCGAGGGCCTTCAGCGACGGCAGCGGGGCATCATCCTCGAAATACAGGTCGCGGTAGGCGCCGTCCTCGATGATCGGCAGTCGGCTGTCCACGGAAAGCTCGACCAGTTCATGCCGGCGTTTGTCGCTCATGGTGACGCCTGTCGGATTGTGATTGGTCGGAATCGTGTACAGGATCGCATTGCCTTTGCGGTTGCGCGCGTTGAGCGGCGCCGGACGGCCGGTGTCAAGCTCCCCTTCCGCCAGCAGGCCGCGCAATGCCTGCACGTTGAGGCCGTCGTCGTCCATCGGCACGCCTTCCAGATGCATGCCGGCCGACTGGAACACCTGCAGCGACTTGATGTAGCTCGGCGATTCCGCGTATACGGTGGTGCCGGCCGGCAGCAGGCTCACCGAAATCATCTGCAGCGCCTGCAACGCGCCGGATGTGACCAGCACCTGGCTTGCCGTGCAGTCGACGCCGGTGGCGCGCATGTGCGCCGCGATGGCCTCGCGCAGTTCGGGCAGGCCTTCGGGCGGCGGGTAGCCGAGCGTTTCGATCTCGTCCGCCGCCTCGCCGAGCACCTGCCGCCACATGGCTTTCGGAAAGAGCCGCGGGTCGAGCTCGCCGGTGCCGATGCGCGTCATGTTCGGCGTGAACTCGTACCGGTTGATGGCTTGGATGGTGTCGTTGTTGGCTTTGAAGAAGCCGGAATCCACGTAATCGGCCCAGTCGGGCGCGCCCGGCAGCATCAGCGACCACGTGTTGCTGACGATTCGCGTGCCCGCTCCATGCTGCCCTTCGACGATGCCATAATCGGACAGCTCGTTGATGGCCGCGATGACGGTGGACCGGTTCACGCCGAACCATTCGGCGAGCGCGCGTTGCGACGGCAGACGCGAGCCAATCGGCCAATTGCCGCTGTGCACCTGTTCGCACATGTACCCGACGATTTGTTCGGTGACGGGTTCGCCGGTGGTACGGTCCGGTTTCCAATCGATGTTCAGCGGCGCGATGCGTGCCATGACGCTCCTTCACATTGGTGGTGTCGGTATGGTTCGGCGTTTTCCGCGGTCGGCGCATCTGGTTTCTGACAGTGGACCGTCCTGCGATTGGCTGAGCCAAACCTCAGCTTTTGGCTGGTTGCCTATTGTAGCAACACCTATACAATATGACACTGGTTACGTTGTTTTTCGCAGAATAGAGGTTTTTCCTGCGATTACAAAATGAGTAATTTGGTTGGTTTTGGCTGGGTTGATTACAACCAACCAAATATGTTTGGATGGATAAGAGGCGAGTATGGGATTCTTTTTCCAAGGGCTGACGTTGGGATTGGCGTATGTCGCGCCGATCGGTATGCAGAATCTGTTCGTCATCGATTCGGCGCTGACCAAGCCGCGCCGCCGCGCGCTGCTGACCGCGCTGATCGTACTGTTCTTCGACGTGTCGTTGTCGCTGTCCTGCTTTTTCGGCATCGGCAAGCTCATGCAGGACCACGCATGGCTGAAGCTGGCCATTCTGGCGATCGGCGGCTTGGTGGTCATCCGTATCGGCGCGGGTCTGCTGTTTCCCGGCAAGGGTGGCGATGATGGCGCCGCGCAAACGCCGCAGTCGCAGACCTCGCAATCGCAGGGCCTTGCGCAACGCGTCACTTCGAAATTCGGCGGCGACAGCGAGCTGCTGCACACCATCGTCACCGCCGGTGTGGTGACGTGGTGCAATCCGCAGGCCATCATCGACGGCACGCTGATGCTCGGCGCGTTCAGCGCGACGCTTACCGTCGGTCAGTCCACGCCGTTCATCACCGGCGTGGAAACCGCGTCGGCACTGTGGTTCTTCGGCATCACCCTGCTGGTGTCGCTGTTCAGCCACAAGTTCAGCCCGCGAATCGTCACCGCGATGAACCGCGTGTGTGGCGCGGTGGTGGTGCTGTACGGCGTCAAACTACTAGCTGATTTCGTGATGGCCGTGCTGTAATCCCCGATAGCCGTCCGGTTCCGCAAAAACGTATGCCCGTCCGTGTTTTGCTGCCCGAGCTGAGTGGTTGGGTTAACAAAATGCGGACGGGCAGTGCTTTTTCAGCCGAGGAAGGCGAGCTCCTCGTCAGTGAGTTCGAGCTCGTCGGCCTTCAGGGAGTCGAGGATGGTTTCGGGACGGTGTGCGCCCGGAATCACGAACATGTGGTCGCCCTTGGCCAGCTCCCAAGCCAGCACCACGCGCTGGTAGCTCACGCCATGCTTGGCGGCCACTTCGCGGAACGGGTCGAACAGATGCTCGTCGTACGGGTGGCGGTAGCCGCCGAGCGGACTCCAGCACACGAAGGCGAGACCTTCCTTCGCGCAGTATTCCAACGTGTCCTGGGTTTCCAGATGGATCGGCGAATACTGGTTCTGCACGGCAACGAGCTTGTCGCCGAGAATCTCCTGTGCGATTTTGAGCTGTTCGATGCTCACGTTGGACACACCCGCCCACTGGGCAACGCCCTGGTCGAGCAGCGCCTTGATACCTTCGCAGGACTCGTTGTACGGCACTTCCGGATCGTGGCGATGCAGGTAGAGCAGGTCGATCGAGTCGACGCCGAGCGCCTGCGCGGACTGCTTGCCGTATTCGATGAGGTGTTCCGGCTTGCCGTCGCGCGGCCAGATCGGCTTGTCGCCATCCCACGCGCGGCGCAGACCGACCTTGGTGGCCACGGTGACTTCCTCACGCGGCCCCTTCCATGTGTCCAGCGCTTCGCGGACCAGCTTTTCGCCGGTCTGTTCCTCTTCGCCCGGCGTGTAGTAGGCCCATGCCGTGTCGATGTGGCGGCAGCCGGCGTCAAGCGAGGCGTGCAGGGTTTCGATGCCGACGTCGTGGCCCCGGTTGTTTTCAATGGTTAGCGGCATCTCGCCGTGGCCGATGGCGGTGGTGTGGAACGGTCCGAGATTACGGAACAACGTCATGTCTTCTCCTTCGAAAGTGGTGTCTTCCGGCAGGCGCGAGCCGGTTGGAGCCGGGTCGGAACCAAGTCGGACGGCATCTCGTTCAGGTTCTGCCAATGGAAAAGCCTACCAATCGCCATGGGCGAAAGGTAGGCTTTTCAAGCCGGACCGGGCGTGGGCAAACACAATGCCGACAATCGCAATGTCATAGGGCGTCACGTTGTCCGACGGCGGGCGGCATGTCGTGGATCAGCGGCCACCGCCGCCTCCACCGCCGCCGCCTCCGCCACCGCCGCCGAAGCCGCCACCGGAGAAGGATCCGCCAGATCCACCGGATGACGATGGAGCCGCAGCGGAAATCGTGGAACTGACCGAATCGAAACCGGAACTCAGCTGCGAACCGATATCGCCAATGCCGCCCATGAACTGCGATCCGCCAAACGCACCGGTCGACATGCCTCCCATAGTGGACATACCATTCCACGCGTGGGAGCGATACGTCCAATAGCCGAGGGAATCGTACCCATACGCGTCAAGCCATTGCGGATCGTTGACTTCGGGGTACGCCTTGGCGAATTCCCTTGCCACCTTGTCGGAAATGCCGAAGGCGGCCGCATAGACCATATACCAGTTCCACATCACCAAATCGAGCGCACCACGGTCGGAGAAATTGGAGAAATCCTCCATATACCGTTTGAGTCCCAAGCATTCTCCGGCATAGGTCTGTCCGGATTCGGTGAGGCCTTCCTTGCGTCCGGTAGCTAAACAGAACGTGCCGACGCATGCGAACGCGCCGCCGAAGCACAACGCCACCGCGATATTGCTTCCAATATTGACCAGCATTCCAATCACGCCAAAGACCATGGCGAAGATGGTGGGCGCTATCCAACGTCCGCTGACATCCCTGACCGCGTTCAATTGCAGGAATTCAATATCGCAGGCATTGGTGAAATGGTTCATCTCCTGATAGCCGTTCTCCCAGCTGGAGCAAGCCTCCTTCATCTGGTTAAAGTCGAATACCGGCGAACCCACGCGTGCGGAAATACGAATCAGCAGTTGCAGGCAGGCTTCCTCGGAGCGACTCAGACCAAGGGTTTCCCGATGGGATAGCGCCTGAGGCAGAATCACCAACGTACTAGTACTTGACGCGGCAGAGGCACGGGATGGATCGGAGGAAATCATGCGCGCCATATCGGCCGCGTTCGCCCTGCTCAGGTCGATGCCACGATACATGTCGGCAGGTCCCGGATATACGGCGAGCGCTTTCTTGACCACCAATGCCAGCACCGTCGCCGTCATGGCACGCGAGGACTGTTCACCCTTGGAATCGTCCACCACATCGATCAGATGCGCGGCGCTGGCTGGGCTGACTTGCGGCGACTCACGCCAGTATTCGATGCCGCCGTGGTAGGTGGCTTCACGGTTCGAAGAGACCACGCCACGAATCGCCAGTACGCAGCACAGTCCGCCCAAAATCAGACATACCAGCCAACCTGCGACCGTAAGCTGGGCTTTGTGCCGCTGGCCGTCACGCCATTGCTGCTCCTTGTTTGCTTCCGTGGATTTCAATTCGTCCAGATAGTCGCCGGAACGCACACGTTCGACGCCACTTGCCCCGGCATTGTCGAATGCGGCGACGAGGTCGACGTACTGGTTCGTGCGCAGGTCACTGACGGTGAAATGCAACGTGCCGTCCGTGTCGCGAGACGTTTGAGATGTGGCCTCAGTGTGCAGCCATGCCCACGAATCGTCGGAACCTATGCCTTTGGGGAAGCGCACGGTGCCGGTGACTTTGCCAGCCGGCACCTGGTTGTCTTCGGGGAACATCTCCCACATGAGATTCGTCACGTCACTATGCTGCGTGCCCATGTTATGAAACGTCATGGTCACGTCGAATTTGAGACTGCTCTGTTTGACGGTGGCGGGAATGTTCCAGCCGATTTCGATTTGTTTGTCATTGTCCGAACCGTTGGGGTCAAGCCCGCCGGTGGCAGAGTCGAATGGTTCCGGATAGTTGGAGCCGATTGTGGTGTCGGCGATGTACCAATGTCCGGCATATTCCGATTCCCATTCACTGTCGGATACATCGCTCGGCAACTGCGGTGCGATCTGCGTGTATTGCTCGCCGGTGGACGCGTTCGTCACGGAGATGTCGGTGATGTTCGTCAGATCCTGGTTGCGCAGTTTGAACGTCAGATACAGTTGCTTCCACGGTTTCGTGTCGCCGTCATCATTCTCGCGTCTCTTCAGCTGGTAGTCCAGATGTTCCGTGAAACGGATGTCGCCGTTGCTTTGCAGCTGCGCGTCAAAATCGACGGAACGGTAGCTTAGATCGGCTTCGTCGCCGGAGACGAAGAACAGCAGGAGCGCTACAACGAGCACCGCAACAAATGCGGCACCCGCCGCGAGCAGTCCTCCACGGACACGTTTCGCATCCATATACCATCACCCTTTCTTCCTGCGTATACCGTGTGCCACTCGTATATGCGTATCGCACATGTCAGCGTCCTCCGAACGAACCGCCGCCGGAACCACCGCCACCGCCGTCGAAACCGCCACCGGAGAAGGAACCGCCGGAACCACCGCCACCGAAACCCGAGCCACCGGAGGACGGTGCCGCCATGGAAATCGTGTTGCGCACGTCGGCGAAACTGGAGCTGAGCTGCGCGCCGAAATCGCCATAATTCGCACTGAACACCGACGCGGCGGCAACACTTGCACCCACCGCAGCGCCAGTGGACGCGCCCATAACGCTGCTGGAATGCAACGGCATGTACATGTACGACGAAGCGGCATGCTCATCCAGCCACTGAGGATCGGCCACTTCCGGATATGCTTTGGTCAGCTGCGCCATCACCTTGTCGGAAATGCCGAATGCGGTGGCATACACCATATATCGGCCCCACAATGTCATATCAAGCACGCCACGGTCACTGAAATCACTGAAATCAAGCAGATAGCGCTTCAGCCCAGCCACTTGGCCACCATATTTCTGACCATTGTCGGTCAATGCATGATATTTGCCATACACCAACGCGAATGCGCAGGCCAGCACGACAGGCACACAGATGCTCATCGTCACTGCGATCTCACCTCTCTCCGCGTACTGCACGCCCTTATAGAACGCGAAAACAAGACCAAGAATGCCGACCAGATTATTCAGGAATCCCCTCGATGAATCAACGGCGCGCAGATTGTCGAATTCCGTGGAGCAGGCGGTATCGAAATCCTGTAGCAACTTGTAGCCCTTTTTGTAGTGTTTGAACGCCTTGTTCATCTGTTTGAGATCGAATACCTGCGTATCCCTCAACCGGGAAGACGCTTTGAGCAGGATGTCAAGCGCCGCATGTTCGGATGAGCTCAGCAGCAGCGAACCGATGTCATTGCGCGCCACCGGCATGATGACGATGGTGCTGGTCTTCTTCATCTTGCGTGCGGTTGCGGCGTCGGAGCCGAGCCTGCCCGCCACTGATGCCGCGTTGGTCGTGGTCAGGTCGATGCCGTCATACAGTTTCGCCGGTCCGGGATAGATGGCGATTGCCCCTTTTGACGCGAGCGACATCACAGTGGAGGACATTTGCCGATTGACTAGTTTGTCGCCGTTTTTTATTTTGCCTGAACCGAGAATCGAAGATGACGCGCTCATGACATCATTCATCCGTGCCGCGGCGGCCGGACTCATGTAGGGCAAATCGCGGTAATATTCGACATCGCCTTTGTATTGCGACTTACGGAAGCTGGTGATACCGAGGTACAGCGATCCCATAATGAACGCCAGGCCGATCAGGGCCGAAACAGCCCAACCGGTCACTCGCTTGACCGCTTGATCATGCTGCTTATCGCGCCATTCCTCCTCTTTCTGAGTTTCGCTATCGATGAGCTCTTGCTTGTGGTTGCCGCTTATCTTGCGTTCCACACCTTGCGATTTCGAGACATCGAACATGGCCACGACGTCCAGATAGTCGCCTGCACGCACGTCATCGGCCGAGAAGAGCAGCGACCCGTTCTTGCCGCGTTTCGCGGTGGACGTGTTCTTGGTATGCAACCATGCCCAAGAATTCTTCTTGGTGACGCCGTCTGGGAACGTGACCTTGCCGGTCACCTTGCCAATCGGAATCTGGTTTGTCGTGCCGAATGGCTCCCATTGGAAAGAGACGACGTCGTCATAGGCGGTGCTTACGCCATGCATGGTCATGGACACATCGAATTTGAGGCTGTCAGCGGACGCAGTTTCCGGAATGTTCCAGCCGATTTCCAAAGTCTTATCGGATGAGGAGTCAGCTTTCAAACCATCTGTTTCAGGATTGAACGGTTGGGGATCTCTGAGTACGCTGACATCCGCGATATACCACTGACCTGCGTGTTCAGCGTTCCAATCGGTGACATCATTGGGATTCACAAATCTACCTTGGATGTACGTTTCGTTGTTGGTGACATCCTTCACGCTGATATCACTGATATTCGTCAGATTATTGGCTTTTAGCGTGTACTGCTGGTACATCTGTTTCCAATCAAAGCCACGGTCATTCAGCTTCATATCAATATGCTGCGTGACTTTGAGGTCGCCATTCTTAAGCACCATAACATCGTAATCGAGCGTACGATAGCTCAAATCTGGTTCGACGTCGGACGTCAAATTCACATCCAGAAAAGTGACGCCCAACAGCAGCGCGGCCGCGACCACCGCAGACAGCATACCGATCAGCGCACGTCTGATATTCATAAGTTCTCTCTTGACCCTCTATGCAGGCAGTCCGCGAGAAGCCGACATACCGTATAGACAAAAAGGGAGTACCGGCGAAGTATCCACCCCGTCAGCGCTCCCCTTCTTTTGTATGGAAATGCTGTATGGAAACGCTCAGAACTTGACCTGCGGAGCCTGACGGTCCGCTTCGTCGACCTGGAAGTACGCCGCCTGCTCGAAGTGGAACAGTCCGGCGATGATGTTGGTCGGCACGACCTCGATCTTGGTGTTGTACTTCTGCACCACATCGTTATAGAACTGGCGGGCGTAGGCGATTTTCTCCTCGAGCGCCTTGAGCTGGGCCTGCAGGTCCAAGAAGTTCTGGTTGGCCTGCAGCTGCGGATACGCTTCGGCCACGGCCTGGAGGTTCATGATCGCGCGGCTCAGCTGGTTTTCGGCTTGGATGCGCTGTGCCACATCACCGGACTGCGCCGCCTGGAGTGCGCTGGCGCGGGCCTGGGTCACCTGTGTGAACACCTGCGATTCATGGGCAGCGTACCCCTTGACGGTCTCCACGAGATTCGGGATGAGGTCGGCGCGCTGCTTGAGCTGCACGTCGATCTGCGCCCAGCCGTTTTTGACGCGGTTGCGCAATGTGACCAGACCGTTGTAGGCGGACACTCCCCACAGCACTATCAGGACGATGACAATGAGTGCAATAATGCCGAATATCATGTGAAAATCCTTGCTTCTTTGCTTGTTTATTTGTCTAATTTTCGCATGAGGGCTACACATTTCGTTGTATTGTCGGTTTTTCCATGCACCCGTAAATCGATTGATGCCAATATTCGCACAGCATGTCGAACGTACGAAAAACCCACCCCTTACGGAGTGGGTTTTTCGTTAGATTACCTATCGGCTTCGCTGCGAAGGATCCGTGAGAAAACGTCAATCTTCGAATGCTGAGCCGTCAAGCGAGAAGCCCAGTGGGCTTCTCGTAGGTGAAGTGAGCAGCTTCGCTGCGAAGGATCCGTGAGAAGACGTCAGTCTTCGAACGGATCAAAGTCGCGGCGCACGCGGCGACGCGGACGCTCGGAGCGCTCTTCGCGATCGGCACGGTACTCGTCGTAGTTCTCGTCGGCGGCGTAACGCGGGTTGCGGTCGTCACGACGGCTACCACGGCGACGGTCGGAACGGCGGTCATCGCGATCGTAGTCACGGTCATCGCGATCGGAACGACGGCGACGCGGACGATCATCATAATCACGATCATCGCGATCGGAACGGGACGAACGGCGGTCGTCACGATCGTAGTCGCGATCGTCACGGTCGGAACGACGGCGACGCGGACGATCATCATAATCACGATCGTCATCGCGGTCGGAACGACGGCGACGCGGACGATCATCATAATCACGATCATCGCGATCATCGGAACGACGGCGGTCGTCACGACGGCCACGGCCGCCACGGCGGTCATCGCGATCGCCACGGTCACGACGCGGAGCGGAGGATTCCTGATCCTCGAAGCCCGGGATGGCAAGGGAGATCTTGCCGCGATCGTCAACACCCTGCACGACCACCTCAACGGTGTCGCCTTCCTTGAGCACGTCTTCGACGGCGTCGATGCGCTCGCCGTTGGCGAGGTTGCGGATCTGGGAGATGTGCAGCAGACCGTCGGTGCCCGGGGTCAGGTTCACGAAGGCGCCGAAGGAGGTGGTCTTCACGACCTTGCCGTTGTAGGTCTCGCCGGCTTCCGGCACGTGCGGGTTGGCGATCTGGTCGATGATCTCCTTGGCCTTCTCGGCGGCCTCGCCGCCTTCGGAGGAGATGTACACGGTGCCGTCATCCTCGATGGCGATTTCGGCGCCGGTGTCTTCCTGGATCTGGTTGATCATCTTGCCCTTCGGGCCGATGACCTCGCCGATCTTGTCCACCGGAACGGTGGTGGTGATGATGCGCGGCGCGTACGGGCTCATCTCGGCCGGGCCGTCGATGCACTCGTTGATGACTTCGAGGATGGTGGTGCGGGCTTCCTTGGCCTGCTGCAGGGCGGACGCCAGGATGTCGGCCGGAATGCCGTCGAGCTTGGTGTCGAGCTGCAGGGCGGTGATGAATTCGGAGGTGCCGGCCACCTTGAAGTCCATGTCGCCGAAGGCGTCTTCGGCGCCGAGGATGTCGGTGAGCGTCTTGTAGATGTGCTGGCCGTCGACGTCGCCGGACACGAGGCCCATGGCGATGCCTGCGACCGGAGCCTTCAGCGGAACGCCAGCGGCGAGCAGGGACAGCGTGGAGGCGCAGACGGAACCCATGGAGGTGGAACCGTTGGAGCCGATTGCCTCGGAGACCTGACGGATGGCGTACGGGAACTCCTCACGGCTCGGCAGCACCGGCACGAGGGCCTTCTCGGCGAGGGCGCCATGGCCGATCTCGCGGCGCTTCGGGGAGCCGACGCGGCCAGTCTCACCGGTGGAGTACGGCGGCATTTCGTAGTTGTGCATGTAGCGCTTGGACTGCGGGCCGGACAGCGCGTCGATCTGCTGCTCCATCTTGAGCATGTTCAGGGTGGTGACGCCCAGGATCTGGGTTTCGCCACGCTGGAACAGCGCGGAACCATGCACGCGCGGCACGATGTCCACTTCGGCGGACAGGGTGCGGATGTCACGCAGGCCACGGCCGTCGATGCGGTAGTCCTGGGTCAGGATGCGGCGGCGCACGATCGGGCGCTGCAGCTCCTTGAACGCGTTGCTGATTTCCTTGTCCTTCTCGGCGTCTTCCATGTCGGTGAACTCGCCGGCGAGGGTGGCCTTGACGCCTTCCTTGATCTCGTGGATGCGGTCCTGGCGCGGCAGCTTTTCGGCGATGGACAGGGCTTCGTCGAGGTCGGCGTGGGCGATCTCGTCGATGCGGTTGTACAGATCCTCGGTGTACTCCGGGAAAAGCTGGAATTCCTTGGTTTCCTTCGCGGCGATCTTCTTGAGCTCGGCCTGGGCCTCGCAGATCACCTTGATGAACGGCTTGGCGGCTTCAAGACCGCCGGCGACGACTTCCTCGTCCGGCTTGGTCTGGCCTTCGTCGTAGATGAGGTGCCATGCGTTCTTGCCGGCACCGGCTTCGATCATGGCGATGGCGACGTCGCCGTTCTCGACAACGCGGCCGGCGACCACGATTTCGAACACGGCGCGTTCGCGCTCGCTCCAGCGCGGGAAGGCGACCCACTGGCCGTCAATCAGGGCCAGACGCACGCCGGAGACCGGGCCTTCGAACGGCAGACCGGAGATCATGGTGGAGGCGGAGGCGGCGTTCAGTGCGACGACGTCGTATGCGTCATCCGGGTTGACGGCGAGCACGGTTTCGACGACCTGCACTTCGTTGCGCAGGGTGTGCGGGAACAGCGGACGCAGCGGACGGTCGATGATGCGGCAGGCCAGGATGGCTTCGGAGCTCGGACGGCCTTCGCGGCGGAAGAACGAGCCCGGGATCTTGCCGGCTGCGTACATCTTCTCTTCCACGTCCACGGTCAGCGGGAAGAAGTCGTAGTTCTCCTTCGGGCTGGAACCGGCGGTGGTCGTGGACAGAATCATCGAATCATCGTCAAGATAGGCGGCGACGGCACCATCCGCCTGCTGGGCGAGACGACCGGTCTCGAAGCGCAGCGTGCGCTTGCCGAATGAACCATTATCGATTACGGCTTCAACAGCCTTGATTTCGGGACCCTCCATAGGGTTCCTCCTTTGTTTTCTTTTCTTGTGTACCTACTATCGGCAGTCCTCTTCAGCGGACTCCAACCGATTCCTACATGCGTGACGCGGCGTTGCCTCCGCCGCTTCCTCATCTCTAGATTCTAGACCTCGTGCGCCCCAAACCTCGGGCCTTCAAACTGTCTGTTCCTTGAACTCGGCTGTCATGCAAAAAACGCCCGGGCGCCATATGGCGCTCGGGCGGAAGAATGTTATCGGCGCAGACCCAGACGCTCGATCAGGGAGCGGTAACGGTTGATGTCAACGCGCTTGAGGTAATCAAGCATACGACGACGGTCGCCGACCATCAGCAGCAGACCACGACGGGAGTGGTGATCGTGCTTGTGCTCCTTGAGGTGCTCGGTCAGATCAGCGATGCGCTTGGTGAGCAGAGCAACCTGGACCTCCGGGGAGCCGGTGTCACCCTCGTGGGTTGCGTAGGTCTTGATGATTTCCTGCTTTTCCTCAGCCGTAAGTGCCACGGCATCCTCCTTATATTGCTGCGCGGTGCTGCCGGCCCAATACCGGCGCGCTCTCTATCCGCGGGCGAAACACGCCAAGGGAATATCTTACACGACGTCCGGACCAAAATCGCCGGCCGATATTTCCGCCCCCCCGTCGACGATTGTTCTTCACGTCACGCCATGGACGTGAGCAGACCGCCGAACAACACCACGGCAAGCGCGACGAGTTCGATTGCGAAGAACAATAGGAACGAGGCCCAGCTGCGTGTGAGGACGTTGAGCTTCGATTCCTTCTTGATGCACACCAGCAGGCCCACCCAGAGCACCGCGTAGACCGCGACGCCGAAACCGGCGGCGATGATGCCGAGATTCGCGGCGTTCGCCAGTCCGGCCGCCTCACCGTACATCACGTAGGTGGCGTTCCAGAAGTTGAAGCTCAGCAGGCACATGCCGGCGACGAATTGCTCCGCGGCAAGGCCGATCACGAAAATGGCCCCCCACAGCCATTTCTTCGCGTCCGCGACCATCAGTCCGAGTCCGGTGAGCGCCACGATGGTCACCGTCCATGAAATCAGCGCCACGCCTTTGGGATCGAGGAAATTCAGGTTCGCCACCATCCATGAGGCGTCCCGCACCGCGATGTCGCGTCCCCACCAGTACGGCGCGATCATGGCCAGCAGCACCAATGCCATGAACAGAATCCAGCGGACCGGATGCGATTTGCGGCGTTCGATGTCGGCCAAGGACAGGTCCGACGGTTCGATGGACGCCGTCGGGTGTTTGGAGACGTCGACGGTCTCGACCACGCCATCCACGACTTCCGTTGCCTTGTTGCGTTCCTTCTGACCCATGTTCCGCTCCGTATATATTGCGATATCTTGCGATTGCGCCGCCGCACGCCGCGGCCCGTTCCAGCATACCCGGGCAATCGTATGCCCGGGCATACGGATATACGAAAGGCGTGCCTTGAGGCACGCCTTCTTCTCTGATGCTGTTGTGGAGCGGATGACGGGAATCGAACCCGCGTAATCAGTTTGGAAGACTGAGGCTC
>OAXJ01001055.1_pt1 | contig 21855 bp, 24 predicted proteins | sample 1517241 | NCBI WGS metagenome assembly OAXJ01 (sample SAMEA2580293, study PRJEB22360) | human gut metagenome | biome: human gut; feature: human-associated habitat; material: faeces | place: Denmark | collected 2008/2010 | reverse complement strand
ACGATCTGCTGTGGGAAGTGAGAAAGACTGCCGGGATGGTGTTCCAAAATCCGGATAACCAGATTATCGGCAACGTAGTTGAGGAGGATGTGGGGTTCGGGCCGGAGAATATCGCAGTCCCTACCGAGGAGATTTGGGAACGGGTGGATAAGAGCCTTCAGGCTGTTGGGATGACGGCGTACAGGAAGAAGTCCCCAAACCGTTTGTCGGGAGGTCAGAAGCAGAGGGTGGCGATCGCCGGCGTGATGGCGATGAAACCCCAGTGTATCGTTCTGGATGAACCGACCGCCATGCTCGATCGCAAGGATGTTATCAAAACCGTTCAGGAGCTGAACCGGGCTGAGGGGATCACCATACTTTTGATTACTCATTACATGGAGGAAGTGATAGACGCAGACCGCGTGATCGTTATGGACGGCGGTAAAGTGGTTATGGATGGGACGCCAAAAGAGATTTTTTCAAGGGTGGACGAGCTTAAGAGCTACCGTCTGGACGTTCCCCAGGTGACGGAACTGGCCTACGAGTTAAAAAAGGGCGGAGCCATGCTGCCGGATGGAATACTCAGGAAAGAAGAGCTGATGGAAGCGCTGCTTCCGCTCTTAAAAGAGGAATAAGATATGTCAATCAAGGTTATAGATTTGAATTACACATATGGGGCGGGGACTGCCTTTGAGCAGCATGCCCTTAAGCATGTGAATTTTGAGATAAATGACGGTGAATTTGTCGGTCTGATCGGCCATACCGGTTCCGGCAAATCTACTTTAATCCAGCACCTGAACGGCCTGATCCGGCCTACGGGCGGAGATATCCTGTATCACGGGACCAGCATATACAGCGACGGTTATAAGATGAAGGAGCTGCGCAGCAAGGTCGGTCTTGTATTTCAGTACCCGGAGCATCAGCTTTTTGAAGCTGATGTATTTTCCGATGTCTGCTTTGGACCGAAGAACCTGGGCTGTTCTAAGGAAGAGACCGAGAAGAGGGCGCGCCATGCCCTGGATCTGGTGGGAATGGATGAGAGCTTCTATGAACAGTCGCCATTTGAATTGTCGGGCGGGCAGAAAAGAAGGGTGGCGATAGCGGGAGTCCTTGCGATGCGGCCTGAGATGATGATACTGGATGAGCCTACGGCCGGTCTGGATCCCCAGGGCCGGGATGAGATCCTGGATCAGATTGAGCGGCTGAACCGCCGGTACGGCCTTACCATTCTCCTTGTCTCCCACAGTATGGAGGATGTGGCCCGCTATGTTGACCGGATTATGGTTATGAACCACGGGGAGAAGGTCTTTGACGATACCCCGAAGGAAGTATTTAAACATTATAAGGAACTGGAAGACATGGGACTGGCGGCGCCTCAGATTACCTATGTGGTCCAGGAGCTGCGGGAGCATGGGATCCCTGTGGATGATACAATTACGACCGTGGAAGAGGCAAGGGATGCGATTCTTAACCTCCTTCGGGAAAAGGGGAGGCTCACATTATGATTAGGGATATTACAATCGGACAGTACTATCCGGTAGATTCACCGATCCACCGCCTGGATCCGAGAACGAAGCTGTTTGGTACGATGATATACATTATTTCACTGTTTTTTGCCGATAATCTGTGGTGCTACCTGATTGCCACACTGTTTTTGACCCTGGTAGTCAGACTTTCGAAGGTGCCTTTCAAATTCATTGTGAAGGGGCTGAAAGCAATTGTTTTCCTGCTGCTTATCAGCGTCAGCTTTAACCTGTTTCTGACGGACGGCCGGGAGATTTTCCGGCTCGGATTTCTGAAAATCACGGCCGAGGGCCTGAGTCTGGCCTTTTTTATGGGCCTGCGTCTGATGTACCTGGTGCTTGGCTCATCGATCATGACGCTGACGACGACGCCGAACCAGCTTACGGACGGCCTGGAAAAGAGCCTCGGATTTATGAACAGGCTTCATGTGCCGGTTCATGAGGTCTCAATGATGATGTCGATTGCGCTGCGTTTTATTCCGATTCTGATTGAGGAGACGGCCCAGATGGCAAGGGGAGCCGACTTTGAGACGGGCAACCTGATGCAGAGAGCGAAGAGCATGATACCGCTTCTTGTTCCGCTGTTTGTCTCCGCTTTCCGCCGTGCAACCGATCTTGCGATGGCAATGGAAGCCAGATGTTACAGGGGCGGTGCGGGAAGAACGAAGATGAAGCCTCTGCACTATGAGAAGAGGGACAGGGCGGCTTATGCCGTATTTATTATCTATCTGGCTGCTGTTATCGCGGTCCGCATAATTATGTAGAACCATGCCGGGAGAAGAATAGAATGAAACGTATAAAACTGACTGTGGCATATGATGGCACGGCCTACTGCGGCTGGCAGATACAGCCCAATGGCGTGACAATCGAGGAAGTGCTCAACAAGGCTTTAACAGGGCTTCTGAAGGAGCCTGTTACCGTAATCGGGGCCAGCCGTACCGACTCCGGCGTACATGCGAGGGGGAATGTGGCTGTCTTTGATACGGAGAGCAGAATACCGGGGGATAAGATTTGCTTTGCATTAAACCAGCGCCTGCCGGACGATATCCGTGTCCAGGCATCGGAAGAGGTTCCTCTCACATTCCATCCGAGAAAAGCCAATTGCACAAAAACGTATGAATACAAGATACTGAACAGAAAAATCAGCATGCCGCTGGAACGACTTTACAGCCACTTCTGTTATTTCAACCTGGACGTGGAAAAGATGAAGCAGGCAGCGGCTTTTTTAGTGGGCGAACATGATTTCAAAAGCTTTTGCACGGTCCGCACCCAGGCAGAGGAGACGGTCAGGACGATCTACAGCCTTGATGTCTCAAAGGATGGGGATATGATTACGATTCGGATCAGCGGAAGCGGTTTTCTCTATAATATGGTGCGGATTATTACCGGAACCCTTGTGAAGGTCGGTCTCGGCGTATATCCTCCGGAGCATATGGAAGAGATACTGGAGGCCAGGGACCGGTCGGCAGCAGGGCCGACCATACCGGCGATCGGTCTTACGCTTGTAAGCCTGGAATATGAAAAGGAGCTTCGTCCGTTTTTGGAGGGGCAGAACAGGCACTGGCATTACGTACTGGATCAGAGGGAGGCAGGAGACGGAGGCCCCGCCCGGCTGACGGTTTACCGCTGCGGGGAGGAAGAGTTTGAGAGGCTTGTGAAACGTGTCGTACATCAGGCTTACCGGAATGGAGCCGGGAGCGTTATCGTGACGGACGCGGAAAAAGACAGGTTCCGGGCCGGAGACCGTTATGGATTTTATAAAGTTGTGAAGAATGGGACCGGGTTCCAAATGGAGGATGCCGGACCGGAATAGAATTTCGTCGGAAAAACGGGGGAAAAATGAGTAAAACATTTGTGTATCTGGTTTATTTTGGCGTATATTCGCTGGCAATTTTATTTATTGGAAAGTCTTCCTTCGGGGAGAGTGATTCTATCTCCAAATTCTTTGTCGGAGAGAGAAAAATCGGGCTTTGCCGCCTGTTTTTTACTTTTGTGGGAACCTGGATTTCAGCGGCCACAATTCTCGGGTATACGGGAAATGTCTATCAGAACGGGGTGGCTGTAATTTCCATGTCGGTAATTCCGTGGTTTATCGGGGCGCTGATGCTGTATGCAATCAGCAATCGGCTTTATGACAACGATATCCTTACGATTCCACAGCTGATTCGGAACCGTTATGGCTCCCGGGGCCTTCAGATTGCCTCCGCCCTGCTGATGTCATGCGGTTATGTGCTTTACCTTGTCATGCAGATTAAAGGATTTGGCATTGCCGCCTCCAATCTGCTTAATATTGATTATAAGGTAGCGGTTTTTCTGGTCTATCTCTTTATATTATATTCCACGTTCGGCGGCTTTAACTCGGTTATCAAGACAGATACCTGTAATCTGGTGATGCTGGCGCTCAGCGTAGGCGTGATTTATTTTGTTATAGTCGGGAAAGTGGAAGGCACATGGCTTTTATCGGACAGCACTGTGGCGAGAGAAACACTGAAAGCCGGAGTGGCGGTGGAGAACCCGGGATTGTTCCGGGACTATTCCCCCCTTATGTATATCTCCATGTTTTTCGGCTGGGGCATGGGACTGGCGACAAATCCCCAGTACATGATCCGGATTGTCGCTGCAAAAGATAAAAAGACGGCTAGAAAAATGCTGCTGTGTGCGATTGTTTTTCTGGCTCTGTTCTATTTTGCCCTTACTCAGATAGGGCTGGGGCTTAAAATTCTTTTTCCGCGTCTTGACACCTTTCATGATACGGATGATATTTTTGTTTATGCGGTAAACTATCTGCTTCAAAGCAGATTCAGCGGTTTTTTTCTGATCAGCGTAATCGGAGCGTGCCTTTCTACGGCCAATTCGCAGCTTTTGCTGATAGGCTCCATGCTGTCTTATGATGTGGCGGGGCAGTTCGGGAAGAATGGGATGAAGGAGGACAAGCTGCTGGGGCGCGCCAAGTGGTTTATATTCATCGGAGGTACCCTGGCTCTAATACTGTCCCTGAATCCCCCTGAGGATATTCTCTTTTTCGGCGCCGATATATGGGGAGTTTTTGCAGTGATTTTTACGCCTTTAATCTACGGGGCGCTGTTATATCCGAGAGGAACAAAGGCCGGGGCCTACGGTTCATTTATCGTGGGCATAATCTGTGCGGCTCTGTTATGGGGCAGGACCACCAGGGTATACTGGGCCTTCCCGGCCACAGCCTGTTCTGTTCTGGCATACCTTGTAATTCCGTTTTTCCAGAGGAAAACAGGCGCTAAAGGGTAACAGATCAGACAGGTCTGCGCGTTTGCTGCGCGGACCGTGCGAAAAGGTAGTGGAAGCGAGCATCCGGCTCATCGCGCAGCGATTTTATTAGCCGGATGCAGTAACAGTTCCTTGTCGGAACTGTTACGCTGAAGGGGAAAAGGGGGCTGAAGAATGAAAAAGTTGACCGACAGGCTGTCAAAATGGTTTTTTCAGATAGAGAACGAAATCCTGGTCCCGTTTTTATTTGTCGGAATTGTCGTAATCTGTGGTTTTGGGGTAATCTCCTATTACAACGGTTACACGATGCAGAGAGATAACCAGAAAACCCTGGCCGTCTACATGTTTGAGGAAATAAACAGGGATGTTGAGTATTTGTCCGGCCGTCTGAGCGAGAAGGAGCTGAAAGATAAATACAGGTATTATGGGAGAGGCTATGTCCGGATTACGGATAAGGACGGTCAGGTTATTACTTATGAAGACGGCTCTGTTCAGGATAAGACGGTATTTTTAACGAATGAGGGCGCGAACAAGCTGGGATGGAAACTGGAATTTCTGATAGACGAAAATATGTTTGAGGAAGAAATTCTGGAAAAACAGAATTATGTCGTCATCGGGGCCATCGCATCCCTTCTTATCATCATACAGGCCAGTATTTTTATTTCCCATAACATTACAAGGCCAATCCGCAGTATGAGCAGTACGTGCCGGGAAATAAACAAAAATAAGGGAAACTACAGGAGCTACCGGTTCGAATCGGTGAAAAGAAAAGACGAAATAGGCCAGCTGGCTGTTACATTTGAGAGCCTGCTCCGTAACATGGATAACTATACTAAGATGGAGTATACCAGCAAAATGTCGGCGACGCTTGCCCATGAGATAAAAAACCCGATTGCAGGGATACGTTCAGGGATACAGCTTTTAAAGGGAAGAGCAGCCAAAGAAAGTGACAAAATGCTATGCGAGAGCATGATTAAAGAGGTTGACAGAGTGACCACTCTGATTATGAATCTTTTTACTCTTTCCGTAAAGAAGGAATCCCCAAAGGAATTGATATCCTTTGAAAAAGTCATTGGTGAGATTGCGATGATTTATTCCAAGGGGGCGGAGGGACAGGGTGTCGTGATGGAAACCGCGGTAGAGGAAGGACTGACGGGCTATCTGAATGAGAATGAATTCCGCCAGATTGCCCACAACCTGATCAGCAACAGCATTAAATCGGTTATTCCCGGCATTGAGGGGAGAATCAGGATATCGGGAAGAGAGAGCGGGAACAAGGCTCTGATTGAGTTTCAGGACAACGGAAAAGGGATGTCGCGGGAAGAACTGACGCGCGCCATGGAGCCGTTCTACACAAAGAGCATTAACGGAATTGGAATTGGTCTTGCTATTGTAAAGAAGCTGGTGGAACAAAACGGCGGCCTGATGGAGATGGTCAGTTCCTGCGGGGAGGGGACCTGCGTAAGGCTGTCATTTTACAGGAGGGTGGAAGATTATGAAGAAAATATTAGTCGTGGATGATGAATTTCTGATCCGTTACACACTGGAGGAAGGGCTGAAGGACAGGGGATATGACGCCAAATCGGCCGGGACCATAGAGGAGGCCGTAGAGTGTGTAAAGAAATTCCACCCGAATGTCGTGATCCTGGATAATCTTCTGGAGCATAGCGTGGGTATGGATGAGATTGCCACCTTCAAAAATATGGATGAGGATATCCAGGTCATTTTGATGACGGCCTACGGCTCCGTATCCCAGGCAGTGGAGGCGACCAAAAGAGGGGCCTACGATTATGTTCTGAAACCGTTTGATGTGGATGAAATCGATTTTATTATAAAAAGATGTCTGGAGCAGATGAAGCGCCGTGATTCTCTGGAATTTTTGAAGGGAAAATCCCAGGATTTTACCGGAATCAGTGAGGCTGTCTGCCAGATCCGCTCCCAGATCAAGGTGCTGGGTGAAAATTCCTCTGTCAATGTCCTGATCAGGGGGGAAACGGGGACCGGAAAAGAGGTGGTGGCCAGACAGATTCATGACTGCAGTGACAGGAGAGAAAATCTGATGGTCAGAATCAACTGCGGGGCAATCCCTGAAAATCTCCTGGAAAGTGAGCTGTTCGGTTACGAGAAGGGCGCATTTGCGGGAGCGCTGAAGACGAAGAAAGGGCTGATAGAGCTGGCTAACGGCGGAACCGTCTTCCTGGATGAAATCGGAGAACTGCCTCTTGCCATGCAGACAAAGCTTTTGACTTTTCTGGACGACCGGAAATACAAACGAATCGGCGGTCTGGAAGATATCGAGCTGGATGTACGGGTGATTGCCGCGACCAACCGGAATCTGGAGAGGGCGATTGCGCAGGGCCAGTTCCGTGAGGATTTGTTCTACCGCCTCAATGTGATGCAGATTGTAATTCCTCCGCTCCGGGAGCGGCGGGAAGATATCCCTGCACTTTGTGATTACTATCTGGACTACTATAATAAATCCTTTGCCAAAAACATTTAGGAGGGAGCTGATTTTATATGACTGGAAGGGGAACGTCCGGGAGCTTAAGAATATCTTTGAACGCTGCTTCCTGTTCAGCCAGGGGAATGTCCTGGAGAAGCACGTAGAACTGACGCCGGTTGAGAAAACGGAGACCGGCGGACATGGGAACTGTTATTATTTGAAAGATTTGGAGAAAGGTCCAATCAGTCTGGAACAGGAGGTTTTAGTGCTGGAAAAATTATATATGAATCAGGCGCTCAAAATCAGTAATAATAATCTGACCAAAGCCGCCGCTCTCCTGGGAACGACCCGTTTTTCTATCAAGAGGAAGATGGAGAGGGAGGAATAAAGAGCGGTGAACCATAAACCGTGCAAAAAGTCACATCGTGCAAAAACGCACGCAAAAATCGTGCGTTTTTGCACGATTTTTGCGTTAATTAGCCATAAAAATAAAAATAATCGAAATAAATATTGAAAAAAATATTAAAGTCAGATAAAATAGTACTGTCAGAACTACATATGGTTCGAGGGGCAAATAAACAGTGAAGGTAAGGAGGAAAAGACTATGTATTATGTGGATTTGAACAGTGATTTGGGAGAGAGCTTCGGCAATTATACGATCGGTATGGATGCGGAAATTCTCAAGTATGTATCATCCGCAAACGTTGCATGCGGCTGGCACGCAGGCGATCCGATTGTAATGGAAAAGACGGTTGCCGTTGCGAAGGATAACGGCGTTGCCGTAGGCGCACATCCCGGATTTCCTGATTTGATGGGATTCGGAAGAAGGAATATGGTAGTTACTCCGGAGGAAGCAAAGGCGTATGTGAAGTATCAGCTGGGGGCTTTAAAAGCATTTACAGACAGCCACGGTGTGAAAATTCAGCATGTAAAACCGCACGGGGCTCTCTATAATATGGCGGCAGTCGATGAAAAGCTGGCGAAGGCAATGTGCGAGGCGGTTTATGAAGTAGATAAGGATATCATTTTCATGGGACTGGCAGGCTCAAAGATGATTGAAGCGGCCGAAGCGGCCGGCCTTAAGGCAGCCAGCGAGGTATTTGCAGACAGAGCATATAATGACGACGGAACTCTGGTATCCAGGAAACTGGAAGGTTCGGTTATCAAGGATAAAGACCTGGCTATTAAACGCGTAGTCAGAATGGTAAAAGAAGGAAAAGTGGAGAGCATTAACGGAAACGACATTAATATTAAGGCTGATTCCATCTGTGTTCACGGTGACAATCCAAAAGCTCTTGAGTTTGTAAAAAATATCCGCGAAACTCTGATCGCGGAGGGTGTAAGTATTAAAAATCTGTTTTAATGGGAATGGGAAAACCTTAGACAGTATTCACAATGAAGGAGATATATATGGGAGAGAAGAAAAAGAATAATATGACGGTCCTTTTGGGAGCAGCGTTCCTGATGGCGACATCGGCTATCGGACCCGGCTTTCTGACACAGACAGCCACTTTTACGGGCCAGTACGGTTCAATTTTTGCAATGGTTATCATCTGCACCATCCTTCTGGATGTCACGACGCAGTTAAACATCTGGTCGATTATCGGTGTGTCCGGTATGCGCGGCCAGGATATTGCCAACAAGGTTCTGCCGGGACTCGGTTATTTTATCGCGTTCCTGGTTGCCCTCGGCGGCCTGGTATTTAATATTGGAAACGTGGGCGGAGCCGCCACGGGACTGAACGTAATGTTCGGACTTCCGGTCAAGGCCGGCACGATTATCGGCGGAGCCATCGGCATCCTGATTTTCCTGTCCAAGGATGCCAAATCCGGTATGGATAAGATGACAAAGTATCTGGGAAGCATTATGATTCTTGTGGTACTCTTTGTGGCATTCAAATCAAAGCCCCCGGTTGGCGAGGCAGTGACAAGCGTCTTCAAGTTTTCAGAAGCTCCGGGACTGGTATTCCCGATGATTACACTGCTCGGCGGAAGCTGCGGCGGATATATTACTTTCTCCGGCGCCCACCGTCTTCTCGACGCAGGCTTTTCAGGGACCAAGGATCTTCCGGAAGTGCGCAGATCCGTTCTTATGGGAATTACTGTGTCAGGCACCATGAGAATCTTATTATTCCTTGCTGTTCTGGGCGTTGTTACGGCTATGCCGCAAGTTGTGGGAAGCGATGCATGGGTAGCCAGTCCTCCCGCAGCAGCATTCCAGGCAGGCGCAGGCGTGATCGGCTATAAGATTTTCGGCCTTGTTATTTTCTTTGCGGCATGTACGTCTATTATCGGTGCGGCTTATACTTCCGTTTCCTTCTTAAAGACACTGCATCCATTTATCATGGAAAATGAAAAATGGTTCGTTATCGGATTTATTGCCGTTTCTACCGTAATTATGACTTTATTAGGCCAGCCTGCAACTCTGCTGGTACTGGCAGGTTCCGTAAACGGCCTGATTCTTCCTCTGACTCTTCTGACCATCCTTCTGGCCAGCAGGAGAAAAGATATTGTGGGAGAAAATTATAAGCACCCGATGGTTCTGATTGTTCTGGGACTTGGCGTTGTCCTTCTGACAGGATATTCAGGTATCATGGCGCTTCCGAAGATTCTGACCATCTTTGGATAATGAATTGACAGTAAATTAGTGGTAACAAGCCTGTACAGCGGCTTGTTACCGTTTTGGAGGAAAAAATATGAGCGAAGTAAGATACCTTGTATCAGGCGACTGCTCCGTGTGTGTTGAATTCGGCAATGAAATCAGTCCTGAAATCAATAAGAAAATCAGGGCGTTTAAAATCGCCGTTGAAAAAAGCGGAATCGAAGGGATAGTCGAGACCGTTCCAACGTACCGTTCTCTGCTTGTCTATTATAAACCTGAGATTATCAGTTTCAGGGAAATCTCGGAAAAGTTCGAAGAGCTTATGGGTTCCCTTGATAATATCGAAATCCCGCCGCCAACGGTAATTGAAATTCCGGTTCTTTATGGCGGGGAGATGGGACCTGATATCCAGAACGTGGCCGAACATAACGGTAAGACGGTAGAAGAGGTTATTCAGATTCACACATCGGAAGAATATCTGATTTATATGATTGGCTTTATAGCCGGTTTCCCGTATCTGGGAGGAATGAGCAAAGAGATTGCCACCCCGAGGTTAAAAAGCCCCAGGGTTAAAATCGACGGCGGTTCGGTGGGAATTGCCGGCGAGCAGACCGGTGTCTACCCGGTTGACTCCCCCGGAGGCTGGCAGTTAATCGGAAGAACACCGTTAAAGCTTTATGATGCAGAGCGTGAGAAACCGGTGCTTCTGGAAGCCGGACAGTACATAAAGTTTAAGTCCGTTACCCCGGAAGAATACGACGCAATTCTGAAGGCTGTGGAAGACGGCAGCTACCGTTACGTTGTATATGACAAGGAGGTGTAACGATGGGCATTAAATTTTTAAATGGGGGGTTCCTCACGACAATCCAGGATATGGGACGCACAGGCTATCAGGAGTCCGGCATGTCCGTATCCGGCGTCATGGATCAGCGCTCTGCGGCACTGGCCAACATCCTTGTCGGGAATGATGAAAATGAAGGCGTCATGGAGGTTACCCTGATGGGGCCGATGGCGGAGTTTACAGCAGACAATATCATTGCCGTCACAGGGGCCAATCTCGGGGCGAAGTTAAACGGCAAGGAACTGCCGATGTACCAGGCGGTACAGGTGCACAAGGGCGATTCCTTAAGCTTTGCCGGCATGTTCAGCGGCAGCAGGGCCTATGTGGCATTTGCAGGAGGGCTGGATATCCCGGTCATCATGGGAAGCAAGTCCACAAACCTGAAATCCAGGGTAGGCGGGTATGAAGGAAGAAAACTGGGGGCAGGAGATGAGATTGCCTTTACGGCGCCGAAAACCACTCTTCCCAATATGCACCTGAGAAAAATTAAACCCGATGACTTTACCGCCACGGAACAGGTTCTGCGGGTGGTAATGGGTCCCCAGGATGATTATTTTACAGAGAAGGGGCTCGACACATTCCTGAGCGCAACGTATGCGTTCACCAATGAGTCGGACCGTATGGGCTGCCGGTGCGAGGGCGAAGTGATTGAGCATAAAAACGGCGGCGATATTATTACCGATGGAATCGCTTTTGGAGCAATCCAGGTTCCGTCTCACGGACAGCCAATCATTATGATGGCAGACCACCAGACAACAGGTGGTTATACAAAGATTGCAAGCGTTATTTCCGTGGATCTTCCCAAGGTGGCCCAGTCCAGGCCGGGATATAAGGTAAAATTCCGTAAGGTTTCCATCGAGGAGGCACAGGAATTATACATCGCACAGGTGGAAGAATTCAAGGCATTAAAAGAGAAGTTATCAAAAGCGCCGGAGCCTGCCGCTGAGCGGGATGCGGTTATCCAGGCGGCGGTCGCCCACGAGGCGTCCAAGTACTGGGGAAGCGCCGGAACGTATAAGGTTCGGATTGACGGAGAGGAATTTATTGTCGAGCTTCAGGAAGAGAGAACAGGGCTGCGCTAGGGACACCTATTTAAAATCAAACAGGGAGGTAGATACCCATGAAAGACTACAGCAAGACGTCACCGGAAGAGATCTGGAAACTGATACGTTCCGGAGAAATTGATTACCCGACGGCAGGAATGTGCGCGGGATACGCACAGGCCAACCTGGTTATTCTGCCGAAAAAATATGCTGAAGATTTTAAAGAATTTGCCAGAAAGAATCCGAAACCATGTCCGATCCTGGAAGTGGTGGAAGGAACTCCGGATGTTCATGATATGGGAGAAGGCTCTAATATCGTAACGGACATCCCAAGATATTTCATCTACAGAGACGGAGTCAGGACGGAAGAGGTGACCGATGCATCTTCCTACTGGGAGGATGATTTTACCGGGTTCCTGATTGGCTGCAGCTTCTCCTTTGAGGAAGCGCTCATGAGGGCCGGAATTGAAGTGCGCCATATTGCGATGGGCTGCAATGTGCCCATGTACAAGACGAACATCGCCTGTGAGAGCGCAGGGGTATTTGAAGGACCGATGGTAGTCAGCATGCGTCCGATGACACCTGAGAATGCAGAGAAGGCCAAAGAAATCACCGATAAGTACCCGAATGTCCACGGAGGCCCGGTGCAGATAGGCAATCCTGAGGCGATCGGAATCATGGATATCAACAAGCCTGATTACGGCGACAGCGTTGAAATCCGCGAGGGAGAGATTCCCGTATTCTGGGCTTGCGGCGTTACTCCGCAGGCGGCAATCGAGAATGCGAAGCTGCCCCTTGTAATTACCCATGCTCCGGGACATATGTTTATCACAAATGTCCTGAATACGGAGTTGAATGATTTCCTGGAGGCGAAGAAACAAAAATAAATACGGCCTTATTAAATTTATTAAATCATATAAGGAAAAAAAGTTCATTACAAAACAAGCGGCGGGAAAAGGAGAGATGTTCCGGGGAGGAAGCTCTCCTTTTCTCTGTAAAAAGCTTGACAGGATCTGCTGCCGCAGGTAGAGTGTAGGAGAAAGAAAGGCGTATGGACACAGGCAGGAAAGCAGGTATGATGAACAGGCAGTTAGATGAAAAGATATTCATTGAAGTAAACGGAATCAGGCAGGGGATGTTTTTGCAGAGTGAAAACACCGAAAATCCGGTCCTGCTGTACCTCCATGGAGGACCCGGGTCACCGGAGATAGCATTCACTCAGGATTACCCGACGGGGCTGGAACAGTTATTTACTGTCTGCTGGTGGGAACAGCGGGGCAGCGGTATCTCCTACAGCCGGAAGGTTACAAAAGAAACCATGACAATCGGGCAGATGATAGAGGATGCGACAGCGGTGACGAATTATCTGCGCCGGAGGTTCGGGAAGGAAAAAATATATGTTTTAGGTCATTCCTGGGGTTCCGTGCTGGGAGTGCTTACGGTTCAGAAATCACCGGAACTGTTCCATGGCTATATCGGAATTGGTCAGGTTGTTTGCCAGTCAAAATCCGAGTGTCTTGCCTATTCCTTTATGGTAAATGAGTTTACTGCCGCAGGCGACAGGAAGATGCTGCGCAGATTAGAGAAGTTCCCAATCGACAGAGGAGGCGAGGTAAGCTTTCAGTATCTCGCGGTGCGGAGCGTGGGGATGATGAAACTCGGGATCGGGATTATGCATCATCTGGACTCCATGAGTGATTGTATTAAAATAGTGCTGCGCTATAAAGGGTACACTTTGAAAGATAAGCTTCACTTCGTCATGGGAAGCGGTCTGGCGCTCAAATGTCTGTGGGACTTTGTGATGCAGACCGATTTTGTAAAACAGGTTCCCCATCTGGAGATTCCGGTCTACATTTTTCAGGGCCGGTTTGATTACCAGGTATCCTACAGCCTTGCAAAAGAGTTTGCAGACACGGTAAAAGCGCCGGTGAAAGGTTTTTATACCTTTGAAAATTCGGCTCACAGTCCCTGCTTTGAAGAGCCGAAAAAGATGTGCCATATTATCCGGGAAGACGTGCTGCAGGGAAAATGCGGTTTGGCGGATGGATAAAACTTGAAATGTCGCAGAAAACCTTATTTTATAAGGAAAAAGTGGTTGACACGTCCGGCAGAGTGTAATATAATGTATAACTGTGACATCAGGAGAAAGCGTCTGTACCAATGCCCCGGAACAGACATTTCATGATAAAGTTAATCTCAAATATCTGATAGTAAAACAGGAGGTCAACCAATGAAGAGTTTTATGGCTAGTCCAGCAACAATCGAGAGAAAATGGTACGTAGTTGACGCTACAGGATATACATTAGGTCGTCTGGCATCAGAAGTAGCAAAGGTTTTAAGAGGAAAGAACAAACCGATCTTTACACCTCACATGGATTGCGGTGATTACGTGATCGTGGTAAATGCAGAAAATATTAAAGTAACAGGCAAAAAGTTAGATCAGAAGATCTACTACAATCACTCTGACTATGTAGGCGGTATGAGAGAGACTACATTAAAAGAGATGATGGCTAAAAAGCCTGAGAAAGTTATTGAGTTAGCAGTTAAGGGAATGCTTCCAAAAGGACCTTTAGGAAGAAGTATGCTTACAAAACTTCATGTTTATGCTGGTCCAGAGCATGAGCAGGCAGCTCAGAAACCGGAAGTTTTAGAAATCAAATTTTAATTAAAGGTGCTGGAAGGAGGAAACAATAATGGCTAACGCTAAATTTTACGGAACAGGCAGAAGAAAAAAATCTATCGCCAGAGTATATATTGTACCGGGTACAGGTAACATTACAATCAATAAGAGAGACATCGATAACTACTTTGGTCTTGAGACACTTAAGGTAGTTGTTCGTCAGCCGCTCGTTGCTACAGAGACAGCCGATAAATTCGACGTATTAGTAACAGTACGCGGAGGCGGATTTACAGGACAGGCAGGCGCAATCCGCCACGGCCTTTCAAGAGCTCTTCTTCAGGCTGACGCTGATTACAGACCAGTTCTTAAGAAAGCGGGTTATTTAACACGTGATCCAAGAATGAAAGAAAGAAAGAAATACGGTCTCAAAGCAGCTCGTCGTGCTCCACAGTTCAGCAAACGATAAGAAATTGTATATTATAGTACACGTGAAAAACCTGCAGACATTATGTTTGCGGGTTTTTTTTAGATCATAATTGTGGTATACTTATACTGTAAAAGATATACTGTTAAGGATATTTTATAATGTGAGGAGGAAAATACAATGCCGGAAATATCATTATTCTATGGAATCAGGGTGACGATGTATTATGATGACCATAATCCACCTCATTTTCATGCTGAGTACAATGGAAATAAAGCAATAGTTGAAATAGATGGAGTAAGAGTAATAAAAGGTGCCTTGCCATCAAAGCAGTTAAAGCTGATTTTAGCATGGTGTGTTTTGCATCAGGATGAATTGATGCAGAATTGGGAATTATCCAAAGACGGAAAGCCGATGAACAGAATTAATCCATTAATTTAAGGAGGTGACAGTATGTTTCCGAAGGTAGTGCAAGTGATACCCATGAAAGATTACTCTGTTTATGTATATTTTGAAGATGGGAAAATTGTATCTTATGATATGTCCAAGATGATTGAGAAAGAGGCATTTCGTTCGCTGCGTGATATTAATATTTTTATAGATACTTGTACGGTAATGAATGATACTCTTGCATGGGACATTGGTAAGAATCGCGATGTTACGATGTGCCTGGATATTGACCCGGACACACTGTATGAATTACCGATGGCGGTGGAAAAGATAGCATAATATATGGTTTGGGGACAGTATGAGCACATATGAGCGTATATGGGTAACTAACACGTAACTGACAAACAGCTTAAAAATGGCGTATGTACGGCGTTCGGAGTTATCCAAGAGATAATAAGAGACTTTATAAGAAAATTATCAGAACCCTTGAAAATGCAATGTTTTCAGGGGTTCTTTCATTTCCCTTAACAAAATCACACATTCTTAACGATTTTCTCGTTTATCGACACTTTATCGACGGGACGGGTCTACAATCATCCTAACCTTATCAATGGCAATGAAAAAGGCACAAAGGCGTATCTGCTGTAAGACGGCAGGTGTGGCCTTTTTTGTTTTTTGGCGGTGAAAATAGTACACAAAACGTTTCTCATCGCCGATTGCGGTAATAAGCCCGCAAAGCGCACTTTTTACCGGTTTGGGTAGGAATTTTGCTGCCAGAACCAGAAGAATTCCGAATCGGAACAAAATAAGGTTCTACCCGGTGTCGGCCATGCCATATGATAAGAAATAAAAAGGAGGTTTACAGCTATGAAGAAAATGAAAAAACTTGTATCAGTCGTTATGAGTGTGGCAATGGTTTATTCCCTGACGGGATGCAGCTCGGGCGGTAAAGAATCAGCAGCGCCTGAATCGAAACCGGCAGAAACTCAGACACCCGCCTCAGGCGAATCTTCAGATGGTGCGCAGGCAGCGGCGGACAGCAGTAATCCCATTAAAATAGGATTCTTTTCGCCTCTTACGTCGGCTTCCGCATCTGCGGACGGAGAAAGTACCTTAAATGCGGCGAAGCTTGCAGTGGCTGATATCAATGCTGCGGGCGGGCTCTTGGGAAGAAGTGTGGAGCTGGTGGATTATGATGACGCTCTCGACACGAACCAGGCGGTCAGCATAGCGGAAAAACTGACGACAAAGGACGGTGTTGTTGCAATCGTCAGCGGAAGCTACAGCGGACCGACCCGTGTGGCGGCTCCGATTATACAGGCGGCGGGCATTCCGATGGTATCTGCTTATGCCGTTCATCCTGACGTGGTAAATGCAGGAGATTATATCTTTTCACAGTCCTTCCCCGGCCAGGTTCAGGGCAAGGCAGGAGCTGTTCTGGCTGTCGATAAGCTGGGAGCAAAACGCATTTCCATCATTGCCGTTGATCTGGATTACGGTTCAGAGCTTGCGGGAACCTTTGAGGAGTATGCCAAGGCGCATGGCGCAGAGATTGTTTCCTATGATAAAGTGGCAATGAGCGATAATGAATTCACCTCCATCATCACAAAATTAAAACAGGACGTTAAACCGGATCTGATTTATATGGCTAATTATTATGCACATGCATCGGAAGTTATGAAACAGTGCAAGACATTAGGTCTGGATGTCCCGGTTGTCGGCACGGAGGGCGTGGATTCCTGGCAGTTCCTGGAGACGGCGGGAAAGAATGCGGACGGACTCTATCTGACGACCAACATGGACCGTGATACAAAGGACGAGAATACACAGAAATTTATGAAAGACTACAGAGCTACATATAATAAAGAGCCTGACATGGTCGGAGCTTCCGCGTACGATGCATTCCAGGTTATCTTTAAAGCGATTGAAGAAGCGGGTTCTACCGAGCCGGCTGCCATTAAAGATAAAATAGCATCGCTGAAGGATATTGACACGGTTACGGGAAAACTTTTATATTACACCGAAAACGGAGAAGCTGTAAAGCCGGTTCAGATTCAGGTTATCAAAGACGGCAAGTATCATTATTACGATATAATAGATGATCCAGAAATCATTGTTCCTGAGACAAAGTAACCAGTCGTATCCAGTACGGGAGAAGAGATGCCTTATTTAAGGCATCTCTTTGAAGATAGAAGGCGGTGAATTCTATGTTATTGCAGCAGATTATCAACGGAATTATTATCGGAAGCGTCTATGCACTGACGGCTATGGGCGCCACCCTGATATATGGAATTATGAGGATTCTTGATATAGCCAATGCCGGAGCTTATGTGGTGGGAGCTTATATCGGATACTACATTTATATTACGACAGGAAATCTGCCCCTTGCTTTTATATTGTCCATGGGGCTGACGGGTACTATCGGCGTGCTTGTCCACAAATGCCTGTACGGCCCGATCCTGGCGAAGCCGCATATCCTGCCTATTATTCCGCTGATCACCAGCGTCGGTCTTTTTACACTGACCGGTGATCTTGTAAGACTGATTTGCGGAGCGGGAACAAAAGCATACAACGCAGAGCTGGGATTTGGCGCTGTTCACCTGGGAAATAATATTGTCATTGCCCTGGAGTGGATCCTGATTCTGGTTCTTACGGCAGTCCTGTTTCTTATTTTATGGTTTATTCTTAACAAAACTACGCTGGGGCTGGCGTGGAAAGCCACGGCAGAGGCTCCGGAGATTGCAAGGGCGGTGGGAATCAATACCAACTCTGCAACGGCCTTGAGCTATATCATCGGTTACGGTTTTGCCGCTGCCGCGGGTATCATGGTCGGAATTCTCTATAACTCCATTACACCTGCTCTCGGCGAGACGCCATCCTATAAAATGCTTGCCATTATTGTATTGGGCGGTCTTGGAAACCCGGTCGGTACCGTGATAGCGGGACTTTTTGTCGGGCTGTCGGAAACTCTGATATCTGTGTACATAGGTTCTTTCATACCGAAAGATTCGATTGCGTTTATTGTACTGGTGTTGATACTGCTTATCAAGCCCTCCGGCTTAGTGAGCAAAAAACTCTCGTAAAGGAGGGGATGGAATGAGTTATATTATTACGGTTGCGGTAAATATAGCTATTTTTACACTGCTGGCGCTGAGCCTGAATATCATTACCGGATATGCGGGACAGTCGGCCATGGGCCACGCCGCCTTTTTTGGAATCGGTGCGTATACGGCTGCGCTGATGACGAATGCAGGAATCAGTTTCTGGCTGAGTCTGCCAGCAGCAATGCTGGTCACGGCAGCGGCAGGAGGGCTGCTCGGTGTAATCAGCCTCAGGGTAAGAGATGACTTTCTGGCCATTACGACGATCGGTATTAACTTTGTCATGGTGGCGCTCTTTCAAAACATGAAAATCTTCGGGGCATCCCTGGGAATGTCGGTAACACCTCCTACGTTTTTCGGCGCAAAGATGACGCCGATGCACTTTCTGGTGCTCCTTCTGATTTTAATCGTGCTGACCTGTCTGCTGACGCGCAAGATGACGAAATCGTGGTCTGGCTCTGGCCAGCCTGAGAAATGACGAGGGCGCAGCCATGTCCTTCGGTATCAATGTAAGCCAGTATAAAATCCTGGCGTTTATTCTGGGAACCGCGATCGCAGGGCTTACGGGGGCCATCTATGTGCACCGTATGACATTCATATTCTCCAGCAGCTTTGCGTTTACCGTTTCCATCAGTATCTTATCCATGGTGGTGGTAGGAGGAATCGGGACGATAAGAGGACCGCTGCTGGGAGCGCTGATTCTGGGGGCGGCTCCCGAGGTTCTGCGTTTCGCCGCTGATTACAGGATGATTCTGTATGGAGGAATCCTGGTGCTGATGATGCGGTTCCAGCCGCAGGGGCTGCTTGGCTGTGACAGCTTTATTCTGCGGGGCCTGCACAAACTATTTCCGAAAGATAAGGCAGGTGAGATGAATGGATGAGATGCTGAAGGTGGAAGAACTTAAGATGTATTTCGGCGGTCTGAAAGCCATTGATGATTTCAGTATGTCGGTTTACGATAAGGAGACGCTTGGAATCATCGGACCGAACGGGGCAGGGAAAACAACGCTGTTTAACGCAATCTGCGGCGTTTATAAACCGACGGACGGAAAAGTGCTGCTGAACGGGGAAGAGATCCAGGGAAAGCTGCCGTATGAAATTGCAAGGAAAGGGATTGCCAGAACCTTCCAGATATCGAAACCGCTGGGAGATTTGAGTATACAGGACAATATCGTGGCCGCTCTCGGCATACATGAATATACAGGCGTTAAATCGTTTTTTAAAAAGAGCCATACAAAGGAGATGCTTGAGAGGGCGGAAGAGCTGATGGAACTGGTGGATTTGAAGGAATACCGGTTCAAACTGGCAAGGGACGTGAGCCTCGGATATTTAAGGCGGCTGGAGATTGCCCGCGCGCTGGCTACGGACCCGTTTCTCATCATGCTGGATGAACCGTGCGCAGGACTCAGCAATTTTGCCATCAACGAGGTAACGGAGCTGATCATGGGGCTGAAGGCGAAGGGGAAAACCATCATCCTGATTGAACATAACCTTCCGATCACGATGAAGGTGTGCGACAGGATCGTCGTTCTCAGCTACGGTAAGAAAATTGCCGAGGGAGTGCCGGAAGAAATACGGAGGAATCCACAGGTAATTGAAGCATATCTGGGAGAGGAGGACGAAAGCGATGCTGAAAATCTCTAATCTGGAAGTGAATTACGGAAAAATGCAGGTGATCAAGGGAATCAGCCTGGAGGTGAAAGAAGGAGAGCTAATCAGCGTAATAGGACCGAACGGGGCTGGAAAGACAACGCTGATCCGCACTATCATGGGGCTTAAGAAAGCCGCATCAGGCAGCATTTTTTTCGAAGATAAGGATATAACGGCGCTCCCGGCATGGAAACGCGCCGATATGGGAATCGGATATGTTCCCGAGGGCCGGCGCGTCTTCGGCAATCTGACAGTGGAAGAGAACCTGCTGACCGGATGTTATAAGGTAAAGGACAATGTGAGGAAAAGGGCCAGTATCAAACGCGTTTATGAACTGTTTCCCCGTCTGGAGGAGAGAAAAAACCAGTCGGCCAGGACAATGAGCGGCGGGGAACAGCAGATGCTGGCAATCGGAAGGGCGCTTGTCCTGGAGCCGCGTCTTCTGCTGATCGACGAGGTATCGATGGGACTGATGCCCATCATGGTAAATACCTGCTTCAAGATTATAAAAGACCTGAATGACTCCGGCATCACGGTTCTTGTTGTGGAGCAGAATGCCAATAAAGCCCTTAAGATCGCCAACCGCGGATATGTTATTGAGACGGGCAATATCATTCTGGAGGACGATGCAAAGGTACTCCGGGAAAACGATGTGGTTCAGAAAGCTTATCTGGGAAGCTGATAGGGAGAACTGCAAAGAAGGACAGATGCGGAAAGAGGGACGGAAAAAATCAGCAGAAGAAAAGACAGCAGGAAAATACAACAGAAGAAATGACAGACACGAAAGGAAGGTCATAGCAGACGCAAAAGAACAGGATAGCAGGGAGGGGAAGGAATAAAGAAATGGAACAAGCAGGGAAGTAAGTGAGGATTCGGATCGGGCCTGAATTCCGCCTGCTTCCCTGCATTGCCGTTATACAGGCTACTTCCCCATTATATTAATGGTTTCCGACTGATGCATCGTGAAAGGCCGGAAGGCAATAAACGTAATTTTTCGGAGCGGCTTCTGGGGGGGGACATCTGCCGCTTCTGAATTATAATGCAAATTTTACATATATTTACGATGCAGCCTGCATGGGATTTTACATTGTTCCGTTATAATAGCAGCAGGGGATATGCTGCATGCTTCATCCCGGCCCTAAGACAAACGCCTGAAAGCGTTCGGAGGAGTAACGGCATGTCTACCGATCATATGATAGAGCAGGTAATAAAAATTGCCTTAAAGGAGGCCTGTGAATGATTAAAACCTATGTAGTGGATACGAATGTTCTGATCCAGGCGCCATATGCGCTGAATTGTTTTGAAGATAATCAGGTGGTGATTCCGGTGGTAGTGCTGGAAGAGCTGGATAACCTGAAAAAAGCCGAGGGGGAGCGGGGGAACAACGCCAGACGGGCCATCAGACTGCTGGAACAGCTCAGAGTCTCAGGAGATCTTTTAGAAGGGGTCAGGCTTCCCGGCGGCGGGATGCTCCGGATTGAGAAAAATTTTGTCGATGTGAAGCTGCCCAGGGATCTTCCCGATGAAAAAGCCGACAACAGGATTCTGAAGGTATGCAAAGGACTGGCGGAAAGCTGCCGGGACGGGAACAGGGCGGCCCATATAACAGGCGGGGAGACGGAAGAAGCCTCCCAGGTGATTTTGGTAACAAAAGATATATTGCTCCGCATCAAGGCCCAGATTATCGGTATCAGAGCAGAGGATTTCACAACCGAACAGGTATCCGACAAAGCGGAGCAATATCTCGGAAGGACGGAGGTATTTGCCCCGGAGGAGCTGTTTAAGGAGTTTAAGAAAAAAGGAATTTCTACCGAAGAAGTTTACATAACAGACGAGAACGGAAAGCATTCAGGTCTCAAACTGGAGGAAAACGAATTTATTATATTAAAGGCGGATCAGTCCACAAAGAAGACCATGCTGGGGAGAGTGGAGAATGGGCGGATCCGGGAACTGGATTTTAAGAAGAGCCGTCCTTACGGTGTCACACCGAGGAATGC